>Ga0116143_10001290_pt1 | contig 31020 bp, 30 predicted proteins | sample AD_UKC034_MetaG_FD_89745 | JGI IMG/M metagenome (GOLD analysis project Ga0116143, IMG submission 89745) | Active sludge microbial communities of municipal wastewater-treating anaerobic digesters from USA - AD_UKC034_MetaG | ecosystem: Engineered > Bioreactor > Anaerobic > Digestate | place: USA... | reverse complement strand
GATGCAGAATTGATTGCCGCAGTGATCGAGGCCGTGACTGAAGAGAGCAACGCGATGATTGCCTCCGACCCTTCCATGAAATCGGTCGTGGCGATGGCCGATAAAATTGCGCCGTCAGATGCCACCATCATGATTACCGGCGAGTCCGGCACGGGTAAGGAAGTGATGTCACGTTACATCCACCGTAAATCGAAACGCGGCAACGGTCCGTTTATTGCGGTGAACTGTGCCGCCATTCCTGAAAGCCTTTTGGAATCCGAATTGTTCGGTCATGAGAAAGGTGCTTTTACGGGAGCAGTGGGCCGTCGTTTGGGTAAATTCGAAGAAGCCAATGGCGGGACGCTCCTCCTTGATGAAGTCTCGGAAATGCACCCGCTTCTGCAAGCCAAATTGCTTCGTGCGATTCAGGAACGAGAGATCACGCGGATCGGCAGCAACGACGCGGTCAAGGTGGATGTGCGCATTGTCGCGACGTCCAACCGCAATCTCGAAGAGTCGGTGAATAAAGGTGAGTTTCGTGAAGACCTTTATTTCCGTTTGAATGTCGTCAATATCCGTTTGCCGTCGCTTCGGGAGCGCAAGGCCGAGCTCCCTGCCCTGTCGCAATTCTTTATCGACAAGTTTTCCGAACAGAATGGTTTACCGCCTAAAAAAATTTCATCTGAAGCGGCCGCCAAAATCGCCGCGCATCATTGGCGCGGGAATATTCGTGAGCTTGAGAACACCATGCACCGCGCGGTGTTGGTGTCATCGCAAAATGAAATCGAAGCGGACGCCGTGCATATCGCGGGGATGGAATCGCGCTCTGCTCTTGCGATGCCAGCCACCAAAGCTCCCGATCCTGCGGGGGTATCGTCTGCATCCGCGCAGCAAGTTGTCAATGCGGGCGGGGTGGAAACTCTGGTCGGGCGGACGATTGCCGATGTCGAACGCGAGATGATTTTAAATACGCTCGGTCACTGTCTGGGCAACCGTACCCACGCGGCCAATATTCTGGGGATTTCGATCCGCACGCTCAGGAACAAGCTCGCCCAGTACCGCGACGAAGGGATCGACGTGCCGGAAGCGTAGGCTAATTCCCTTTTTATTTCTTTTCGGGCTTTGGTTCCGGATTGGTTATGGTGGCATAGACCAGTCTGGATCTTTCATCAATATTCGGGTTATTGGCCACCTGACCGTAGCTCATCTGCACTACACTCGGGTTACTGATAATTCTGCTGACCGCTGCCAGGGACTTTACCCTTGCCGTTGCGCCGTACAATGTTACACTGGAATCTTCCAAGGATAGTTTTTTGGGAATTGTGATGGAATCAAGCTCTGCTCCCGCCTCTTTTCTAAAAGCGAGTTTCAAGGCTTCCTTGAGGTTTTTTATGTTGTCCTGAGTAAATGGAATGCTCAAAAGTTTCATCCCCCCTCCGTTCTCTGCTTTCTCATTGAAGAGCAAAGTCCACACGCCGCACTGAACCACCAGATAGGCGAACTTTTTAGGCTCTTCGACAACCGCTTTAACGGGGTTTTTCAGGTCCCTGAGTTTGTCCAGAGTTCTGGACGGAATTCTTAAAAGCGGCAAATATTCCTCTTCTATCCGTCTTTCAAACCCGTCTTTCAATTCTCCGAATTTCTTCCGGCATTGATCTTCATCCAAATTGCCCATTTCAGGAAAAACGTAGGATCTTAAAATCTTTTTGTCTTTCAGCGGAACCCATTTTCTTTTGTGCGTTCCCCCGCGGGCTTCCTCTTCCTTCACCAATTCGAGCGCCACCTTGAAATTTTTCCGGCCTTTTTCTCCCTTGGCAGAAATTCTGACTTTATAATTCCTGTCATGAAAAATCTGGACATTTCTCTCCCCGTATTTCATCGTTCTTTTCACCGGAATTGGTGCCGGATTGAGAGAGGTGTATATTTCATCAATAGTTACAGGATATGTTTCGTCATCAGTCATTTTTCCATTCCCTACTTTTCAACACGGAGCGTTTTTCCAAATCCGTTGTACGATCTCCGTAGCCGCAGGGCGTTCTGGTGGTTGATGTTTTCTGCCCCAGTTTTCCAGTTGCTCCCGATACACAAAAATTCTGGCCTCGTTCTTTGCGTTCTCGCTTGATGCGGCCTCTTGATCTTCCTGCATCCTCATCATATCCTTTGCTTTGGCGCGGGTGTAGAACAATGAAATCAAGGTTCCCGCCAGCATCAAGCTATTTCCTTTCCACCGGTCCTGTCGCCACTCGTCTTTGCTCTTTCTTACCGAAGCCAGTTCGCAAGCGGGAACATCTCTTGTCCCGACACATTCCTCCAACGCTTCGGTCTGAAAACCCGCCATCGTAAAAGTTCCCGGTTCCGTGGAATCAATCCGGTCGAAGGTCTTTACGACGGCAAAAACAGAGACCAAAGAGGCTGCTATCATTTTAACCAGCGCATGGGAGATTTCTTTTTTCTGCCATGGCAGGTCTTTCACCTGATATTTGTGACTTGCCTCCAGAGCCTGAATGTATTTATCAGTCAGTTCTCTCTTGCCTATACTTACACCCATAGTTTTACACCCTCTATTTCCGGAATATTATGTTATGTCATAAGGTTGTCTACGTTTTACGTCAATAGTTATTGATACCCTTCAGCAATTGATTGCCCTTGGCTTCCAGAAAAGTTAAAATATAAGGGTATATATAAGTCAATTTTCGAATCTCGACCTAAGACCTGCATTCCTTATGGCCAATCCGCCTTCTGCCCTGTCCGGAGTTACTGGAAAATCCGCGATGAAAAGTATTTTTCGCGGCGATTTGGCATTGGCGGTCGGGATTGTCATTATCCTGATGTTCATGCTGGTCCCGATGCCGCCGACCATGGTGGATATCGGGCTTTCGATTTCGATCACTTTTTCGGTGATGATTTTGATGATTACGCTGTTTATCCGGCGGCCTCTTGAATTTTCAACCTTTCCGACCATTCTGCTGATTTCCACCGCGCTGCGTCTAGGTCTCAACCTTGCGTCGACGCGTTTGATTTTGTCGGAAGGGGATCAGGGGCACGAAGCCGCGGGCAAGATCATCGAAGCGTTCGGCGTATTCATGATTCAGGGCAACTATGTTGTCGGCGGGATCGTGTTTGCCATTCTGGTGATTGTGAACTTTATCGTGATCACCAAAGGTTCGGGGCGTATCGCCGAAGTTGCCGCACGTTTCAGTTTGGATGCGATGCCCGGCAAGCAGATGGCAATCGATTCCGATATGTCGGCGGGCATTATCACCGAAGAGGAAGCGAAGAAGAAACGCGCCGAGCTGCAACAAGAAAGTACGTTCTTCGGGGCGATGGATGGTGCGGCGAAGTTCGTGCGCGGGGATGCGATTGCGGGCTTGCTCGTCACATTCATCAACCTTCTCGGCGGGATCATTATCGGCACAACGGCGAAAGATTTGTCACTCGCCGAAGCCGCCAACAATTATTCGTTGCTGACCATCGGTGATGGTCTGGTGTCACAAATTCCGGCGCTGATCGTTTCGGTTGCCGCAGGTCTTCTGGTATCTAAAGCCGGTGTCGAGGTCGCCGCCGACGAAGCCCTGATGGACCAGTTCAGCCGCTATCCGCGGGCAACGGCCATGACCGCTGTGCTGATCCTGATTATCGGATTGATGCCCGGTATGCCGCTATGGCCGTTTCTGGCTCTGTCCGGCGTGGCGGCAGGAGTATCTTTCTTTTCCTTCCAGCGGCAAAAGATCGAAGCGGAAAACCGTGTTCAACAGGAAGAGGCCGAAGCCATTGCCGCGCGTCCGGCGGAAGATCCGATTTCGAAATCTCTGGCGATGGATATTATCCGGCTGGAGCTTGGCTATGCGCTGCTCCCGCTCGTTCAGGGCAGCGAGAACAGTGTGAAGCTCCCCGACCAGATCAAGGGACTGCGCCGTCAATTGGCCGAAGAGATGGGGTATATCCTCCCTTCAGTGCGCATTCAGGACAATTTGCAATTGCCTGCCGGAACCTATGTCGTGCGCATCAAGGAAATTGAAGCCGGACGCGGCGAAGTTCGCCCCGGTATGTTGCTGTGTATGGACCCGACGGGTGAGCCGATTGCGTTGCCCGGTGAAAATACGGTCGAGCCGACCTTTGGTCTTCCCGCGATGTGGATTGATATGCGGTATCGCGAGGAAGCCCATTTCAAAGGTTATACGGTGGTCGATGCGGCAACGGTGATTACCACGCACCTGACCGAAGTTATCAAGGACAATATGGCTGATCTGCTCTCTTACACCGAGACGCAGCGTTTACTCGACGAGCTTCCGGCGGATTACCAGAAGCTGGTCAGCGACGTGATCCCGTCGCAAATTTCGGTTGGCGGGCTGCAACGCGTTTTGCAGAACCTTGTAAACGAGCGCGTATCAATCCGTGATCTCGCCACTATTCTTGAAGGTGTCGCCGAAGCCACGACCTATACCAAAAACGTCATGATGATTACCGAGCATGTGCGCACGCGTCTGGCACGCCAGATTTGTGAACAGAACATCAATATGCATGGGCACGTGCCGCTTGTCACCTTGTCGCCCAAATGGGAACAGGCTTTTGCTGAATCTCTCATTGGTGATCGCGAAGAGCGCCAGTTGGCGATGGCCCCTTCCCTGTTGCAGGATTTTATTGTCGGGGTGCGTACCACGTTTGATAAATTTGCGCAGACGGGTGAAAGCCCCGTGCTGTTGACTTCACCGTTGATCCGCCCCTATGTCCGGTCGGTGGTCGAACGGTTCCGCCCGCAGACGATGGTGATGTCGCAAAACGAAATCCACGCCAAGGCCAAGATCAAAACCGTCGGGCAGGTTTGATTTCCGGCTTTCCTCTTGATTTTAGGAATATTTTCATATATACTCTTTGTGTATGGTGGCCTTTTTTGAAGGAAGGACCTGAAAAAACAAAAAACACGCCAAACGAACTATTAAGACTGCTGGATATCCGCCATTTATGTCCCTATTACCCCCTATATAGGATTTTTGTGAAAATATTGACTTTTATACCCCTCATCAGGTAAGATGGGCTATAATTAAGAAAAAGGTGTGTTGTATGGCTATTAACAAAGACCCTGAAAAGCACGGAAGTTCTATCGCTATCGACAATAGCGGGAAGTCGATTATTGACGGAGAATGGTCATATGGCAACCAAGCCTTCCAGCGCATGATGGCTCAAATGACGGGAAGTCATTTTGACAGTTTAGACGATCAAAAAGAAGTCGACGCAAAAGCACAAAAAGATTTGGAAGATTATGCCGCGATCGCGTGGTTGCAATCTATTCTGGAGAACGCCCGTTCTTTCGGTTCCTCTATTAGTGAAGATTTCTTCAACCTTTCCAGCAAAGAGCTCGAAAGCAGAGGAATTCTGAGCGAGCGCGAAGTTATGGAGGCCAATACCGCCGACCGCGATGTGGCCGAGATGAAGATTCTTCATATTCGTGGACGTGGACTGAATGGCGACGACCTCTTCTTGGTCGGCAGGAGACGTGAAGAATATCTCGGGCAATGTTCCCTTGATTCCGAGTGTACAGACACCACCATGCGCGGTTTGCAAAAAAGACTGGACGCAGGTTTCGACAAGACACGTTTGCCATCCTTTAATCTCTCCAGTGACGAACGCCGATCAGCGCTCGCGCGTGATATTGTTGTCGTTTCCGAAAGATACTCTTCCCAAGCCGGAATGTCGGCTCGCGACTTTGCTGCTGTCATTGGCGGAATTGCCACTATCGAAAGCAGTTTCGGAACAAAAAGAGAAGTTAAAGGGACAAAGCACGTATCTTCGGCCAGTGGCTCTCTCCACTACCTCGACGGGACGATGCGCGGTGAAATCAGCAAGCTCGCTGCAGACAGCCCTATTCGTACGCTGATCCGCCAGATGGGGATCGACATTACGGATGGTATCAGCAAACAGGAAGTCAGGGAGCTGAAGGATAACAACATCCTTGCAGGTAGTGTTCTGGCCCGCAAGATTGTTGACGTTGTCAATGAAAACCCATCTCTTAGAAACGACGTTCATGCCCTTACTGCCGAAGTCTACCGTCGGCACAATATGGGGGATGCAGGTGCAAGAGCATTTGCCAATGGTGGCATCGAAGCTGTCAACAAAGTTGATAGCAGAATTGCGGACAACAACCCGATATTTTTCCGCGGAACAGACAACAGCGCCGTCGTTGCCGAACGCTACAACAAATTTTCTGCAAATGCAGTAAATGCCGCCAGCCCTTTGCTGGATGCCGCTTTTGAAACAAAGGCAGTTATCGCCAAAGTCAGGCATGATATGCCTGCACCACAGCCAGCATAGCTTCGGGCAATTTCCTGTCTTTACAAAAAGGGCCTCTGGATGTCTCCAAAGGCCCTAAAATTTGGTCAGATTGATTAGTGGTTGCCGCGATTTTCCCTGCGCTCTTTGCGGTCTTCCCTGCGCTCCTGACGAAATTCCTTGGTGTCTTCCACGCGGTTTTGATGTTGTTCCTTCATATATTCCTGATGGTCCTGACGCTGGTCTTGCATGAATTCCTTATGCTCTTCACGCTCCTGTTTCATGTATTCAAGGCGATTGTCGTGCTGCTCTTTTGCGTCTTCGACACGTTGCTCATGATAGTCCTTGGCGTCTTCCATGCGTTGGTCATGATATTCATGCGCGCCCTCGACACGTTGTTCGTGGCGTTCTTTTGCCTCTTCCACGCGTTGCTCATGGCGTTCCTTGGCATCTTCGACACGCTCCTGATGGGCGGCCTGAATTTTGGCACGAATATCTGCCGCGCCAGCCCCCTCTTCCGCGCGGACCTGCGCCGGAATGGCCAGAGCACCCAGTACAAGTGCCGAAACCGAGAGTTTTTTGAAAGTTGAAAATGCAGTCATTGTGGAATCCTCCTGAAATTCTGTGTGTGAAGGGTTAAACGCAGCAAATAGATATTCCCCCCCAGGGGAAATATACGATTTTTATTTATTTTTGTTGCCGATCCCCAGAAAGTCCAGTTGCCAGTTCATATCTTCGGGGGTTAACGGGTAATCCGTCCCGCCTCGGGGGTAAATTAGCTCTTTGTGAGAAATTTGTACCATTTCCTGCTGGATCTTGAGGCAAGTCCGCATCGAAAATCCGGCTTTCCAGCACATTGCAACGATGGATTTGGGCGTTTTCATCTCACAAATCTTCTGGACGTTGGCTTTGGACGTTTTGAGTAATGCGGAAAACGCGACCATGATAAACTCCTTGTCCCGAACCGCCAGCGCGTCCCCTATGGCCTCGTCATCCAGCTTACCCTCTTTTAGGTAGGACAAGACGCGGTCTTCGGCGCTGCCTTCCATGCTCATACGGTCGGCGAATTTCTTGCGACGTTTGACAATGGTAGTCAATTCTTCGGTCAGTTCGGGAGGAAAATCCGTACGTTCGAGAAGAATATTTTTGACCGATTGGTCGACGAAGCCGATCAGCTCTTTTGCCATCTCGGCCGAAATATTTTTATGCATGGCAATCGGTTTTTGCCATTCGGGATAGTCCTTGGCCTTATCGACAATATGTTTCAGATCTTCAAGCGAGATATCCGCACCCTTGTTTTCGATCAATATGCGTCCGGCTTCGCGGTCGTCGGTTTCAATGACGGCGCCCGATACTGGCCCAGAAAGTTTGGGGCGCGACGCGATGGCCTGCACCGCCCAGCTCGCGGGGTAGGCCTTCAGGATTTCCAGCAAATCCTCATCCGGCAAAGCCAGACAATATTTCAGGATCGGTTCCGAGACTTCCCGTTCAATGTCGCGGGCAAGCCTGCCCACCACGTCGGGCGGCGCATCGACGTAATCTTTCAAAACTGACGAAAGAATGCTGCGGATTTTTAGAACTTCGTCGAGGGCCAGAACTCCCAGTGCTTCAACTGCGTATTTATACAGACTGCTTTGCTTGTCGCGGGATAAATCGGGTAACAACGCCGCCAAACGTCCCGCTAATGCCAAACGGATATCAGCGTTGTTGTCCTTTACCGCCATATAACAAATGATTTCCTGACTGGCTTTTGGACTTTTGGCCAGTTTCATGCGTTCCTGATCGCTGCCGCTCAGGGCGATTTTCTTCTCTTCTTCAGACGAGGAAGATTTTTCTTTTTTCGAAAAAAATGACGAGAAGAGTCCCATGTACTGATTTTAGCAGTTATTTTGCCCGGTTCAACCATGCATCGGATTGCATTTCCAACAAGCGGGAAATAGTGCGCTGGAACTCAAAGGCATGGTCGTGGCCAGTATAGAGTTTTTGCGGTAAATCTTCGGCGGTAATGACCAAATTACGGCCCTGATCGTACAGGACGTCGACCAGCGTCATCAGGCGTTTGGCTTCATTCCGGCGGTCGTATCCCAGCTTGGGGACGTATTCCAGAAAGACTGTGTGGTATCTTTTGGAAATGGCCAGATAATCCTCAGCTCCCAGAGGGCGTTCGCACAGTTGCGAGAAGCTGAAACGGGCGACGCCCTTGGCACTGCTAGGCACCTGAATGGTCCGCCCTTTGACTTCGATCAGATCGGGGAGGCTTTCGACGCCTTCCGTCAAGCTTAGGAACAGATCATCGCTGCGTTTCGTTGTTTCAGCATTCAGCGGCGAGAAATAGACCGACATTTCTTTCAATTTTCGCGCGCGGTAATCGACAGGGCTATCTACCGTGATGGTTTCCATCCGCGCCTTGATCAAATTGATGAAAGGAATAAAACGGTCGCGTTGCAATCCCCCCTGATAGAGTTCACCGGGCGGCCAGTTGCTGGTGATGACCAGCGTAATCCCCTGATCAAGAATGGCAGTGAAAAGGCGCGAAAGCAGCATGGCGTCGGCTACATCGGTAACATGGAATTCGTCAAAGCATAGAACGCGGGAACGGTTCGAGATGACCAGCGCCAAAGACGGCAGCGCGGCATCCATATCCTCAATAATGCCGTAATCGGAACGACGGGAATGGATATAGTCATGGACCTCGATCATAAACTGGTGGAAGTGGACGCGGCGTTTTTTAATGCCTAAAGGTATAGAGTCGTAGAAAATATCCATCAGCATAGATTTTCCGCGCCCCACGGGACCGTGAATATAGATTCCTCGAGGAGGCATTTTTCGCGATGGAATGAATTTGAATTTATGACGCCAGCTTTTGCGGGATTCTTCATAATCCAACGTTTCATGGTAGAGGCGCGTCAAAGCCTGAGCTGCCGATTCCTGTAGCGGGTCGGGGTCGATTTTACCGGCAGTCAAATGCTGGTTATAGCGGTCAAGTGGCGTCATGATGCGTTTTGGGCGTGTTCCGATGCATATATTTGACCAGAAGGATTGAGATTTCGTAAAGACCCATCATCGGCACGGCCAAAGAAACTTGGGATATTATGTCAGGCGGGGTCAGGAAGGCCGCGACGATAAATATAACCACGACGGCATAGCGCCGCTTGGACGCCAGCATTTCCGCCGTTATCACCCCTGCTCTGGCCAGAATACCCATGACAATCGGCAATTGGAAGCACAGGCCAAAGGCGAAAATCAGGATCATCACCAGATCGAGATAATCGCCGACTTTGGCTTCGAGCATGATGGGAAGCGTGGTTTGATCGGCGCTGCTTTGAAAGCTCAGGAAAAATTTCCACGCCAACGGCAAAACCATGAAATAGACAAGAGCCCCACCGCAAAAGAACAGGATTGGGGCCCCAATCAAAAACGGCAAGAGCGTTTTCTTTTCCGATTCAAACAACCCCGGCGAGACAAATTTCCAGATTTGGAGTGCGATAAAGGGAAAGGTCACAAAACATCCGGTAAAAAACGACACTTTGATGTAGGTGAAAAAAGCTTCGGTGAGATTCGTATAAATCAGGCGCTGGCTGTCATTCGGCCCCATGGCGTCGGCCAAGGGCTTTACCAGAAAGCCGTAAATATCCTCGACAAAGAAATAGGCAAGGATCGACGCAGCGACCATCACCACCACCGACCACATCAGGCGCGTGCGGAGTTCGGCCAAGTGCGAGAAAAGATGATCCTTATTCTCCACCATTCTTTTTCTCTCCGTTTTTTTCTTCCGCCGCTATTTTCTTTTCAGCTTCGATTTCGTCGTGTTCAACATGGTGGATTGTGTTGCCGATTTCATGAACATGGTCGGAAATTTTGCGCATCTCCGCGAGGTCGGATTGTTCCATGAAATCGTCGAACTGTTTGCCAAGCGCAAAACGCATATATTGAAGGCGCCGCACGATACGGCCAAGACCGTAGAGCATGTCGGGAAGTTGTTTCGGGCCGATGGCGATGATTGCCACGACCGCCACCATCAGCAATTCGGACCAGCTAAAGTCCAGCATGATTTATTCGTCTTTTTTGTTGTCTTTATCTTCGATCGAAGATTTTTCGTCTTTCATGCCACGCTTGAAGGCTTTGATCCCTTCGGCAACATCGCCCATCAGACGCGGGAGTTTACCGGCCCCGAACAACAGAAACGCCAGAGCCAAAATCAGAAGTATTTGCCATGGACCCAAGGACATGATTATGCGCTTTCTTTTTGAAGTTCGTCTTGATCGTCATCAGAGTCTTCGATCTGGTCGAATTCACCGATATTCTCATAGTTCTCGGCTTCGCTCTCTTCTTCGGCGGCGCCTTCAATCTGGCCATCCTCGTTTGCGAACAGATCGGCTGCGCCCGGAATGGTTTCAATCGCGGGGCGATTATCAAGAAGACCGGAGGCTTTGAGTTCCTGAAGACCCGGCAGGTCTTTGAGTTCCGAGATTCCGAATTCGTCGAGGAAGGTTGTCGAGGTGATCCATGTCACGGGACGGCCCGGTGTTTCGCGGCGGCGGCCCGGTTTGATCCATCCGGCTTCGAGCAACACATCGAGCGTGCCTTTGTTGGTGGCCACACCACGGATATTTTCGATTTCGGCACGTGTCACAGGCTGGTGATAGGCAATAATCGAAAGCGTTTCGAGGGCGGCACGGGAGAGTTTCTTCTCTTCCTTTTTATTCATAGCCAGATAGGGGCCGATGTCAGCAGCAGTGCGGAACGCCCATGCATCCTCAAGACGCACAAGGTTCACGCCGCGTCCTTCATATTCGGATTGCAGTTCGAGCAAGATGCCGCCCACATCCGCGCTTTCGGGCAGGCGGTTTTGAATGGTGCGCAATGTCACCGGTTCGGGCGAGGCAAAGAGCAACGCCTCGATCAGGCGTTTTTGTTCCGCCGGATCGTCGAGCGCGACCATTTCGGCCTGTTCTTCCTGAGCTTCGGGCGCGTCTTCCTACACGATCTCTTCTTCTTCGATCATGCTGTCTTCGATTTCAATATCTTGATCTTCAATGATTTCTTCTGACATTAGGCAGTTCCTTCGGTAATGACGGGTTCGCGCTCAACCGCGCGCAGATAAATGGGGCGGAAATTATCGTCCTGACGGATTTCGACTTTGCCCTGCTTCGCCAGTTCAAGTGCCGACGTCAAAAGCGAGGCAATGCTGGAGCGGGCGAACAGCGGGTCGGTGATTTTTTCGGGCACAAAGCTCGTGAGCGTGGTCCAGACGCTTGATGCCCCTGCTTTTGGCAGACGGCCAAGCATTTTGACCATGCGGGCCATGGCGTCTTCCATCGACATGACGGGGAAAGTCAGCGGTTTGTAATGGCTCGACGTCTGGCGTTGCGTGATGTCGCCGTATGCCTTCAAAAGTTGGTACAGATCGACGCTGTATTTATCGGGTTCGGGAGCCGTGAATTTCTCCCGCTCGCCGCGGCCATAGACGGTCAGGTTGCGGCGCATCCCGTTTTTGAGTTTCGCGGCTACGTCCTGAATGGCTTCCAGACGGCGAAGCTGGAAGGCCAGTGCTTCGGCCATCATTTCGGCGCTTGGCTCTTCTTCCTCGGTTTCCTGTTTAGGCAGGAGCAATTTCGATTTCAGGTAGGCGAGCCATGCGGCCATCACCAGATATTCGGCAGCAATGTCCAACGAGAGTTCGCGGGCGCGGTCGATAAAGGCCAGATATTGACGCGCCAGTTGCAAAATCGAAATCTGGGTCAGATCGACTTTCTGGTCGCGCGCGAGTTGCAGCAGCACGTCAATCGGCCCTTCGAACGTGTCGAGTTTCAAAAGCAGCGCGTCACTGTCGCTTTGCGGCGGTACGACTTGCTCTTCGGTAAATTCCGTTGTTTGCTGTATAGCGGTTTCTGTCATGCCTTTAATATTTCTTAATTCCTAGACGGACCATTTGGCGGAAAGTGCGTACTGCCATCTTTCCCAGCCTTTGGCGGAAAGGGGCGGCAGCTCGGCGGCCAGTTGTTCCATAATCTCGATCTTAGCCCAGCAATATAAGGCCAGATCACACCCTGCTTGCAAGGAGAGATTGGCTCGCTCGGCAATTGATCCATAGTTTTCTAGGGCTTTCATGTCCAAATCATCGCTAAAAAGCAAGGAATTAAAGCCGATTTCCTCGCGAATAACGTCATTTATGACAATTTTTGACAAGGTCGCGGGAAAATCGGGGTCAATCTGGTTGAAAATGATATGGGCGACCATCCCCCAACAAGCAGGCGCAAACGGCTTTTTCGCCAGTTCCGCAAAGGGATAGAAGTCGGTATTGCGAAGATCGTCTAGCGTCGCATCCACCCGCGGCAGGTCGTGATGCGAGTCGACACAGGCGCGGCCATGCCCCGGCAGATGTTTCAAAATCGGCGTGACGCCCGCATCGAGAAATGCCAGCGCGGTTTCGGTTGCTGCCTCGGTCACGATTTTCGGGTCGCTCGAATAGGCACGGTCGCCGATAATCTCATGGGTTTTATCGGTCAGCACATCGCACACGGGGGCACAATTTACGTCGACGCCCAAATCCAGCAGGATTTTCGCCATGTCGGTCATATCCTGACGCAGGCGCAAACTCCCCTCGCCCCTTTCGATTTTCCCGCCGTAAAAACGGGCGGGCGGGTATTCGTCCCACTGCGGCGATTTGAGACGGGCAACGCGACCACCTTCCTGATCGATCATGATCGGGCAATTCCAGCCGACGCAGGTGCGCAGTTCGTTTGTCAGGCGTTTGAGTTGTTCGGGATTCACACAGTTGCGCCCGAACAAGATAAAGCCGAACGGTTGCGCGGCGGAAAATAAACTTTTTTCCGCGTAGGTCAAAACTTCCCCTTCGACAGAGAAAACCGCAGCCAAAGGAAGTGGCGTATCCTTACTCATCCTTTTACTCACCTTGCTTGATCACCAGACAATCGCCCTTGGCGGATTTGATTTTGGCGCAGGCGTTTTGCGCGTCATTCAACGACATTGGTCCGGCCTGAACGCGGTAGAATGTTCCCTTTGCGCCAAGATCGGCCTTTTGCACACGCAGCGGCATTGATTTCAAAACGCTGTACTGGCTTTGCAGTTTGGCCCATTTGGTTTTGGCTTCGGCGTCCGATTTCACGGCAGCTAATTGTACATAGGAACTTCCGCTTGAAATTTTTATGGTTTCAACGGCCGGTGCGGGCTTTGGTTCAGTCTTTACCACCGGCTTTGGTTCTTCTTTCGGGGCCAGTTTTTCTTCCACCTTGGCGACGATAGGAGCGGGCTTCGGCTCCTCTTTCTTTACTTCCTTCACTTCAGGTTCTTTAACGGGTTCTTCGGCGACAACAGCAGACTGCTCCGGTTCTTCCGTTTCTTCTTCGTTGCCGAAGGCTTCTTCCTTGGTCAGCGGCTCTTCTGCATCGTCGAGAAGATTTTCAACGTCTTTCTTTTCGCTTCCGGCGTTTAGCGTTTCAAAAATCGTGCTGTCTTTATTGGGAACAGCCATTCCGCCCGGTTCTTCGGGTTTGATTTTATAGCTTTCGGCGTCGGCGTGAAGAACCGGCAATGCGTTCTCATCCACGCGGCCCTTATCGCCACTTGGCCATGTGGCCCAGACGATGGCGACAATCGTCGCGACAACCGCAAGACCCGCGACCATCATCAACAGCTTCGCCATCGAGGGTGGCATCGGTGTTGTGCCCTGACGCTTCAGCACGGATTCAAAAAACCCTTCATCATCGAACTCGTCGCGCGATCTGGTTCCAAATTGTTTCTTTCTCGACATGATCCAATTCCTCTTTCTATTTCGTATCCCAATACAGATCGAACAGTTTTTCATGTTCGCGGATGGCGTAACGGTCGGTCATGCCCGCGATATAATCACAAACAATGCGCGCCCGCGCCTTTTTGTTTTTGTCCCCGCCGACCTGTTCGACTTTCGCCTGCCATGTCTCGGGGAGTAATTTATAATGGTCCATAAAAGCGGAAAAGAGGTCGGGAATAATTTTTCTGACCTTTAGGGCAATCCGTTCGATTTCATAGTGACGGTACATACGGGCGAAGAGGAATTTACGAAGCTCCGCAACCTTGGCATTCATCCCTTTCGAGAAGGTGACAATCTGTTCCCCCGCCAGAGCCACGTCTTGCGGCGAGTCCGGTTTGATCCGTTTCAGATTGGCTTTAGAGACGGTCAGAACGTCTTCGACCATGGCCCCCAGCGTGCGACGGATGGTTTCGGCCAGCAGAATCTTTTTCGGCAAATCGCCATAGGTTTTTCGAACGTCTTCCAGCGTTTCACCGATCAGTTTCAGTTCAGAGATGTCTTCAAGGGTGAAATATCCGGCACTGATCCCGTCCTGAATATCATGGTTGTTATAGGCGATGTCATCGGCAATGGCTGCAACCTGCGCCTCAATCGACGCGTAATTATGCAGCTCAAGATCCATTTTTTGCGAAAGCTCGAACAAGGCAATCGGCAAATTGGCGCGCGAGACGGCCTGTCTTTTTTTCAGGAGCGGGCCGTTATGTTTGGCTACACCTTCAAGTGTTTCCCATGTCAGGTTCAATCCATTCCAAAGGGGGTAGGTTTGTTCCAGCGTGGTGAGGATGCGCAGCGACTGGTCGTTATGCGCAAAGCCGCCCCAATCTTCCATACATTCTTTCAGCACGTCTTCGCCCATATGCGCGAACGGGGTGTGGCCTAGATCGTGAGCCAAAGCCACTGCTTCGGCCAAATCCTCGTTGACCATCAGGCAGCGGGCGATGGTGCGGGCGATCTGGGCAACTTCGAGTGTGTGGGTTAGTCTGGTTCTATAGTGGTCGCCATCGTGATAGACGAAGACCTGCGTTTTGTATTTCAGGCGGCGAAAGGCCGAAGAATGGATGATACGGTCGCGGTCGCGCTGGAATGCTGTGCGGTGGAGACTTTCAGGTTCGTCGATCAGACGGCCCCGCGACCGGTCAGGTCGGCAAGCATAGGACGCAAGTGGCAGGGCGCAGTAATTATACGCCAAAGAAGAATCATCGGAAGAATCATAAGACATGGGGCGATTCTAGACCGCGCGCCCCCCAATCTCAACCGGACTTTTCTATTCATAAATATATGCCGCAAGGACCGGATCGGCTTGGAACACAGCCTCAACCTTTTGGGCAGCAAGGTGGGAAATCCGGTTTTTGCAGTTAAACATGGCCGCCAAAACGTTCCAGCTATACTCCGTTTCCGGCAATTCCACCGCAACGTCAATTTCCCAGCTACCTTCAGGGGGGGTATATTTTCCCGACAGGCCAAACGGCAGATGTTCCTCAATCGCTGCGTTGACGCAGTCAAGGTCGCTTTCATACCCGTCACGTTGTTCGGCAGCCTTCATAAAAATTTCGGCGCAGTGTGCCCTGACGACTTTTTCCACTTCCCCTGCTTTCACTGCCAGATCAGGAATGTCTCCTTGTGGGGGAAGGAAGACCTTCAGAACGATTTGGGTCAGTTTTCCGGCCTTTGTCTTTCTAGTGGAATTTTTCGGCCCCTTAGTATCCAACAAAGCTAGCACATCCAGTTCATCAGAGTCCTGTTCCTCGGCGTCCGGATCGAGCCCCAGATCATCATCCATCTCCGGTGAAAACAAGACCTTAAACAATCTGTCAATTTCGGGGTTCATGGTGGTCAGATCATCCTGCATCTCCGCATCAGGCTCTGCCTCAACTTGGGCGGACTCCGCTTCCTTCGATACTGGCAGAACTATTTTCGGCCATTCCGATCTGTACTTTGCGCGGTATTTCTTATCTTTCGGCAGCTCTTTCAAAATTTGGGGGGCCGGACGTTCCTTTTGGATATCATAGGCCCATTTGATGGCGTCTGCGTCTTCCCTGCCCACTGAGCGCACCAGCCTTGTCAGTGCTTGAGCTTGTCCAAGGTGATAGTCACCGACTTTTGCAACAGCCTCTTTGATTTTGTGAATAATGTCCGAGGTAAAATACCCCCGACTTTCGTTTTTCAGTTCGTCTTCCGTGTATGACAAGAGCGTCCCCAGAAAAAAGATTCCGTTGGCATGCAAAGCTCCCACTTCCAGCTCGGCGAGACCGATACCTCTCATATTCAACACCATATTCTTGTCGTCGCGAAGGTTTGGGGGGATGGAATGGGTGGGACGGTTGGATGCTGTGTCCATATCTACTCTCGTTATGTAATATTTATTTGCCCTCTTATGCAATGGCTCGCTCCGTTCTGTCAAGTTTTTAGGATGGATTTTTAGATGGTTAGCCCCCATATTGGGGTTATGAGCGATATTGACCTAACCCTGACCATCTCCCCCACTGCCTATAACCGCATTGAAGATATGCGGACCGCCAAGGGCAATTCCCGTCTTTACCTGCGTTTGTCCGTGTCGGGGGGCGGATGTTCCGGCTTCCGGTATGATTTTTCGTGGGATGACGCGCCCAAAGCTGACGATTTGACCATCGACGATGTTGTTCTGGTGGATGAGGTCTCGGTTCCGTTCCTGAATGGGGCGACGATTGATTATGTCGTCTCGATGATGGGGGAACAGTTCAAAGTCATTAACCCCAACGCCACGTCCGGTTGTGGATGCGGCGAGTCGTTCTCGGTTTAGCCATGCCCCTGACCCTTGTTTCGTGGAACGTCAATTCGATCAAGGCCCGACTTGCCCATGTGCAGCGTTTTCTGTCAGAGCAAAATCCGGATGTTCTTTTTATTCAAGAGCTTAAAGGTGAGAGTTTACCTGACATCTCAGAAGCGTATGACGCACATTATGTCGGGCAAAAGGCCTATAACGGCGCGGCAACGCTCATTCGCAAGGGGCGCGGTGACGCGGCGGTGATTGCCACCCGCCTCGCAGGGGACGATGCGGATGAACAGGCACGTTATCTGGAGCTGGACTGGAACGGGTTGCGCCTTATCAACATTTACCTCCCCAATGGCAATCCGGTCGGGACGGATAAATTTTCCTATAAACTGGGCTGGATGGCGCGTCTTTATCACAGACTGAAGGAACTGCGCGAGGCCGGAATTCCCTTCCTTGTCGGCGGGGATTTCAACGTCATCCCGACGGACCTAGATTGTTACGATCCTGAATTGTGGCGCGGCGATGCTCTCTTCCATCCCGATACACTCCGTGCGTGGCGCACACTTTTGTCATTGGGGCTTACCGACGCTTACCGTGCGTTCGATACGGAGGGGGATGCCTATACATTCTGGGATTATCAGGCGGGAGCGTGGCCCAAAAATCACGGCATCCGGATCGACCATTTTCTGACTTCCCCGCCTGTGACCGACCGTTTGGTCTCTGCCAAAATAGATCGTATCCCACGCGGGTGGGATACACCATCAGATCATACGCCGATTTTGATCGAGATTTCAGAGTGATGTAGGGACATTTGAGGGGGTGATTTTGCTTCCATTCCATGATAGACTTTGCTCCGCATTGCATTCCACACTCTTCAAGGGGATTCTTTTATGTCTTTCGTCCGTTCCGCTGTTGTTTTAGGTCTGGCTACCACACTCCTTTCGGGGTGCGCCGCCAATCCGGTTATGAAAGATGATGCCGTCAAGCGGACAGCTATGCCGGTCTTTATGCTGGAACGTGACATCCCCGGCCAATTGTTCATGTTTGAAGCGCGCGAGCGCGTTTATAAGAAATACCAACCGGCCACCATTTATATCGAAGGTGACGGCCTCCCCTACCTTGATGAAAACACGGTCAGCGGTGACCCAACCCCCGAAGATCCTCTGGCGTTGCGCTTGGCTGCGCAGGACGGCTCGGCCAACGTGATCTGGATCGCGCGTCCGTGCCAATACAATAAGGGGTGGAGTAAAGGCAAGGCCTGCCCGTCCGAATACTGGACCTCCAAGCGTTTTGCGCCGGAAGTGATCGACGATTACGAGGTTGCGCTCGACAATATCAAGGCGCGTTACGGCATCCCGTCTTTCAATCTGGTCGGATATGACGGCGGGGCCGCGATTGCCACGATTCTGGCGGCCAAACGTCAGGATATCCTATCTTTGCGCACTGTGGCTGGCAATCTCGATCCGAAAACAACATCTGCCCTGCATAATGTTTCCTATTCTGAAGACTCCCTCACCCCTGTCGATTTCGCGCCAGGGCTGGCTGCCGTTCCGCAACGTCACTTCCTCGGCAAAATGGACCGCGTGACGCCTCCGGCTGTTTATAACAGCTTTGCCCAGAATGTTGTCGATGGGCGTTGCATGAATGCGACAATGGTTGACAATGCCGATCATGTCCTCGGTTGGGCCGAGCAGTGGAAGGTTCTGTTGACCATGCCGATGGATTGCGCCGCGCCGCCCGAGCCGGTCAAATTCGATCCGACCCCGCTCGATGGCGATAAATACAAACGCGCGAAATAAGATAAAAAAAAGCCGGCGAAAGCCGGTTTTTTTGTGAGCATAATGGTGCTGCTGAGAAGGATTGAACTTCCGACCCCGTCCTTACCAAGGACGTGCTCTACCACTGAGCTACAGCAGCTTACCAATTAAAGCGGGCTTGTGTTTACAATAAAAATTCCGGCCTGTCACCCAGAATTTTCTGGTGTCCCCACTTTATTTTGTGTATTTTCCCCGTCTAAATTCCCATATCTTAACGACAAAGCTGGACGAATGACCCAAAAAGCCGGACAATCGCCTGTTCCTGATCCACGCAAAAGCCGTCTGGCCGAAAAACGGGCCGAGGCTTTGCGGGCAAATTTGAAACGGCGGAAAGAGCAAACGGCGGCTCGGGATGACCAAAAGAACAACACGGAAGGTAACACCGAAGAATGAGCAACGCGATTTTGAAACCAGACCCGTCCGATTCACTCTCTGCCGTCCCCGGCATTATGCCCGACCACTGGATCAGAGAGCAGTCTTTGAACCACGGGATGATCGAACCATTCGCCGAGAAACAAAACCGCGAAGTAAACGGCGAGAAAATTATTTCTTACGGGTTATCGTCCTATGGATATGACGCGCGGTGTTCGAACGAGTTTATGATTTTCACTAACGTCGATAACGCCATTGTCGATCCGAAAAATTTTTCGACGCAAAGTTTTGTCGAGCGCGAAACGGATGTATGCGTCATTCCGCCCAACTCTTTCGTTCTGACCCGTACGGTTGAATATTTCCGCATTCCGAAAGATGTGCTGGTTGTCTGTCTTGGCAAATCGACTTATGCGCGATGCGGATTGATTGTGAACGTCACACCGCTCGAGCCTGGATGGGAAGGCCATGTGACGCTTGAACTTTCCAACACGACTCCCCTGCCTGCCAAAGTTTATGCCAATGAGGGGATTGCACAGTTCCTGTTCTTCAAGGGATCGAGCGCATGCGAAACGTCCTATGCCGACCGCTCGGGCAAATATATGGCCCAGCGCGGTGTGACATTGCCGAGGATTTAAACATGCTTCATCCTTTCATAAAAGGATTATCATTTACCTTATGCTCCACCTTTGCTGTGGCTGCCTTTCCAAACCCTGGGGAGGGAATGGCATATGGTTTTCTTTTCGGAGCCGCAATGTCGACAAGTGTAATTCCGTTATGCAAGGCTTGGATAGAACAACTCCAAACGCAAAAGAATTTTGAATCAGGTGAGAATGTAGCCGAACTTTTGGCTAACTACCACATTGAACGGATAAGAAGGATGCCAAATGCATAACCTGAAACATTCTCCTTTAGTCGAAGCACCGGAATTTATCGTTATCGACCCACATAAGGCGATGATGGCGTCGAGCCTTGATAAGATCCGCGTTCAGGGCGGCACGCAGTTGAACGGCGAGATTCCGATCAGCGGGGCGAAGAATGCCGCGCTCAAGCATCTGTGCGCAGCAATGCTCACGGGTGATCCGATCCAGTTCACCAATATGCCTGTGGGCCTCAAGGATATTCAAACACTCGCCGCGTTGATGAAAGAAATGGGCGTCGAGATGACGCTGCGCAGTGACGGCGTGATGTTCGTTCAGGCGAAAGATATTCATTCGACCGAAGCCCCTTATGATCTTGTGCGCCGGATGCGGGCCAGTGTTCTGGTGATGGGCCCGTTGCTGGGTCGCTTTGGCGAAGCCACCGTCTCTCTCCCTGGCGGATGTTCGATTGGAACACGTCCGATTGATCTGCACCTTGACGGGTTTCGTGCGATGGGGGCGGACATTACCCTCGAAGAAGGCTATGTGAAGGCCACCGCGCCTGCGGGTGGGTTGCACGGTGCAAAAATCTTGTTCCCAAAAGTTTCTGTTGGCGCGACCGAAAACGTCATGATGGCGGCCACACTTGCCAAGGGGGAAACCGTCTTGATGAATGCGGCCCGCGAACCCGAAATCATCGACCAAGGCGAAGCGTTGATCAAAATGGGTGCGAAGATTTCCGGTCTCGGTACATCTGAAATCCGCATCGAAGGTGTTCCCCATCTTCACGGTATGACGCATGACATTATCCCCGACCGGATTGAAACCGGAACCTTTATGATCGGTGTGGCGTTGACCGGCGGGACAGTAACGCTCAAACATACGCGCACCGATTTTCTGACGTCGCTGATCGGGCCGTTGCAACAGGCCGGTGTGACGATTGAAGAAAGCGGCGAAGATGTGATTGTTCACCGCAATGGCAAGCCGTTGGTCGGAACAGACATCATGACCGAGCCCTATCCCGGGTTTGCGACCGATCTTCAGGCGCAATTCATGACGATGCTCACCATGTGCGAAGGCGCAGGCATGGTGACGGAAACCATTTTCGAAAACCGTTTTATGCATGTGCCAGAGCTTCAACGCATGGGCGCCGACATTACGGTTCAGGGCAATTCCGCCATTGTCCGTGGCGTTAAAAAACTCAAAGGTGCGGAAGTCATGGCCACCGATCTGCGGGCATCCGTCTCGCTGATTTTGGCGGGATTAGTTGCCGAGGGAGAGACCACTGTTGACCGTATTTATCATCTTGACAGGGGTTATGAAAATCTTGTAGACAAGCTCGAAGCCTGCGGCGCGAAAGTTTTTCGCGAAAGCTCGCGTCAGGCCGAAGAATAAGAAACCACAACCTAACAGGGTTTACTGCGTATGTTGGCTCAAAATTTTTCAGCCGCACATCTTTCCTACTTGCCGGATTCGGTTCTTACCGTTTTGTGGAGAACAAAATTCGGGCACGACCCTCTCCTTCTCTTTCTTTTTGACAAAATGGCCGAAGAATTGGGAATGCGCAAAAGCGATTCCCCCGTTCTTGCCGAGCAGGCCTTTGTCATGAACAGCATTCTCGAAGTCCTGCAAAAGGCTCCGGATCTTGCCGCTGATTTTCTGGGTGAGCCCAACGTCCCGTCCTATTTTAATTATGTTCTGATTGCGCGAGATCTTGTTGACCGAGGCAACCAGTCTGTCATTGACGCCCTTCCCGAAGAGAGTCTGTCATTACTTGATCAAGTTTACAAAATTGATGAAGACCCCGAGAGCTACCAAGGCTTCTCTTCACTTGCCTCTTTCTGTTACCTGTTATTCGAATGGCAAGACCTCGACATTTTTGCCAATAAATTGCTTACCGGCCAAATGTCTCTGGAAGAAGATATTGATGAGATTGTCGAATATTATCAGGGCGCGGTCTATATCCCGTTGCCTGTCTATCTGGAAGAGCCAACCAGACTTGAAATGGAGATTGCCCGCAAGATTCAGGAAATCTCGTTTATGGTCAACCATCATGATCATTCTGATGTCATCACTTACGGCTATATCGATAAGATTGCCCAGATGCATCCCGAAAATCTGACGGCGGACTACCTCTTTCATGCCATCGGCCTGAACGATAATGCTCAGGCACTTTTTGATCCTTTCCGTTTTGCTTTTGATTATTGCATGAAAAGCTCCAATCAAAACTCTCATCTGGCAACGCACAGGTTTGTGATGAACAGTCTTCACCCTTTGCGCCTGTACTCCTCCTTCTGCGATGAAGGCAAGGCCACACTCGACACGCTTACACTGTCCATGTTTTACCTTTACTTGAAAGAAGACATGGATTTTATGGATCAAGCCATGGAAAAAGGCTCGGATGAATTCAAAGCTATGGTTGCGCGTGCGTTCCCCGGCTTATGTCCGGGAATTGTCCCCACCAAAGATCCGGAAATGGTCAAGCAAATCCATTTGATCCGCCTGACTCATGTTTTGTTTTCCCTTGATTACACAAGCACTCTGCTGAGCGGGGAGCGGGTTATGCCTGTCTGTATTCCCCAGGATTTACTCCAGATTTATGGGGAAATTGAAGAGGCAACGTCTCTGGCCTGCCCTTCCCACCAACTGGCGCATTATCGAAATGACGTTGTCGAGGAGGCCAGAAAAGTCTATATGGCCCTAACGGAGAACTTTCCCGAGCCCGAGCTTCCCATTCTCCCCGCCAAGGCCATCCGGCCCCAAAACGCTCAGGTCCTTGCATTTCCCGCAAAAACCCTTTAATTAGGGGAACTTATTGACGAAAAGACGTACCGGAGTTCCATGTCCAAAGAAGATTTAATCGAGTTTAAAGGGATTGTCAGCGAAGTGCTGCCCAATGCCATGTTCCGCGTCAAGCTGGAAAACGACCACGAAATTCTGGCCCACACCGCCGGAAAAATGCGCAAAAACCGCATCCGTGTTTTGCAAGGCGACAAGGTCGTCGTTGAAATGACTCCCTATGATCTGACCAAGGGGCGGATCATCTTCCGTGAAAAATAGAGTCACCCGTTTGATCCTTGCTTCGGCTTCTCCGCGGCGGGTGGAGTTGCTTTCCCAGATCGGGATTGTTCCCGACCAGATCATCCCCGCAGATATCGACGAGACCCCTTTCCCCAAAGAATTGCCCGGCCCCTTGGCCGAACGTCTGGCCCGCGAGAAGGCGGCTGCCCTTCCCGTTTCTCCAGATTCAATAATTCTTGCAGCGGATAGCGTCGTGGCTGTCGGACGCCGTTCTCTCGGAAAACCCGAAACAGACGATGAAGCGCGCCAGTTTCTGACCCTTCTCTCCGGACGACAACACCGCGTTTACGGCGGAATTGCACTGCGCTTGCCGGACGGGACCCTTCATTCCCGCCTGATCGTGACCTCGGTCAAAATGAAGCGTTTAACAGCTTCCGAGATCGAAACCTATGTCGCCAGCCGCGAATGGGACGGCAAGGCCGGCGGGTATGCCATTCAGGGTCTGGCGGGCCGTTTCATTTCGTCCATCAACGGGTCATATTCCAATATCGTCGGATTATCATTGTATGATACAATGAACATGTTGGAGGGGGTCGGCTTTGGACATCATCATTGAAGAGCAAGACGGTTGTTTGTGGGTAGCAGCAACGGAACGCCACAAGATCGAAGGTCTGGAGGTTGATCCGCCGCACGAACTGGTCCGGTGGGGGTCGATTTTCTGGGCGCGGGTCGACCGGATTGATGCCAAGCTTGATGCTGCTTTTCTTGATCTCGACGGTGAAGTCACCGGCATTCTTTACAACAAGGATGTGCGGTCCTTCGACAAAAAAGGCAATCTGGTCAAAGGCGGGCAGACGCCTATCGGCAAGTTGCTCAAGGCCGGTGAATTCGTTCTGGTTCAGGCCAAGCAAGGGTATCTCGAACCGGAATATGAAGACGACACTCCCTATGAAGACAAATGTCCCGTGGTCAGTATGGATGTGGCCATTCAGGGGCGCTATCTGATTTATACACCGCTCGACGATAGCAACCGCATTTCTTCGCGTATTCGTGACAAGAAGCTCCGCAAGCAGCTCACCGAAATGCTCACCCACATGGAAGAAGTTCACGGATGCATCCTGCGTGCGTCGGCCGCCAATACGCAAAACGATATTCTGATTCGTGAGTCCCGTATCCTCAAGGCCATCTGGGAAGGCCTTTCGGAGTTTGCCAACGGAGAGGACTCCATTTTGATTATGGAGGGGCCGGACGCGCTGCAGCGGTCGCTCAGTGACAACTCCCTCAAGTCCATCCGACGGATCGAAGTGGTGACGATGGATCATTTCTCAACCGCCGAAGATTGGTGCGAACTGTTTGCGCCCGACCTTGTCACAAAAATCAAACCGATTGAAATCAAGAACGCGACGAAAGATCTGGCGCTGCTCGATCATTATGACCTGATTAAACCGATTGAAGATTTGTTCCAGCCTTATGCCTTGCTGGCCAGCGGTTCGAATGTGATTATTCAGGGGACGGCGGCACTTACTGCAATCGACGTCAACCGCGGCGCAGACAAGAATTCAAACCTGACGATCAATCTGGAAGCTGCGACGGAAATTATCCGCCAAATCCGTATCCGCAATCTGGGAGGCATCATTATGATTGATTTCCTGCGCCTTAAAACCGAGAAAGAGCGGGAACAACTTTTGACCCATATCGAAAGACTGGTCGATGACGACCCCTGCACTGTCCAAATCCACGGATTTACCGCAATGGGGCTTTTGGAGATTTCCCGCCAGCGCCGCACCCCAACTTTGTTTGAGCGGGTCGGCTATATGTTTGAAGACGCGTGATTGACCACGCCAACGGCTTTTTTCCATCCTGTATAAAGCGTTTCGCGCGTGACAGCGTCCATTGACGGTGTGTAACGTTTGGCGCAATTCCAGTTTCCGGCAATGTCTTCCAGATTTTTGAAAGTGCCGCTGCCCAGCGCCGCAAGATAGGCCGCGCCCAAGGCCGTTGTTTCTGCGCAAGACGGAATTTCGACCGTGCGGTCCAGCATATCAGAGAGGAATTTCACCATAAAAACATTAGCCACTAGACCGCCGTCCACGCGGATAATCGCCGGATCAATTCCGCTGTCTTTAACAAAGGCATCCATCAAATCTTTGGTCTGGTAGGCTTGGGCTTCGAGCGCCGCGCGGGCAATGTGTGCGCGGGTGCTGTCGCGGGCTAGGCCCAGAATGGCGCCGCGGGCGTTGGGGTTCCAGTACGGTGCGCCAAGTCCTGTCAGGGCGGGTACGAAATAGACGCCGCCGTTATCTTTGACCTCTTCAGCCAGTTTCTCACTTTCAGCGGCGCTTGCGAAAAACCCCAGATTGTCGCGTAAAAACTGAATCGCCGCGCCCGCTACAAAAATCGACCCTTCAAGGACGTAATTCGTTTTGCCGCCGATGCGATATCCGATGCTGGTGACCAGTTTGTTTTGCGAGACTTTGAACTCTTCACCGATATTCATCAACGCAAAACATCCGGTGCCGTAGGTCGATTTGACCATGCCGGTTTCAAAACAAGCCTGACCGATCAGGGCCGCCTGTTGGTCGCCCGCCATGCCGCGGACGGGATAGGGTTTTTCCAGCAAGTCGTCCTGCGTGGTTCCGAAATCGGCGACGTTATCCTTGACTTCGGGCAACAGCGTGCGGGGAATTCCGAAAAGATGCAGCAACTCTTCATCCCATTCATGGGTACGGATATTATAGAGCATGGTGCGGCTGGCATTGGTTGCGTCCGTTGCATGGACTTTGCCGCCGGTCAATTTCCACAGCAGGAAACTATCGACCGTTCCGAAGGCGAGCTTTCCGTCACGAGCCAGTTCTGCGGCGCCTTCAATATGACCCAGAATCCATTTTATTTTTGTGGCGGAGAAATACGGATCGAGAAGCAGCCCGGTTTTTTCCACGATCTTTTGTTCATAGCCACCGCGTTTCAATTTCGCGCATTCTTCCGCCGTGCGGCGATCCTGCCAGACGATGGCATTATAGACAGGCTTGCCCGTTTCGCGGTTCCACAGGATAGTTGTTTCGCGCTGGTTGGTGATGCCAAATGCCGTTATGTCCGCGTGTTGCTTTATAACCTCGCGGACGCAGTGAAGCGTGTCACTCCAGATATCGTCTGCGTTTTGTTCAACCCAGCCGTTTTGCGGATAGTGGAGTTTCAATTCCTTCTGCGCGGTAGCCAATGGTGTTCCGTCCGCTGTAAAGACAATGGCGCGTGATGAGGTCGTTCCCTGATCAACTGAAAGAAATTTAGGCTGCGTCATGTCCTGTAATCTCCTTCACCAACGCCGGAACTTTCTTTTTGATCAATTCGACCTCGTTGGGCGGGAGCGTCAGCCCCCATTTGGTTCGCCGCCACAATATATCTTCCGATCTTCTGGCGTACTCTTTCTTGATAAAATAACGCAGATCATCGTCAGTCGGTGGTTTCGAGAAATCAACCGGACAATCGGGCAGTTTTTTTGTGGCCGTCCAGCTCTCGCGCATAGACGGAAACTCGCCTCTGACGACTGCCATCACCTCTTCGGTCAATGTACGGTAGGTTGTCAGTTTGCCACCGAAAACCGAAAGAAGAAGATTGCCGCTCGATTTGTCTTCGTAGAAGCGATAATCACGCGAGACTTTGCGGGCGTCGGTTTCATGATCTTCGAACAACGGACGGACACCTGCGAACGACCAGATCACGTCTTTCGGTGCAGTTTTCCGTCTGAAATTCTCATTCAATGCGTCACAGAGATATTGTATTTCAGATGGCAATGCCGCCGATTCCACAGGATCACCATTAAAATCCGTTTCCGTGGTGCCGCACAGCGTGTAATCCCCATAAGGGAAGACAAAAATCACGCGCTTGTCCGGCATTTGCAGCAAATAGGCCTGTGTGCCGATATAAAGCCTCGGAACAACGATATGGGCACCCTGTACCAGACGGAGTTTCGGCGTGTCCGACATGACCTGACCCGTCGATTTCAAAAATTCGTAGGCATAAGGTCCGGTGGCATTCACGACAACACGGGCCGTGTGATGTTCTTCTTTATCTGCCAACAGGTCTTTTAACGTAACTTTCCATCCGCAGCTCAGCGGTTCTATTTTTTCGCAGCGTGTATAGGTTTTGACCGTTGCCCCGTGGCTCGACGCATCCAATACATTCAAAACGACAAGACGCGCATCGTCCACCCAGCAGTCGGCGTAGGTAAACCCCACCCCTTCTCCGTTCTTCAACGGCTCGCCGTATTCATGCCGCGCCAGATTGACCTGCCCTGACGCCGGCAGGGTTTTTCGCGGCCAAAGATGGTCATAAAGATATAATCCCAACCGAACCATCCATGCTGGGCGAATGGCGTTTTTATGAGGAATGCAGAATTCAAGCGGCCAAATGATTTGCGGGGCAATGCCCATCAGGACTTCGCGCTCCGCCAAGGATTTGCGGACCAGCCCGAATTCAAAGAATTCCAGATAGCGCAAGCCGCCATGGATCATTTTGGAACTGGCCGAGGAGGTGCAAGACGCCAAATCACCTTGTTCGACCAGCAGAACCTTCAATCCCCTGCCCGCTGCGTCGCGGGCAATTCCCGCGCCGTTTATTCCGCCTCCGATGATGCACAAGTCAAAGTCTGCCATCCTATTATGGTATAACAGGCCGGAGCGCCGCGCAACGAAGGAGTGTGGATTAAGCTACACGCTGGGCATCCATTTTCGACTTGATAACACGGAGTTTGATTTCAAGGTGTGCCGGAGAAAACGGTTTGCGGATATAGGCCGTTACGCCGTTGGCTTTGGCCTGAGACACCGATTCAATATCGCTTCGTCCGGTAACCATCAGAAACGGCACGTTGGGGAAAACCGACCTCATCTGGCGAAGAAGTTCGATTCCCGACATTTTGGGCATATTCCAGTCGCAGATCACGACATCAATCATATCCATCGCGCTATCAGTAAAAACCATCGCCTCTTTGCCGTCGCTGGCCTCGAAAATCTGGGTAATCCCCAGTTCAGTCAACATACTGCGCAGCATCGACCTGACTTCCTGTTGGTCATCAACGACCAAGACCCTTAACCCAGAAACTCCTTCTTCTTTTGCCATTATTTCCTCCTTGAACGGCTAGAATATTTTTCTTACCCATTTACTCCCACATCACTCCGGCAGCGGCCTGAACGCTTTGTCCTTGCGCCACCTGCTCCATGACCCGCTTCAGATTTTCCTGCATGATCGGTTTGGCCATAAATATGGCGTCGTCCGGCAGATTGACTTCCGAGATCTCACCGCGCACCGGATAACCGCTCATAAACACAATTCGCGCTTCGGGGCGAACCAGATGGAACAATTCCGCGAGTTGCAGCCCGCCCAATTGCGGCATCACCATGTCGGTCAATAAGAAGTCAATATCCCCTTCAAAATTATCCTGAATTTCGAGCGCTTCGTTGCCGTTGGCCGCTTTCAGCACTTTCATGCCAAACCCTTCGAGCGTACTGCCCATAATTTCCAGCAGGTCAGGCTCGTCTTCCGCGAGAACAACTGTCTTTCCTTCCAGTCCAAGATCCTTGCCGTTATTTTTGGTGATAACCCGAAATTCTTCCGGCGCTTCGGTTTCGGGAATCCAGATGGTAAAGGTCGTTCCTTTTCCGACTTCCGAGTCGACGTTCAATTCGCCTTTCATTTGCTGAACCAGACCGTAGACCATCGAAAGACCCAACCCCGTTCCCTTGCCCTGTTCCTTGGTGGTAAAGAACGGATCGAATATTTTTTGCAGGACTTCAGGGGGAATGCCCGTTCCGGTATCGGAAATTTTCAACACCGCGCATCCGTCGTTGTTATTCTTGGCCTCAATCGTAATAGTTCCGCCATTCGGCATGGCATCGCGGGCATTGATCGACAAATTCATGACAATCTGTGAGACAATATCGGCCGTAGATTTTATATAGAGCGGATGGTTTGGCAGCTTCAAATCAAGCACTATGTTCACGCCAAGCAGAGGAATTAGCATACCTCCAATCTCCTTAAGTTGAGCGCACAGATTCACTGTTGCATCCTCAGAGATTCTGTGCCTGCCGAATGTCAAAAGTTGGCGGGTCAGTCCGCTGCCACGCTGGATCGCCTGATAGATTTTTTTGAGGTTCTGGGAGATATCATCACCGCGTTTCCACGCGCTTTCTGTCATTCGGGCATAACCTTCCATGATCGCCAGAATATTGTTGAAGTCGTGGGCCACACCGCCTGCCAATTGGCCGATGGCTTCGAGTTTCTGGGTCTGTTGCAGGCGGCTTTCCTGTAATTTGACCTGCGTCTGGTCGGCGAAAATCCCGATCAGCAAATCGTTGTCTTTTCCCGTTGGCGAAAGGTCGATCTCCAGCCAAATTTTTTCGCCGCTCGGCAATGTCTTTTCTTTCCAGACGTGTGCCTTCTCATTTTTAGTGACGATTTCGCGCAATTGTTCACAACTGTCCCTGAACTCTCTTTTGCAGAAATTAAAGATGGGCTGATCAAGATAATCGTTACAATCCGTTCCCAGAAGATTGGATAGGGCTTGGTTAACAAACAGCACCTTGCGTTCTTCGCTTTTGTTTTCAGCCACAAACATTCCCAGACGCGAGGTCTGGATAGCCTCCATCAGGATGTGGTTCTGGGTTCCCAATTGCGTCAGGTGGTCATTGCGGGTTTTAACCATCGAAATGTCGGTCAGCTCGACAATCGTTCCATTCGATTTTTGCGGAACAGCGCGGACCAGAAAATACCTACCGTCTTTCAATTCGATGATTTCGCGGAAACTGTCCGTATCTTTATAACCCTCCTCCAGAAACAGACCTGTTTGATCGTGAGCGTCCACCGATTTGTCATAGATGTAACCGATGAATTGCGGGAGGTTCTTGATCGGACGGTTTGCGCGCGTGCAGCCATGCGCCAGTTTGCAGGCACGACACGATTCTTCCATTTCTTCCATACTCCCCAGATCGGGGATCAGCTTGCAGGCGCGGCAATTGGCTGTTTTCAAATTTCCATCCATGTCGAAATAGATCAGGGCCAGATCCAGAGAGTTAAGCGCATCTTCCAAAGCCCTTTCCCCGAACATCGCCTCACCATCAAAAGACGAAGTGAGCCATTTCTTCCAGACTCTGAAAACCGATTTTCCGGAATTTATGTTTTTCAGCATAATATTTCATCCTCTGGTTGTGAGTCTAGTCAGCAATTATTAACAGTTTACTTTGACATACATATGCATTTATCTGCCTGTGCATATCTTTTAAAACACGTTATGGATCAATTGGTTGATGAGATCGTTTCATCTGACTGTTTTTTTGTTTCTTCTGACTTTCGGCTGCTTATCCTTGCCTGCCGAAGCGAAAAGTTCTGCCTCAATTACAGGTGTCGTTGGACTCAACACTGTGCCGAGCGCGCGGATGGATGATGAGGGCACAATCCGCACCACTGTTTCACGGGACGGTCATTATGTGCATGGCAGTGTCGGTGCGCAGATTTCAAGCGGCCTCTATTTCGGACTGCGCCAAACGGTTCTGGACAAGAACGATACCCACCTTTTTCCCGGCATGGATGTGAAGCTGCGGCTGCTCAGCGAACGTCAGTGGCGACCGGAAATTTCTGTCGGGTTGCAATCGGCGTTGGGACACAAACGCATGGCGGCGGAATATCTGGCGATGTCAAAGCGGTATAAGGATTTCGATTTTACACTCGGCGTCGGGTGGGGACGGATGGGAACGCGGCAGCAAATTCCCAATCCACTTTTGCTACATGCTTTTTCAAACGACCATCGCGCGCTTGATGGGGAAAGTCCCAACCGTCCGTCAGACTGGTTTACGGGCGGCGCGGGATTGTTCGGAGGTGTGCAGTATGATTTGCCGATTGATGGCCTTTCTCTCAAAGCCGACTGGAACAGCGACAAGTGGACAGCGGAACGGTTTGCCGATCCGTCTTTTGATGCCCCCGCGCCGTGGAGCATCGGTCTCGCTTACCGTCCTTATGACTGGATTGATGCGGGCGTTGCGTTGCAAGGGACAGACACCATTCTGGCGCGGATCAGTTTATCACCAAACCTGAAGGACTGGGTAGGGCGCGATGCACCACCTCCCTCACCTGTTAATCTGTATCCGCGGGAAG
>Ga0116143_10001286_pt1 | contig 31060 bp, 19 predicted proteins | sample AD_UKC034_MetaG_FD_89745 | JGI IMG/M metagenome (GOLD analysis project Ga0116143, IMG submission 89745) | Active sludge microbial communities of municipal wastewater-treating anaerobic digesters from USA - AD_UKC034_MetaG | ecosystem: Engineered > Bioreactor > Anaerobic > Digestate | place: USA... | reverse complement strand
TTCGCTTTTATCGGCTCCGGCAGCCTTGTTGTAGGTAATGCGGGCCGGCGGCACCAGCAGGGTGGTAATGGCATCGATCAAAGTCGATTTGCCCGAGCCGATGTCGCCGGTAACCAGAATGTTGCGGCCTTCAGGGTTGAGCGACCAGACATGGTTATGAAAAGTGCCCCAGTTGTATAGTTCGAGCCTTTTCAGCCTGAATCCGGCAATTTCATCAGAAGCGGCAAATTCAAGGGTTGGCTGAGAATTCATCATTCGCCCTCTTTCTGCGCTTCATCTGGCGTTATGCTCGATTGATACTCGCGCAGTCGCTGGTCGAATTCGTTGAGCCACTGAGCATCGACAAAAGCTCTGATGATACGGCATACTTCGATCTGCTGATCGTTTCCTTTAAGTTTTCTGACGAAACCAAGTTCGGCAACCTTGTTGATATGCGTGCCGATCTGGTCAAAAAACCGTGCATCATTCGCATTGGCCGGAAAAAATGTGCGGCACATTTCGACAATCTCTTCGACCGGCAGAATCAGGCGTGTTTCGCCGCCAAAGGCATCGTGCTCGGCCAGTCGTCGGCGCAGCAGAGCAATCAGCAGGCTGACCGGGTAAGAAAGCTGGCGCCTGGTAATCAGCCTTGGCAGGGCTTCCTGCCCCTCTACCGGCGCCAGCTGGCGCAGCCAGGCGTAGCCTTCTGAATCGTCGAGCATCAGCTCGAGACCCATTACTGCAAGATACTCGCGCGCGCGCATCTGCAGGTCGGTAAGAGCCTGCCAGAGAATCTGGTCGTCGTCGCGGTAAACAATGCCCTTGAGCAGGGCGATGATCACCCGTGGAAACATGTCGTTCGGCTGGTTGCTGTTTTCACTCATGCTGTTACCTGTTGAAGATTATACGTGGAATCCTGGCACAACGCCACTTTTCAGGGGCTTCCTGCCATGTGATCGTTTCTTGACGATCTTCGTCAAAAACAGTTCTTTCATCTGCGCCGGCAATGACCAGATATGCTATCAGCTCACTCAGCCCCTGCTGTAAAGGATAGTGCTCGACAACTGTAGCGAGAGTGGTTTGCGTCTCCTGCTGAAGCAGTCTGCGTATCTGGCTGCGCAGAAGTTCCTTGTCGATGATTATCTGATCGAAAAGAGCTGCTGTATCGATGTCTGAACCGTCGCCGAGCTGAATAACCGACTCTATTCTCGGTCTGATTACCGGTTTGAAAAGAGGCCTTTCCATCGGCATGTCAACTGCGGCAGCGCCCGGCTCATCGATGCTCATGAAGGCTTTGTCGGTGGGCGGCCGGTCATGCACTTTGACTGCCAGGGCTTCAATGTGCTGAAAAATCTGAATAATTCTGCGATTTTCAAGAAAGGTCTGATCTTCCAGAAAGCGCCGCAGCTGCTGCGAGAGCCTGGCAACCGTGCGCTGCGTAGTTTCGCCCGCCATGAGCCAGTCAAAATGAATGCGGCTGAGTCGAGGATCTGGCCCGAGAGCCTTGATTGGTTCCATGGCAAGCACTTTTTCGATCAGGTCGGTAAATTCTTCCTGACGGTCAGGAGACATGATGAATTCCCAGAATGCGCGAAAACTTCTGCCCTGATCGGTATCTTCGATAGCTTCGCGCTCGCCGAAAATTTTCTCGAGCAGCTCTCCTTTGCGGCCTTCCCAGGTGGCAATCTGCTCGCGAACCTTGCGGTCGAGCATGCGAAAATTGTGCTCAACCTCGCGAAAATCGCCGAGCAGGCTTCTCGCCAGCATATTCATCTGCTGAAAGCGGTCTTTAAGGGCCGTATCATCGAGCATATCGATTTCGCCGGCACGAAGTCGCGCGATCTGTTTCTCAAGGTCAGCTTTCTGCTTTTCCAGATCGGCGATACGGGTCTCAACGTCGTCATCACTGCCTGAAACAATCTGGCGCAGCAATTCAAAAACCGTTCTCAGCCGCGACTCAGTGCCGACAAAAACGCGACTGGTGAGGCTTTCGAGCCAGAGAATTGCCTTTTCTGTGGCCGGAGTAAGGTCGAAATGTGCTTCATCCTGACCGGGCGGATAAAATTTTCGCAGCCAGCCCTTGTCGTTCTGCGTCCAGTCGTTCAGATAATGCGCCGCCGCCTTCGGAAAAGCCTCTTCGCCGAGCTGTTCGCGCAGCCTGAAAAGCTCGTCTTCGAGTTTCGCCTCAAGATCGCTTTGCGAAAGCGTTCTCGCGTTAGGAACAATGAATTCTCGATAAAGAAAGCTGATGATCAGCGGGCCATTATCGGCTCTCAGCAACTGCCATGCCGGGTGTATTTTTCTGAGCGTTGTAAGATGCTGGAATTCCATGCCAAACTTTCGTCATTTTGAGGTTTGCCCAAAAGTTAATATGAAAAACCGCAAAAGTAAACAGAAACCGGGCGTTTTGTCGACTGTAGCCACGTATGCCTGTTTACATGGCCCGGCGGCGGGCGCGTTATGCGGTCAATAATAACGCAATCGGGATAATATGGCAAAGGTATTTCAGTTGAAAGGTCTACAGCCTGTTTTCTGCGGTGCTGAGGATTTCTACTCGCACCCAAGATTTTTTTTGATTGTTTTCTTCGCCTGTTGCCAGTCAGATGCTGCGATTTTACCTTCATTACAGGCCTTTTGACGGTCTTTCAAAACAGAACCGTGCCATTCTGGCGGATCGATGTTACCTTTTCTGCAAATCTGAAATGTGAATTCGTTGTATGAGGCGACGACTTCGAAGCCGAGTTTGCGATAACAGGCTATGGCTGCGGCGTTGTCGCATTTTACGTTCAGGCCGATATTGAGGCCCTCTGCGAGCAGTGACCGGCAGAGTTCTGCTGTAACCCTGGCGCAGCAACCCTTGCCGCGGCACTGCGGAAGCGTCGTAATATTGCCAAGCGCGGCTGCCTTGTAATGCGGCGAATAGACATGCACGCCGGCGATGCTTACTAGTCGCCCGTTTTCTCTTATGCCGAAATACTGTTTTGTTGCCAGCATTCTGGGGTCGAACCAGTTTCCGGGGTAGCTTTCTGCGTAAAGAGCGGTAACTTCAGCAAGATCAGGCTCGCCGAGGCGCACGACCTGCGCATCGCCCTTTCCCGCCAGTGGCTTCGTATCAGTCAGCACCATCTTGAAGTGCTCGCCACCAGGCTTAGAATCGTAAGCTTCGTGCAAGATGCTTTCCAGGTCCGGGCTCAAATGTGCGTAAAATCGCGCAGGAAGAATATGCCTGATGGAACGCAGCAGCGCGGCCGTTGCGTTAATATCATCTGCCAGCGCAAGCAGAGTTGGCAACACCGAGCCGGTGTAAAGCAGCGCTATCGCGTCAAGGCCGGTGCCGCTTTCAGAGCCATACCAGGCCGTGTGCGGCCAGAAGCGGTCATCGAGATCTCCGATTTCATACAGGTGCAGATGCGGTTTCTTCCTCAGAAATGTTTCAATCTGTGCCCGGTCATGCAGACTGATATGTGTCATCGCTTTTACTCCAGATTGCGCTATTCGTCTTGCCAGTTTACCGGTGTCGTTGTGCCGTTCAGCAGCTATCAGCGTTCTTGCAGGTCATCGGGTTGGCCATACAGAGTGAAACCCTCAGCGTTAAAGTGCTCGTCGTAGGCAAAGGCATGAGTTATGCCGGATTCTTCCATCCAGACAAAACTGGTGCAGTCTACCAGACTTATTTCGCGTCGTCCTCTGAGCTCCAGGCGCCGAAATGCTTTTTCATGAAGACTTTTGTCAACCCAGTACACCTTGATAATCGACAGAAATTCGTGCTGGAAGCTCCTGGCCGCGTCAAGACCAACCCGGGCCTGCAGCAGGGCAATTGTTTCGAGAACGACGTAGCTCGTCGTGTACAGTTCGACAGACTGTTCGACAAGATATTGAAATGTTTCGCGCGCCCGCACATGCATGTAATCGTTGCGAACCAGAGTGGCAAAAAACGCCGAGGTATCGACGAACACTTTCATTTTCTGCTCTCCCTGCTGGTATCGCTGCCCCACAATATCTCATCATGATGAACCGAAATGTCAGGTCGATCGGCCTCAAAAGCACCGACCAGTTTGAGGGCCATCCGGTTTGGTGTTTTTTCTTCCGCGCGAAGATGATCTACGGCTTTTCTGATTATTGACGAGATAGATTTTCCGGTTTGCCGTGAAAATTCTATCAGAAAGCGGTATTGATCGTCAGTAAGCGTGATCTGAGTGCGTGGCATGGTAGGCCTCCAGAATTGACATTGGTAATTATATTACATCATTACATCTATAACATTACATCATTAGGTTATAATGTCAAGTATATGGAAAAAGGTGTTGTAACAGGTTGGGTCACGCTAATTGCGACCATGATGAATACAATTACTGGCGGCATATGTGGCACAATTGTTGTTTGAGACATGCAATCTGAGCGTAACAACTTCTATTTCGCCGGTTACTGAGGCAGTCTTGACATTGCACGAGCAAATGTTAAGAATAGTTGTCATGATTACACGTATATATCGCTATAAGATTCGTGAGGGTTGTGAAGAAAAGTATCTGCGCCTGCAGGAGCGGGTGCTGGCGTTGTACCGGCGACTGGCCGAAGTCGATGTGCTGTTTTTGCGTGACGAAAAGGATTCGACGCGGCGCAGCGAAGTGATCAGATTTCTCGGAATCGATGCCGCTGAAGACATCCGGCGGATCGACGCTGACCCTGCGATCATGCAGCTTTTCGCCGAGTTCAAGACTGAGATTCTCGACCCGCAGAACCAGCAGATCGAAGAGGAAAACTGCGTTAGCGAAGCTCTGTCGGCTGCCGGCAAGCTGCATCATGTCGAAATCTACTGCTCTGATCTCAAAAAGACGGCAGAATTCTGGGGCTGGTTTCTGGCGGAACTCGGCTATCATGAGTTGCAGAGATGGCCTTCCGGAATCAGTTTCATACTTGCCGACACCTATCTGGTGTTTGTGCAGGCCGACGAAAAGCATCTGGCTACGCCATTTCATCGCTGCCGACCGGGTCTCAACCATCTGGCTTTTCATGCCGCAAGCCGGCGCCAGGTCGATGAAATAACTGCCAAGTTGCGCGAACGCGGAGCTGTAATTCTTTACGCCGACCGCCACCCGCACGCCGGCGGCCCTGATTCTTACGCGGTGTTCTTCGAAGACCCCGAGCGTATAAAGGTTGAACTTACCGCATCAGAAGCATAATAGCGTATGGCACAGGTTGTGGGTTTGGGTTGCAATTACGCTTCTGAGGCCTAAGCGGTCATCAACAGGCATCAATTTTTAATCGGGATACCGTACGGGCGAGTTTCTGGTATAATTTGTCTATAGAATTTCAACAGGAGTGATTTATGTTGTCAGATAAAGGTCTTTTGCGCCGGGCGGGCACTCTTATCGTTGCCGGTATGGTTGCGGCCGGCGGGCTGTTCAGCGGAGTCGAGGCGCGGGTCAGACAGGTGGCTTCGGCAGACGACATCGAGAGCATCAAATTTCTGAGCCCGAATAATATGCCGTTAAAGGTGCTGGTTGTCTATTCGCCAGGTCAGCAGAACGCGAATTTCGTGATTTCGTTGATCAACATCGTTGCGCAGATGCATGAAAAGGGCATGGTAAAAAAAGATGATGCCTTCAAGGTGCATGTTATTCCCGGCTGGGATATGCAGGAAAAGGACTACGCCTATATCAACGAAAAAGTTGGTGCTGAGCGGGTTAAGCGCTTTGTTGAATTCAATAAGGCATACAGCACCAGAGACATCTGGATGCAGGACTGGGGCGAAGTCGGCGTCGTCAAGGTCAAGGGTGACCCAAAGCCCCAGACCGTCGTTTTCGACTCGAATCGCGGCCGCGATAATGCAGAACTGCCTGGTATTCTGGCTAACTTCTGGAACAGTTATCTGCTGAAAAACCCTTCAAACCAATACTCTGGCGGGGATTACGGCGGTAACATCGAAGTTACTCCCGATAATGTTCTACTGATCGGCAACACTTCAACTCCTGAACTGCGCGCTTATCTCGAAAAACACGGTTACAAAAACCGCATGGCAGTTCTCGAAACCGACTGGCTGCATGTCGGCCATGTCGATGAATATATCTCAGTCTGCCCGAATCCAAAGGCTTTGCGCGGATATACACTCATCAAGGCCAATCCCCGGCTGGCGATGCGTCTGGTAAAAGACACTCCTGACGCCGAGCTCAAGGCAATTCCGCATAAGGAATATCGTGACGCCATGCTGGCGGTCAAAGCATATCTGATCGAGGCCGAAAAGAAACGGGCCGAAGAACTGAAGCTCGATGCCCCGGCCAGGCGCCGACGAACCCGCTCTTTCGGCGAAGCAGTGCTGAAGTATCTCGAAAGCTCAGAAGAAATGCTGGCATCTTCAGAGTCTGGCGCCAATCTCAGCTGGGGTCACGAAGTCGCCAGAAGCGATGTCGAGAAGTTCATTCAGCTCAATCTGACCCTCGCCAACCTGATCGACACCAATGTTAAAAAGGCCTGCGCGAAGATTTCCGAAGTCAGAAATGATGCCGGCAAGCCGCATTCGGTGCTGTCTTTCCCCGCTCTTTTCAGAAAGATGTCAGGCACAAAGCACATTGCTTACCTGCCGGGCAGCGTTAACCAGTTGATTCTCAACAACCAGCTCATCGTGCCCGATCCCAAGGTTCGTGCCATGCGGCTGCATATCAGCAAAACTGCTGCCAAGGTCGGGTTGCATGCCAATTTCATCGACTCGCTGCCTTATCATAACCTGCAGGGCCAGTTGCATTGCGGCACCAATGTCTTCAGACACCCCAACAAGTATTTCGTCAAGCCAAGATAAGCCGCATTTAAACGGTATCTATGCAAAAATCGCCGCGTTGCTGCGGCGATTTTTCTTTTGCCATGCCGTCGTGATCGTGTTAAAAAAGTAAGGTGACGCACGCGGGGTACACATCGCAGCGTCGAATCAATGGCAGGAGGCCAGAAGTGTCGCATAACAGGGTAGTCGCTCCATACAACCAGTGGGAACCAGCCATCAGCGCGGAAGAAGTCTTTCGCGCCAGTGTCAATTTTATGTTTTTATCGACAGACGGCAGGGGCAGACTGTACTGGATCGAGCTGCGACCGGCGGAAAAGGGCCGCTGCGTTCTGATGATGCGAACGCCGGCCGGTGCCGTGCGCGAACTGCTGCCGCCGCCATTTTCGGCGCGTTCACGCGTCATGGAATACGGCGGCAAGCCCTATGCCGCCGGGTATGGCAAAATTGTCTTCTGCAACTTCGTCGATCAGCGACTGTATGTGATGCCGCTCAACGAAACCTGCGGGCCGCGCCCGCTGACACCAGAACGCACCGCCGATGGCCGCCTTATGAAGTTTCTGCAGCCTGAATTCTCGCCGGACGGGCGCTGGCTGGTCGCAGCCTGCGAACTCGAAAACGGCAGCGAAGAGCCGCAGAATGCCCTATGCGTTCTCGATCTTGAGATCGAGGGCGTTCAGGAACCCGTAATTGTCGCTTCCGGGGCCGATTTTTACAAGTCACCGATCTTTGCGCCTGATGGCAGAAGCATCGCCTGGCTTGAATGGAACCACCCGTACATGCCCTGGGATTCTACTCTTCTCAAAGTCGCGCCGTTCCACGAAGGGCGCCTCGACAGCAGTGCGATACAGCATGTTGCCGGCTCGAACAGCGTTGCCATCAGTGATTATGTTTTCAGCCCGGCCGGCGACCTCTGGTTTCTCATGGATATCAAAGGATCAGCGCCGGATTCAGCCGAAAACTTTTTCAACCTGTACGAGTGGCGCAACGGCGCGGTGCGGCAGATAACGACTGAGATGCGCGAAATCTCGATGCTGGCGCAGTCTGACAGCCGGCTGGTTGCCATGCTGCATGACAGGGGAATGCCCGGGCTGGCGGCAATTGATGTTAAAACAGGCGCTCTCAGCGAAATCATGACTCCATTCGCAACTGTTACCAGACCCGTTCTGCTGGCCGACAGAATCGCTACCATCGGCACGCCGCCAGACAGCCCGACACAGCTTGCCCTGATCGCACCGGGCGGTGCTGTCGAAATCATCAGGCAGGCAACCGAAGCCGATATGCATGCCGACGACGTCAGCAGCGCCAGACTGATCGAGTTCCCCACCGAAGATGGCGATACCTGTTATGGCTATTACTATGCACCGAAAAATCGGCGTTACCAGGCCCCGGAAGGCGATCTGCCGCCGGTGCGCGTGCTGGTGCACGGTGGCCCGACCGGCATGACCCGACCGGGCTTTTCGCGTGAAAACGCGTTCTGGACATCGCAGGGCTATGCGATTTTTGACGTTAACTATCGTGGTTCGACCGGCTTCGGCCGCGCTTATCGCGATGCGCTGCTCGGTCAGTGGGGAGTGCTCGAAATCAACGATGTGCGCGATGGCCTCAAGTATCTGCGCGAACATGGGCTGATCGGCGACAAGGCCGTTGTGTCGGGCGGCAGTGCCGGCGGCTACACGGTACAGCGGCTGCTGACCTTTTTTCCGGACATGTTCGCTGCCGGCGCCAGCCATTTCGGCATCGGCAATCTGGTAACCCTGCAGAACCTGACGCACAAGTTCGAATCACGTTATCTCGAAGGTCTGCTCGGCGGGCCGATGACGACGCACCGCGCCGTCTTTGAAGAGCGATCACCGATCAACCATCTCGACAACCTGAAAAGCCCGATGATCATTTTTCAGGGCTCGGAAGACAAGGTCGTGCCGCCCGAAAACTCGCGCGAAATGGCAATGATTCTGGCGCGCAAGAAGATCATGCACGAGTATCACGAATACCAGGGCGAGGCACACGGCTTCCGCCAGAAAGAAAACCTCGTCGATTCGCTGACACGCGAGGCAAGTTTCTTCAAAAAAATCCTGCAGTCGGCTGCAACCCCTCAACCGCCCCAGGCCACCCAATCCGCCCAGTCAGCCTGATCTTCACGGGGAATTCTCATTCAATGAGATCCTGCGATTGCGCGCAGCATGACCTTTTTTTAGTCATTCTGTGCGTAGCGAAGCGAAGTCGCAGAATCCATCTTTCGAGACCTGCTCAAACCTGACAAAAAAATCTGCGGCAATCAGCGGAATCGGCGGTTTCTGCTGTTTTGACCGCGAAAAGCCTATATACGCAGGCCTGCTTGACAAGGAGGCCGGTTTCGATTATAATCGCGCTGTCAGAAAAGACTTGCAGCGATATCAGTTGAGGTGGCAGGCATGACCGATTACCGTAAAGATACTCCGCAGTGGCTTGACGAGGCGATTTTTTACCAGATCATGCCCGACCGCTTTGCGCGCGAGGGCAGCGGTAAAAGCGAACCGGAACTGGTGCAATGGGATGCCCGCCCGGGCAGCAGCGGCCGCGGCGGCAGCGAGTTCTACGGCGGCAACCTGAGAGGAATCTGTGCACACCTCGACCACATAAAGTCGCTCGGCTGCAATGCCATTTTGTTGACGCCGGTAAACCGGGCGCCTTCTTACCATCGCTATGATACAACCGACTTCTGCCAGCTAGATCCGCTGCTTGGCGACTGGCACGACCTCGAACGTCTGGTCGCCAAAGCTCATGAGCTTGGCATCAGACTGGTCTGCGATATTGCTCTCAACCATGTATCGCACGAACACCCCTGGTTTCAGGCCGCTCGCAATAACCCTCAGAGCAAAGAGCGAAGCTGGTTCAAATTCGCCGAAGACGGCAGCTATCAATGCTGGTGGGGCTATCACACTCTGCCGGAGCTGCAGCTTGATAATCCTGAGGTGCAGCAGAAGCTTTTTCTCGGCCGTGACAACGTTCTGGCTTTCTGGCTCGACAAGGGTTTCGACGGCATCAGGCTCGACTGCGCCAACGACCTGACCCTCGAAACCTGCGAAAAAATCGTTGCAACGATCAGGCCACGCTACCCGCAGGCTGCAATCATCGGCGAACTCTGCACCTATTCGGTGCCCTGGCTGCGTGCTCTCGATGCCACTCAGAGCTACTTTTTCACCGATTCGCTGAAAGCTCTCAAATCTGGCAGTATCACGACGCGGCAGTGTCTTGACAACATGCAGATCGCCTATTCTTCAGGTGCGCACCGGCAGTTTCAGATGCTTTCGTCACATGATATTCCGAGAATTCACAGCGAGTGGGGCAGGGCGCCTGCATTTCTGCGCGCCGCCCGCCGCCTGCAGTTCACCATGCCGGGTATCCCCATGCTCTATTATGGTGAAGAACTGGCAATGCGTGGCCGACATGATCCGGAAAACCGCGCGACGCCGGACTGGCAGCTTCTCAGGAAGCCCGGAACTGCTGAAGAAATCAGAGAGCTGCAAAAGCTGACTGAGCTCAGGCATAATTCACCAGAGCTCATAAAAGGCAGCTGGCAGCCGATTTACACCGACGGTTACCCTGATCTTTTCGCGTTTTTCCGGGCTGATCAAGATAACCCGCACCGACTGACCCTGGTAACCTGGAACAACAGCCGCAGAAAAATCCAACCGACGATAACTGTGCCATGGGGCTGGCTGTTTTCACAGCTGCAGATTGAAGAAATCTTCACCGGTCGCCGGGTGACAACAGTCGCCGGGCTGGTCACCCCGCCGCTGGATGCGCATGAATGCGCGATCTGGCAGGTCAGAGACGACAGCAAGCGAAATTATTCGTTCTTCAAAAGCCGGCAAAAATAGCGATGAACCGCCTCAGCCGCTTTTCCGGGCCGATTCTGGCTGAGCTGCTGCTTAATTTCTTCGTCAGCCTGATATTGTTCAGGCTGCTCGGCCGCATCGCCGATTCGGCCTCGGGCGCGGTCGGCTCGGTCAACAGCCTGTTCGGGCTGTTTCACATGTTTTTTCTCGGCCTGTCGCAGGCCGGCGGCATAGTGATCGCCAATGCCTGCGGACGCAGCAACCCGCAGCTGGCAGCCCGGCAGCGCGGTCTGCTGCTGCTGATCTTTCTGGCGGCGATTTCGGCCGTTCTGCTGCTGGTTTCAGGCGGCCGCACATTTCTGCTGACACAGGTCATGGGGCTTGCCGGTAATGCTGCCGGCTACGCCGCCAGCTTCTGCCGCATCGCGCAATGGTCGCTGGCGACACAGGCGCTGGCCCAGTTTATGACGGCAGTGTTCCGCAGCCTCGGCAACAGCATGCTGCCTTTTCTCATCGCCCTGTTCAACAACAGCGTCACGCTGGCGCTGCTCTGGCTGCTGCCCGACTATTCGGCGGCCCTTGACATCAGCAACATCGAATGGATAGCCCTCTGCCAGCTGTCGGCTAACGTTCTGGCGCTGCTCATCTCGGTTCTGCTGTTCTGCTTTCATCTGCGCGCACCTATAGAACTGCCCGGCCGCAGCCGTTTCTCATTCGCAGAGCTGAAGGCCATTCTCGTTCTGGCCGGCGTCGTTGTGCTCGAACCGGTGTCATACAACCTCGCTCAGGTCGTGATCAGCCGCTTTTACGCAGAGATCGGGGAAGTGGCTCTGGCAGCACGCGCTTATGCCGGAACGCTTGCCGCTGTTCCTTCTCTGCTCGGCATCGCGCTGGGGTGGGGTGCGCAGATCAGGGTCAGCTATCTGCTTGGCGCCGGACAGGAATCAGAGGCGCGCGAGGAAGTGCTGCGCAGCTGCCGCCTGACCATCGTGCCTGCACCGTTGTTTTCGCTGCTGATTTTCCTCAATGCCGGTCATCTGCTGACCCTGTTTACAGAAGATCCGGCGGTGACAACAGCTTCGACCCTGCTGCTCGGCTGTTTTATCCTGCTCGAGATCGGCAGAAGCTGCAACACTACCATTGCACCGGCGCTCAAGGCGCGTGGCGAAGCAGGTTATGTCGCGCGCACGGCCTTCGTCATCATGCTGCCGGTATGCCTGCCAATCGCCTGGTTTGCCAGTTTCCCGCTCGGGCTAGGCATTCTCGGGCTGGGCCTGACAGCCGCACTCGATGAAATGCTGCGCGGCTGGCTCAATCTCAAACGCTGGCAAAAGTAAAACTTTTTACTCGTTATCAAGTATAGTATGGGTGTCATTGCAGAATATTTGCATCATGCGCTTTGTCGGAAGGTTTTAAATCTATTGTGGTAAGTCAGGCTGTCGATTATAATTAAACTTTACGAGTATTAAGGCGAGGGGGCATATATGATGAATTCTAATAGCGGTACAATAAGACGACTGCTGGTCATATCGATGCTGGCGGCGCTTCCGGTGGCGGCGCCGGCGCAGAGCACGAGCGACGCGCGTCAGCTCGACAAGGCTGAGATTCGTCAGATAACCAGAGAATTGCAGGCTGTCTCGAACGAACTCGACGCCTTGCTGGCCATGTCTGGGGAAGGCTCGTCCAGCACTGCTGCTGAAGTAACTGTCGTCAAAGGCGATTGTCTCAGCGCCCTGGCCAAAAAGCACCTTGGCAGCGCTTCCCGCTGGCCCGAACTGGTTAAATGGAACCAGGACCGTTACCCGTCTCTGCTCAAAAATCCCGACCTGATTCATATAGGATGGAAACTCAGAATGGCGCCTCCTTCTGCTGCAAAGCCGACTACCACGACAGCTCAGGCTTCGACTGCCGGAAGCTCGACAAATGCCAGACCGGTTACTCCGACAACGACTCCGGCTGCCGCTCAGAGCGGCAGCTCTTCTACACAGCCGGCAACATCTGTAACTGCACCCACTACAGCTCCTTCGACAACACCTTCGGCCACAACAAAGCCGACGACAGTGCAGAAGCCAGATCCAGACCTGAATCCGGCGTATCGCTATGGCAGTGCGCTGACTTATCGGGCCGTTCCCGACGGTGTGCCGATTATAACGAGCGAAAGCAGAGTTCTGCATATCGGTGATTCACATACCTGCGGCGTTTATGGCAAGGCTATCGACGCGATGATGCGCGAAAGCGGTGCGACAGTAAACACCTACGGCGTTTCCGGATCAAATCCGCGCTGGTGGTTCAATGGCACTATTGGTAAAAGCGGCTATTTTGCCAAAGACGAAAATGGCCGTGTCGATCAACCCGCTGACTGGAGGACTCCTCGCGCTACTCCCATATTGAGCGAGCTTATCAAGCAGAAAAAACCCAGTGTTCTGGTAGTCTCTCTTGGTGCCAATCTGATTACCGGAGATGATGCCGGCATTCAGGCGCAGGTCAGAAGTATCTGTGAACTGGCGAAACGGAATGGAACTCAGCTCGTCTGGATCGGCCCACCGGATGGCCGTGACAAGTCAACCGACGACCAGAAGAAGCTTTACCAAAGTATCAAGGCTGCAGTAAGCCAGTATGGTGGTACTTTTATCGATTCACGACCATTTACCGAATATCCGACAACCGGCGGAGATGGCGTGCATTACGGCGGAACCGAGGGTACGAAGATCGCCCAGGCATGGGCAAAGTCAGCATACGACGTCATACAGGGGAAATAATGACTAAAAATGAGTGAGAATACACATCGCTGGAAGTTTTTTCGTTACGGTGGCATCGATCAGGTAAGTCTCGAAACTGCAGAAGATCTGCAGGCGCTCGATAAACTGGATCCCAAGCTCTGGGCGGTTTTAAGCTGTCCGACTGCCAATGTCGAGTATGATGCCCGTACCTTCGAGTTTCTCGATACCGACAAAGACAAACGCATCAAGATTGCAGAAGTTGTTGCGGCCGTGAAGTGGCTCTGTGCTCTGCTAAAAAAGCCTGCAGATATGCTCAAAGGCGAAGAAGCGCTACCTCTGGAAGCAATCAATTCCGGCAATCCCGAGGGCGAGAAGTTGCTGGCAGCGGCGCGCCAGATTTTGAGTAATCTTGGCAAAGCCGAAGCAGCTTCGATCGGTGTCGAGGATCTTGCCGACACCGGCAAAATTTTTGCAGCGACCGCTTTCAACGGCGATGGCGTGGTGACGGAAAATGTCTCTGAAGATCCGGCCGTCAAGGCGATGATAAAAGACGTTATTGACTGCATTGGCAGCGTCGAAGACCGCAGCGGCAAACCAGGGATCTCCGAGCCTCTGCTCGATAGATTTCTGAGTGCAGTGACCAGCTATCTCGACTGGCAGAAAAGAGCGGCCGACAATGCCGCTCTTATCCTGTTCAGCGGCGAAGAAACGCATGCACAGGCACGCAGCTTTCTGGCGGTCAAAGCGAAAATCGATGACTATTTCACTCGTTGTCAGCTCTCCGCGTTTGATGCCAACTTTGCCGAAACCGGTCAACATCTGGAAAAGGAATATCTCAATCTTCTCAAACGCAATCTATCGAGCGATGTTGTCGAATTACGTGACTTTCCGCTGGCAATGGTCTCGAACGAGAACAGTCTGCCGCTGGCTGAGCGGATCAATCCGGCCTGGAACGCAGAAATGGTAGCGTTTCACGATCAGGTCGTGATCAAGCTGATCGGCGATGTCAAACGATTGAGCGAAAAGGACTGGATGAAGATAAAGGCGCAGTTTGTCGCCTATGAGGCCTGGCAGGCTGGCAAAGCCGGCAGCGAAGTCGAGAAGCTTGGTAACACACGTCTGCAGGAAATCGCTGCTGCGAAAGTCGCTGAGCAGCTGCGGGCATTGATTAAAAAAGATCTCGCTCTCGAACCGCAGTTTCAGCAGATGGAGAATCTCGAAAAGCTGGTGCGTTATTATCGCTATCTGCACAAGCTTCTCAATAATTTCGTCGCTTTGAAGGATTTTTACAACGTCAAGAAGCACGCAATCTTCCAGATAGGCACGCTGTTCATGGACAGCAGAAGCTGCGTGCTCTGTGTTAAGGTCGATGATGTCGCCAAACACAGTGCCATGGCCGGTTCATGCAATACCTATCTCGTCTACTGCGACTGTACGAGGCAGGCGACCGGTGAGAAAATGACCATCGCCGCCGCTTTTACCGGTGGTGATTCAGAGCAGCTGATGCCCGGTCGCAATGGTCTGTTCATCGATCGAAAGGGTAATTACTGGGATGCCACCATAGTCAGGATCATCGATCACCCGATCAGTATCAGACAGGCTTTCTGGGCGCCATATAAGCGCCTGGGCCGTTTTGTACATGAGCAGATAGAGAAGTTTGCCAGTTCAAAAGACAAGGCGGTCACCGACTCGATGACTGCCGGTGTCGCCGATGCCGGAGCGAAAGTAGAGGCCGCGTCAGCGGCTGCTGCCAAAGCGCCGCCGCCGGCGCCATTCGATGTCGGCAAGTTCGCCGGCATCTTTGCCGCCATTGGTCTTGCTCTTGCCGCCATCGGTTCGGCGGTTGCCTCGGTTGTATCCGGTTTTATGAGTCTGGCTCTGTGGCAGATGCCACTGGCTATTCTCGGAGTGCTGCTGCTGATTTCAGGCCCTTCGATGATACTGGCGGCTCTGCGCCTTCGACAGCGTAATCTTGGTGCAATTCTCGACGCCAGCGGCTGGGCGGTCAATACCCGCGCCCATATCAATATGGCTTTTGGCGCTACTCTAACGCGCATGGCCGAGTTGCCGGCCGGTTCGATAAGATCGTTCGACGATCCTTTTGCCGAAAAGAAGACGCCCTGGCGTTTGTATCTGGTTCTTGCCATAATTGTGCTGCTGCTGATCGGAATTCTTTCGCAGCCCAGAGCCCGCAACCGGGTAAAGGCGTTTATCAAGAGAGTCAGCTGTTGCCCGGTAGATGAGGCAGGTAAAGACAAGAAGGCTCCCAAAACTGAAAATGCCGGGAAAAAAGACGCTCTGTCACAACCGGCCGCGCCAGCACAGCCCGCGCCAGCCCAGCCAGTAACCGGTAACTGATCTGACGTTTTAGTGCTTGCGTTGCATTGCGGTATCTGATAAAAAGATCGCATGCATAAAACGGTCTTGAAATCATTATTGCTGGTGCTCATGCTTCTGCCCGGCGCCCTTTCGGGTGCCGACGTCGAGCTCACCTTCTGGAACTTCTGGGACCCCAAGTTCATTCTGCCGGTCATCAGCCGGTTCGAAAAAGAAAATCCCGGTGTAAAGATTCGCAACGAGCAGATCAGCTGGGGTAACGGACTCGACAAAGTCGTCGTGGCCATGGCCAACAATCGGGCTCCTGATATCTGCGAACTTGGCTCGACCTGGATGGGCAAATTCATGGGTGAGGGCGCGCTGCTCGACGTCACCGACAAGTTCTGCGATCTCAAACCCGACTATCTGATGTGGGAACCGGCTACGATGAATGGCCGTCTCTATGGAATGCCGTGGCTCGCCGGCACCCGCGTTATGTTTTATAACCGCAAGTTGTTCAGGGAGGCTGGCCTCGACCCCGAAAAGGGCCCCGAGACCTGGGCCGAACTGCTCGAAGCGGCAAAGCTTATACACAACCCCGAGAAAGGCCTCTACGGTTTCGGCATGAATGCCGGCGAAGGGCACATTCTCTACAAGAAATTCATGCCATTCGTCTGGGGCAACCATGGCCATATCATTGACGAAAACGGCAACTTCATTTTTGACAGCCAGCAGACCCGCGAGGCGCTTGATTTTTATCTCAAGCTCAAAGAATACAGCTATTGCGAGAAGCAGGATCTGCTCGACGAAGCATTCAAGCGGGGAAGACTGGGGCTCGCGATTTCCGGTTCCTGGAACTTTGCGCGCTATCCGATCGACGCGCCCGAACTTGATTTTGGCGTGGCGTTGATGCCAAAGCCGGCTAAGGACAAAGGTTTTTCGACTTCATTTCTGGGCGGCCAGATTCTGGTGCTTTTCAAATCCTGTAAGAATCCTGATGTGGCTGCAAAATTCATCAGATATCTGACCACTGTCGAGAACACGCTGCCGATTACGCGTGAGGCGCTGGTAAGCTTTCCGGCGCATAAAGCTGCCTACCGCGACGAAATGTTCACGCGCGACCCGCGACTCGGTGTATTCGTCGAACAGATGAAAACCAGCGTTCATCCGCCGATACACCGCCTGTGGATCGAACTCGAAAAGATCATCAACGATACGGTCGAAAAAGCCATGTATGGCGAGTCGCCCGACAAGGTCTTTGCCGAAGCCGCTCTTGAATATGCCAGAGTGACACAGCGCAAGACGAATGGACCGTCTGCGGTTGTCGTGACCTCGACTTCAGGTCAGAACGGCGGGTCAACCCAGATTCTGCTGCTGACTCTGATTGGCGTCGGCACCCTGCTGAATGCGATAATGCTGATGTTTCTCATTTATGAGGTAAAAAAAAACGCCGGTTGACCGGTAAACTGCGCAAAACCGGGCCGATCGAAAAGTCGCAGCAGGTTCTTCTGTTTCTGGCGCCGTGGCTCATCACCTTTGCCGTGTTCTGGCTTTACCCTCTCGTGTTCTCGCTTATTCTGAGCTTTTGCGACTACGATGTCTTTCATCCGGCCCTGTTCAGCTTCGCCGGTTGCAAGAATTACCTGCGGCTGTTCAGCGACGGTGATTTTTTGCAGGCCTTTTTGAATACTCTGGTATTTGTGATCGGCACGACTCCGGTCACGACTCTGCTCGGTCTGGCACTGGCCCTTATGGTAAACAACGTCAGCCGCGGCAGTCAGGTTTTCCGTTCTATTTTCTTTCTGCCATCGATCATTTCAATCGTTGTAACTGCGACTATCTTCAAGTCGATGTATTCGCCGATTGGCGCGCTCAACCGGCTGCTGGTGGTGTTCGGGTTGCCCGGGCAGGCCTGGCTGATCGAAAAGAATCTGGCGTTGCCGGCGATCATGGTCATGAACGTCTGGGCCTACACAGGTTATTACATGGTTCTCTACCTGGCCGCCCTAAAGGCGGTACCAAGGCAGCTTTACGAAGCCGCCGAAGTCGATGGCGCGACTGAATGGCAGCAGTTTCGCTACATTACCCTGCCGCAGATCCACTACATGACGATCTTCATTTTGACAGTAAATACAATTCGCAGCTGGCAGGTGTTTCCTGAAGTCTTTACGCTTACCAGTGGCGGGCCGGTCGGCCGCACCAATACTCTCGTACATCAGCTCTACGAAACCGCTTTCAGGTATCACGAAATGGGCTACTCTTCAGCGATTTCCTATGTTCTGCTGGCGATAATCATGGCGTTTTCTCTGTTGCAGATGTATATTCTGCAGGGTCGCCGCCGGCGAAGAAGGGGTAAACCTGCATGACCGCACAGAGCTTCAGACAGAAAGGGCTTTTTGCAATTCTCACCGCACTGGCAATGAGTTATCTTTACCCCTGGCTTTACATGTTGGCGCGCTCGTTCATGCGCCATGAACCAGGGCTTTCAGATGGCAAAGGCCTGTTTACCCTCGAATTTTATCAGCTGGTGCTCGGTAATGCCGGATTTCCGACTTTTCTTTTCAACAGCTTTATCGTGCTGACCATCGTGCTGGCCGCTAATGTGGTATTTTCGGTCATGGTCGGTTATGCCTTTGCGCGTTACCGCTTTCCGTTCAAAAACGTCATGTTCTGGATGATTCTGGCGACCCTTATGGTGCCGAAGCAGACGCTGATGATACCCCTGCTCGACCTGATGGTGCGCCTGGGTCTGCATAACACGCTATGGGCGCTGATTCTGCCGTTCTGCGTTGACGGCTTCAATCTTTTTCTGATGAAGCAATATATCCAGGGACTGCCGCACGACCTTGAAGACGCCGCCCGCGCCGACGGTGCCGGCGAAATCGGCATCCTCTGGCACGTCATCGCACCGCTCAGCCGCCCGGCTATCGCAGTGCTGATAATCAACACCGCAATCATCAACTGGAATTCGTTCCTGTTCCCGCTGATTCTCACCGACACCGCTTCGGTGCGCACTTTGCCGGTCGCTCTCGCCATGTTCGCGCAGGGGCCTTACGCAACTGACTGGGGGGCTCTGATGGCCGGCGCTTCAGTCAGCTCGTTGCCGATAATCGCGATATTCTGGATCTTTCAGAAGGAAATCATTGAAGGCATCACCAGCGGCGCCCTCAAGGACTGACTTCGCTGCAGGCAGCGCAGGAACCGTCGCGGCGCGGGTCGGCGAGAGCCGTGAACTGTGCGCCTTCGACGATGATTGCCGACAGCAACCCAAAGTAGTCATCACAACCTGGTTTTATCGACACTTCCAGAGTGCTTTCGCTCAGCTCATCGATGAATGACATGTCGGGGTGCCATTCGACAGACAGTCTGCGTTTATGATCGAGAAAATAGCGGGGGCGGCTCACCAGCTGTTCAGACTCGTCTGGCTTTTGCAGGAACCTGGCCAGCGCCAGGCCGACATTGAAAACTATGCGTTCAGAACCGGCGCCGCCAATTGCCAGCACCGGCTGACCGTTTTTGATTACGATTATCGGAGATTTGGTCGAAATCGGCCCGGCATCAGCCGGATAATTGTCGGGATAATCTGAGACCGCGTCGGTAAAGTTGCGCAGGCCATTGTTGTAAAAGAAACCCGCCGGTGAAAACTCGCCGGTGCCAAAGTGACTGCCGAGAGTAAGAGTCATCGACACCAGCATGCCGTTCTTATCGGCGACGCAAAGGTGGGTGGTGTTTCCGTTTTCGACGACATCACCACTGTGGTCGACCACAACATTGTCGGCGAATTCAATAAAGCGATATGGGTCGCCAAAACATTCTGCCATATTTTCATACCTTGCCTGCAGTATTCGGCGCCCGGTTCGAGCGGTAGCGAGAATATCTGCAGCCTTTTGCTCATGCAGGTTGATTCTGCTGTTCAACAGGTCTTCTGCCAGCTTTATGCTGGCGATAGAGCAGGCTGGTGGCGGATTGCCATATAGCGAATAATTTTGCCAGCTGCGGCGAACCGGTTCGACCTGCCGGGTTCTGAACAGAGCCATATCGCTGATACGATATTCTGAACCATGTTGCCGCATATCGACAATCATGCTTCTGGCTGTATCGCCGCGATAGAATGAGTGTCCGTCGTCGCTGGCAATTTCGGCGAGGGTTCTGGCAAGAAGCGGCTGTCTGAGAATCTGCCCCGCCCGCAACGGGTAACCATGCGGCGCCAGAAATCTCACCGCTGCCGCATCGGTTATATTCGGCAGGGTTCTTTCGATGATTTTTTCCAGATAAGCACTGATGTTAAAGCCGTTGCGGGCCATGCTGACTGCAGGTTGAACAAGTGCCGCAAGCGGGCGGCTGCCATATTGACGGCGCAGCTGCATCAGCAGATCAGGAACTGTCGGCAGGCCGATATGATTGACGATTTTGCTGCTGCCGGCAAAGCGCGGGCGTTTTACCGAGGCATCCCAGGCCTCGATTCGACCATCGGGCCGGTGTACTAATGCAAACCCATCGCCACCGATGCCGGAATTGCTGAAATCAACTACCCCAAGCATGAAGCCGGCGCATACAGCCGCGTCTACCGCATTGCCGCCATTCTGCAGAACCTGCAGTGCTGCAGCTGCAGCCAGCGGGTGACCGCAACTGACTGCTCCCGTATTCCCGCCTGCGATGAAACAACGCACGTCTGTTGGCATCTGACGCGCGCCGGCAAGCTGAGTAAGCAAGACAAAAAGCAGAAGAACCGACAAGATTTTTCGATTTTGCATTGTGTTAACTTTCTTTGAAATGTTCAGTCAATAAAACTGCTATGCCATAATCTTTGCTGCTAGTTATCCAGAACTTCTCTTACTTTTTCTGTAAGGCCTTTCTGGGTGAATGGTTTTTCGATAAAGTTGAGATTGTGGTTGATGATGCCATGGTCGGCGATTACATCGTCAGTATAACCCGACATGAAAAGTACCTTTAAATCAGGTTGCAGCGTTTTAAGCTCTTCTGCCAGGTCCTTTCCGTTCTTTTCCGGCATTATTACATCAGTTATCAGCAGGTGAATCTTCTCGCCGCTGCTGGTAAGAATTTTTCGAGCCTCAGTGGGTGTCGAAGCGGCGAACACTTTGTAGCCAAGATTCGTAAGAACTTTTGTTGTCATCTTTAGAAGCGCAAGCTCATCTTCGACCAGCAGAACAGTTTCTTTGCCATTTTGGCTGCTGTAGTCTTCAGGGTTTTGAAGCCTGCTCTCGCTATCGTCGATGACGTGTCCCGGCAGGTAGATGGTTATGGTAGTTCCCTTTTCTGGTGCACTGAAAACATCGATGAAACCATGGTTCTGTTTAACTATTCCGTAAACGGTAGCAAGGCCAAGGCCGGTGCCTTCTCCCTGCTTCTTTGTCGTAAAAAAGGGCTCGAAAATGTGTGAAAGAACCTCACTGTTCATGCCACAGCCATTGTCGGTCACTCTGATCAGAACATAATCGCCTGCGACAAGATCGACTGGTCGGTTTCTGTCGTCAGCGGTAAACGTTTGCATATCAGTTGCAATGATTATCTGCCCGACATTTTTGATGGCATCGCGCGCGTTAACACAAAGATTCGCCATGACCTGATCGAGTTGCGAAGAATCCACGCAAATCGGCAAGAGGCCTGATCCCGGTCGCCATATCAGTTCAATGTTTTCTCCGATGAGGCGGCGCAGCATCTGAAGCATGCTGGTAATGCTGCCATTTATGTCGATGACTTCAGGCTTGATCGTCTGCCTGCGCGCAAAGGCAAGCAATTGCCTGGTCAGATTGGCCGAACGCTGTGCTGCGGTAATTATCTGTTCCAGGTCGTTGCTCAGAGTGTTGTCATGCCCGCTCTTCTCTTTCAGCAGCTCCGCATGACCAAGAATGACGCCGAGCATATTGTTAAAATCGTGTGCTACGCCACCGGCAAGGCGACCGACTGACTCGAGTTTCTGAGAATGCAGAAGCTGTTCCTGTAACTTTGCCTTTTCCTGCTCAGAAATTTTTCGCGCTGAAACATCATTGAATATACAGGCAAACTGCCCTGGTCTCTGGCAGAAGGCGGTCACTTCGAAATATCTGCCGAGAGGTACCGAATAGTTTTCAAAAAAATTTGCCTGGCCGGTAAGGGCGACCTGACCATAGGTGTCGATCCATTGCTGGTCAAGATCAGGCATTATTTCGCGGATGGTTTTACCTATGACTTTGTCGGCTTTTAAACCGGTCAGACGTTCAAATGCAGGGTTGATCTCAAGAAAACGATAGTCGACCGGCCTGCCATTCTCGTCGCAGATAATTTCATGCTGAGCGAAACCGTTAAGCATCTCACTGAACAAGGTTCGGTAATTCTGTTCGCTCTGGCGCAGTGCTTCTTCGGCATTCACGCGGTCGGTTATGACTTCGGCGTAAAGCACAATGCCACCAATAGAACCATCTGCCTCATACCAGGGCAGGCAGGTCCAGGAGGCCCAGATTTTGCGGCCATTTTTCTCGTAGAGAAAGTCTCTGTCTTTGCTTACCGTTTCACCGGCCATGGCTCGCTGGTGCGCTTCGCAGAGTCTGTGTGGTAAATTTGGAAAAACTTCGTAGTGGCATTTACCAATCACATTTTTTTCTTCGACCTTGTATTCAGCCAGGTATCTTCGACTTACATAAATGTAACGCATTTCGCGATCAAAAACTGCAACCGAGCTCTGAACGTTGTCGATGATATACCTCATCAGCTCTTCGCTGTGTTTCAGAGCTTTTTCGGCCTTGTTTCGTTCGCTGATGTCGCGGATTATCATACTGGTATACTGCTGCCCGGAAGAGTCGGTGAATATAGAAGTCGAAACTTCGGCAGGAAATATCGTTCCATCAGCTTTTTTAAAATTCAGTTCGCCAAATGCGCTGCCGGTCAACCTTCGCTTTTCCAGGCCGGGTGCCAGTCTGGGGTCGGTCGTATCGACAATGGCGTTGCGGCCACCTTTTATTATCTCGGTCTCTGACATTTTAAACAGAAGAGTGGCGGCATTGTTCGCTGCCAGAATCCGACCATCAGGGACCGTCAATAGAATTGCGTCAAGTGAGTTATCGATTATCGAACGGTAGACTCGATTCAACGATTCTATCTGAACTTTAAGGTCATTGATCTGCTTTTCAAGATCTTCTCTGGACTGGTGATCTGGCATGGCATTCTCTCATTCGATCGGATTGGCGCATGGTTTTGTTTTGTGTTTCAATAGTATTTTGCCACTTTTCAGCATTGATATCAACGTATTTTACTGTGGCAGTGACTGCTATGAAAAAGAGTCGCTGCTACGGCCTTTTGGAAACGGCTGTTCGGATCTCAAACGCTTCGACGGCCTGAGTTTTGCCTTTGACCGAGCTGATCGGCAGCTTTTCGCAGGTATGGCCTTCAGGCACGGCATCGACAAGAGAGCCGCTGATGATTACTCCGCCATCGGGTCGCTTCGTCGCAAGTGAGGCGAGGCGGGCCGAGAGGTTAACCGGATCGCCGACGACGGTGCGTGACAGGCGGGCTTCGGCGGCGCCCATGATGCCGGCCACGACGACTCCAGTGTTGACGCCGGCGGCGACACGATGACCGGTTCTGGTATATACCAGTTCGCCTATGCGCAGCGCCGTTTTGATGGCATTTGTCTGATAATCGCGATCTTCGCCATGGTGTTCAAACACGATCATGATCTTGTCTTCGATCATTTTGTCGATTTCGCCGCCAAACATGCGGGTTGCTTCATCTGATGCCTGCAATAAGCTTTGCAGCAGTTCAAAAATCTGGTGTTCGTCGTGACTGCTTTGAAAACTCGCAAAATCACAGATTCCGGCAAAGACGATAGTTGCATGCCGCAGTTCAGACTTTTCAGCAAGTTCATCGATTTCCTGACCGGTTACAACTTCGCGGCGAACAGATTCACTGACAAAGCCTCTGAGCAGGCTGCCTTCGCGCAGTCCGGCGGCTATGCGGTTGAATGCGGCGCCGATTTCGGCAAATTCATCAGGGTGATTTACGCTGATCTCGACCTGGTAGTTGCCGGCGGTAATCTGATTGGTTGCGTCGGTCAATTCATGCAGAGGACTGGTAAAATAGCGGGCTCCGGCCATCGCCAGCGTAAAACTGACAAGCGCGAGGGCGGCGAGAAAAAGCAGAGCTCTGTTTTCGAGATTTTTACGGTAGGCTGCGAAGCTGGCAATAGTTTCGCTGCCGGCAACCGTATAGAACGAATAATTGCAGGGAAACGCCTGTCCGATGACGATAGTTTCGTCTGATTTTTGCACGCTTGCTGCCTGTGTTCTATTGAAATGGGCATTTTTGGCAAGACTCAGCAGAACGGGTTGTCTGACTTCAGCTTCTTCAAGAGCGTATTTGAGAGTGTCCGTCGATCTTTCATTTCCAGATATGGCCAGTCTTGGCGATCGCGAATTCAGGTCGAGAGACGGTATCGGAAAGTCGTGCGCCGCATTCTTTTCATCCATGTGCCAGGTGAGATAGGCATGATAGCGACAGCTGTATGTTATTGGCATCCCGAAAAGCTTGTTTTTCTTGTATGTCGTTTTGATGTCGAGAAACATCGGCGAATAGCGACGGAAGTTGAAAAAGATATCAGGTCCGAACAACTGCAGAAAGAAGTCGCGGGAATATTCGCCCTTGAGGTCCTCCTGAATCTGCTGCCGGCGCGGACGCGTGCTTACTTTGCCGGCGTTGTTGTGATAGTCGAGAATCTCAACGAAACGGTCGTTGAAAAAGCCGGTGAAATCACTTTCTTTGTTTTCTGAGCGATACTTGTCGTCATCGCGAATCGATACGGCAACGAATTCTCCATCGTCACGGCACATCCATAAAGAGGTAAAATAGCGACTCAGAAGCTGGCGATCGAGTATCTGTAACAGCCTGATGCAGTAGTTGAAATCGTCAGTGCCCGTGTAAGGTTCGTGCGTGTAGCTGCTGATGGTTTCGATACTGCTGAAAGTGCGAACCAGGTTCAGGCGGCTGAGAAAACTGTCGTTCGTCTGCTGGTCAAGGTCGTTAAGCTCGCCGGTAAGCTTTTCAGAAGTGGCGCTCTGAATGTTGCTGTAGCTGGTTTGCAGATACTCGTTGGCCAGATAGATCATCGAAAACAGCGGCTGTATGAACAACATCAGAAAAATCACCGGTATGAGATATCTGATCTGCAGATCAGGCCCACGGTTGAGCATTATTTTCTGACCGATCATTACGAATAGAACTGTAGAAATAGCTGCCAGAGCCAGTATAAGCAGGCGGCCAGCTTTCTGGCCGGGTTTTTCAGCGGCAGAGGGCCCGGATACTGCAAACAGGCGGGTTGCGCTGCGCTGGTCGGCTGCTCCCAGATATACCCGGCAGCCGTCGATAACGACTTCTGACGGCATCGGGCCGGCTCTCTCGATATACTTTGTCAGTCTGTTACGCAGAGTGGCTTTGTTGTCGAACCATGGCGAAAAAACAGGCTGATCCGGGTCTGACGTGACACAACCAGTGCCGAAGTCTTCACTGGCGTTGCGAATTTTGCGTTTGAGTGACTCAAACCATGAAACTGGCTGCAGATCGGCAAGTGCCAGTACGTAAATTTCTGGATTCAGGCTTTTGCCAAAGATGACGCGCATGTTGTCTTTGAGTCGGAAGGGAATAATTGTGCTGCTGATGAGAGAACCGGCTTCTTCTTCTAGCGTTGCTGCGAAGTAGCCTGTCCACAGCGGGTTGTTCTGAATCAGTTTATTTTCTCTGAAATTCTCTATAATGTCTTCGATTCCGAGTTGGGCTCCGTATCTGAAAGTTCTGATGTTTCTGCGGTTGTCGCTCAGGCGCAGCATGAAGGCGATTTCACATGGATAATCAACATTCTCCAGTAAATCGTCAGCAAGTTTACTGAAAAAAGTGCCGGCATCAGCTGATCTTGCCCGTAACGAAAAATATTCTTCTGCCTGCTGATTATCGAGAATCACTTTGCGGGCAAGTCGCGAAACATTCATCTGAAAATGGCTGTCAGAAGAAAGCGGCATGGCCAGTTCTTCGAGGTGCGCGGTGATGACTCGTGCGCGCTCTTCTTCGAAGGCATCTGCCTGAAGTCTGGTTGCTTCGCGCATGGCGAGCCAGACGCTGAGCGGCGGAAAAAACAGTATGATCGAGGTAAGCAGCAGCAGTAAAAGCTTTTTCATATTGGTGCCTCGATGTCGAGGAATTCATAGCAGCCTTCGGTATGCGCACAGAAAAGCTGCTTCAATTCTGGAATCAGCTGTAGCAGCGATTCAGATACGATTATGGCGGTATGTCTGCTGCTTTTGCTTTGTGCTTCGAGTTGTTCGGCAAGGTTTCTCGCACTGCCGATTATCGTGAATTCAGAACGGTTGCCAGAGGTGAGGGCACCGGCTATTACTGTTCCATGCGCAAGCCCTATGCCGATATCATAGGCAAAGAGACCGAGCTGGCGTCTCCCGGCATTGATCTGGTGATGGCTTCGCATCATCATTGCCGCAGCTCTGACGGCGTTCAGACAAGAACTGGCGCCATCTCCGGGAAAAAATGCGACAACCGCATCACCGATAAACTGGTCGACACGCCCGCTGTTGCAGTTGATTGCCTCGACCATGCTCCTGAGATGCTGGTTGAGCATCTGACTTATCACGACGGGCGGGTTGGCTTCTGAATGTGTGGTGAAGCTGCGTACATCAGAGAAAAGTATCACTCCGGCAAGTTTGTGTGCACCTGTTTGAGCGGTTACCGAGGTTACCTGACTGTCGAAGGTCGTTGAAACGAATTTACCCAGCATCTGCCGCTCTTTCAGGCCGACGACCATGTTATTGGTTGCTGTTGCCAGTTCACCGAGCTCGTTGTCGTATTCATATTCGAATGACTGCCGGTAATCGCCCGTTGCGATTGCAGCAAAGATCCCGGAAAGAAGTCCGGTCGGTGCGATGAACAAGCTCGCTGCTCCGGCCGAAAGCACATAGATTACCAGCGACATCAGACAGATGCCGCATAAAAGCAGAAACTGGCGCCAGCCTGCTTCCCTTGTCAGATCAGAAATGTCGATGGCGGCGCCGCCGTACCAGGCGCCGAGTTTGGGCATTGGTTCGTAAACGTAAATATTTTCAGATCGTCTCCATATCAGACCATTCTGCGAGCTGGCAGATGACTCAGCGAAGTTGACCAGTGTCTGACCGCTTTCTGACGCGAAAAATTTCCAGGCTTTGGCTGGCAGAGTTCTTCGGCTTATTGCCAGATTGCGGTTGAAACAGGCGAAGGTGGCTTTTCTGCTACGGTTCGCATACGTCAGGTCGTGATCAAGCATGAGTTCGAAAGTTTTTAGAGTGCTCACACTGATGACGAGGTAGACCGGAAGACCGTTTTCATCGATGATTATGCTGTTGTAAAAGAAATTTATAGAGCTGGTCCCGGTTTTCATATAGGTCAGGCGTTCGACTGAATCGAGGAAAAGCTCTCTGGCAACTGATTTGCCCATGTTGTCGAAGATGCCAAGCAGGGTTTTTTGCATGGCAGACATTTTGATTGCAGGCATTTGCGGATGATAGGCGGCAAAAAGCCGTGAAATCGATTCACAGGCGACAGCGAAATAGTCGAGATGAAAGCGTGCCAATGCCGCGTGTGCCGGAGATGCTGAGACGTAGCGGGGTTCGTGCCCGGGCTGAAAAATCAGCATGTATTGCAGGCTGTAGTTACGTTTTTGCAGTTCAGCACCAAGAGAATCGAAGCCCTGTCGCTGGCTGGCCGGCATGGCGAAATGCTGCTGCAGATCAGACCGTTTTAGCAGACTGCTCAGTATCATTGCGCACCAGTTACTGGTGCTTTCTGACTTCTGATCGAAGTTGCGCAGCGTTGTGCGGGCGTGGTTGATACGACTTCTGATTTTGGTCTCGGCTGACTCATCGATAAGATGCAGAACCATGATTACCAGGAGGGCAACCGGCAGCATGCCGGTCATGAAAAACAGCAGCCTGAATGTCATCGCAAGCGAAAGCTTGCCTCGTCTGCGGTTTTTTGCAAAATAAAAGATCCAGGCAAACAGGGCGATAACCGTAAGAGCTGTCAGCGTCAAGGTTTGCGATGATGATACAGTGTGGGCGTTGCTGATTATTGCAAATGAATAAGAAGTTTCAGTATCGATGAAGTCATAAAACAGCCATTTGCCTTCGATCCGGTTGATCTGTCTGGGCTTGATGTCAGCACTGCCCCAGTATTTTTTGAGGATTTCCCGAACTGGCAGTTGAACGGCGTTTTTATGCACAGGTTCAGGAAGTATCGGTTCAATCTCTGGATCGAGCAGCGGAGAATCGACAAAAACCGCGAGGCCGGCAGCAGGGTCTGCCAGGTTGATGCGGTTGGCCAGTCGTTGCAGTGCGGCCCGGGTGTCTTCGATAAAGGCGCCGGGCAACAGGCTGATAAAGCCGATGAACCGGTTCTGGCCAAGTTCCAGCACCTGCCAGCAGAGGTAACAGTGGTTGCCTTCGTATAGCACCGGCGTCATGCGACCTTGACGCTCGGTTGCCAGATGTTGTGGCGACGAGTTTTCGCCAAACATGCCGCTGATAAAGCGTTCGTGCAAGCGGTTGCCTGAAGTTTCGCCGGTGTCGCCGGCAAGACGACAGAGTGCTTCGAACACCCTTATAAACGCTCGTTTTTTCTGGTTCATCAGCCCGTCGCCTTCAATCAGCTCGAACTGGGCGTGGGTTTTAATGAAAGCCCAGGTCTGGCATTTTTGAGCAATTTCGGGGTCGAGATTTTCGGCAAAAGCTTGTTTCAGCAGAGAAGCCAGTTCGTGATCGGAACTGCCGGAAGCTTTCTCAAGATAATCGGCAATGGCTTTGAATGCCTGTTCTGCCTGACGTTCAATCGTGTATTCCGATCTGACTTTTGCTGTCAGAATATTTGCCTGGTTCAACCACTCGTCTTCTGCGCGTTCCTGTCTGGCGTGATTGAACCGCTGCAGTGAGCCGGCAAAAAGCAAATACAACAGCAGGCCGAGAATGATCGGAAAACATAATACGAAGGCTGCGCGCAGGTTCCTTTGTTGCTGCATGTCAGGCCGCTTTCTTCGTTATGCTGAAAGCCTCGACCGTGTGGGTTTTTCCCTTGACCTGGCTGATCGGAAGTTTTTCGCAGCAGTAATCATCTGACATTTCTTCGACCGCGCTGCCGGACGCAACGATGCCTCCACCCGGAAGACCGGCAGCGACAGCGGCCAGGCGTGCTGCCAGATTCACCGTATCGCCAACGACGGTTTTAGAGAGTCTGACCGCGTCAGCGCCCATGACGCCGGATACGACTTCACCGGTAGTGATTCCAGCTGCCGTGTGCAGGGCATATTCCGTGGCCATGAACTGTCTGATCGATATGGCAACGGCAATAGCTGCATCGACCTGTTCCATTTCGCTTTGCTGTTGACTGTCGAATACGACCATGACTTTGTCTTCGATCATCTTGTCTATCTCGCCGCCATATCTTTCTACGGCTGTTACTGCGGCAGACAGGTGGGCCTGCAATATCGCGAAGATTCGCTGTGGGTCGTGCTGCTGCTGAATTGATTGAAAATCTCTGATCGAAGAGAACAGAACCGTTGCTGCGGTGTTTCTTGCAATATCCGAACTGCTCAACTGTTCGCGACTGGCGAGTTCTTTGACGCTTTCTGAGACAAAGCTGCTGAGCAGTTCGCCCTGCTGCAAACCGGTGGCCATCTGGTTGAATGCACCTGCGGCAATTGCAAATTCATCGGGGTGATTATGATCAAGTCTGACTTCATAGTTTCCATCGGCAATCTGGCGGGTTGCCCTGGTCAGCTGTCTGAGAGGTATGGTGAAATATAACGAAGTCAGCAGTGCCAGACTGATGCCACCTGCCGCTATGTAGATGAAATAGCGTAGCGCTTCTGAGACCAGTTCCCGGGTTATGCTTTCGAGACTACGTGTTGTTTTGCTTCCGCACATTATCATATCAGAATGGCGGGCCGGACGCGCTTCGAAAATCGGGGCGCCTGAGGCCGTGTAATCCTGCATGAAAACGCGGCTGCCGGTGACCAGCGCCTGATTGCCAAGTTTGACGAGAGTTTGAAAATCGCGGGTCAGCTCTGGTATCGATTCTGGCCGGGCACCGATATACTGGTCGTTGCCGAAGATTACAAAAAGCGGGTTGTTTTTGTCTGTTCGCAATTTCGCCTCGGGAAACTGGTCTCTTATGCCTGATGATTCAAATATCCAGGTCAGAATTATCGTTTTCTTACCCTGCAGCGTAATCGGTACTGTCAGCATGGCATTGGTATCCATAAAAGATTTCTGCCAGACGAGCGTGCCAAAATCTTCGCGAATCTGATAATAGGTTCTGTCGCCGAACATGTTCAAAAAAAAGCTGTCGAGCAGTTCAGCCTTAAGGGTATCGAATTCGATATCATTTTTCGGCCCGACTGCTGCCTGCGCTTCCGTTTCAGGATTTTCGCGCTTCATATAGGCGCGATAACGATTGGTGAACATTTCTTCGGCGACTGGATTACGACCTTTGGTAAATCGGTAATCATTGGTTTCGCGGTCATAGATAACCGAAAAAAACGGCTGGCTCTCATCATAAGCCCATACATTCGAGAAAAATGGTCTGCCGTTCAGCTGGTAACTTTTGCGCACGGTTTGCAGAACCAGCTCATTGATCGATGTGGTGACCGGCAAGCCGGTATAAGCTGCCAGCTTTTCGATAGAATCGAGACTGCGGGCATAATTTACCGCATCGCGAAAATTTGCCAGAGTCTCTATGTCGAGGCTGACCAGTTCTTCAGCAAGTTCTTCGACTGCGCGGTTCTTTTCTTTTCTGAAATTTGCTGCAACATATTCGTTGGCCAGGTAGGTCGAACTCAGCAGTGGCAGCATAGTTACCAGAATAAAAATTGCGAGAATGAACATCATTATCGAGATGTCACCACCACGTTCAAAAACGATGCTTTCGATAAAGACCTTGAAGATGAAGCAGCCGATAATGCCAAAAAATATTGTCAGAATCAGCATGCCCGGGTTTTTCGGCAGGGGTGGGACTTCAGCTGCTATTATCGTTCGGTGTGGTTTCTGAGGATCCCTGCTGCTGACCAGCAGCAGGTAATTTCGCCAGCGCAAGAGCCCGCCACGCTCGCCGGAATTGATAATCAGCCGCGACAGGCTTTTCAGCAACATATTCCTGTCGGCAAAGTAGCTCGAAGCCAAGATTCTGTCTGTATTATGATTGTTCAAAAAAGCAAGCCCCATGTTCTGGTTCTGCCAGTTATCGATTTTCTGCCGGGCTCTGGCATCTGTGTCGAAATGTGTGAGATCGCTAATGAAGCTCATGATAAAGGCCGCGCGCAGTCGCAGAAGCATAAAAAGGCGATATGAGCCGGGTTCTCTTATAATCACGCGTTGAATTTTGTCGCCGTCACCATCTTCGTAGAGAATATCATTGTTGAAATATATTTTGAGCTCGTT
>Ga0116143_10001285_pt1 | contig 31073 bp, 22 predicted proteins | sample AD_UKC034_MetaG_FD_89745 | JGI IMG/M metagenome (GOLD analysis project Ga0116143, IMG submission 89745) | Active sludge microbial communities of municipal wastewater-treating anaerobic digesters from USA - AD_UKC034_MetaG | ecosystem: Engineered > Bioreactor > Anaerobic > Digestate | place: USA... | reverse complement strand
TGTGAAAAAACAAGAAAAATAAAAAAAAAAGAAGAAAAAAAAAAAAAATATAACCTTTTAAAAAAAAAAAAAAAAAAAAACCCCCACCACCCCCAAAAATTAAATTGAGAGAAAAAAAAAACCTCCCCCCCCCCCCCCCCCAATCACAACTAAGCAAAAATACTTAACGGGATTTCAAGATCACCTCACTTTCATCATAACCCTTACCTGTTTTACCTGTGCTGTCTCGCTCAATATTTGCAGATAATAATATTATTTTGACATGTGGAGGCAGGTAGCCGCAACCAATGTTGGATTATTTCTTAAATTGAAAATTATAATTAAAGACCATTGCTGTTTATCTTCAGCAATGGTCTCAACCAAAAGTTAGAATCTAAGGATTAATTATCTGACACACTGTGTCATTAAATTGGTAATTGGAACAAACATACCCAGGACAACAAGGTGTTAGCCCAAATTCGCAATGTGCTAATGGTGGCAGGCAGCCACCACCATCTCCTGTTCCCCCAAGAATTTTTCCTTGTTCTTTTTTATCTAGTTTTTTTCCGAGGTTCTCGATGTTTTTCATTTCTTAAAATTTAGTTTTAAATAATCGACCTGAGTTTAGGTACCAGGACGTTAAACCCCAACTGATTATCCACAATCGGAATGGACTGTTTGCGCAAACAAGAACTCTTAAAAAAGGGTTTCACGAATGATTAATTCTTCAACCCATGTTATATCATCTTAGTCAAAACAACATAGCATCTTAGAATTTTCCTTATGAAGCAGAATGCTTATACTTTCATTTTAACCATTGCTAATTAATTACCAGTATCTTTCTGCTATGTATAAGCTTCCCTTCCGAATCATAGCCCTCCACCACAATTCTGACATTCCTGGTAAAATCTCTATTATTAAACGTAACTATCGATTTTGTTGATTGGTTTGAAATAATTGTACCAGGACTCCAGAATAATGTAGCATTATCATTTTTTGCTGAGGTGCTGCCAGCAACAGACCCGGATTGATCAGAAAGGTCAAACTCTTTACCGATCGAATACCCGTTATATTCAAAATGCTGCATTGTCTTATTTATTTTTCGATTGACTGATATTTCCTTATTTAAGTAGACCGCTACAGCCCCCCCGGGATAAGCACTTCCTGCACCTAAAGCACCAGCCTCGAAGAATTTCACGATTGCAATTTGATCTGCCCTTAAGCTTTGCAACTGCACTAAATCAGCAGGTATCTCATTAATAAAAAGCCCAACCTCCCAAAATCTCATAGATCCTGATGTTGTTGTCCTAGGAGCCTGGAGTTTGTTGTTTTTTTCTTTAAAATCCTGTATACTAAAGTTTTTCCTGTTTACAAGTGTACCATACTGAACACCGATTGTGTGAATTCTGTTTAAAAGAAAATTCAGGGCATTCATAGCCTTATCAACAGGGGGAGAATTTATATTGTCTATCCTTATTTCCCCTCCTGAATCGAAAAGCTCACTTGTATACTGCTCATTTAAAATATCAAGCTGTCTTTTAGGTTTTGCAGTTACAGTAACACTGTCAAGAACCTTCACGTTGACATCTGCCTTATTAATATTCCCCTTTTCTCCGCCTGATTCATAATACTCCCTGTTATACAAGCCTGCGGCCGATATTTCAGAATTTTCAAATCCAGAGGCGCCAAATACCCAAGACAGATCATCATTATCAAACTTAATTACTACTGGCTTTTCTTTTCCCTTTTCATCATTGTACACATAGAAAATCCTACTCTGCCCAAAAATCAAAAGGGAATCAATTACAAATTCCCCTCTTTTGCCTACAGGAATCTCATAGCTATATAAAGCAGAGTCTCCTGATGAAATTAAAATACTAAGCTTCCCCTTTTCCACCGGCTTAGTATGCAAAACATCGCTTACAATCCCTGAAATAGTTATTAAATAGTTGTCCTGATATTTTTTTTCGGGTACCTGATCCCCGGATACTTTTTTAAGGCTGTTTCTGCTCCACTTATGAGTCAGCAACAGATTATCAAGAGCCAAAGAAGCCGAATCACTCCTGGTTCCGAAATAATATGCAGGATTGTGTATATACCCATTTAAATAATTTGACAATAAAAGGCTGGAAAAAATATTATTATCCTCAGCTATACTGCAATCACCAACAGAGGTAACAGAGATAGAAATATTACGGCCTAATGTATCGGGGAAAATCAACTCCAGAGAATTTTTAGCTTCATTTGTTCCGCTATTGGATAGTATGATCTCGCATTGACCCCGGTATTCAGCATTATCAACAAACGAAAGTCTTTCTGCAATTGGTTTTCCTGCATAAAACAAAGTAAAGTGCAAAATACCTGAAGGCAAACTGTCTGTAAGCAAATGCCCAATTATTGTATTATATCCCTCAAAAATAATTTCCTTCTCATAAATAATTTCATTATTTAACTTAGCGATGAACATCATCTCGCCGGGTGGATTGCTATGCTGATTTTTGTAACTTAACTGAAACTTCTTTCCTCCCTTCTCATTTTCAACTTTCAAACTTACTCCGGACACATGAACATCAGGTAGCCAAAATTTCATTTCCCCGGAACCTGTTTGCACTTCTGCGTAGTATTTTCTTCCTGCTTTTGGTCTGAATACCAGTTTCCCTATACCATCGTGATAACTAGAAAAAGAAGTAATAGTCACACCTTCATCCGTTTTTAATACCCCGGTTACGTTTACTGGTTTTTCATCCGGGTCAACTCCTTTGAAAGCAACGACAGTCGAAATGCCATCAATTAAATTACCCCCCTCGGGAAAGAAACGGAGTGATATGTCCACTGCCTTACTATCTTTTCCCGTTTCAGCACATACTGAATCACCTATATATATTTTCTTAGAGTATACAAACTCTCTGTCCATATTAAGCAGCGAAGCCGTGTATCCCTGTATATAATAATATCCGGATGGAAGTGAATCCGGGATACTGAAATCCCCCCTTACACCTGAGTTTACAACCGGATATCTTTTTGACTCAATCATCTCCCCTTTGCAATTAGTCAGGCGAACATAAAAATTACTACTGGTACTGTTCGGGTAATTGTTGGTAAATAAATACGCCTTAAACCAGATTGTTTCACCTGCTGTATAAAAGTCTTTATCAAATTGAAAATAAATTTTTTCAATTGGGTTGTTATCAGAAGCAAAATTGATCACTGAATCAAAACGCTGTGCTCCCGCCTCACAAAAGGATATCAGAACAAAGCATATCGCAATTAATTTTTTTTTCATACCATTAAGTCAATCGCAAACCTGTTGTTCCGGGAAATAATCTTAAAGAAAGGTTTTGTGCTATTAAAGTTCCTGAAAGTTTTGATACAAAGGTTATTGACCAGGTTATATTTTATAACCCAATAAATTACTCACTTAGGTTTGAAACTACTTGAAAGCATTATTAACAGTAAAGTATCTACTGTCTGATTTGATCATATATACAGTGGCTATGTTAGTGGCGAAATCCAGCAAATACTGGAAACTGGAAAGGCCTGGCACAAAAGCAAGCAGCCAAGTTGCTTGGCATAAGCCAGCCTGCCTATAGTAAATGGGAAAAGAAAGAGAAAATAGAAACCTCTTAAAAAGAAAAAATCAAAAAGGCGTTTAAAAGTACTGACTCGGATATTGAGAAGATAAAAAATTTACTCCCCCCCCCCCCAATCACAACTAAGCAAAAATACTTAACGGGATTTCAAGATCACCTCACTTTCATCATAGCCCTTACCTGCTGTATAATACCATTCTGGAACCGGGCATAATATATACCGGTTGGCAAACCTTCACTATTGAAATCAGCGGTGTAAGTACCTGCCGTATACTCCCTGTCCACCAGTATCTTTAATACACGGCCCAATGTGTCAATGATCTGTATTAAGACATGACCGCCATCAGTAGTGAATTTAATAGTAGTGCTATTGGTGAATGGATTGGGGGAATTGGTTATCACTACATCCGTTGGTGTTGGTGGCGGCGGGGTGATGCCCGAACAAGCGCCGGCTTTTAATAATGGCAGACTTTGCAGCTGGCTATTAACATTCGGCGGGAACAATGAATCTACCACAGTTTTCTCCAGGCAGAACCATTTTTCCAGCAACGTCGCATACACACTCCGGAAATCATATTGCATCGGGATATTATCATTTACCGTTGCACTGGATGGAATCGTTGGATTTACACCAAGCATACCTGCATCTATCTGGCTGCCGAATAAAAACATAGGTGCAGCAGCTCCATGATCCGTTCCGGTACTTGAATTTGATTTTATCCTTCTTCCAAACTCACTATATGTCATTCCCACTACCCTTTCCTCTACATTTAAAAACCGAAGATCATCCTGGAATGCTTTGATAGCATCAGAAACCCGTTGCAATAAAGTGGCATGTGCTCCGGTGGTGGTATCAGCAGCATTTACCTGTACTGAATGTGTATCAAAGCCTCCAAAGCTTACCATATAGACCCTTGTTCTCAGGCCACCTGCAACTAATCTCGCCACAATCTTTAATTGATCTGCCAGTGAATTATTAGCTGGATAAGCTGACTGTTGAGTGACTGCATTTGCAGCAGCTTTAATAACAGTTGAATATTTCTGTGTTTGCTGGTTTACCTGGCGGATAAAACTTAACTCCTTTCCTGCCGGAGTATTAGGAGCAGGGTCGGTAGTTCCATTGATAAGGTTATAGAAGTTAGTAGGGTTTGTAATACTCATTCCCATATTAACTGTTGGTCCCTGTGTAGTTAAAGTAGTGGTAGAACCAATTTGTATTGCCAAAGGATCAGGCATATCTGTATTAGGATATCCCGTCGGGAAATCGGGGTATTCATAGTTAAGGTAACGTCCGGCCCAGCCACTGTAGACTTCCTGGTTACTGTTGGATCCGCTCATCCAGATATCTGTAGCACGGAAATGCGAAAAGTTGGGCTGAGGATAACCTACTGCCTGTACCAGTTTTGCTTTGCCCTCACTGAACAATGTTTGCAAACCTGTCATTGAGGGATGAATACCAGTACCGGTAACACCGGCAATTGATAAAACCCTGTTCTGAGGTATCGCAATATTTGTTCTCGCATTGTAGTAGTTAGAATAATCAGCTACGGGTATCACCATATTCAATCCATCATTACCACCAGATAACTGCACAATCACCAATACATGATCTGTGAGTGTATTGCCCCGCATCAATGCCTGCACCAATGGTGAGTTACTGTTGAATGCTTTTACAGAGTAGCCATTTATCACTTCCGGCAAAAGGGCTGCTGCTGGTATGGTATTGAGTAAAAAATCTCTTCTTTTCATTTTATTCATTTAAATATGAAATGAATGCTTATGCTAATTGATACTCTGATAAATTAAAAAAGTACTGGAACAATGATTTCAACCTGGTGTTCACCGTATTAAAATTGGCAGTCGTCGGGCTGGCCTCATAGGCTGCCCAGGCATTTGTCCAGTAATAATCCCATTGCTGACCTGTAAGCAGAATCTGAGTTTTTATCTGGGCTTTTGATTGCGCAGATAAATCATTTCTGAAAAATAGTCGCAGCGCTTCCTCAATAAGGTCATTAGGATTACCCGGGTTACTTAATCCCTGTGCAAATTGCACACAGTTGAATTGCACCCTGAAACCATTCCTGGCATAACCGCTGTTAATCATGGTATCAGTGAACTGGTTTCTTTTTGGTAACGAATCTGAATTGATCCATATCTCATGGAAATTCGGCTCCTGGTAATAAGCTGGCATGCCAGAAACATTAGGTGGATCATGCGGATTTTGCCCCATATTCACCATCCATGAATAAAAAGTATTCCATAAACCATAGTTGGTATCCCAATCTGTGTCAGGCCTGAACTGTACATTCATTTCTCTTAAAGCACCAATCACCTGGTCTGAAGGTGTTTTGATAAGACAACCCCTGTTGAGCATATCGTAGAAGTGTTCACTTTTAAACAAAGCGGATAGCAGCGGTTTAATCTCATAATTATTAGCTCTGAAAATATCAGCCAACGGCTCAATTACGTTTGATTCAGTACCGGCATCTATAGTATAATAAACAAACCAGCGGTAAATTTTTCTTACTAAAAATTTGGCTACTTCCTGCTGGGCAAAAGTCATGTTGAGAAGATCGTCCAATTCAAGATCACCGGCAGTAGCCCCGGTTCTTCCAATAATAACTGTATTATTAAAAAAGGAAGAAAAGGTTTTATTGGTAGTGCTATGGCGATTGATATTAAATACAGAAGTATAAGTAGCTCCATTGATCTGCCAGCCGGTAAGGACTTTGGCAGCTTCCTTTACATCATTTTCGGTGTATTGTGATCCGGGCCCTTTTCCAAGAGTAAATAATTCAAACAATTCTCTTGCATAGTTTTCATCAGGTGCATTTTTATTATTCAGGTAACCGTTTAAGTAGCGAAGCATGGCTACATCTTTCGTAATATCCCTGACGAGATTTTTGAAATTTCCCAATGCATACTGGCGGATAAGACTGTGTTGCTTGTATATCCAGTTTGCATTTCCAACCTCTGTGGCCTCGTTACCAAAATGATCTACCCAAAACATGATCAACTTTTCCCTGATACTTCTGTCCTGGCTGATCATTACACCAGTCCACCATTTTTTATATGAAGCTCTGCGTTGCGATTGCACTGTTCCATCGCTGTTAATATCATTAACCCATGTTGTTCCCTGAATAATATTTGTATCCGGAGTAGTAGCATTCCCGGATGTGGCATATTCCTTTACCGGCGGTGCTGGTTGAGGAGCTGTTGGAGTCAATAGCTCATCTACAGCCTGGCTCATGGTCAGGTTTTTGAAATAATTTACATCTGCTCTTTTAGCACCAAACATGGTTCGTTTAAGCAAATGAACTATTTCCTGTTCTGTCCAGGGACCGGTATAAGTATTTATGCCTGAATTGGTACGAAAAGGCTGAGGTGATGCACTTGCCTTTTTTCTTTTGCGGGCAGTCAGAAAGTCTCTTCTATCCATGGCGATAATTTTGGTTCAGGGATGATATACGACTTTAAAGGTACAAATAGGTTTAAGGATTGCTTAACAAAAATTGTATACAAACCATTCATTTGCAATAGTAAAATAACCAACGGTTATTTGTAATATAAAAAAAGCCGGTCAAGTACTTCAACCGGCTCTATTATTCTAAAAGAGAACACTTTACAGGTTTTCAATGATACCAGCTATACCCTGTCCACCTCCTACGCATGCGGTTACCATTCCATACTTCTTATTCAGCCGTTTCATATCATGCAGGTTCTGAATGGTGAGTTTGCAACCGGTACACCCTAATGGATGACCTAATGCAATGGCACCCCCATTGATATTGACTTTGGAAGGGTCTAAACCAGCTTCCCGAATAACTGCCAGCGCCTGTGAAGCAAATGCTTCATTCAATTCGATAAGATCAATTTGCGAAAGATTCATGCCTGCCTGCTTTAATGCTTTTGGAATCGCAGCCACCGGACCAATACCCATGATTCTCGGATGTACTCCTGCTACTGCTGTGCTTACTAATCTCCCGATTGGTTTTAATCCCAGTTCATTCATCATCTTCTCACCCATTACAATTACAAATGCAGCGCCATCGGAAGTTTGAGAAGAGTTACCAGCAGTAACAACACCATTAGCTGCAAAGGCAGGTTTCAATTTTGCCAATGCTTCCACCGAAGTGTCTGCCCTGGGTCCTTCATCCGTATCAACCACATAATTTCTTTTTTGCTTTTTCCCCTTCGCATCAAGATATATCTCCTCTATACTTACCGGGAGAATGCCCGGTTTAAAATGACCGGCCTGGATAGCAGCTATTGCTTTTTGATGTGAATTATATGAAAACTCATCCTGTGCTTCGCGGCTGATAGTATAATCCTTGGCCACTGCTTCTGCAGTGAGTCCCATACTTAAGTAATAATCCGGATCCTCTTTAGCAATTGAATAAGCCGGAACTGTTTTCCATCCAGCCGTTGGAACCATACTCATACTTTCAGTACCGCCAGCCACAATACAATCCGCCATCCCCATCCTGATCTTGGCAGTTGCAATAGCAATTGTTTCCAGGCCTGATGCACAATAACGATTAACCGTCATTCCAGGTACTTCAAAACCTAATGCTCTTGCTGCAATAATGCGGCCCACCTGTAACCCTTGCTCTGCTTCCGGCACCGCATTACCCACAATCACATCATCCACTCTTTTTGTCTCCAATTGAGGCACTGATGATAATAATCCTTTTATAACCGTTACGGCAAGGTCGTCAGGCCTGGTAAACCGAAATCCACCTCGTTTTGCTTTTCCTACTGCTGTACGATAACCTGCAACAATGTATGCTTCCTGCATAAGTAGTAATTTGAATGATTAGTTTAGTTGTTTATGCAACTTTCTGTGCCAAAAATAATGAGACTTGTTGTTCTTACCAAAACTGCCCCGAAACTTCATTTATCTTCGCGGCTGTTATGTATAAATTACTGAGGAGTATTCTTTTTTGCTTTTCGCCCGAAGGGGTACATCATTTTTCTATGACTGCTTTTCAGATCTTGTGCAGTACAGGTATCAGCCGGAAAATGATATCAGGTATTTTCTCTGTTCGGGATGCTGGACTGGCAACCAGTGTATTCCATCTTGAGTTTAAAAACCCGGTAGGGTTAGGAGCCGGATTTGATAAAAATGCCCGGTATTTGCGTGAATTGGAATGTCTTGGCTTTGGCTTTGTAGAAATTGGGACCGTAACGCCACTGCCACAGGCGGGTAATGATAAACCACGACTATTTCGCTTACCAAAAGATAAAGCCCTTATCAACAGGATGGGGTTTAATAATGATGGGGTGAAGGAAATTGCAAAGCGCTTAAAAGAATGGAAGGAGAACAATAGAAATTCCTGTTTGATTATTGGAGGTAACATCGGGAAAAACAAAGTAACACCAAATGAAGATGCGTGGAAGGATTATGAAATTTGTTTTAAGGAACTTCACCCCTATGTTGATTACTTTGTAGTGAATGTAAGTTCACCTAACACACCGGGATTAAGAGAGCTGCAGGAAAAAGAATCGCTCAGAAAAATTCTGATGCACCTGCAAATGATCAATAATGGAAAAGCAAAAGCGAAGCCAATATTGCTGAAGATTGCACCAGACCTTACCCAGGAACAAATTGATGATGTAACAGACCTGGCACTGGAAATAAAACTGGATGGGCTGGTAGCAACAAATACCACTATCAGCAGGGATGGCCTTATCACCAGCAATTCAAAGCTTACCACTATAGGAGCCGGCGGACTAAGCGGATGGCCATTGAAGAATAGAAGCACTGAAATAGTAAACTATATTTCGAAAAAAACCAATGGATCCATCCCAATCATTGCATCAGGGGGAATTTTTTCAGCTGCAGATGCAAAAGAAAAACTGAATGCGGGGGCATCACTGGTACAGGTGTGGACCGGATTTATTTATGAAGGACCAGGTATTGTCAAACAAATTTGCAAATCACTATATAAGTAATAAATAATGGAGCATTTATTTACCAGTGAAAGTCTGATAAGTTTCGTTGTCTTAGTCATACTGGAAGTAGTACTTGGTATAGATAATGTGATCTTTGTCAGTATCATCCTTAACCGGTTAAAAGATATCAAAGAACAAAAAAGGGCCCGGCGTTTCTGGATGGTGACAGGTATTCTAATGCGGAGTCTTTTGCTGATGGGGCTTGGCTGGTTACTGGCACAGAAAGGGAAAGCTGTTTTCTCTATCAGCGGAAAAGGATTTGACCTGGCAAGTATTGTAATGCTGGCCGGGGGATTATTTCTAATTTATAAATCCGTGATGGAGATCCATCATAAACTGGAAGGCGAGGACCCGAATGAAGCATTAAAAAATAAAAAACCTCTTTCATTCGGGCAAGCAATAGGCCAGATCGTATTGATTGATGCTGTTTTTTCATTCGACAGTATTATCACTGCAGGCGGTACCGCCAAACATGTAGAAATAATGATTGCAGCCGTAGTGATTGCTATGACCATTATGTTTTTGTTCAGTCCTTCGATTTCCGGCTTTATTCACAAACACCCTACACTAAAAATGCTGGCACTTTCCTTTTTAGTAATGATCGGGTTAAGTTTAATTATTGAAGGATGGGATAGTGAAGCTGCCCATGCATTACATCTCAAAAATTACATCTATTTCGGAATGGCTTTTTCTTTTGTAGTGGAACTGCTGAATATGACCATGCGGAGCAGGGCGGCTAAAAAGAGAGCCCATGTGGTAGAACTGAATGAACCGGTGCTGAAGAAGGAAGAAAAAAATGATTAATCAGATAAGCAAAATAAAACATGCGGATATTTCAGTTTTGCAATAATCCGTATAGTAAATTCATTATTTGATATATCAAAATTGCTTTTTAATATAAGAGATCACCTCCTTATCTGTCAAATTAATATTTCCCAATTCAGCTGAAATAGCTTTTACCTCGTCTTTCCAAGACAAAAGGTAATCTATAAATTCTTTTGTATTCTCGAACTGCAAAGGCTTGCCCGATTCAAGAAAGGTATACAAAGCCTGACGGATAATCGCAGTTGGATAACGCATTCGCAGGACATCTGCTAAAGTCGCCGGAAAGTCTGTAATTGCCATTGACAATTGCATTGCAATCAAACTATCCGTCACTGACCCGGAAATAAATCTTAATGCGTACAAAGCCTCTTCCCTCAAATCTATGTCTTGCTGCTGAAAGCAATCAGTTACCAGTGACAGTACTGACTCATTTGCTGAATTTCCAGCTTCCTGTAACCATTGAATGGTATCTTTTTTTTGACGTCCGGGATTTCTAAAATTGTTCTCTAACTCACTTAATATTTTCCTTCGCTCTGGCAGCATATCTTCATCGATCATTAAAAAGGCATTATTTGCAAGAGCCAGGCCTGCGGCAGAAGAAAGTGAAACTCTTGTAGTATCTTTTTTTATCCAAATAAGGCTTTCTAATAGCCTGCTATTTACTATAGGTGCTGTAACACCAATCTTAACCAGTAATCTTTTATAAAAAAAATCTTTTTCATTTTTACGGTCCAGCATGTCCGCAAGAATATCCTGTGCAGGTGAAGTACCTGATTCCACCAGGGCATCCTCAACAATCCGGAACCATATCGAAGAAGACTCCACTGAATCCAGTATTGACTTTACTTCAGGATAGGCTATTTCATTTCTAAGCAATGAGGACCTGATCCTGGAAGTAAGTAGCCCTGCCTCTTCTGTATCAATTTCTGCAGATGTTTGTAACAATACTTTTATTGAAGATACCGGATCATACTTTGCAGATTGCCGCTTCATTCTTTCAGAATAATTTACTTTTTTGAACAAAGGGAACTGTTTATTATAGATACCTGAATAATTCTCTGCAACAACTGGCATTGAAATATTTTTCTCTACAGATATTATTTCGATCCTGGTTTTTACAATTGAGAGCATCCGGGATCCCATCTTTTGCTTTTTCTCTTCGTAGCAATTGCCACTTTTAAGTAGAGCCGATCCTTGTTCATAAATAAATTCAGCTGTGAAACTGTCAATACTGTTTCTGAAAAGATGAATACCCGGTGGATATATTACCTCTTTTCTTTTATGAAGGACAATTTCACCCCTATCCCCCTTTTTTTTGGAATATACTGATTTGAAAACACCATCTATGTAAGGTTCATACTCTGGCATATTACTCCTCAACACAAACGGAATGTTGCTGACTAAAATCTTAACCAGGTTCATCAAAGGCGCAGTGACATCTTTATCACTGTATAAAGCTGCACCTAAAGGCTCATTCATACCTGTTCGAAAAAGAAACTGAAGCCAGCTGGTGCTGCTTAAGGATTGCACCCCATTTTCCAGAAGGCTATCTGGTCTTAATTGCAAAAAAAAGATACTATCAGAGATCTTTTTAACGATAACTGTCCACTTGTAGAATTTATCAACCTCTCTAAAATTTCTGACCCTTCCCGTATCAAGCAAATTACTATAATCGGCTTGCACCTGCTCCTTTACCCGGATTGTGTAATAACCCGTGCTATTCTTCTGGGCTTTTACACAATCCGGGATCAGGTGAATGATACAAAAAAGAATAATTGTATAGCCTCTCATCGGGTATTACTTCCATTTCAGGTTTTTCCCTTTGAATTCATCGGCCAGTACTTGCTCCAGTTCAATGAATGACCCTGTTTCAAAAAAATCATTCTCCACTCTTCTTACCACCCAGCATTTGCTATCAAGTCCTTGTAAAAAAATATTATTACAGGTGAATTTGGGGTAAGTGTAAAAAGTATACAACCGGCCTTTAAGCATTTTCAGGCTTACTGCATTATAAGTATCATTAATAAACTTAAGACCGCCATTACTTACAGCAAGACCGGCATTACCGCCAAAATCCAAGCCGCCCTGCAGCAACCGTAATTCACCACCGACTCCAATATCAAGCACATCGAAGTTGAGCATATCAGCAACCGGGCCTACAGTTTCAGAAGCCGAAGTCTCCAGTATGATTGATTGTGTAATGATGGGAGATATCGTCCCCCCTACACCGGTACGGCTAATACTCATATCAAATTCAGCTCCTACACCTGTACTCATCAGGTACATATCCACCGGAAGCACCACATTTAAACCATAATTAAAAATATCTGCTGCTCCCAATTTTTGTTTCGTATTATAAATAGCATCCTGGTTATAAGAATAGTTATCAGCAGAAGGAGTGCTGTTCTCATTTAGCAATACCCTTTCAAGTACCTGGAGTTTAGCTTTGCTTTTATGTTTCTGATCTTTATTGGCTTTACTTGTAAATTCTGACTCTAGTTTATATACAGGGAAGTTTCCAACACCAGGAAGATCTGTACTGATATGCACATTAAACCCAATAGTAAACTCATTAGCCGTATTCTTTATCAGTTTTTTTAAAGAATCAGCCTGAAGCCTGTTCCCACTTAGACTAAATGGATCTATAATACCTTTCTGTTTGTAAGAGGCCTTAACCTTCACTCCATAATCTGCCACTGTAAACTCAGGAAGGTTAAATTCCTGCTCTGAATTAAAAGGTTCGTTTGGAAGCTGATCTGCATCGGGTAGCATCTTGTCAGATAACTGGTCTTTCAATTTTTCCATAGCCAGTGCCTTTTCTGAAAGACCAGTGTTAGCCAGCTTAAACCTGTTGTTAACAGTCGTTTTGGACATCAAGGGTGCTTTCTTAACTCCTGCAGGGCTAATGGTGGCCTGTGTGCCGGTTACAGGCTTATATTTTGACGCCACCACTAGCTGTTCGGTTCTGTTCCGGCTTATCCCTATATCTGAAAGATTTTTCTCAATATGATTAATGGTTTTAAGATAATTTTCTAATGTAACTTTTTTCTTATTCGGGAGTGTGATCAAATCTTTCACTGTCTTTGTTTTATCAGTTTTGGAAAAATCACTGATAGTATAAGGAGTAAATGAAAGCTTATTAGTTTTAAGAGGTTGAAATTTCTCTTTTCCAAACTGGGCTTTTTGTGCATTTATAATAGTGACGCCCATAAGAACAGCAGAAAGAGTTACAAAAAATTTCTTTTTCATTATTTAAGATTTGAATGGTTATTTAAATTTTTTCCAACACCCATATCTGGGTTTGATCATCAGTAATAGGGTTCCATGTTTTAACCCCACATGATGTTCCGTTAATGCAGCTATTGTTGGCATCGAGCAGCTTCCCATTTGCGAGACTCTTTATGAGGTATTTATTATCCTTCAGTTTTATAAATAACCATCTTTGATTAAGACTAACACCTGGTATAATATTTTTTTCCCATAATTGTATTGTAGTTGCCCCATCATCAAAAAGATCCTCTGCTTTGCTATCCAGTACATACTCTTTCAAAGAGAAACCACTTCCGGTTGTACCAAAGCGAATAGAATAACCAACAGATCCAAACCGCTGGATTTTCACTTTACTTTTAGCAGTGGTCAGACGCATAGCACTTCCGTTCTCGAAGCCATCTTGTTCATTTAAACCCAGGTCACCGCCGGAGGCATAAGACTGTATATAATAGTCTCCTTCTGTGATAGCAGTACCAATAACATTATCAATTATTGTCTGTGCTGCAAACTTTATCTTTTCCAACCCCTCTCCTATAGCCGCAAGCCCCTCCTCAATAAGATTTCCGGTTGCTGATGCATTTTTCCCTTTATTTACAGATAGAGCATCACAGGCATCTGAATAACCATTATTGGTAGTAGGGTCAGGTAATGGCAAAGGTGCCGGAACTTTATCTCTCTCCGTCTTTGCTAACTGTGTATACGCCGCTCTTAAATACCATGTAGGATGATGATAACAAAAATGGCTACCTGCTAAATTAATTCCTGCTGCACCAAGCACCCCAGAAAGTACTGCTGTTGCTTCAGCAGCACTACGCTCAGCCGTTGCATATTGAATTGATTTAATGTCTTTATAAAATATTCTCGTACCGGCTCTTCTATAGCCGAGAGTGTAGGGTGCCAGCATAGTTACAGGGTCACTTCCAAAATCAAATCGCTGAAGACGTTGATTGGGAAAAAGTTTATTCAATTCGTTTACAAATTCCTGGTTACCGGGATGAGGTGCGGCCAACAAATAAACTCCCTGCGCAGTAATTCCCTTTTTGGCCATATACATAGCAAAGATTTGTGCATGTGCAGAACCAAGGCTATGACCAGTGATCCATACTTTTTTTGTATTGCCTCCTTTATCTTTTATTACCTGAAGTAATTTCTCCTTAAAACTGTTATAACTTAAAGAATTCCAAAAGCCTGCATGCACAGTACCTTTTATTTCCGGAGGTGAAACGGTATTAATATCAAAATCAGAAGCAAGCCACTCACCCCAATCATACATAAATGAGCTTACAAAATTGCTTTTACTATTAGAAGCTACCCTGTCTGTACCTCTGAAAACAACATAAACAACATCTGAAGTTGATATAACCATAGCTTCAGGATCGTACCCAATCGGATGGGTCTCTGACACGAACCTGTATTCCGGGTTATTAAATAAAAATGATGTTCTTTTCTTATACTCATTTTCAAACAAGACACCACCTGAGTGCATTTTATTGATGAATGCATCCGATGCATCACCAGCGACAATGGAAATATACTGGGGGTAAACAAGTGTGGTGATGTAAGCCAGCAGGTAGGTGTTCATATCGTTTCTGCCAGTAGCCGTTTTATTAAAAACCGTAGAGAATGCATTTGTCCCCTTTACCAACTTAAGATTGGCAAGATTCGAAACTTTTGTTATGTTTTGGACAGGTGCTGTCTTTGGCTGAATTGTTTGACCATGAAGTGATGAAGAAGTCGCAAACAAGTAAAAAGCCATCATGACAAACAGAATTTTCTTTTTCATTGAGATAATTTTAATTATATGATTAATGTTGAAATATGACCGTAGTTACTTTATCACCGCATCATACAGCTGATAGTAGCAACCGGTGTAAATGTTTTAAAGTTCCATTTGCTGTCAAATACGCAGCGCATACCATAATTAATAATCACACTCTGGCTGATACGCCAATCGCCGCCAAATGTTAATGTGTTGGGATTTACCTCATCCCATTTTAATGAAGAACCTACAATTTGTACATTACCGGGAACTTTATAATTCTGGTTTACCGCTTCAATAGGTGTGCTCAGCTTCTTATACTCATATAATAATTCAACAAAGAAAGTATATATAGCTCCTCCATACCTGAGATTTAACCCCATACTATACAGGTTATTTTTAGCAATGGTCTTATCTGCTGTTTCATCACCTGTGATATTATCTTTAATAATGAAATCCACCTGTTCGTTGTACCAGAATGAACGCAATAATCCTGTCAGCAAAAATTGTTTACCAATACCAACGTTTCCATTCAGCCAGGCACCCCAGCCAGAACTCCTGTTTGAACGTTTCATACCAAATGTTCCCGAACTATCAGACTTAAAGGTGTGCATCCTTCCTACTGCCACATCCAATGAGGAAGCATTCCAGTATTCATTTACAAATATTTTTGCTCTTTCATTAATCTCCCCCATTCTTTTTGAATTCTGGGAATTCAACTGATCTTCCAGCGATCTTATCTGCATTCTCAATGCCGGTTTTTCCAGGATATTTGTTATTGTATCAAGTTTTTGCTTTGCTTCCTTTAACTGAAGTAACAGTTCCTCTTTTTCCTGCTTATACTTTGCTCCAATATCTTCATACATTCCCTTCTCCATCAGCGGATCTTTTTGCCGGTAGAGGTTTAGTTTAACAGCCCCGCCAATTCTCCTGTAGTTATCATCATCCTGGATACTTCCAAGCGATAAATCGATAGAAGCTAATTTTCGCATAAAGCCTGATGCTTTCTGGTACTTACTCAAATCCTTCCGGTTATAAAAAAACTCCCAGAAAGGCTGCGACTGTATTGCCAGGTTAGGATTGACACCATACTTAAGTGACCAGTCAACTTTAAAGTCTTTGATATCGGCCATCCGTGTTACCTGGGTTGGTGTAGCTGCCATTAAATCAAAAATTGGTGAAGGCGAGATGGCAAGCTCCTTTGGCGAAACTCTTCCTGCGGAAGTCTCTGTTTGTTGAGCAAGAATGTCAGTAACACAAACCAAACCAGCAATAAGAAGTAATGGGGTGATTGGTAATTGTTTCATGATAACTCAGTTTGATAATTCAAAAATGAGCTAACAACCATCAATCCTCAATCCCTCAATTGAGGGTTTCTGTATTAATAATAATTTTTTAATAAGGGAGAAGAAAGAGGGTATAGAAAAAATTGCAGACTAGTTAACTGAAACTGTATAAGCAGTAAATAAATAACTTAAACAAGCTTTTCCCGGATGGCCTTTGCAACGGCTTCCGTTGCACCTGCCACATGCAATTTTTGATAGATATTTTTTACATAACTCCGTACCGTTTCATAACTTAAAAAAATCTCTTCTGCTATACGTGGAAGGGCTTTACCCTGTGTCATCAAATGAAGTATTTCTGTCTCCCGCTGAGTAAGGTCATAATCCTTTTTCTCAACTTGCGGCCGGATATATTGCTGAAATACTTCCACCACCCTTGCTGCCACTCCCGGACTCATCACTGATCCCCCATGGTTTACATCTGCAATTGCTTCCAGCATTTTTACGGGCGAAGTATTTTTGGTAATATATCCATTGGCACCGGCACATAATGCAGCCAGTATTTTTTCTTCATTCTCAAATATGGTCTGAATCAGAATTTTCTTTTCCGGATATAACACTTTTATCTGCCGGGTAGCTTCTATTCCATCAACACCGTACATCTCAATATCCATTAACACTACATCAGGATTACTTTTCTCTATATCATGTTTGATATTATTGCAATGTGTAAATGCCCCGGTGCAACTATAACCAGTTACCCCGTTCAATATAGCCTTATATGCATCTAACATGATGGGATTGTCTTCAAAAATGGCCACCCTAATTGACATACTACTAAAGTTCAGGTAAAAATAACATGTACAACAATTAATTATTACCCCCAATCAGGTGAAATAAAAACGGCTTTAACAACTGTTCCCTGGCCAGGAGCCGAAGAAATTGTGAATTCACCATTGATCTCTTCTGTTCTCCTTCTCATATTCATTAGTCCATTTCCGGCTGATGATACTGTTACATCAAACCCTTTGCCATCATCAGTCACTTCCACCATAATTCCGACCTGAACAGAACGAATAGAAACCTTTATTGATTTACATCCGGCATGTTTCAGCGCATTATTAATAGCCTCTTTTATCAGTAAGTATATATTTTTCCGCAAATTGATTTCAGGGACTACCTCTTTTAGTGAATCATCAATCCAAAAATCCAATACAATATTTCCGGCTGCTGTAACTGTTACCATATCATTCCGCAATCTTGCAACCAATTGGTCAATATTACTGTTTTCTGTACTTAACGACCATATTATATCATTCATCTTCTTCAGCATTTCTCCGCTATAATTATTGATTTTTTCAAGGTATTCGTAACTATTGGCAGGCCTTTCCCCTGCTAGCTGGCTAAACATCCTGATACCACTGAGCGTTGCTCCCACATCATCATGCAGATCCTTGGCTATACGATGCCTCTCATCCTCTCTTGTCTGATAAACAAGTTTTAGTTGTTCCAACTCCTTCTGCTGCAGCTTGTCCTGCTGGTTAAGAACCATAGTTAATGCAGCCTCCTTTTCTGTGGCTTCCTGTTTAATACGGTAGCCAATAGCTGATGAGAAAAAAACGACATCTGCAAAAAAACCGGCCATCAGCCAGGAGAGAGGGGCAATAATAAACTCATTTTCCGGGTAAAGTCTCACCAGTGAAGATATTAAGCCAAAAACAATCATTGCAATGGCTCCACCACCCAGATAGCGGTAATAAATCAGCTTTTTCCGGCGAAGTACGATGAGCAGCATAATCAATCCCATCAGCAGCAGATAAAAACGAATTGCTATTAATGCTATAAAAAACAAAGAAGCAACACCTATTGCATTGACCACCACTATCTGAAAAATTATATAAGTCAATATGAGCCACGGGGTAATTTTTACAAAGAAAATAGCTGCTTTATCCTGTTTTTCATCCAAGTCCATTGCGACTCCTGCAAACTGGACATATAACATAAAGGCCAGCATCTGGATACTTTCATCTGCATTGATGGCCAGGAAAAAAGAATGTTCCTCTGCATTCATTGTAAAAAGAACAACCCGGAAGAAAGCATAGATGAAAGTAACCCACAGGTACAGGCTATAAGACAGTAATAGTTTTGTTTTCCGGTGGAAATAAAGAATAGTATGATAAAGAGCAGCCAGGAAAATAGCCCCGCTAACAAAAACAACGATCAGGTAATTAATGTTAAAATCTTTAAGCATGGAGAGTATATCTGTAAGAGGAAAAATAAAAGATAGTACTTTTTCTTTAGAGACATAATAAAGTTGCTGCCACAATTCCAGCAGTTTCTGTTCTTAATCTTGTTTCTCCCAATGACACAGGAACGAACTGATTCGTCAAAGCCAGTTCAATTTCCTTCCTGGTAAAATCGCCTTCGGGACCGATGAGGATTAGCTGATTTGAAGATTTTGTGATTTGATGATTAGATAATGATATTTTATCATTTTGCAAACAATGAGCAATTAACTTTTCATCATTGTCAAATTGCCGAAATACCAAATCTTCAAATTGAACAGGGTCATGAATTGCAGGTAACCAGGTCTGTTGTGATTGTAACATGGCACTAACACTAATTTGCTCCATCCTGTCATACCTGAATTTTTCCTTCTCTGTTCTTTCACATACCAGCGGAATAATTTCATTCACTCCAATTTCAGTTGCTTTTTCCAGGAACCATTCGAAGCGATTGGCATTCTTAAGTAATGAAATGGCTATGGAAATTTTTCTTTTTGGTGGCTCTATATACTGGGTTTCTTTTACTGCTACAGTGCAATGCTTCTTATGCACTTCTGTTATCACACAGGTAAGCAGGTTTCCCCTTCCATCTGTCAGGTTCAACTGCTCTCCGGTTTTCATACGTAATACCTGCACCACATGACGGCTGGTATCTTCATCCAGCATTACCTGCTGCTCATTCTTGTAGTGGCTGATATAGAAGAAGGGAAGTGCCATTGATGTAAAAATAAAATGTCCAATTGATAATTGGACAAAGATTTATAATGAATATAGGATCTGAGAGTTTTATTCGCATTTCACATCCTGCTTCATTGCCGGTAGCATAGTTCTTGCAGAATTCTCTGTCACTTCCTGGCAATACAGATTATTGACAAATGCACCCGGTTGAAATATCATTTGTATATAATATGTTTTCCCAGCCTCTGTTTCTATATGAACGGCTTCTGCTTTCTCCTTTGATTTCTTTCCGGCAAACTGCACTGTAAACTTGTGCTTACCCGGAGCTATTGTATGAATGGAATACCGCTTGTTATTAAGTTTACAAACAATTGTATCGTCTATGAATGCCGTAAATGCTGTTGCAGACCCCTGGAAACCGGTAGAACGCATAAAATAAACCGTTGCTATGCTGTTGTTGACTGCTGTACTATCCTGTGCATTCACCCCTGAAAAAACTCCGGCAATAAGTAAGAAGGTTAATAACAATGATTTCATACCAATAAATTTTAGAATGGAGTGTCCTCATCTTCCGGCAGGTCATTCATCCGGCTGCCTGTTTGTATAAACACTTTGGCACCACCATCGCCATCCACATCGCTTACCGGTTTCCAGTTGCCTGTTAATCCGGTACCGCCGAGGCTGCCTGTATCATCCTCCGTAAACTTCTGGATATGCAGCAATGCCCGCAGTTTAATAGTTTCCAAAGAACCGTTACGGTGTTTGGCTATTCTTACATGGGTTTCGCCCCTGTTATTCTCTCCCAGTTCATTAGTGGTTATATCATAATATTCCGGACGGTACAGGAACATAACCATATCAGCATCCTGCTCAATGGCTCCTGATTCACGGAGGTCACTTAATTGCGGCATTTTATTTCCATCCTTACCGGCGCCACGGGTTTCTACTGCACGGCTTAACTGCGACAACGCAATAATTGGCACACTTAATTCTTTGGCCAATGCTTTCAGGTTACGGGAAATATTACTGATCTCCTGTTCCCGGTTGCTGTTACGATTTTCGCCGGTACCGCTCATCAACTGCAAATAGTCAATGATGATAAGACCGATATTATGTTTGTTTTTCAAACGGCGGCACTTGGCCCGTAATTCAAAAATGTTTAGTGCCGGCGTATCATCAATAAATAACGGAGCCTGCGCCAGCCGCTGCACACCTCTTGCATACAATTGTTTCATTTCATGCTCTTCCATCTTACCGCGGCTGATCTTTTCCAGCCATATCTCACTTTCGGCTGAAAGAATACGTTGCACCAGCTGACCGGCACTCATTTCTAAAGAGAACAGAGCAACTGCCGTTTGCTTTCCCGGGTGCATCACCGCATTGCGGGCCAGGTTCAGGGCAAATGCTGTTTTACCAACAGCCGGCCTTGCAGCTAAAATGATAAGATCGGTATTCTGCCATCCGTATGTTACACGGTCAAGTGAAGGAAAGCCGCTGGGTACACCGGTTACATCTTCGTTTTTATGACGCAGGTCTTCTATCCGTTTAATAGTATTAACCAAAACAGAGTCGATCGTTTCAAAATTCTTACGCAGATTATTATTGGTAATCTCAAACAACTTGCTTTCGGCCACATCCAGCAGGTCAAACACATCTGTTGAATCCTCGTATGCATCACCGATGATCTCGCCACTGATGCGGATCAGTTCCCGCTGAATAAATTTTTGCAGGATGATCCTTGAGTGAGCTTCAATATTGGCGGATGAAACAACCGTGTTGGTTAACTTGGTAACGTAATAAGCCCCGCCTACCATTTCAAGTTCTTCCCGGAAGCGGAGTTCTTCGGCTACTGTTAAAATATCTATCGGCTGACTTTTATTTGCCAGGCCCTGCATAGCGCTGAAGATGCGCTGGTGAGCTTCTACATAAAAACATTCCGGCTTTAATATTTCCACAATGGTATCAAAAGCACTTTTCTCCAGCATGATGGCGCCCAATACTGCTTCTTCCAGGTCTTTCGCCTGCGGGGGCACTTTACCATATACCATTGTTCCCAGGTCAAGGGTGGATTTTCTTCTTGTCTTGCGGTCTTTATTAAGGTTAGTAAGATCCATTGTTCAGCTACGGCGATAATAAGTTAAACCATCAGTTTTACACCAACCTGCCTACCGGCAGGCAGGTGACCTTGGGGCTTTCTTCCTGTCTTGCTTTAAAAAATAGTTATTTCTATGTTAGTGGAATGTTTCCGTCCAGTCAGAAAGCGAAAATAAGGGGCTGAAAACATTCATTTTGCTTTTTAAAAAACTTTTTCTTTCTGCACCATTTCTTCACTTCATTTCCGGGGTTATCCACATTCACTTTTACCCGCCAGGTCATTGTCAATTTACTTAAAAAGATTGGTAAATCTCCCTATAAGATTAGCACAATCTGTTATTAATTTTATAACTGATTTTTGTCAGCCGCACAATAATACCCGGAAACGGGAGTTTCTGACATAATACCAGTTCTTTTTTTACCATTACCAGCTGCAACCGTACCCCCGATTTATTTATTTTAAAATGCAGATATATTATGGAAACTAAAAAACACAGCAGCCATTCCCGCCCGGTACTTAGCCAGGCACAGAACAACACTACTCTCTGGATCGGTCATCTGAAACCTCATAGTCATGACCGTCTTGCCGGACAAACATTTATTTGCCCCTCAGAAGGATTAGTCAACAACATACAGGTGTATGCCTCCGCCGTAACACAACCCGGTGAAGTGGCCCTTACGCTGCATGAATTTGACCCGTCTACCAATACCTGGGGCCCGGCCATCGGCAATACCAGCCGGCCGGTAGATAAAAATGACGGCACGCATTGGATCCGCTTTGAGCTGGAACCTATAGCGCTGAAAAAAGATGCGACCTATGGTTTCCGCCTGCAGACCAATGATGGTATTGTGGGTATCGGCGAAGCCGCCAGCGGCAACAAGCATCCCTTTACGTTTGGGCAGGCCTGGAACGGCTACAGTAGCAATGACAGAGGAGAATTCTTCCGCTACTTCAGCCTGGCGTTCAAAGTGGAGCTGTGTGCATAGATATTAACTGAGACGGTATATTATAAAAAGCCCTGTCACCCCGATTTCCCTCCCCGGGATTTCGGATGACAGGGTTTTTAATTTCTTAGTAAAGCAGGTAGAAATCAGGAATTATGCCATAAAAAATCACTGCCCTTGTATATCACAAATATTTTTGTCACCTTTATAATCATCCCTACCATCCGTCTTGCCCCCGAGAATTTCCGCCTCCTTTAATGACAACAGATACCAACTGATTTTTTTCACCTGAAACCGTTAACATGAGAAATCTCTTATTTCCGCTATTTGCATTCATACTATTGCAATCAGCCAATTCCCAAAAACCAATTATTAAAACAGTAAAACCTTATAAACCCTCGGTAGTCCTATATGAACATGCCAACTACTCCGGTGCTTTTAAAACACTGGGGCCTGGACAGTATGCATTAACTGATTTTAATGATGTGGCATCTTCTATTAAAGTTCCCGCAGGTATGGTTGCTTATGTTTACGAGCATGCAGCACCTGCACAGGGTTATGGAATTTCCGTTGATTTTTTAGAGGATATTCCTGACTTATCAGTTTATAATTTTAATGATAAGGTTTCCTATATAAACATCTTTTATGCTACAAAGGATAACCAGTATGTATGGAAAAGGAATGCCCTGGTAAATGCCAAGTTTGTTTCCGGGCATTGGGAAAGAAAAAGAGCAAGGCCTGAGCCTCCTAATACGGTTGCAGTGGTTTCTCCGCCTATTCCGGGACCTATTTCAGCAACATCAACCGTTTTAACAGTTAACGGAGCCAGCACAACGATAACAACATTAGGTAATCAGTCCTTAGAAGGAAAGGCTTTTTGGGAAATAGCCAAAGATCAAATGGGAATTATCGGTAATGATTATCGCGGCAGGGAGGAAATCGGAACTGCCTGTTTTGAGAGAGCATCAAACAATGTACTTATCCCTGATAATTTAAATTTCTGGTACCCGCAAAGACCATCGAATGATCATCGAAACCCATTTAAAAGAACATTAAGCGGACAAGTAGCGCGGGCTGCCCAGGCCAATATACAGGGCACCTATGCTGATTTTGATGTAAACATTGACATTATACCTTATCCGAAATACGGGTACCTCGTTACGACTGCTCATAAACCTGAATTCACAACTATCATGAAGTTGCAGGATGTAGCATATGATATTAAAGAATGTCCTCCGTCTTTCGATGCTGTAGAAGCGGAAATTGCAGAAGACTATTGGCCCAAAGGAGATCATACCTTTGGCCGTGCAAGACTTACGGATATGGCCCTCAGCAGGGTCGGTAGAGGAATTTGTGTTTATGGAATATGGATCTATGATATGGGACATTGTTGTCATCCTGAAATTCACCCTGCTGAACAACTCTGGTGGAGCGATTCTTCTAATAACAGAATCAAATCAAACCTGAATGTTGTTTGTGATGCTTCACGACGTTTCTGGTGGCGCAACCAGATGGATGATGGTACCAAACTGAAACCTTGGGCCGAACCTCCCATTAAAGGTTTATTCGCTATTGCCTTTGAATATGCATTACCGAATGCGGCCGCTACGGCCTCAATAGGCTACAACACGTTGAAATTTGATGTAGATTATATTCAGCATTACAATCTTGCCGAATACCCGAACGCCAATCAAACCTATAACCTGGTGTACAATGGAAAAAACATTGTTTCATTTGTACCAAACAACAATGCTTTTAAGGTTTCATTTGAACATGTAGGAATCTCTCCAGAAGACAATAATAAAATACGAGGATTTTTAGTAATTGAAACCTCTGTGGGTAAGACAACACAAATTACCACCCAGGCTTATTTCCCGGGTTCTAATCCGCCGGCATTGGTCAAACTACCAGCCGGATCTGACCCCTCGCAGGCACCACAAGCCATGGAAAAACTGTTCTTTAAAAAAGAAGAAGGTCATTATTACTTTACAGTTACTCAAAGTACCGTAAGAAACGGAACACCGGTTATCCGATCTGTATCAGGCGGGCAGTAGAAAACCGGTGAGGTGCTTTGATAACTTGAAATTTGAGAAAACCCCGGCTTTTACAAGCCAGGGTTTTTAATTTTTTAACATGGACTAACCCAAAAAGGGTATTGACTTGTTTCTGTTTTCTCTTCAACTTAGATTATGCATTTCGAATGTATCTTTCTTAACCCGTGACAAACTTCATTTCACAGATGAAATAATTCATTAGTCATATTTCTTTATTGGTTATTTATTATAAAGCCTAAACACCATGTTTAAAGAAAAAACAAAAAAAGGACTTACAGTAAGGGCCTATCGCGGTGATGCGATGACATTGCTCGCATTTAACCTTGAAACAGCAAAAAACACTTCTGACTTTGTTGGCTTTTCTATTGAATTTATACCACCGGGGGGCAGTAAAAAATATGCGCAAAACAATATGCTGAATTTTGATGGCGTAGATGAAGCAAGACCCAGTACTGAAGCTCCTTTTCAAAAATTCAGATGGCTCCATGTGCCCGGCAGCAGGTACCAGGCACTTAATAAAACAAAGTATGGAGTATATAAATATTTTGTAACACCCAGATACTGGGACGCCGCAAACAATAAACTGGCAAAAGCCGATCAGTCCCTCACTGTTGAGCTGGACATTAAAGTGGATGCATTTGATGAAGAAAATATTTATGTCTCTTTTACCCGGGGCTTTGCTACTTCGCAAGCCTATGTGGGTCGTTTTGGCGAAAACTCCAACATCAAGCCTCCCGGCAGTGCATTAATTCCTGACATCAACCAGGTATCAGGAACAGATCCCCGTGGATATGATTACACATTCAAAGACCAGTATGAATGGATGGGTTTCAAAGCAAGAGAAAGGATTCTTGACCTGTTAAAAGAAGTGCAGGACAATAACAACCTGAGTATTGAAGTGTTTGCTTATGATCTGAATGAACCATCTGTTATGGAAGCCCTGCTGGATATTGCTGCTAAAGGGCGAATAAAAATGATATTGGATAACTCCACTAACACTAAAGATGGTGTTGTATCAGGACATGGAACGCCGGGCTCAACTGAAACTAAATTTTTCAACCGTTTTAAACAGGTGAAAACAGGAAATGCTGCCATTGTAAGAGGAAAGTTCTCCCGCCTTCAGCATAATAAAGTAATGATTGTAAAAAAGAACAATGTACCTGTAAAGGTATTAACAGGCGCCACCAACTTCACCATTACAGGGCTTTGTGTAAATGCGAATCATGTAATTATATTCGACAGCCCTAAAGTGGCTCAAAAATATCATGAAGTGTTTGATGCCTCCTGGGGACAGGACAAAATGAAAGTTTTCAGCAAAACAACATTGGCTCAAAAGAAATTCCGGTTCTCCCCTCCTGACCTTCCATTAACATTTACCAGCTATGCCCCGCATGAGGAGGCTTTTGCCCAGGAATTATTAGATGAGATCACTGAGAAAATTGAAGGCGCCAAATCATCAGTTCTGTTCTCAGTTATGCAACTTACAAGCACCACCACCGGAACTGTAGTGCCTGCACTGAGAGAAATTCATAAAGACACTTCCAAATTTACTTATGGCGTAACAGACTCTGTAAAAGGCGTATCGCTTTATAAACCCAATCGCAAAACAGGTTTATTGATCAATGCCAAAAGCCTGAAAGCGGTTTTACCAGCTCCTTTTGATAAAGAAGTAAAAATGCAGGCGCATGCCATCCATCACAAGTTTGTGGTAATTGACTTTAATAAACCCACCTGCCGGGTTTATTGTGGTTCTTCCAACCTGGCATTGGGTGGTGAAAAATCAAACGGCGACAACCTGATTGAAATAAGAGACCCGGAAATAGTCACTGTCTTTGCTATTGAAGCATTGCGGCTCGTAGACCACTATCATTTCCGTGCCAATCAAATTGGAGCGGTAGTAAATAACAAACCAATAACGTTGAAGAAAACAAATTCCTGGACCAAGCCCTATTTCAACAAGAATGATATTAAATATTTAGACAGGAATTTATTTTGCGGATAACGAATAGATATACATCTTTAAATTGCCGGGGCATTTTAATACCAAAGGTTTCTTATTTTTATTTATTAAGAAACCATGCCATTTTCAGAAGCTGATACCAGGGCCAATTATATTGATCCTGCCTTACAAAATAAAGGCTGGCAGGCGCAGCATATCCGCCGGGAATATTCTTTCGCCGACGGAAGAAAATTATTTGGCGACCGCAGGGGGGAACGCTGCCGGGTAGATTACCTGCTGATTCATCAAAACATTTTCATCGCCATTATTGAAGCTAAAAGCGAAGAGAAAGAACTTATAACACTACAAACTATGTTAGATAAAAATCAAATACAGCCGCCCAAAAAAAATATCAATCCAAATATTCTTGAAGAAGTTGAAGTTCCTATACCTAATTTGCTAACCCAACAACGCATCCCCACTTATTTAAACCAACTCAGCAGCAACTGCAACAGCATAATACAAAGCAGTTGTGGGCTTTAAAAAGCAGTTTGCTGTATGGGGCGTTTAGGGGGAGTTATAGAAAATAAAAAATGGGTTATGAAACACGATGAGATGCTACGCCGGCAGATACTGGAGGTTGTTGATAACCAGTTAAAGGCGAATGATCCCCCGGAAACCCTGCAAACCTATAACCGGCTGCAGCAAAATGGCATCAGCTCCGCGGATGCCAAGATTTACATTGGTCAGTGTGTGGCGGTTGAGCTTTTTCATATTATGAAGAGCCAGCAACCTTTTAATGAAAAGCGGTTTATCAGCAATCTGCACAACCTGCCCAATGAACCTTTCGGTAATGAATGAAAGTGGGGCAGTTGAAGGAAATAAAAGCTGGTTTTCCGGAAGCAGCGATTAAGTGAGACTTGTAGTAAACTTTACTCCGATTCTACAATATATAACGGTAATAATAAGATTATTACCGCTTCACCACAAATCTCAACTGCTGCTCTTTTCGGGTGAGTGATGAACGCAGCACCAGTACATATACTCCTCCGCTCAGTGTGCTTACATCAAGCCGGGCCGTATTACTGTTTATTGTTTGCTGAAACAGCAAGGTACCGAGCATATTGTACACGGCCATGCTATTGTAATTTTCTTTATCAATATTACTTATGGTTAACTGGTCCTGTGCCGGGTTGGGATATACAACAGGCTTACCGGTCATTGGTGATTCTGCTTTTGCATCTATTGACATCGCCGCCGATTCAATACCGGGTCTTTCTGCATCATCACATCCATGATGATGACGGTTGCTGCCAAAACGAACAGCAAAAGAACGGTAATAAGTACCAGCACCAATGAGAGTATCCAGGTCATTGGTATTACCAATAGCGATCAGCTGATCATCTTTGTCGGTAATGCCCTGCAATAAGTAATGGGACCGTTGAAAGCCCACACTGTCCGGCGAAGGGAAATGACCATCTGTACTGCCATTCTTTTTTATACGCAGGGCAAATCCTTTGGAAAAATAATTGCCGCTTCTTCTTTCTCCCACCACATAAAAACGGTCATTATTGCCATTCACAATTTTAGTGAGCATACAACTATCCTGTGCAAAAGGGAAAGAACGGCTCCAGTAAATATGCCCGTTGCCGGCGCTGATACGGCTTACCCTGCACTGGTTGCCCGATGCAAAGTATTGCGTAACCAACGTAAAAATATTTCCATCCTCATCTACCTTCAGGTCATCCAGCTGAGTGCCGGGCGCCGTGAAATGTGTTTTACGGTATACCACATTACCTGTATATCTTGACAGCTTATACAAATACATACTTTGGGATTCACCGCTTGCTTTTCCGCCAAACAGTAAGAGATTATCATCTTTATCCAGTGCAGAGGAAAGACTTTGCCTTCCTTCATCGGTTTGTATGATCTTTTTTTGCAGTAACTGGCCGCCGGCACTTATTTTCTGCACTTTAATATCAGGAAAGAATCCAAAAAAATCTTCGATGAGTCTTACTGTTCCGTTACGTTCGATATGCAGGCGGCTGTACGATGTTTGTACCGAATCCATCCGGCTCCATTTTGTCACCAGGTTTTTGTCTGTCTTCATCACAAAGGAAGCAGGACTAAATCCCGGACCATCAGGATACTGTCCATCACCGGCGAGGTATACATTGCCGGCATCATCCAGTTCAAACACATTCAGGTTGAAAATATTGTACCCATCGGGGAAACTGATATTTTTTTGTGCTTTTACCACAAGGTTGCTGTCCAGTTTATACACCGTGTATTGGGGATCCTGTGCAAAAGGAAAACTGCGGAAGAGCACATATACTGAATTGCGGTAACCTGTTTTTATTTCTGCCATACCGGAAGGACCACTAAGAAAAAAAGTTCTTTGTTCTGCTCCGTTGGTATGCGACTTGGATATCTTCCAGGTAAAATTATCATTATCCATCCGCCAGAGGTAACAGGCAACAAAAGAATGTTTTGATAATGATTCAATGGAAGTGGCATATGTACCATTGGGCTGATTGTGCCCATCCTGGTTTTGGTACCACTGCACCTGTGCAGTAATTACCAGCTGGCAACATAGTGCGCATATAAACAGGACTTGCTTTGCTGTTTTCATAAGTTCGGATTTAGTTGTTTTTAGCTGTAGGGTCGCATCAATTATTACAATAACCATGCAGGGATTGGCATGGCCGTGTATTTCCGAAGCAGATAGGAGTTATGTAAAGTAGGGATACGTAGTAAAAGCAATACTTACTGTAAAGGGTTAATTCATCACCATTTCCCTTGCATTTTCCATGGCTGCGGCAGTTGGTTTTTCGCCGCTTAGCATTTTAGCAATAGTGGTAATTCTTTCTTCAGTAGACAAACGACGGATATTTGTTTTGACAGTATTCTTTACGATCTCTTTATAAACAAAAAAATGTGCTGTTGCCTTACCGGCGATCTGCGGCTGGTGGGTAATACAGATCACCTGCCGGCTTTCAGCCAGTTCTTTCATGATGATACCTACCTGCCTGGCTGCTTCACCCGAAATGCCTGTATCAATTTCATCAAAGATCATCGTGGGCAGATCCACAGATTGTGCCACTAACGATTTAATACAAAGCATCAGGCGGCTGAGTTCACCGCCACTGGCTACTTTGCGCACCGGCTGAAATTGCCCGCTTTTGCCTGCCTCGCCGGCAGGCAGGTTAGCATCAAAAAGGAAATCGATTGTATCTGCTCCAAAAAAATTCAATTCAACAGGTTTAATATCTACTTTAAGTTTTGCGTTGGGCATTCCTACCTGTATCAGCAGCTTATTTACTTTATCCTCCAGCGGTTTTACCTGCTTTTTCCGGCCATCAGCTATCTTTTTGGCAAGTAGTATGGCATCAGCAAAAAGCTTATCCCTTTCTTTCTCTTTTTGCTGAATAGCATTTTCAATATTGAGTACTGCCTGTAGTTTGGTTGCTAATTGCTTTTGAATGTCAAGCAGTTCATTAGTGGAACTGACACCATGTTTTTTTTGCAGCTTGTATCCCAGTGAAAGCCGTTCATTTAATCGTTCTATTTTTTCAGGATCATAATTGATATGCTCACTGATGCGGTCTATATCTTCAGCGATGTCCTGTAATTCAATTTGTGCTGATTGTAACCGTTGCAGCAGAGCTGGCAGTTCCGGATGATAAGAAGCATAGTTATTCAGCTGATTCAGTAATACTTTTAGTTGCTGCACAACTGGATTCTCACTTTCCCTGAGTTCAAAATAGGTTTTGTTTAATGCGGCTTTGATACCTTCGGAGTTATTCAACAATTTCAACTCTGCATCAATTTCTTCCAGTTCATTTTCCCTGAACCCTGCTTCTTCCAGTTCTGTAAACTGGAAACGGTTATAATCAGCCTCCTTATCAAATTGCAGTTGCTGGCTTTTTAATTCTTCACACTCCTTTTTCACCGATTGCCATTGCTTATAGAGTTGCTGGTAATCATCAATAACCGCTAAATGTCCTGCCAGGGCATCCAGCACTTCCCGCTGAAATCCTGATTCACCCACCTCTGATGTGTCAAACTGCTGGTGCAGATCTACCAATAATGAACTCAACTCCTGGAGCTGTGAAAGATTCACAGGAGTATCGTTTATAAATGCCCTTGACTTACCATTAACTCCTATTTCCCGCCTTAACACCAATTCATCATCCGCATCCAGTTCATTTTCTTTCAAAAATGCAAGCACTGCCTTTTTCTTATCTGCTTTGAACACTCCTTCCACCACACATTTCTTTTCTTTATTTACCAGTGCAGTTGAATCAGCCCTGTTTCCGAGAATCAATCCCAAAGCACCAACAATAATGGACTTACCGGCACCAGTCTCTCCTGTAATAACACTAAGACTACCGGGGAAATCAATTTCCAGTTCATC
>Ga0116143_10001282_pt1 | contig 31100 bp, 24 predicted proteins | sample AD_UKC034_MetaG_FD_89745 | JGI IMG/M metagenome (GOLD analysis project Ga0116143, IMG submission 89745) | Active sludge microbial communities of municipal wastewater-treating anaerobic digesters from USA - AD_UKC034_MetaG | ecosystem: Engineered > Bioreactor > Anaerobic > Digestate | place: USA... | reverse complement strand
GGCCCGTGGACCATGCGGCACGACCTTGCGGATGGGTTGCTCTTCGAAAGGCGATGGGGGAACGGGGCTGGCGCACCCTTGTACGCCATGCACGTGAACAGCCTCGGTGCGGAGCAATGGCCGGCCTTGTTGCTGGTGAGCGCGAACAGCGCCGGCCTCTTCTACGAGTGGAGCTCGGCCCTGGCCGCTACGGGTCGGATGAATTCGGTATGGGCCAATAGCTACGACCTGCGCATGGCCATTTATAATGTCCAAGGGACCTTGCTGAATACCGCTGCGCCGATACCGGTATGCCTTCAGGCCGAGGTACAGGAGAATCCCTTCGTGGTGCAGAGCGCCACGGAGACCACGGTGTTCTGGGCGGATAACCGGGCTTCTGCCGGGAATGGGCGCCAGGTGTTCATGCAACGCTTCGATGCGGATGGCGAGCCACTGTTGACCGCGGATGGTGTCCTGGCCATGCAGTGCGACGGCAACTTGAACGGGTTCCCACGCGCCATCGCCGCGGCGGAAGGCGACCACATCGTCGTACTCTTCACCGCAGTGGACCAGCAAGGCGGCACCGCCGGGTTCCGCGCAGGCCGCGTCACGGACAGCGGCTTCAACCTGTGGAGCGATACCACCCGGTTCTGCATTCCTGAACTCGGTCCCAACGGCGGGACGGACTTCGCCATGACCAGCGATGGGGATGATGGTGTGGTGGCGGTGTGGTTCAACTGGCAGAACAACGCGATCTACGCTGCGCGGCTGGACCGATGGGGTCGCATGGGTAGCTTCACCGACATCGCGGAGTCTGATGTGACGACCCTCCGCTCTTCACCCAACCCGGCATCGGATGAGATCATGGTCAGCCGCACGGATGGGCGAAGCCTGGGCGACCTTTTGGTCCACTCCAATGACGGCCGGGTTGTGCTCGCGAAGGGAACGAACGGCGCCGTTCGGTCCATGATCGACATCGGCCACCTTCCCGCAGGCATCTATTCCGTATCCGAGTGGAGGAACGGGAGCCGAAGCACCTTTCGGTTCATCAAACAATGAACCTGAGGTCCTGGCCGCGGCGAGTGCCGGCCTCGGCTGGTGTCTGTCCTCGCGATGGTCGGTCGGACCATCGGTGTTGTACGTCGGATCCTATCGCCAAAGGTCGTTGATCGGTTCATCTCACACCCGTTCGACACCATGGAGCCCCGGTCACCCAGCAACAGGATGGATCGCCTGTTGGACATCGCCCTTTGGGCATGTCTGCTCCTTGCCATCGTCACCCTTCTCTTCCTCTCGCTCTCATCCACGATGTAAGGTGGCCTCTATGAACGGGGTGGTCGTACAGCCAGGGGATGCCGGTGGCCACGCGGTGATCGGGCCTGGTCGTGCTCCATACGCGTCCTCCCTCACACCGTGGCGATCACCTTCAGCTCGATCGCGATCGGCGTGGGCAGGCAGTTGATCTCCAAGGGGCGTGATTGAATACAATGGGGTCAAACGCCGGGATCAGGTGCTGGCTGTATTGAAAAAAGTGTAGAAAAGCACCACAATACAACCTAAGCCATCAGGCCTGATGTGGCGCAAACAAGGGCCCACATGAACAAATACATCCTCCATCGTTCACGAAACGGGGCACGAGCGGCTTCGCGACCGTTCCGTAAGAACGAGTAGAATAGAAGTGTTCCCCCAACGATGAAAGACGTCACCACTGCGTTCAGCGGAATGTTCGGGCTTACGATGATGGACACGACCGACCAACCACTCAATAAGAACGCACCGATCGTGGTCCAGTCTTTAGCGAAGATCCTTGCCTGATCAGTTTCAACGGGCAGGTAGAGCAAGAGCACACGAAGACCAGCCCAACAGACCCCATAGGTTACGACCGCAACAGTTATGAGTGAACTCCACAGCATCCGCTACTTCATCCTTCCGACCTCACACCGTGGCGATCACCTTCAGCTCGATCGCGATCGGCGTGGGCAGGCAGTTGATCTCCACGGTGGTCCGGCACGGCGGGTCTTTCTCGAAGTACTCCTTCCACAGCCGGTTGTAGGTGGGGAAGTCGTCCTTCATGTTGGTGAGGTATACCGTCACGTCCACGATCTTCTCCCAGCTGCTGCCGCTGTCCTCCAGGATCCACCGCACGTTCTGGAACACGCTGCGCACCTGGGTCTCGATGTCGTAGGAGAGGATGTTGCCGTCAGGGCCAAGCTCCACGCCCGGGATCTTCTTCGTGCCGCGCTCACGCGGACCCACACCGCTCAGAAAGAGCAGGTCGCCCACGCGCCGGGCATGTGGGTAGTGGCCGACAGGCTCGGGGGCTTTGTTGCTGCTGATGGAGCTCATGTGTGCAAAGGTGCGAAAGCGGTGCGGTGACGCGTTCGAAAAGCGCGATCTTCACCGGGGATGGAACGGATGAACCTGCTGCTGTTGCTCGCCTGCTCGCCGCTGGTGATGCGCGCCCAGCCGCTGACACCTGTGCTGCTGACCGAGCTGCCCCTGCCCCAGCAGGAGGTCAGTGGTATGCTCAGTGTGAACGGCATGATCTGGACCTGCCTGGACAGTGGCAATCCGAACAGGCTCTATCAGGTGGACACGGTCAGCGGCGATGTATTGCGGGAGCTCGAACTGACCAATGCCTCCAATGTGGATTGGGAGGAGGTGACGACCGACGGTACCTGGGTGTACGTGGGCGACTTCGGTAACAACGCTGGTGCCCGCACCGATCTGCGCGTCTATCGCTTCCCATTGGAGGCACTCTCTGGTGAAAGTGGAGCGGTCGAGGTCGACACGATCCGTTTCCACTATGTGGACCAGACCGACTTCACTCCAATGGTTGACGGGACGAATTGGGATGCGGAGGCCTTCCTGGCCCTGGACGATTCGCTCTTCCTTTTCACCAAGAACTGGGTGGATGAACGGACCCACCTGTACACCTTCCCAGCGCATCCCGGGGATCAAGCGGCGGTGCGTCGTGATGAATTCGATGCGCAGGGCCTGATCACCGGTGCGGTGCGTGATCCCTTGGGCGATATCGTCCTCCTTGGTCACACCCGGGAGGGCACCGAACCCTTCGTCTGGACCATGCGGTCGCCTGATGAACACATGCTCTTCAGCGGCACGAACACGCGGCATCCGCTCACGGTGAGCCCCCTGCAGGCGGAGGCTGTGGGCTGCCTCGCGCAAGGACGTTTGATCATAGGTAACGAACGGACTTTGGAGCAGGAGCAGGCACTATGGACCGTGACACCTCCGGTCGGTATAGGTGACAGGGAGAATGCACATGAACGGGTGAGGATCTTTCCGATCCCCGCCGATCGGCAGGTGCGTGTGGAAGGGGCGGATCCGGGTCGACCGGCGCGGATCCTCGGATCCAATGGGGCCGTTCTGGGTGCGGTAGTGGTTGGTTCGGAGGGTGTGATGGACCTGCCGCTGCTGCCGGCCGGAGAGTACGTACTGGACCTGTCCATCCGCTCTGAACGGTGCCGACTGCCCTTGGTCATTTCGCATTGACCGATGTCCATCGACTGTCCGGACCCACTTGGCATGCCATGGATACTGACGACCTTAGCGCCATGATGCGATCAAGGCCTTGCATGATCCTGTGCCTGCTGTTGTCGGTGGGTTGCGGCACCGATCGCGAGACCACCAGGCCGACCATCGGACCGATCACCGAGAGCGTTTACGCCAGTGGGGTGGTGAAGGCGGCCGGGCAATATCAGGTCTATCCGGTGGCCACCGGGCAGGTCACGGAGATCCTCGTTCATGAGGGCGATACGGTGAAGGCGGGTGCACCCTTGTTGCGGATCGATGATCGGAGCACCAACGCATCAGCTCGAAGCGCATCGGCACAGGTGCGGCTCTTGGAGCATAATGCTTCGGAGAACGGACCGGTGTTGGTGCAGTTGCGGGAATCATTGGCGCAGGCACAGGACCGCTTCGTCGTGGACAGCGCGAACTATGAGCGGCAGAAGGTGCTCTGGTCGCAGCAGGTGGGCAGCAAGGTCGAACTGGAGCAGCGCGAATTGGCCTACCGGACAAGCAAGGCCACAGTGGTCCGGGCAGCGAAGGCGCTCAACGAGACCAGGGAACGGTTACGTACCGAGCTGGAGGTGGCCCGGAACAACGCCGCGATCAGTGCAGCTGGGAATGAGGACCGGACACCGGCCAGCTTGATCGATGGCATCGTCTACGACCTGCTGGTGGAGCCGGGGGAGCTGGCTTCGCCGCAGAAACCGGTCGCAGTGGTGGGCAGCGCACATGATCTCTATCTGGAACTGGAGGTGGACGAGAAGGATATCGCCCGCATCCGGGTAGGACAGGAGGTGACCGTGACGCTCGAGCTGTACGACAGGACCTTCGATGCGGCGGTGACGCGCATCATTCCATTGATGGACCCGCGCTCGAGGACCTTCACGGTGGAAGCCCGTTTCGGGGATCGTCCACCGAGGCTCTATCCGAACATCACGGCCGAGGCCAGCATCGTCCTGCAACGGAAGGGGCGCGCCATGACCATTCCCGCCAGCTACCTGGTCGAGGGGTCCAAGGTGCTCATTGGTGAAGAGGAACTGCGCGAGGTGCGGATCGGCCTGCGTGATCTGGAGCGTGTGGAGGTCCTCGACGGGATCGACAGTACCAGCGTCATCTACAAGCCATAGGCATGCGGTTGCTCATCAGCATCGCGATCACCATCCTGCGTGCCAAGTTGAAGCAGAGCATCGTGGCCGCCGTGGGCGTCATGTTCAGCATCACCATGTTCGTCACGCTGCTCGGCTTCATGAACGGCTTGAACGACCTGCTGGACGGCTTGATACTGAACCGTACACCGCACATCCGGCTGTACAACGAACTGAAGGCATCTCCGGAGCAGCCGGTCGCACGCGCGTGGCGTCAGGAGCATGAGTCGGCTGACACCACGGTCCATCACTTCATCCGCTCGGTGAAGCCGAAGAGCGAGTTGCAGAAGTTGCGCAACGCGCTGGGCATCATGCGTACCTTGGAGAAGGACCCGCGAGTCCTCGATGTCACGCCACGACTGGTCGCACAGGTCTTCTTCAATGTGGGCACCACGGATCTCAATGCGCAGATAAGCGGTATCGAAGTGGAGCAGGAGGTTCGTTATTACATGTTCGCGGACTACCTCGTGCAGGGTGAGGCGCGCGACCTGGCCACGGGCAACAACGCGGTGGTACTCGGAAAGGGCCTGGCCGATATGATGGCGGCGAAGATCGGGGACGTGGTGCAGGTGACCACCGCCACAGGCGACCGGGCGCTCCTTCGGGTGAGCGGGATCTTCCAGAGCGGGATCGCGGACTATGACAAGGTGCAGTGCTACGCCAGTATCCGGACGGTGCAGGAACTGTTGAGCCGGCCGGGCAGCTATCTCACGGACATCAACGTCAAACTGAAGGACATCGGCCTCGCACCGGCCATGGCGCGGGAGCTGGCGGAGCGATTCGATGTGGATGCGCTGGACATCGAGACCGCCAACGCGCAGTTCGAGACCGGCACCAAGGTGAGGAACATCATCAGCTACGCGGTGGGTGTGGTCCTGCTGGTGGTCTCGGGCTTCGGGATCTATAACATCCTGAACATGCTCATCTACGAGAAGCTGGACTCCATCGCGATCCTCAAGGCCACCGGATTCAGCGGCGGTGATGTGCGTCGCATCTTCCTGGCGTTGAGCATGGTCATCGGTGCGGTGGGAGCGGCCGGCGGCCTGCTCTTCGGCTTCGTCATGCAGCATATCATCGACAACATCCCCTTCGTCACTCAGGCCCTCCCCACGGTCCGCACCTTCCCGATCGATTACGACCCCAAGTTCTACCTCATCGCGGTCACCTTCGCACTGCTCACCACCTGGATCGCGGGCTGGTTCCCGGCACGCAAGGCGGCGGAGGTGGACCCCGTGGAGATCATCCGTGGAAAATGAACATCCCGAACGCGATCGAGGTGGTGAAGGTGAACAAGTCCTTCCATGATCCGGTCACCGTGCCGGTCCTGAAGGATGTGTCCCTTGAGGTGAAGCGAGGTGAGTTCGTGAGCGTGACCGGCAAGAGCGGCTGCGGAAAGAGCACACTGTTGTACATCCTCAGCACGATGGACACGGATTACACAGGCGAGGTCCGCATCGATGGGGAGTCTACTGCGGGCGCGGACAAGGGTCGGCTGGCGGAGATCCGCAATGAGAAGATCGGCTTCGTGTTCCAGTTCCATTACCTGTTGCCCGAGTTCAGTGTGTTGCGCAACGTGATGCTGCCTGGGCTCAAGCTCGGCCGGAAGAGCGCCGCCGAGGTGGAAGCCGATGCCATGGACCGGCTGCGGCAGCTGGACATGACCGACCAGGCGTTGAAAATGGCGAACCAGCTCAGTGGTGGACAGAAGCAGCGCGTGGCCATCGCCCGGGCGCTGATCAATGATCCACTGATCATCATGGGCGATGAACCCACCGGCAACCTGGACAAGAAGAACTCGGAGATCGTCTTCGGCATCTTCGACCGCATCGCCACCGAGCACAAGCGCAGCTTGCTCATCGTGACCCACGATGTCGACTTCGCTGCGCGCACGCATCGCAACATCGAGATGGAGGATGGACGGGTGTTGCGTTGAAGGCCATCTTCTTGCTTGGCGGAACGGGTCGTATTGGCATGAGCACTGGAACGAACAGGATGAATATCCGCATTGGGTGGTACTGGCTGGCGGTGGTGGCCGCGCTGCTCGCCCTGGTAGTCGATGTCATCGATGGTCAGACCACAAAGACCATCGGAACCATGGGTGTGCTCGTCGGGTTCTTGGGTCTTGCGCTGTGGCGCAAGACCCGACGGCCATGGTTCAACTGGCTGGCGGTGGTTGGCTTTCTGATCTTCATCGGCCTCACGGTCCATCGCCTCGCCATTCAACAGGGATGGATCGGATAGGGACTTTTCCCTGCTCCCGGGTGCGAAAAGGCCCCGTCCCCGGGGCCTCTCGCATTCCTTCCGCGCTGCGTTGATCACGCACACCGCCGACTGGGCAGTGGCGACACCCTCCCGGGCGGGGACCAGGTGATCAGCGCAACGGCACCTTGCTCAGGGCACGTTGGTTTCAGACAGCGGAGGCAGGGATCGTTCATGACGATGCGAAGGTCCGGGGCGCACGTTCGGGCAAGATGATGCGAACATCAACGCGTCGTAGCAGTGCTTCATCTTATCAACGGTCCTTCAACATCAGGATGGTATCGGATCGGCGAACCCTTTGGTGAATGGGATGAGCGAACGGAGCGGGCACCTTTCCGGCATCCGTTCCGATCGATGACGAAGAACCACCTGCTCAGCGCGGGTTGAGCTGGAAGATCTGTAGGTGGTCACGGCCTGAGACGGACACCTCACGAACCGTTCAGGCCCACGCTTGTTCCGCACGGTCCGGCTCCAAGGTGCCCCCGCGTGGAGGTGCCAATACCAAGGGTGAAGCGGGATGGTGCCTGCCAATGTGAACAGCGTCACCAGGACCTATCCAACCATCGCCAGCCGTGTGTTCCCGCCGTTCACTCCCTTCGTGGGCGGGTGCGTGGTTCCGGCGGCCCCACGCCTACCTGCGCCATGCGGGTCCTGCTTGATGAGGAAAAGTGTGCTGAGGATCATCGGATCGTTTCCGCCTTGTGCAGGCGAACGATGAAGACGGTTCCGGATCCCAACGTGGACTGCACGTTGATCTCCCCGCCATGCAGGTCCACGATCCGCTTCACCAACGAAAGGCCGATCCCATGCCCCTTGGCCCCTCCGGTGTTCCGTGCCCGGTAGAAGTTCTCGAAGATCCTCTCGCGGTCCTCCGGTGCGATACCGACCCCCTGGTCCTCAATAGCCAATCGGACCATGGTGCCACTCCCCTTCAAGGAAACGAGTGCTCGCTTGTCACTGGAATACTTGCACGCGTTCTCAAGCAGGTTCACCACGACCGAGCGCAATAGCGCTTCGTTGCCCTTCACCGTGATGTCATCAGCCTCCTCAACCTCATCGATGACCACATCCACCCTGTTGTCGGGATCGGCGCGAAGCACTTCCGAGCGTGCGGCCCAGACGACCTCGTCCATGCGTACGGGCACGAAGGTCATCGCGGCGGAGGCGGTCTCGGCCTGTGCCATCAGCAATAGTCGATCGCTCAGGCGGTTGAGGGCCTGCATGTCCTCGACAACGGAGCGCAAGGCAGCGCGATACTCCTCACCTGAACGTTCCTTCAGGAGCAGGACCTCCAGTTGTCCGGAGATCGCTGTAAGCGGAGTGCGCATCTCATGCGACGCGTTGCTGATGAAGTTCTTCTGCACGGAGAAGGCGGTCTGGAGCCGCTCAAGCAGGTCGTTGAAGGAGGAGGCGAGTTGGGCGATCTCATCGGACCCTTCGCCCATCATGATCCGCTGCCCAAGATCCGAGGCGCCGATCCCATGCAGGTCCACCACCAGGCGCTGAAGCGGTGAAAGCGCCCTGCGCGCGTAGACGCGCCCCACCAGGAACATCAGTAACAGTCCCGTCAGGAAGGTGGCGACCATCACCCGTGCCTGGTTGCGCAGTTTCCTACGGCCGTAGATGTCCCTTCCGGAGGTGACCACCACATAGCGCCCGGCCTCATCGTCGAACTCGAATGCGAGCATTTCACGGTCTGCGATCACCCGTATCACCCGTCCGTTCGCGCGGACACTGTCCACCAGGGCGGGCTCGATGACCATACGACCCGTGTTGCCGCCCAGGTGCAGCATTTCCACATTGTCCTGGTCGAATATGGTGATCTCTTCCTCGGGCAGGCGCACTGGACTTTTCCCTTCCATGATGCGAAGGAGCTTGTCATCCACCTGTTCCACTTGGATCAGGAGTTTCGCCGCGTTCACCCCGCGATCATGGAGGCGCCCCAGGAATTCTTCCTGCCGGAATTCGGCTGCCCGCAGGTACACCACGGCGAAGGCAACCCCCAGGGTCAGCGAAGCCAGCACGACGAACTGCACCGCCAGCCGCGTGCGGATGGTCATGGTCGATCCGTAAGGATATAGCCCATTCCGACCCGGTTGTGGATGAGCTTGGGCTCGAAGTCGCGGTCAACCTTCTTCCGCAACAACTTGATATAGGCCTCCACCACGTTGGTGCCCGTATCGAAGTCGATATCCCATACCCGTTCACTGATCAGGGCCCTGGATAGCAGGCGTTCGGGGTTGCGCATGAAGAACTCGAGCAACGCGTACTCCTTTGCAGTGAGCTGGATGCGCTGTCCATTGCGGGTCGCTTCCTTCTTGCTCAGGTCCAGTTCGAGACCCGCATAGGACAGGGTTTCTGACGCCTCCGGTGGTGTCAGGCTACGCCTGGAAAGTGAGCGCACCCGTGCAAGTAATTCCTGGAACTCGAACGGCTTGACGAGGTAATCGTCCGCTCCGGCATCAAGTCCCGCCACCTTGTCATCGGTGGTACCTAAGGCAGTGAGCATGAGGATGGGCGTAAGGGACCCCGCCTGCCTTATGGCACGGCAGACCTCCACCCCGTTGATCCCGGGCAGGAGCACATCGAGAACTACGAGATCGAAGGTCCCCTCGGTGGCCAGGCGCCTACCTGATGGACCGTCATACGCACTGATCACCTGATGCCCGCTCTCCTCAAGCCCTTGTTTCAGGAAGGCCGCCACCTTTGGCTCATCTTCCACGACCAGGATACGCATGTTCAAATCTATGCTCATCGAAGCGGTCTTGGGCTGGACTGACCGGATCCCCCGGAAGCAATGAAGAGGGCCCGTCCCCGAGCCCTCTTCCGCGGTTCCAAGAACTCCGTACGATCGGATCCCCCTTGCCTTCGCTTTAGGACCCGGTCCTCCCAAACCGATCGAGCGCCGTTACCGACGGACGACCTATCGTATTGCGGTATTCCTCAATGAACCGAACTCCGTGCTTTCCTTGAGCGAGGCAAAACTCCTGGGTCTGGATGAAGAGGGCTGGATAGCGGGGTGAAAAGTGCGTGAAATCGATGGTCGACGTCGATCCGTGGTGCGATGCCGATCTTCGCACCATGACCATGCGCTACCGCCGTCTTGGCACTTCCGGCCTCCAAGTCTCCGAACTCTCCCTGGGCTCCTGGCTCACCTTCGGCAAGCAGGTGGGGGATGATACCGCGGAGGCCTTGATGAAGGTGGCCTACGACAACGGCATCAACTTCTTCGACAATGCCGAGATCTATGCGCGTGGTGAGAGCGAGCGCGTCATGGGGCGTATCCTGAAGAGGATGGAATGGCCCCGCGACACCTGGCTCGTGAGCAGCAAGGCCTTCTTCGGCGCGGGTGGCAAATTGCCCACGCAGCTGGGCTTGCACCGGAAGCACTTGGTCGAAGCCTGTCACGCCGCCCTCAAGCGGTTGCAGGTGGACTACCTCGATCTCTACTTCTGCCACCGGCCGGACCCCAATACGCCGGTCAGTGAAACGGTGTGGACCATGCATCAGCTGATCATGCAGGGCAAGGTGCTGTATTGGGGTACGAGCGAGTGGAGCGCAGACGAGATCAAGGAGGCGCACGCGGTCGCGGAGCGGCACCACCTGATCGCACCTGTGATGGAACAGCCACAATACAACCTGTTGCATCGGGACAAGGTGGAGCGGGAGTTCGCGGCACTATACGACACCGTGGGACTGGGAACCACCATCTGGAGCCCTTTGGCAAGTGGTGTGCTCACCGGCAAGCACGACCTGGAGGGCGATGCTTCGTCCCGCCTCCGCATGGCCGGTCTCGACTGGCTGCGGGAACGGGAGTTGAATGAAGCCCGCCTGCGCACGGTGGCACGTCTGAAGAACATCGCGCAAGGGCTCGAGCTTTCACTGCCGGTCTTCGCCATCGCCTGGTGTTTGAAGAACTCCCGGGTGAGCACGGTGATCCTGGGGGCGAGCAGAACGGGGCAATTGGAGGAGAACTTGACGGCGGTGGAGGCTCAGGACCGATTCACACCGGCGGTGATGCGCGATGTCGAGAAGGCCTTGAAGGGGTGACCGATCACATACTCTATCGTTTTGGACGGATGCGTGGCACCACCATACTGCTCTGTGCCTTCCTGTTCATCGGTGCATTCCGCGCGCAGGCACAAGTGGAGGAAGACCGGACAGGAGCGTGGTACATGACCTTCTGGCGGATCGATACGCTCTTTGGTGCGTTCGGCCTCCAGGGCGATGTGCAGTTCCGCAACTGGGACCTGGGCGGTGACCTGGAGCAGCTGTTGTTGCGTGGAGGGGTGACGTACACCCCTCAGGACTTCCGAGGCACCTTCACCCTGGGCTATGCGCACGTAACCAGCGGTGCGCCGGGGGCGAGCGATGCCGTCACCAATGAGCATCGCATGTACCAGGAGGCCCTGCTCCCGCATCATCCGGGCGGTCGCCTCTTCCTGTCGCATCGGTTCCGGCTGGAGGAACGCTTCGTACAGGACCAGGACCTGCGGACGCGGGTGCGTTACGCCCTCTTCCTCAACATCCCCCTCACTGGTCCGCGACTGGAGCCGAGGACCACCTACCTCGCCCTGTATGATGAGCTATTCGTGAACGGTGAGCGGGGCATCGGCGAGGATCGATCCGTGGAGTTGTTCGATCGCAACCGGGCCTACGCGGCGATCGGCCATGTCCTGGGCGAACACGGGCGGGTTCAGGCGGGTGCGATGCTCCAGACCACCGCCTCGTGGCGCAAACCACAGGTCCAGATCAGCCTGCATCTGGCCTATTGAAACGAGGCAATGGGCCATGGACGAGGGCTTTCCGCCGCGCTATCTTGTGTCCGATGAGTTCCACCTCCGTACAGCGTGACACCACGATCGCCACACTGCACCGCGTGGCCTCGGACTTCCTTGAAGTGGTGTACAAACCGGGTTGTTTCCTCAGCACGAGCGCCCTCGGGGAGGTGGCCCTGGTGCGCCGGTCCATGATGGGGACATCGCCCCATGCCATGTTGAGCCTCATTCCGGAGGATGCTGACTTCGAATTGGGCGCGATCCAGGTGGACCACCTGTCCCATGATCGGGAACGGGGCCTGTTGCTCGCGATCGCCATCGTCACGCGCGCGAACATGATCGAGATGATGCTGAAGCTCTACTTCAGCTACTACCCCTGGCTGCACAGGATCCTGGTAACGGACAACGAGAAGGAAGCACGCAACTGGATCGAAGGCCAGTTGCGGGAGCTGCGGATACAGGGGGCATGACGGAAGACCTGTTCGCAACTCGTCGCGTGCTGCGCCTCTCGCTGGTCGCTTGCGGGGTGGTGCTTGCCGGTGTCGCTCCAGGCCAGCTTGACAGCCTCCGTCGCGTGCTCGGATCACTGCCTGATGGTCCGGAAAGGCTGCCGGTCCTCACCGACATGTTGCGATCAACGGTCTTCGATCGGCCTGACACAGCACTCGTGATCTGCGCGACCTACCTGGACATCGCCCGACGTAGCGGTGATCCGGTGGAGATCGGCAAGGCGCACAATTTCGCCGGTATGAGCCGCACCGTGCAGGGGCGACCGGCCAAGGCGCTCCACGAATACCTGCTGGCGCTCCGATCATTCGAACAAGGCGACGACCCCTGGTACACGGCGATGGCGCACAACAACATAGCCGCCATCTACAAGGACGAGGATCGGAACGACGATGCGCTTGCCGAATTCAACAGGGCCCTGATGGGATTCCAGGAGGTGGGCGATACGGTGTGGATGGCCAATGTGCGCAACAACCTGGCGAACGTGTTCTTCGATAGGGGCCAGTTGGACAGTGCCGTGCACCACTATAGGAGCGTCATCGACATCCTGTCTGGCAAAGGTCAGGACGCCTTTGCAGCGCAGGTGCGGATGAACCTTGGCAATGCCCTCTACGCGATGGGCGACCTCGACGGCGGCTTGGAAAGGCTGAAGGAGGCTAGAGAACAGCATCCGATCAACGTCGACGAGTCCTATCGTGCCAATATCCTGAACGCACTGGGACACCTGGAGGGTCTGCACGGCGACCGGGACAGTGCCCTTGCGCACATAAGGGAAGGAATGCGCATTGCGCGTATGGTGGGAGCCGCGACCGCCGTGGCGGACGGAGAGGAGTTCCTTGCCGACGTCTACGAACATTGGGGGCGGACCGATTCCGCGCTCGTGCACTTCAAGCGCATGAAGGTCCAGCGCGACAGCCTCCTCAACGCGGAACGCAGTGCGCAGATCGCGGACATGCAAGTGCGCTATGAGACCGAGAAGAAGGACACTGAGCTCGCTGAGAACAGGACGATGTTGGAGCGTCGTTCGCTCACCATCAAAGTGGTCGCATGCGGCGCAGCGTTGCTGCTGTTGCTGGCCGTGCTGGCATACCGCGCTTATCGCCTGAAGCGCAGAGGTGAGCAGGAGCTGGCCAGGAAGAACGCGATCATCAAGGACCAGTTGCACGAAAAAGAGCTGCTGCTGCGTGAGATCCATCACCGGGTGAAGAACAACCTGCAGGTGGTGAGCAGCTTGTTGAGCATCCAGAGCCGAGGCATCGCCGACGAGAAGGCGCGTGAGGCCGTGCAGGACAGCCGTCAACGGGTGAAGAGCATGGCCCTCATCCACCAGGACCTGTACCGGGATGGTGACCTTACCGGTGTGCCCATGCGGAATTATGTGGACCGTTTGGTGAACGGCCTGGTGGGGAGTTACGCCAAGGAGGCCAGCGTGCGCGTGGTCATGGATGTGCAGGATATCGCCCTGGACGTGGATACCGCCGTACCGATCGGATTGATCCTCAATGAGCTCATCACCAACGCGATCAAATACGCCTGGCCCGACGGACGCCCAGGCACGCTTACGGTGTCCTTGAAGGAGCAGGAAGAGCGCCTGGTGCTCTCCGTGGCCGATGATGGTGTGGGCATGCCAGCTGCGGGGGCTCCGGCCAAGGGCAGCGGCTTCGGCCTGAACATGGTGCGGACCTTCAGTGGCAAGCTCAATGCGGAATGGGAGGTGGCGGGTCCACCAGGTACACAGGTTGTCCTGCGGGTCGCCAGATACGAACTTGCGCACTGAACCATGGCACGCATCCGCATCCTGATCGTTGAGGACGAACCGCTGATCGCCGAGGACCTCCGTGGTCATCTGGATGAAATGGACTACGAGGTGTGCGCGCTCTGTGACAACGCACTGGGGGCCATGGCCGAGCTGACGGCAGCAAGGCCCGACCTCGTTCTGTTGGATATCAACCTGGGCGACGGAGCGGACGGCGTCCAACTCGCCGAACGCATCAATGCGAAGCATCCATTGCCCTTCATCTTCGTGACCAGCCACGCGGATGTGGCCACCTTGGAGCGGGTGAAGGCCGTCCGCCCGGCTGGGTTCATCCTCAAGCCCTTCGACGAACGGCAGCTCCGCGCGCAGATCGAGATCGCCTTGGCGCGTTACGCCCATGGTGACGCGCCAATGGACAAGCTGGACACCCCGGAGGAGGCTGGTTTCGTCATCTCGGAGAGCATCTTCGTCAGGGATAAGGGGCGGTTGGTCAAGGTCGCGATCGATGAACTTCTGTTCGCCGAGGCCGACGATAACTATGTGACCCTGCACACGCCAACGAAGCGCTTCGTTATCACCAGCACGCTGGGGTCTGTTGAGAAGAAGTTGAACAGCAGGCACCACCTGCGCATCCATAGAAGCTACCTGGTGGATACCCGCCGCATCACCGCGGTCGAGGATGGCTACGTTCACCTCGGTCCGTCACGACTGCCTGTTGGGAAGACCCATCGGGAGGCACTGATGGCGCGGATCCGTACGCTTTGACGCTCACCCATCCCGACACGTCGTTCACCCGATCATGGTGGCGTTCGGACCGGATCGGTCGGAAGTTCGAGGCGGAACGATCCCACGGTCATGCGCATACGCTTCGCCCTCGCCCTAGCTGCTCTGGGGCTCACCGCCATCGCGGCATTTGGTCAACCCTCCGACGCTCAGATCATCAAGGACCTCACCAAGCCCGGGGTGCTGAAGGTGGAATTGTCACCCGGTCCTACGAAGAAGGAGTGGCACAGCGCCCAAGGGCAGTACATGTGGGACCGCGTGGCGTACGTCACCCGTGGTGCCGAAGTGGCCGAATACCCGAAGGCCACGGTGAGGATCACCGGCATCGCCCGGTACCACTACGGTGCGAGCACCAGCTTCCGCGAGTTCAAGGTGGCGGAGAACGAGTACTTCGGTCTGCCAGCACCGAACAAGGAGGAAATGCTCGGCATGATCCGCGAGCGTTATCTGGATTTCCTCGGGCATCGGGCCCGGAGCATGGTCGGCGACCTGCACTACATGCGCATTCCCGAAGGTGAAGGGGTCATCTGGCATACGCCGCTCTCCTTCACGATTCCCGTGGAGATCGCATACGACAGCAAGACCAGCAACATACACCTCACCACCATCCAGGAGAAGGTCGACACGCGCTTCTACCGGGATGCCGTGAGCACGCCGTGGAAGGAGAACATCGTCGCCGTGGGGCGTGACCGCACCGAGGGCGCACAGCGCACCTTCCCGGCCGATGACCTGCGCGCCATGCCCACCTTCCGCGACCAATTGGAAGAGCAGCAGGCGCAGCGCGATCTGGCGGCACTGGGGGATGTCACGATCCCCGAGTTCAAGAGCGATATGGATGTGTTCCTTTACACGCACAAGCTGCTGCGCGAAAGCAACGCGAAGCAGCTTGAGGCCTACCTGATGCGCATGCTCGCACCATCCTACTACGTGGAAGGGAGCACCACGCGGCTGACCCCGCAAGGCGCCGATGTGATCAACAAGGCTGTGGCCGCTGCGTTCGGCGGAAAGGGCACCTACGCTGAACAGTATTGCGCCGATCCAGGTGTGAAGCATCAGCAGCCCGACATGATCGAGATCTGGAACGCGACCCAGGATGCGCACACGCGCATGCATGTGGGACGCTTCGGCGGCGGTTGGAAGAACGGTCAGAAGGTGGGCGAGCAATACAAGTTCATCGCGCTGGAGGTGTGGATGCTGACCTCCGCTGACGACATCGCGCGCCTCCGCAGCTACGAACCCGGCATGCTGTGCGAACCGGCATCCGCAGGTGCCAAGGCCACCGGCGGTGCGACCACGACCACGCCGGCAACGACGACCTCGGGCACTGGTTCCCCACAAAGCGGCGGTAGCGACCTGATCAAGAAGGGCAAAGGACTCCTGAACAAACTCACCACCCCATGAAACACTTGGCCGCTCTCATCGCCCTTTCGTTCGCTCCGCTCTTGGGATGGGCGCAGCTCAGCGGTACGCTCATCGTGGGAGGGGCCAGCCCCGATTACGCGACGCTCTCCGCGGCCGTCAACGCGTTGATGAGCGAAGGCGCAACCGGCAACGTCACCTTCGACATCCGGCCGGGCACCTACTCGGGGCAATATCTGCTAGGCGCTGTTCCGGGCACACCGGGGAGCATCACCTTCCGGAACAGCAGCAACGGCGCGCAGGCCGTCAACCTCGAGTTCGACGCCAGCGGCAGCGCGGACAACTACATTTTCCGCATCGATGGCACGGATGACGTCCGCTTGGAGAAGCTCACCTTCCGTCCACTGGACTTCAACTATGCCAGAGCGGTGCACTTCTTCAATGCGGTCGCTGGCATGATCATCGAGCAATGTGTGTTCCATGGAAGCACCAACCCATCGGGCTCCGCCTATTTCGATCGCATCCTGGTCCACTGCGACCAGGCCGCCATCAACACCGACAACAATCCACAGGACGTCATCATCATCGACAACTCCTTCTTCAACGGCAACACGGCCGTGGAACTGGATTGTTACGGCTTCGCCGGCGCGCGTAGCAACGGATTGATCATCACCGGCAACGAGTTCCGGCAGCAAGTGGGTACGGGCGTGCGACTCAACAATTGCCGGGGGCAGATCGGGGACAACGACTTCAGCACCACGGTGGGCAACTGGTACGTGGGCATCCGCACCACCTACTTCGACGGGGGCAGCCAGATCCGCCGTAACGACATCCAGGCCTATGCGACCAATGGCTGTACCGGGATCGAGGTGGGTAACACACAGAGCACCACGGGCAACATGATCAGCAATAACATGGTGTACGTGAACGGAACAGGCGATGTCTGGGGAATGGCCGTGTACAACCTGTGGGATATGAAGATCGTGCATAACAGCGTGCTCGTGGCCGCTGGCAACGCGTTCCAGAGCTATGCCTTCTACCACCTGAGCAACTTCCCCGACGGGCAGGACGCGCTGGTGCGCAACAACATCTTCGCGAACAACGCGGGTGGCCTGGCATACTACGTACAGGTGCCGGATAACGTCGCCACGGAGGACCATAACTGCTTGTTCAGCACGGGCGGCCTGCTCTCCCAGGCGGGAAGCAGTGACTACGCCACCATCGCCGCGCACCAGGCGGGTACGGGAATGGGAGCGGGCGATAGCGGCATCGATCCGGTCTTCCCAGCGCAGCCGGACCTGCACATGAACAACTGCGCAATGGATGATCTGGGCGAGTACTTCTTCGTCGTGGGTGCTGACATCGACGGCGATGCCCGTGGCAACCCCGCATGTGATATGGGAGCTGACGAGTACACCGCCAGCAGCTCCTCGGTCCAGGCACCGACCATCACCGTGGCGCTGCCTTACGAGCTCGGACTCAACGCTTCCTTCGCGAGCTATTCATGGAACACCGGGGCGAACACGCCTACCATCACCATCACTGCGGCTGGTAACTATTCCTGCGATGTGGTGGACGTGAACGGTTGCAGCTATCAGGTGAACATCAGCGTGCTGGCGGACATCAACACGGATGTCGCGTTACTGGACAAGGCCGACATCAGCATCTACCCGGTCCCGGCGGTCGATGTGCTTCATGTGATGGGCTTGCCGCCGGGGGTGGCGTACGATGTGCTCGATGGACAGGGTCGGACCGTCCTGCGGGGATCATCTGCAGGTCCGATATCGATCGCGCTGCTGCACTTGGCGCCCGGACCGCATCTGCTGCGGTGGAATGTGGAGGGGGTCATGCGCACGGCACGTTTCATCAAGCAATGACCTGGGACGGGTATCATGTCGCTGTGCAGGCATGGATGGGCATTGGAACAACAGGTTGATGAGCGGACTCCTCGAACGGGAGGCTGAACAGGACCACCGGACGGTCCGCGCCACTCCACGAAGGAGTGCTCGACGGCGTCAATGACCCGGGTAACATACGCGTACAACGGGAGCATGCGATGAGCCGTCTCCCGTGCACCCCCTGATCGGCAATGGCTTCCGGTCGTTCGCAGCCGCTCCAGGGTGATGGGGAGAAGCCTGGACCGCTCTGACATTCACCCGTCCGGGAACGACGTTCACCCATCCAAGCTGGACCGACGGAGGCATGCTGGGGATCTTGCAGCAGCGAAGATCCTATCATGTCCATCCGGCAGCTCATCCTGTTCCTTTCGCTGGTGGCCGCTACGGGCACCTCGTCGTTCGCTCAATTGAACGGTACGTACATCATCGATGGTGGTGGGGGGGGTGATTACACGAACTTCGCTAACGCCATCAACGACCTGAACACGCTGGGCGTGAACGGCCCGGTCGTGTTCGAGGTGACCGATGGCAACTATTACGGACGAGCAACGATCGGCACGATCACAGGTGCCTCCGCCGTGAACACGGTGACCTTCCGTGGGCAGAGCCTGGACAGCTCGCTGGTGACCTGGTCCGAGACCACCTCCACGACGGTCTCCGTCTTTTCACACAACAGCCTGCTGCGGCTCAATGGTGCGCAATACGTCACCGTTGAGCACATGACCATGCAACGCACCGGCGCGTCCCAATACGGGCATGTGGTGTTCATCGAAGGGGCCACCTCGCACATCACCATCCAGCACTGCAAGCTCCGCGGCGCCGCCAATTTCACGACGACCCCGAATGATCGGAACCTCGTCGATGCGGTGAACAACACGGTCCAGAGCGGAATGGTCTTTCGCAATAACCGGTTGGAATATGGGAACCGCGGCATTTATTGGAACGCCACCGCGCTGGAAGCGGACGAAGTGCTGTTCGAGGGGAACGACCTGTTCCAGTCCCCATGCCATATACAGGGAGCTTCCGGAAGCGTGGAAGTGATCGGCAACACCGCATTATCCACCCTTACCTACCAAGGGTTCACCCTGATGAACCTGAGCGGTGTGGTGGATATCTCTAAGAACTCGCTCAGGAACACCCAGAACAACAACACGCTTGTCCTGCAGGGCGTGGCAGGTACTTCTGGCACACCGGCACGCCTTGCGAACAACATGGTGATCGGCCAGTACGCCGCGAGTTTATCGGCCTGTGCCCACCTGGACCTCCTGCACAACAGCTTCTCCGGATCGAACGCCATTGCCAACAGCAATACCGACCTCCGATCGCTCAACAACATCTGGTACCGCGATCTGGGCTATGCCCTCACCGTGACCAGCGGAGCCACTTTCATGGAGTCCGACCACAACTGCTACTTCAGCGCGGCGGCCGGTACCGTGAACTGGCTCGGGACCCATGCTTCGCAGGCCAGCCTCACCGCAGCCACGGGGATGGACGCCAACAGCCTGTTCATGGACCCGCTCTACGTCAACCCGCTCTTCGATCTGCACCTGCAGAGCAGTTCCCCTTGCGCGGGCACGGGCACGAGCACCCCAGGTCTGACCGATGACCTGGATCAGGAGGTACGCCCCCGACCCGCGCTCACCGACCCGGACATGGGTGCGGACGAGACCGATGAGCACTGCACCGTCCTGAGCGGAACTTATGTGATCGGCCCTTCTGCAGGTGCTGACTTCTCGTCCTTCACCGGCGCGATCATCAAGATGGTCTCGTGCGGCATCAATGGTCCGGTGGTCTTCGAGGTGGAGGACGGGACCTATAACGAACAGTTGGTCCTACCACCGGTCCCCGGGAATTCCTCGACCAACACCATCACGTTCCGGGGTCAGAGCCTTGACAGTTCGCTGGTCACCCTGGACCTGAACGCGGGCAACCTGTCCGCCAACAACTTCCTTCTCTCCTTCCAAGGGATGGACCATGTCACCTTCGAGCACATGCGATTCCGTCGTCTGTTCGCATCCACAACCAACCGCTTTGCCCGTATCGTTTCCTTCCAGGCGAGCAGCGATCCTTCACAGCAAGTGACCTTATCGCACATCTGGTTCCAAGGGTCTTTTGGCAGCCCGTACGGGTATGGCTACTCGGAAGCCATTGACGCGACCGACACCAATGACAATCTGGAGGTCGTGGTGGACCACTGCCACTTCAGTTCCGGAGGACCGAGCATCGATTGGGATGCGAACGGTAGCGATGATCGATTGACCGTGTCACATTGTGTGATCGCGAACATGTTCGACGGGATCAGCATCCGGGAGACCATATCGCCGTTCACCCTGACGGATAACGCGATCGGTCCATTCCCGCTGAACATCGTGGCAGTTGGCATCACCTTGAATGATATTTCCTCGTCGTTCATCATCTCACGGAACTCGGTGCGCATGACACGGGGATGGGCGGCACGTTCCACCAACATCAACTGCACCGTGGCGGAACCGGGCCTGATCGCCAACAACACGCTGATCGGGTATTCGACCTTCACCCTGGAAGGTGGGCTCCAGTTGAACGGCAGCATTGACCATCTGCACATCCTCAACAACTCCCTGAGCGCGGGCTACGGCAGGGCATTCCAAATGACAGCGACCAATGCAACAGGCCTTCGCTTCCTGAACAACATCGCGATGGTCTCCTTCGGGCCCGGTTATCCGATCTATGCCAGCCTCGCCAGTTTCGCGGAATGCTCCCACAATCTGTTGTACAAACCCGTCTCCGGGAACATCGCCTTCTGGGCCGGCACGAACTACAGCAACATGTTCGCTCTGCAGACCGGCAGCGGATATTTCGCCTCCTCCTTCTTCGATGACCCGATGTTCGTCGACCCCGCGACCGACCTTCATCTTCAGCCAGGGTCGCCGTGCGCGGGTATCGGACAGGTGCTGACCGAGTTCACCGATGATCTGGATGGAGACCCGCGGCCGGACCCGATCGCCACGGCGTATGACATCGGCGCCGATGAGACACCGGACCAATGCATTCCCATGAGCGGCACATACATCATCGGCCCGTCCGTGGCGGCCGACGTTCCGAACTTCTTGACAGCGGTGGGGCGGATGCAGCGCTGTGGGATCAGCGGCCCCGTCCTGTTCCTTGTTGAGCCGGGCAACTACTTCGGACAGGTGCGACTGCCCGCGATAGCGGGGAACGATGCCACCAACACGATCACCTTCGAAGGGCAGAGCGGTGACAGTACGGATGTGATCCTTCGTGCCAATGCCTCCAATGTCGCGGCGGACAACCATGTGGTGCTGTTGGAAGGCGCCGATCATGTGACCTTCCGGTACCTCTCCATCGCGCGGCAGGGTGTTCCGCTTTCCACCAACTACGCGGCCGCCGTTCGCTTCGCAGGGAGCGATCCCTCCACGCACGCACGCTTCGAACGCTGCGAGCTCACTTCCGTGGCCAACTCCTCGTGGGGCCTGCACCAGGTGATCCTGGATGCCTGTACGGCCGATCAGGAACGGATGGAGGTGATCGAATGCCGCCTGGTGGGTGGGTTCACCGCTGTGCGGATCGATCATGGCGGGAATGACGAGGAGGTCCACATCGTGGGCAACGTCTTCGAGGACTGTTCGCAGGGCATCCGTCTTGCGGCCACGGGGAACGCGGTCTCCTCGATCATGGGGAACGACCTTCTTTCGATGAACACGTCCACCTACGCCGCCATTGAGATCAGTGGAGGCTCGGGAACGCTGGAAGTTCGTCGCAACAGGGTCATCTCCTGGAGCACGTGCATTGAATTGGTGGGACTCATATCATCGGTCGCGCAGCCCACGCTGGTGGTGAACAACTCCTTCGTCAGCACGAACGGAGCGGGCGTGAACATTGCCAGCTCAAGCGCCAACGTGCAGCTGTTGAACAACTCCGTATCCGCGAGTACCGTCGCCTTGGCGGGTATCGGGACAGGGACCGGGTTGGTGCTCCGGAACAACATCTTCCGGAACACCAGTAGCCCGGCTACCGTGAGCCTGAGCGCCGCACGCATCTCGGCGTGCGACCGCAACATCTATCACCGGTCCTCTGGCAGCACCGGTGTGGAATGGGACTTCATCTCCTATGCCACCATTGCCGCCTTGAACGGCGCTACCGGCATGGACGCCAACAGCCATATCACAGAGGATCTGTACCTCGACCCGCTGGCGGATCTCCATACCTGTTCGATGCTTGCGGATGCAGGCGCCGGTCCGGAGCCCGTGGTCCTGACGGACCTGGGTGGTGTTCCCCGCGACCCATCCACCCCGGACATCGGATGCTACGAGTTCACGCCTCAACTGTGGAACGAGCAGTTCGATCTGTGCGGCGCTGCCGACCCCATCACCAGCACCGGCAGCGGCCAGGACCAGTGGGTCTACAAGGACCGCAAGGTGGTGGCGCACTTCAACGACAATGGCCAGGTGCTTGGGACGGTGGATCTGGATGTGTACATCAACAGCGGAGCCATGCGCCAGAGCCCCATGGGGCGGTACTACCTGGACCGCAATTGGCACCTCACCACCTCGATGCCGTTCATCAGTCCTGCCACGATCAGGCTCTTCCACACCGGGTCGGAGTTCGCCGCCCTGGCTGCCGCGGACCCGCTCGTCAACATGGGGTCCGATGCGGGTGTCGCACATTACGCCGGACCCATGGAGGATTGCGATCTCCTGAACGATCCGGAAGGTAACGTCTGGACTCCGACCTTTCCGGCATCATCGGGTTCAGAACCCCGGATAGCGGCCAACGGTGGGACTTTCGGCCATTCGGCCATCCTCTCGGACGACGGAGAGCTGTTTATCACGATCATGGGGAGTCCGCTCCCGGTGGAGTTGATCCGGTTCACAGCCGAACGCACAACTGAGCGGGATGTGGTCCTGCAGTGGACCACGGCCGCGGAGCATGACAACGCGGGCTTTGAACTCTGGCGGATGATCGATGGAGAGGATGGCTCCACCCAAGTGGGCTGGGTGCCTGGAACAGGGGAGGGTCAGGGCATCGTCGACTATGGGTATTCCGACCACAACAGCTCCGACAGGACAAGCTACTACATGTTGAAGTTGGTCGACAGGGATGGCTCCTATCGCTGGGGTCCGATGGTCGCCGTGGAGGGAGGTGCCCGATCGGGAAGGTTCATCATACGACCGAACCCCGCAACGGATCACATCACGGTGGCTGGCCTGCCCGCGGATGGCACCATCATCACACTTCATGATGTGATGGGCCGGGAACGGATGCGCTGGTCAGCGAATGGGGAACTGAAGGACCTCGCCCATCTACCACGTGGACTCTACTTCGTCACTCTTCACGACGGCAGGGGACCCCTTGAGACGGAACGCCTGGTGCTCCGCTGATCAGGTGAAACGCCGCAGAATGGCCTGGACCTGCTGTGCGTAGCTGTCGCCGAACAGGTTCGTGTGAACGAGGAGCGGGTAGAGGTTGCACAGGTCCACGCGCTCTTCCCACCCGGTTTCAAGCGGCCAGGCGGCATTGTATGCGGTGATCAATTCACGGTCGAAGCCACCGAACAGACCGCTCATGGCGATATCCATCTCGCGGTGGCCATAGTAAACTGCCGGGTCGACGAGAACGGGCCTGGCCTCAGCATCACACATGAAGTTCCCGCTCCACAGGTCACCGTGCAGCAGTGCCGGTGCTTCCTTAGGAAAGAGCGCATCCAGCTGCGAATAGAGCCTTTCGAAACGCAGGACATCGCCCCCGCCGAGTCGTTTGCGGTCCCGGGCCTTGGCCACCATGGGTTCCAGGCGGCATTGCACGTAGAACTCCGTCCAAACCGCATGCTGCGTGTTCACCTGCCGCAGAGTGCCGATGTAGTTGTCCTGATCAAGACCGAAGCTCGGTGCGCCATGCCTGTGCAGGGCTGCTAATGAACGTCCGAAGGCTTCCCAGAACGCTGGCGTTCTCGGACCGCTCGCGACCCATTCAAGCAGGAGGTAGCTGTCATCGTGGTCCTCACCAACGGCGATCACATCCGGTACCCGGATGGCCGAGGTCGAACCGAGCCGGCGAAGGCCATCCGCCTCCGCCGCGAAGAAGCTCGGGTAGCGGTCGGCCCGGTTCACTTTCACGAAATAGCGCCCCTCGTTCGTCTCCAGGCGGTAGGCATCGTTGATGCTGCCGCCCCCGACAGGGACCTCCTGTTCGATATCCACGGGTCGTGCCAGATGGTCGCTCAAGTGCTTCGCCAAACACTCCACCAAGGATCCGGGTAAAGACATGGTGCAAAGGTGGGGGAACCTGGATCTACTACATTTGCGCTCCCGTTCAACGAACGGGCTGATATGTTGGGGAATTAGCTCAGCTGGCTAGAGCGCTTGCATGGCATGCAAGAGGTCACCGGTTCGACTCCGGTATTCTCCACGAAAGGCGGTCCCTGTGGCCGCCTTTTTTCGTTCAGGGCAGGATCGAACGCGATGGAACGCCATCTGACACCGACGAATGCACGGCGCCACCGGACCGGTGTAAAACCCTGTTGATAAGCAGCTTAGATGAACTGATGGGCGCGGCTCCGGAGCGGTCCATCTTTGCGCTGATCGTTCGAAGGATGCCCCTTGTTCCTTCCGCTGTGGACCTGCGAAGTTGAAGCGATCCCTTGTTGATCGATAGGCTATGGAGGGAGTGCGGAGGGCGGGTATTCGGAACACCAGGACCTGCTAGGGACGAATCAGGTAGGGCAGCTCTCCCCTCCCATCCATTCCTATCCAGAGGAACGATCGACGGTCATCGTGTTCTTCGTTCATCTGCCACCCTGAGCAGATACCGGTGCGTGGCGGATTGCGCACGCGTCCGCACCTTGTTCCGGTCCTTGTCCCGGTACGGGTTCGTCTGCCGGATATCGATCACCCTGGCCTTCACCTGGTCCGCCCACTGGATCTCCATGAGATCAAGGATGCGCCGCCGGAGGGTCTGGTCCATGATCGGGAACGCCACTTCGATCCGACGGTCCAGGTTGCGCCCCATCCAGTCCGCAGAGGACAGGTGCACCGACCATTTCCCTCCGTTCGCGAATGCGTACACCCGGGTGTGCTCCAGGAAGCGGTCCACGATGCTGATCGCCTCGATGCGACCACTGAGGTCGTCGACCCCGGGCACCAGGCAGCAGATCCCGCGGATGATCAGGCGCACGCGCACTCCAGCGTTGCTCGCGTCGTACAGCTTGCGGATCAAGGCGCGGTCCTCGAGGCTGTTCAACTTCAACAGGATGCCGGAGGGCTTTCCGGTACGGGCGTTCTCGATCTCCTTGTCGATCAGCAGCTCCAAACTGCCACGGAGGTTCACGGGTGCCATCAACAGATGCGTCAAGGCTGGTCGATGCCGGCGGTCGGCCAGGTGGGCGAAGACCTCGGCAACCTCGCGCGTGATCGCCGGCTTCGAGGTGATCAGCGCCATGTCGGTATAGATCCGCGAGGTCCGTTCGTTGAAGTTGCCGGTGCCCAGGTAGGCATGGCGGACCACACGACCACCTTCGATGCGTTCGATCAGACACAGCTTGCAATGCACCTTCAGGTTCTCGTAGCTGTACAGCACCCGCGCACCCGCCTTCTCCAGGGCCTCACCCCAGTACAGGTTGCTCCGCTCATCGAACCGGGCCTGCACCTCCACGAAGACGGTCACCCGCTTTCCGAGCCGTAATGCATCCAGTAGTGCGGTGCAGACCTCCGATCCCTCGGCAACACGGTAAAGGGTGATGGCGATGTGCCGGACGCTCCGGTCCCGCGCGGCATGTTGCAACCAACGCACCACGTTGCCGAAGTCGTGATACGGGAAATGCCACAGCAGGTCCCTGCTTCGCGCGGCCTTGAACACGGCGGCACCGTCCCGGGTCACCGGGTCGGGGACAGGTCTCAACGGCGGGTCACGCAACTCCTTGCGCCCGGAGATCGGCACTTTCATCAGGTCGCTGAAGTTGTGGTAACGCCCACCGGCGACCAGGTCCTGCTTGGAAAGCCCGAGCAGTCCGCGAAGTGCACGCAGGGTGGCCGCGGGCATGCTGCGATCATAGAGGAAGCGGGCGGGGACTCCCATGCTGCGTTTCCGCAGGCTCTTCCGCACTTTGTCCTTCACGTTCCCGGCATATTCGTCGTCGAGGTGCAGCTCGGCGTCGCGCGATAGTTTGATGGCGTGACAGTCCAGCAGCTTCGATCCGGTGAAGAGCTCGGCGAGGCAGAGCCGCATCACATCGTCGAGGTAGATCAGGTCCGTTCGACCTTTGCGGGAGGGCAGAACGAGGAAACGTCCGACCTCATCGCTGGGGATGTTCACCAGCACAAGGCGCGGCTTGCCGCTTTTCCTGGTTCGCAGCTGACAGGCGAAGTACAGCTTCCGGTCCTCGATGAACGGGGCATTACCGGGCCGGACGGTGGCGGTGTGGAGCAAGGGGGCCACATGCTGCGTGAAGTGCTGACGCACCTGCCGTTCCTGCCTGGGCGACAACTTCTGCGGAAGGAGGAAATGGATCCCCTCCTTGGCAAGGGTGGGCAGCAGTACTTCGCGATAGAGCTTTCCGAATCGTTCCTGCTGCTCAAGGGCCTTGCGATTGATGCGGTCCACCCGTTTCTCCGGGGTCACCTCCAGTGCGGTGCGGTCCACCTTCTTCAGACCGGAGAGGCTCCGCAAAGAGGCCACACGCACCCGATAGAACTCATCCAGGTTGCTCGAATAGATGGCGAGGAACTTGAGCCGTTCAAGCAGCGGTACGGTATCATCCATCGCCTCCTGAAGCACACGATCATTGAAGGAGAGCCAGCTCAGGTCACGGTCGTAGAAGCGCTCAGGCGCATGGGTCATAGGGGCGCGGCGTCCTTTCTCGGTCCTCGATCGTTCTTTGAGCAGCTGCATGTTCAGCTTCTTCTGCCGTGCATAGCGTGACCGGGCCACGGGCGTGTGGAAGTCGTGTTGTTCGAGGTAAGCGATGTTCTCCGACAGCCATTGAGCGGCCGTTATCCGCTTACCTCGTACCACCTCCAGTTCCCGCTTCAGCGCGGCGCTGCGATCGATGAAGTCCACCTGTCCGGCCTTGGCCGAGTCCGCATCGCGCAGCACCTGTTGCAGCACGTTCTTCGGCCTTGCCCCATATCGCGTGCTCATGATGCACGCTTCCACACGTGCGATATCCCGTTGACCTGAACCAAGACGCTCGAGAAAGCGCCTGGCAAGGCGGGCACTGGCTTCTTCATGGCCTTCATAGACCTTGGCATAACCGGTGTCATGGAACAGGGCGGCCACCTCCAGCACCCCAAGGTCCGCAACGGACAGTCCCATGGCCTGGCCCAGGTCCTTCGCGGTGCGTGTCACTGTCAACGTATGCTCGAGATCATGGAATGTCATGTGGGCCGGCATGTGTGCCGCGAACCACTTGCGTACATGTGATCGACAGCGTTCGATCCGGGCTTCGCTGATCATGGCCGGCCAAGATAGAAGGTCGGTGCGGGCGATGGGGGCCGGGGCGCCCGGCTATATTTGGCAGGACCACTGCACACCGGATGGACCCAGCCCATGTTCTCGCGCTCTACGAGCGATTCGCTGGAGACCGGTCCACTTTCCTCTACGGCGGCGCCTTTCTCGACGAGCACACGGCCCGCCTGATCAACATGCAGGAGGAGCATCTCGAGAGCGAGGGCGCTTCACGTGTGACCCGCGGCAAGCTCACGTTCGTGCTGGTCGAGGCCTACCAGAACATCGTCCGCCATCGGGTGAAGGATGCGGCCATGCTGAAGGGGGCCGGTCATGGTCTATTCCTGTTGCGCAGCGCCGGAACGTCGCACGAGGTCACCGCGATGAATGCCGTGGCGGGCGCCGAGGTGGAGGCCTTGCAGAAAGCGCTGGACCGTCTCAGTGGCCTGGACCTGGGTGAGATGAAACGGTTGTTCCTCCGAGGGCTTCAGAACGAGGCGCGCACGGAGCGGGGAGGAGCGGGGCTTGGACTGGTGGAGATGGCACGGCGCTCGGGGAATCCGCTGCGGCATGCGTTCACGCGGATCGATGAGCGGTACCAGTTGTTCGCTCTGCAGGTGTTGGTGGGCCCCGATGACGGTTGGCTGAGCGACGGGTCGCTTCCCATGGATCTGCATCGGGCGGTGCTCGACGATCGCATCCTGCTCCTTCATCGTGGGGAACTGCCAGCCGTGGTCCAGGAGAACCTGATCCGCATGATCGAACGGGATATGTCCGAGTTGCAGGCGGGTCCCTCGAGGGCCGATCAGGCATTCCTGCTGATGATGGGCGCCGTGGCCGACCTTGGTGTCGGGGGCGAGGGCCCCATGGTCATCGTCGCACAAGGGACCGATCATGCGACCATCACGCTTGCCGCACCGTTGACCGTGGCCACCGTGGGTCGGGTGGAGAAGGCGATCGAACGGGTGCTGACCATGGATGGGCCGAGCCTGCAACGACGGTATCGGGATGCACTGCTGGGACGGGCGGATGGAGCTGGTGGGTTGGAGCTGGGCTTGATGGACCTTGCCCGGCGCAGCATTGGACCGTTGCGCACACGCATGATGTCCTGGCGTGAACTTCCGCTGCTCGTGCTGGAGGCGGACGTTTAACGATCCTTGGCTGCCGTTCCCTGGAAAAACGCCGCTGCCATGTACGGATCGGTCCGGTGCTTGAGTTATCCCAACAACCAAGCACACCATGTTCTCCCTATTCCTGCGCACGATGGCGCTGCTGCGCCGCTTCCAGCACTGGTTCGACCGGCGCTTCGGATGGTTCTTCACCAATGGGATGAAGGCCTGTGATCCCAGCCGGGAACGGCCGGTCAGAGCTTGATGCACACGTTCTTCGCCTCGGTGAAGAAGCGCAGGGCGTCCATGCCGCCCTCACGACCCACCCCGCTCTGTTTCACACCACCGAAGGGTGTGCGTAGATCGCGCACCATCCAGCAGTTCACCCAGACAATGCCGGCTTGTAGAGCGCGCGCCACGCGATGGCTGCGTTGTACATCCCTCGTCCAGATCACACTGGCTAGACCGTACGGCGTGGCATTGGCCAGGGCGATGGCCTCCGTTTCCGTTTCGAAGGGTTGAATGGTCACCACCGGTCCGAAGATCTCCTCCTGGTTCGTGCGGCATTGCGGGCCCAGGCCCTCGATCACCGTGGGCGCGATGAACCAGCCGTCCTTCAAAGGGCCTTCCATCATGATCCGGTTCCCGCCACACAACACCTGGGCTCCCTCCTCACGGGCGATCCGGATGTGCTCCAGAACCTTCTGCATGTGCGCTTCGCTCACCACGGCGCCCAGATCGCTTTCCGGTGATCGGGGATCGCCCACACGCAATGCCTTCACCCGGTCGACGAATGCGGTGCGGAACCGTTCGAAGATGGAACGCTCCACCAGGATCCGCGAGCCGCACAAGCAGATCTGACCCTGGTTCGTGAAGCTGCTGCGTACGGTGGTCCGCAACATCTCCTCGAAGTCGCAATCGGCGAACACGAGCACGGGATTCTTGCCACCCAGCTCCAGGCTCAACTTCTTGAACATCGGAGCGGCCACACGCGCGATCTCCGCACCGGTGCGTGTGCCTCCTGTGAAGGAGATGGCCGGGACCCCCGGATGGGAGGTGATGGCGGCACCCACCTTGGGACCAAGGCCGTGCACGATGTTGAGCACCCCGGGAGGCATGCCAGCGGCCTGGCAGAGCGCGCTCATCCGGTAGGCGGTGAGCGGCGTCACCTCGCTCGGTTTGGCCACCACGCAGTTGCCGCTGGCCAATGCCGGCGCGATCTTCCAGGTGAACAGATAGAGCGGCAGGTTCCACGGGCTGATGCAGCCGGCCACACCGAACGGCTGCCGGTCGGTGTAGTTCACCGCGACATCGTCCATCAGGTGGGCTTCGCTCGGGAAGTGGATGATGGCCGTTGCGAAGAACCGCAGGTTCGCCACCGCGCGCGGGATGTCCACCCGACGGGCCAGCGACAAGGGCTTCCCATTGTCACGTGATTCATCCTCCACGAACCCGTCCATGTCCGCCTCGATGAGCTCCGCGAGCCGAAGCATCACCTTGCTCCGACCCTCGCGTCCCAATGCGTTCCATGCAGGGAACGCCTGTTGCGCGGCCTTCACGGCCAGGTCCACATCCCGCTCATCTGAATCGGGGATCCGGCCAAAGGCCTTGCCGGTGGCCGGTGCGTACACATCGAGCCAGGCACCACTTACGGCTGGTCTCAGCTCACCGTCGATCAGGTTCAGCAGGGTCTCCATGCGTTGCGAAAGGTAGAGCGCATGTGTGGAAGCATCGGCCGTTGAGCGTCCTCGACGTTCCCACGAAGCGATGGGCCTGAACATCGAAGGCTCGCACATCGTGCGAGCCCTCGACCCCTTGTTGCCTTGTCCGTGACCGGAACGTCCGACCCGTTGACAAGCTTTTTCCTACCAGACCATCGGCTTGCGCCTCTATCGTTCGAACGACGATACAAAGGAAGGAGGAGGGCCACAGCACAGCTGTTAAGGCCTTGCGAATGAACGTTAAAGACCGTTAAGCCCTGCCGGGTGCGGGTTGGCTCGGTAGCTTCGGTGCGTGGAGAAACGTCGCATCACCATCCTGCTCCTGGCGATCAGTGCGGCATTGATCGGCCTGATGGGCATCCAGGTGAAGTGGATGCGCGACAGCATGGCCCTGCGCGAGGCTCAGTTCGATCGGACCGTGGACCATGTCCTCTTCGCCGTGAGCGACCGCATGGAGCAGATGGAGAAGTTGCACGATCTGCAACGCCATAGAACGGGCCGTCGCCTACTGCGTAAGTTGGACGCGATGCGCCGTGCCTATGACGAGCGCTTGACCACGGCTGCAACAGCGAGCGATACGGATGCGGTGCTGTCCGATCCGGGTCCGCTGCCTCCGGAACCACCGTCAGCATTGGAGGACATGGAGGACGAGGGTGCTCGCACGGCCTGGGAGGAGGGCTTTGCTGCGCATGAGGCCCTTGTAACGGACATGGTCCGGGCGATCTTCTCGCAGGAGCTGGCCAGGGATATCCGGGAGCGGATCGACCTGCCCGTGCTCGACTCGCTCCTGAGGGCCGAGTTCCTCGTCAAGGGCATGGACGAGCCCTTCAATTATGG
>Ga0116143_10001273_pt1 | contig 31247 bp, 31 predicted proteins | sample AD_UKC034_MetaG_FD_89745 | JGI IMG/M metagenome (GOLD analysis project Ga0116143, IMG submission 89745) | Active sludge microbial communities of municipal wastewater-treating anaerobic digesters from USA - AD_UKC034_MetaG | ecosystem: Engineered > Bioreactor > Anaerobic > Digestate | place: USA... | reverse complement strand
CGAGCGCGAGGCGCAACATGCGCGCGCCGGACGCCCCGCCCGCGTGGTCCTCAAGATGAATGCACTGGTCGAGCGCGAGTGCATCGAGGCGCTGTACCGGGCATCGCAGGCCGGCGTGCGCATCGACCTGATCGTGCGCGGCATGTGCGCGCTGCGCCCCGGCGTGCCGGGCGTATCGGACACGATCACGGTACGCTCGATCGTCGGGCGCTTCCTCGAGCACTCGCGCGTGTGGTACTTCGAGAACGCCGGCGAGCCCGAGCTCTATCTGTCGAGCGCCGACTTCATGGAGCGCAATTTCTTCCGCCGGGTCGAGATCGCCTTCCCGATACGCGAGCCGACACACCAGGCGCGCATCCTGAGCCACCTCGAGATCGCGCTGGCCGACAACGTGCAGACCTGGCAGCTCGACTCCGACGGCAGTTACCGGCGGCTCGTGCCCGGCGACGACGAGCCGCTGTCGAGCCAGGCCGTGCTGCTCGCCCGTTACGCCGCCGGCGCCGCTGCCGCGAGCTGAGTGCGCGCGCTGAACACGCGCAGGCGAATGTCGAGCGCACGCAGGTAGGCCATCTCGCGCTGCAGGTCCGCCTCGGTGAGCGGATTGTCATCGAGCCAGCGGGCCGGGAAGCGCACCGTGAGCGTACGCCCCTTCGCCTCGAGCACGATCGCCGGCAGTGAGCTGCCGCTGCGGGCCCGATGCAACAGCACGGCGAGGCGCAGCAACACGATCAGCCACAGCGCCTTGCGGTCCCAGGGCGGTACCAGCCGCTCGAGCGCATCGAGTTGCGGCTTGCGGCGATGCGCGCCGACGAGGCAGGCGAGCAGCAGCTGGTCCTCGCGCGCGAAGCCGTACATGTCGGCGTTCTCGAGCAGATAGGCGCCGTGACGCTGGTAGCCGTTGTGCGAAACGTCGAGGCCGATCTCGTGCAGGCGCGCACTCCAGCGCAGCATCGATTCGGCGTGCGGGTCGGCGAGCTGCCAGGCTTCGTCCACCTGGCCGAGGAAATCGACCACGGTCGCCTCCACCCGCGCGGCCTGCGCGCTGTCGACCTGGTAGCGGCGCTGCATCGCGCTCACGGTGCGCTCGCGCGCATCGACATCGGTCATGCGGCCGATCATGTCGTACAGCAGGCCCTCGCGCAGGCCGCCGTCGGCGACGCGCAATTCACCGAGGGCAAAGGTATCGAACAGCCCCGCGAGCACGGCGGCACCGCCGGCAAAAACACCGGCCCGGTCCGCATCGATTGCCGCGAACTCGAGATCGCGTATGTCATCGACTTCGCCCATCGCGGCGAGCAGCGCCTCGACGCCCTCGGCCGTGATCGAAGTCGCGGCGGGATCCATCTCGCGCAGGCATTCGCCGACCGCGCGCACAGTGCCCGCGCTGCCGGCGACGTGCTGCCAGCCGAGCTGGCGAAAGCGCGCCACCACCGGTGCGAGTTCGAGCTCCACGGCGAGGCGCGCCCGCGCAAGGCGTTTCGGCGACAGGCGTCCGCCCGGGAAGAAACGCTCGCTCATGTTCACGCAGCCCATCTGCAGGCTCGCGAGCTCGATCGGCTCGAGGGCCTCGCCGATGATCACCTCGGTGCTGCCGCCACCGATGTCGAACACCATGCGCCGGCCCGCCTCCGCAGGCGAGGTGTGCGCGACACCCGCATAGATGAGCCGTGCCTCCTCCATGCCGGAGACGATTTCGATGGGATGGCCGAGTGCCTCGCGCGCGCGCTCGAGGAAGGCCTGCTTGCGATGTGCGCGCCGCAGCGCGTTGGTGCCGACGATCCGCACGCCCCTGGCGTGCATGTCGCGCAGTCGCTGGCCGAAGCGCTCGAGACAGGCGAGCGCCCGCGCGGCGACATCGCGATCGAGCCGGCCGCTTTCGCTGACACCGGCGCCGAGCCGCACGACCTCGCGCAGCCGGTCGATGACGGTCAGCTGGCCGTGGATGTAACGCGCGACGACGAGGTGGAAGGAATTCGAGCCGAGATCGACGGCCGCCAGGACCTCGGGGATCGGTCGGGGGTCCGCCCGCGCCACGGCGGCCCGGATCAGGCCGAGAAGGACGAACCGCAGCCGCAGGTCGTGGTGGCCTGGGGATTACGGATCACGAACTGGGAACCATCGAGGTTCTCGCGATAATCGATTTCCGCGCCGGTGAGGTACTGCACGCTCATCGGATCGACCAGCAGCTTCACGCCCTGGTTCTCGACGCAGGTATCGCCGTCCTGGATTTCCTCGTCGAACTCGAAGCCATAGGACAGGCCCGAGCAGCCACCACCCTGCACGAACACGCGCAGCATCAGCTTCGGATTGCCTTCGCCGCGGATCAGGTCGCCGACCTTGCGGGCTGCGGCATCGGTGAAAATAAGCGGGCTGACTTCGTTACTCATGTCTGCAAAAAACCGTGAACCAACAATAGTTTACGCGCGCAGGCGCCGGCGGTCAAAGCCTAGCTCGCAGCCTCGGTGACCCGGTACTCGCCGGTGACTGCGGCGCCGTCGTCGACCACCTGCGGGTCGCGATCGGCACCGAGTGGCATCAACCGGCCGCGGATTTCGGCGCCCAGCGCCATTTCGATGCGGCCGTACTGCACGCTGCCCTCGACCCGGGCCCGGGGGCCCAGCACGAGCCGAGTCGCGGCGCGGATGTCGCCGCTGACGGTGCCATTCAGCACTACAGTGGGGACGGCCACCGAACCTTCAATACGGCCCTGCTCGCTGACGGACAGAGTATTGCCCGCGGCGCCCTCGCCCAGCACGTTGCCGGCCACGCGACCGTCGAGGTGCAGGCCGCCCTCGAAGGCGAGGTCGCCGTCGATGCGCGCGGACTTGCCGATCAGCGTGTCGACCTGCAGGCGTGCGTTGCGATCCCTGCCGAACATCACTCCACACTCCAATCCAGTGTCTGGGTTGCGGGGGAAATCCCCTTGCGGTTCGAGCGTACCTCGACCTGCACATGCGCGGGGCTGAAACCTTCCGGAAGTGTGACCTCCGGATCGATGTTGGCGAAATAGCGGAACGAATAGGGAATTTCGCCCAGTGCGCCGTCGGTGAGCCCGGCGAGATCGAGCGTGATCGGCCCGCCCTCGCGCTCGCCGTCGACCCGCACGGTCACGACTCCGGTCACGGTCCGGTCCGGCCTCACGGGCTGCACGAGGGTGATGCGCAGGCGGAACTTCCGCGGCTCATCGGTGGCCGAAATGCGCAGCTGCTGGACTTTCACTTCCGGGGCATTGCCGCCCTGCACGACGATGCCCTCGTAGAACGCGAGTTCCTGCGCCTGCCTCGCGACCCGCTCCTGCAGCTCGCCGATCGCCCTCGCGACTTCGGCACGTTCGTTGGCCTGGCCCACCGCGGTGGTTTCGAACTCGGCCACCTTGATGCGCAGCTCGCGGTTCTGCGCCTCCAGGCGTCCGACCTCGATACGGTGCTCGGCCTCGCGCTGCGATGTGGTCAGCCGATCGTAGCCGCCGTCGAAGCGCCCGTACTCGTAGGCGACATAGAGCGCGAAGATGCCGAGCAATACCAGCACGCCGGCGACCCAGCGCCGGCGCGCCGGCGCGTAGCTGCGCAGGACGACCTTCGGTTCCGAGACGCTCACGAGGCGACCTCGCGCCACCATTCGGGGTAGGCCGGCATTCCCCCGGGAAAGGCCAGCGCACCGAGTTCATGCAGCGCGCGGCGGTACACCGGCCGCTTGAACCGGATGACCTCGCGCACCGGCTCCCAGTATTCGGCCCAGCGCCATTGGTCGAATTCGGGCTCGCCGGTCAGGTCGAAACGGAAGCGGGCATCCTCGTTGGCGAGTTTCAGCAGGAACCAGCACTGCTTCTGCCCGATGCACACCGGGTGCTGGTTCCGGCGCACGAACTTCGCGGGCAACCGGTAGCGCAGCCAGCGATCGGTGCGCCCGACGACGACCACGTCGCCGGGATCGAGGCCGATCTCCTCCTGCAGCTCGCGCATCAGCGCCGTCTCGACGTCCTCGCCCTGGCGCATGCCACCTTGCGGAAACTGCCAGCCACGGCCGCCGACGCGCCGTCCGAGGAACACGCGGCCGCTGGCGTGCATCAGCACGATGCCGACATTGGCGCGAAATCCCTGGGCGTCGATCACATCCGTCATGCGTCTCTCTTTTACCTGCGGGCCGCAGGCGGAACAAGACGCAAGGCTGCTACGCTTGCGCACGTGAGTCCCGCGGGAACCCTGCTGCGCTTTGTTCTGCTCGTCGCTTGCGCCACCCTGGCACTCGCTGCGTCGCTACTGTACGGCACCGCGGGCCTCGGTGCGCAGGATGCGCTGCAGGCACTGCTCGGCGGCGCCGACGAAACCGCGCGCAGCATCGTGCTCGATGTGCGCCTGCCTCGCACGCTCGCCGCCTTCGGCGTCGGCAGCGTACTTGCGCTCGCGGGAGTGCTGCTGCAGGCGCTGTTTCGCAATCCGCTCGCCGACCCCTATGTGCTCGGCGTGTCCGGCGGCGCGGCGATCGGCGCACTGCTTGCACTGATCGCCGGCGCGGGCGCGGCGGCGACGCGCAGCGGCGCGTTCATGGGCGCGCTCGGGGCGATCGGCGTGGTCGCCGCCATGGGCCGGGGCGGCGGCATGACCCGGCTGCTGCTGACCGGCGTGGTGGTCGCGAGCGCATGCGGCGCCGGCGTTTCGGTGCTGCTCGCGCTGGCCGACAGCGGCCAGCTGCGCGGCATGGTGTTCTGGCTCGCCGGCGATCTCGGCTGGGCGGACGATGCGGGCGCGAGCGGACTGGCCGCGCTGCTCGCGCTCGGCCTCGCGCTCGCCTTTGCGCGTCCGCTCAATGTTCTCGCGGCGGGCGAGCTGCGCGCGCGGACCGTGGGGCTCGACATCCGGCTGTGGCGCTGGGTGATTTTCCTCGCCAGCGCGGTGCTGACCTCGACCGCGGTGATCACGGCCGGCACGATCGGCTTCGTCGGCCTCGTGACGCCGCACGCGGTGCGGCTCGCCTTTCGCAGCGCGGATCACCGCATCGTCGCACCGGGCGCCGCGCTGCTCGGCGGCACCCTGGTCGTGGCTGCCGATTTCGCGGCCCGCACGATCGCCGCGCCCCGGCAACTGCCGGTCGGCGCGATCATGGCGCTGGTCGGCGCGCCGCTGTTCCTCGCACTGCTGCGCGCGACCGTCAGCGAACGATCCGGTCGGCAATGACGAATCCGTCGCGCCCTGCGCTCTTGACCCGGTAGAGCGCCGCGTCCGCCTCGGCCATCAGCCGCTCGGCGAGTGCGCGATAGTCACGCTCATCCGGCGCCGGCTCGGCGAGCGCCCCGCCGATCGACAGCGTGACGCGTTCGCTCCCTTCACCGTCGACCGTGACAGGCGTGGCGTTCATCACCGTGGTGAGGCGCCCCGCGAGGCGCTCGAGGTCGCCGGCGCGTCCGTTGCCGAGCAGCACCGCGAACTCATCGCCGCCGAAACGCGCGCCCGTGTCGCTCGAGCGGATCTGGGAGGCGATGCGCCGCGAGATCTCCTTCAGTACCGCATCGCCGGCAAGGTGTCCGCGGGTGTCGTTGATGCGCTTGAAGTAATCGACATCGATCATCAGCAGGCCGACCGCGCCGGCGGTACGCTGCGCACGCGCCAGCTCCTCGCGCAGGCGTGCGTTCAGGTAGCGGCGATTGTGGAAGCCGGTCAGGAAGTCGGTAACGCCGGTGCGCAGCAGGCGCGAGCGGTTGAGCGCGTTCTCGAGGCAGATCGCCGCCACCACGCCGAGATGGCCGAGGAAGTCGCTCGCGAGATCGGGCGTGAAGCGCGCCGGGTCGCGACTCTCGAATACCAGCATGCCAAGGCGCCGCTCGCCACGCGGCAGCGGCAGGAACGCGTAGCTTCCGCCCACCGCGTTCGAGCGCAGCGCGCGCACCACGTCCGCGGGCAGGCGGCTGCCGAGCCAGGGCTTGGTGAGCCCGCCGAGCGCAAGCGCCGCGGCATCGAGACGATCCTCGTGGCGTACGTGCGCGAGCAGCTCGTGCCCCACGTGCTCGCCACTCGCGAGGTGGCGCAGCTCGTGCTGCGGATCATTCAGCAGCAGCGTCACGCGATCGAGCTGGTAGGCCTCCCGCAGGCCGATGACGATGCGCTCAAGCAGTTCGGCCAATGAACCGGCGCGCAGCAGGTCGAGTTCGCGCTCCTGCGTCTTCGCGAGCAGTGCCTCGTTGCGCGCCGCCGCGGCCGCCAGCTCGACCAGCCGGGCACGCAGGATGCGGTTCTCGCCCGACTCGTCGATTTCGGGTGGCAGGTCGCGCTGGCCCCGCCGCCGGGCCGGCGGCGATACGGGCGGACGTCGCGGCGGTCGGCCTGGCGGTTCCATCGCCTCAGGCGCGGCGCTCCGCGAGCGCGCGACGGTCTTCCAGGTATTCGCGGCCACGCAGCATCATTGCCGTGAAAGCCGCGCGGTCCTGCGACAGCACGGCCGTGCGCAGCTGCTCCACGGCCTTGGCGAGTCTCTCGAGCGATTCGGCGCCGTAGTCGTTCAGTGACTGGATCTCGAAATAGAGATCGGGGCTGTCCTGCGCCACGCGGGTCGCGACATCGAGCTGCGCATCGAAGGTGGTGCTCGAGAGCTTCGCGAGGCGCGGCGCGTCCTCGCCGCTGTCGGCGAGCGCGTTGTAGAAGGCGATGTTGAGCGCGTGCGAGAGCCCCAGCACGTAAGCGATCAACCGGTCGTGCTCGTCGAGCCCCATCACCACCCGCTCGACCATCGTCGGCGCGAACAGCTCGCGGGCCCGCGCCAGCGCCTCCGGCACGCCGAGGTCGACAAAGATCACGTGACGCCCGGACAGCAGTTCGGTGTCGGGACCGAACATCGGGTGCAGCGAGGTGACCTTCACGCCGTGCGAGCGCAGCGCCATCAGCCCGCCGCGCAGCGGCGACTTGAGCGAGCCGAGATCGAACACGACGCCGGTCGGGCGGCGCAGCGCGAGCTCGCGCAGCACGGCATCGGTGGCGCTGAGGGGAGTGGCGACCACGATGAAGTCGTGCGTGAGCTCGATCGCGTGCCAATCGACGCGCGGCACACCGGCCAGGGTCGTGCCGGCGAGCGTTGCGTCAGAGGTGTCGCTGATCTCGACCTCATAGCCCTGCGACTGCATGAATTCCGCGAACCAGCGGCCCATCTTGCCCGCGCCGCCGATCACCAGGGCACGCTGGCCCGTTCCGGCATTCTGGGCGACGACACTCGCGCGCTCCTGGGTGGTGAGCGAGGAGCGGATCAGCAGGCGCATGAAGGTCTCGGCGAGGTCGGGCGAGATGCCGAGCGCGCTCGCCCGGTCGCGCGCGCCCATGATCACCTCGCGCTCGCGCCCGTAATCGCGGGTGGCGTGGCCGGTGGCGCGCTTGACGCGCGCGATTTCGCGGCTCGTCTGCTGGCGGTCGGCCACCAGCTCGAGCAGTCGTGCGTCGAGATCGTTGAGATGCTGCCTGAGAGCTTCGAGTGACATGCCAGTGCCTGATGCGGCGGATTGCCGACATCCTTTGTACCGGGCACATCAGCCCGGCGGCAAGCGTGGGTCATACCGACCCACGCCCGCCGCCGCCGCAACTGCGTCATTTCAACGGGATATAGAGCTGGATCCCGAGTGAAGGCTGGCCGCCGTGCGCATGGACAGGCACAGGGTAGTAGACCTGCGCGGCAGGGTAGTAGCCGCGCGCCGGGTAGTACACCCGCGGCGGCGGGCGGTAGTACACGGGCCGGGCCGGCACATAGTGCACATGCCTCGGCGGCTTCCTGTAGTGCTTGCCGTAATGGCCGGGAGGGGCGTGGCGATCGTACTGCTGGTAGTGCTTGTTGCCACGATCGTGCCGGCGGTAATCATCACGGTCACCCGCGACGGCGGTCGCGCCCACCGCGGTCAGTGCCAGAGCCATGAGTGCTGTACGTAACATGACTGGGTCCTCCGGGACCCCCACGGCGGGAGTCCGATCTCGGGGCCAGATTGCCCCGGGGCCAATGAACCCGTGCTGAACCGCCCGCCGCCGACCGCTATCATGCGAGCGATGTTCCCCACCGAATTTCTCCCCGACCCGCTGCCCCCCGAGCCCCTGCCGATCGCGGCCGCATGGCTCGCCGAGGCCGTCCGGCGGGCCGATCAGCCGAACCCCAATGCCATGGTGCTGGCGACGGTGGGCGCGGGAGGACAGCCCTCGGCGCGCGTGGTGCTGTGCAAGGACATCGTGACCACGCCGGGTTATGTCCAATTCTTCTCCAACTACGAGTCCCACAAGGGGCGCGACCTCGCGGAGAACCCGCGCGCGGCGATCGTGATGCACTGGGACCACCTGCATCGCCAGGTTCGCATCGAGGGCATCGTGCAGAAGGCGCCCGCCGACGAAAGCGACGCCTACTTCGCCACGCGGCCCTGGCAGCGTCAGGTCGGCGCCTGGGCGAGCCGGCAGAGTCGGCCCGTCGACTCGCGCGCCACGCTGCTCGCGGATCTTGCGAAAACCGCCGCACGCTTCGGCGCTCCCGTGCCGGGTCCCGAGGACGATCCAGCGCCGCCCGGCATCGTGATTCCGCGCCCGCCGCACTGGGGCGGCTACTGCCTGTGGGCGAGCGCCGTGGAGCTGTGGGTCGAGGGCGAATCGCGCATCCACGATCGCGCGCGCTGGGAACGCACGCTCGACGCCGCGGGCGCTGCCGCGCCCGGCGCATGGCGCGCAACGCGCCTGCAGCCCTGACCGGGGCGGCGCGTGTGGCGCATCCTGCGAATTGCGGTGCTCCTGCTGGTGCTGGTCGCAGTGGCGAGCCAGGCGTGGCTCGATCGCACGAGCACGCGTGACTGGAGCGAACCGCTGTGGGTCGGCATTTTTCCGATCGGCGCAGATGACGACCCGGTCACCGAGGCCTATCTCGGCGCCCTGCAGCCCACGGCCTTCGAGGCGATCGAGCAGTTCTTCGAGGCCGAAGCGCGCGAGTACGGGATAGATGTCGAACGCCCGGTGCACATCGAACTCTATCCGAACCCCCGGCAACACCCACCCGAACTGCCGGCGCAGGCGGGCTGGTTGCGCACCGCGGCCTGGAGCCTCGCGATGCGCTGGTATGCGTGGCGCGTGACCGCCGCGATCGAGGGCGCACCACCGAACATCCGGCTGTTCGTGCAGTACCACGCTCCGCAGCGCCTCGAGGTGCTGCCGCACTCCCTCGGGCTCAGCAAGGGGCTGATGGGCGTGGTGCACGCCTACGCCGACCGGGGACACGAGGGCGGCAACAATGTCGTGATCGCGCACGAGCTGCTGCACACCCTGGGCGCCACCGACAAGTACGATCTCGCGACACTGCTGCCGCTCTACCCGGACGGTTATGCCGAGCCCGCGCGCGAACCGCGCCATCCGCAGCCATTCGCCGAAATCATGGCGGGTCGACGCGCGCTCTCGACGCGCGAGGCCGAGATGCCCGCCTCGCTCGCCGAGACGCTGATCGGTCCCGCAACCGCCCGCGAGATCGCCTGGAGCGCACCGTGAGCCGAACGATCCTCGCGGTGCGCGGTCTCGACATTCGCGCCGGTGAGCGCCTGCTCGTACGCGGCCTCGACCTCGACGTGCGCCCCGGCGAGTGCATCGCACTGCTCGGCCGCAACGGCACCGGCAAGAGCCTGACGCTGCATACCCTCGCCGGATTGCGCGCGCCGGGCGGCGGCCGCATCGAACTCGACGGGCGGCCGCTCGACTCGTTCGCGCGCCGGGCGATCGCGCAGCACATCGGCCTGCTGCTGCAGGACCTCGAGACCGGGCATTCGGAGACGGCGCTCGAGACCGTGCTCGTCGGGCGGCATCCGCACCTCTCGCCCTGGCAATGGGAGCGCGAGGAGGACCGGCGACTCGCCCGCTCGATGCTCGCGCGCGTGGGCCTCGACCTCGCCGGACCGCGCAAGATGGCCACCCTCTCGGGCGGCGAGCAGCGCCGCGTCGCGATCGCCGCACTGCTCGCGCAGCAGCCCGGGCTGTTCCTGCTCGATGAGCCGACCAACCACCTCGACCCGCACCACCAGCTCGCGGTGCTCGATCTCTTTCGGGAGCAGACGCATGGCGGGTGCGCCGTGGTCGCCACGCTGCACGACCCGACCCTCGCGGCACGCTACGCCGATCGTGTCGTGCTGCTCTATGGCGATGGTCGCTGGCTCGCCGGCGAAGCGCCCGACGTGCTCACGACCGAGAATCTCTCGGCGCTCTATCTCGCGCCGATGCTCACCGCGGAGGTCGAAGGCCGGCGCGTGTTCGTGATGGCCTGAGCGGCTCAGGCGAACAGCGGCAGGACAGCGGCGTGCAGCGCGGCATTGCCGGCCAGCACCGAGGTCGTCGCAAGACCCACTTCGCCGCCCTCGAGATCGGTGAACACCCCGCCCGCCTCGCGCACGATCACCGTGAGTGCGGCGATGTCGAGGATATTCACGTCCGACTCGATCACGAGATCGAGCGCGCCGCGCGCGAGCAGATGGTAGTGCACGAAGTCGCCGTAACCGCGGATGCGGCTCACCTGCGTGACGAGCTGGCCGTAGCCTGCCCAGCCCCGCGGTGAGCGCGCGAGGCTCTTCAGGTTGCCGGTCGAGACGATGGCGTCCGCGAGTGCGCCGGTCGCGCTGACGCGGACCGGCTGCCCGTCGAGGAAGGCGCCCTCGCCCAGCGCCGCCCAGGCCAGTTCGCCGTAGGCCGGGGCGCTCGAGACGCCGAGCACCAGCTGGCCGGCGCGCAGCAGCGCGATCTGCGTCGAGAAGAACGGGCAGTCGCGGATGAAGGACTTGGTGCCGTCGATCGGATCGACGAGCCAGATGCTCTCGGCGCCCATCGCGCTCTGGCCGGTCTCCTCGCCGTAGAAGCCGTATGCCGGAAAGCGCCGCGTGAGCACTTCACGGATCGCCTCCTCGGCACGCACGTCCGCCTCGGTGACCGGCGAGCGGTCCGCCTTCACCGTGATCGCGAGGTTGCGCCGATACAGCGCATTGATGACATCGGCAGCGGCGCGGGCCGCCTCTTGCGCTGCGGCGAGTTCATGGGCGAGTGACATGGGAGGCGCAGTGTATGTGATAAAGTTCTCCCGCTGCCAAGGTGTACGGGAAGCCGGTGAAGCGCGACGCGCCATTCCGGCACTGCCCCCGCAACGGTAGGCAGGCATCAATCGCATCGGTCTCCCCCCGGGGAGACGCCACTGCGCAGGCGCGCGGGAAGGTGATGCGAGGAGGCGCCAGGGTTTACGCCCGGGCACCTTGCCTGCAAGTCCGGAGACCGGCCTGGCACGGGTTCCAGCGTTTCATGCCAACCATGCGGGCGTGCATGGGGAAAGGATTTTGCAGTGTCTCTCGTATTCCGTGCGGCGCAGGTCGCCGTCATCGTGTCCGTCGCCGTCGCGACGGCCCCCTCCACCCTTGCCCTGGCCGCGGATCCGGCCCTCGATGAGACCGTGGTCACCGCGACGCGTACCGCCGTCGCGCTCGATGAGCTGATCGCGCCGCTGTTCGTCATCGATCGCGAGGAGATCGAGCGTTCCCTCGCACCTGATGCGGGCGAGTTGCTGCGCGCGCACGCGGGCATCGAGCTCGCGCGCACCGGCGGACCCGGCCAGCAGACATCGATGTTCACCCGCGGCACGGACAGCAATCACACCGTCGTGCTGATCGACGGCGTACGCGTGAATCCCGGTACGATCGGCAGCGCGGCGCTGCAGAACATCGCGCCCGAGAGCGTGCAGCGCATCGAGGTGGTCAAGGGACCACGCTCGACGCTGTACGGGTCCGACGCCATCGGCGGCGTCGTGAACGTGCGCACACGCGCGGCCGCGCAGCGTGGCCTCACCGGGTACCTGTCCGGCGGCCGTTACGAGACCGTGAACGGTGGCCTCGCCGGCGGCTGGCGGATCGGGCAATCCGCCGGACTCGGCTTCGGCGTCGATTACCGGGAGAGCGCAGGCTTTCCCACGCTGGTCGGTGACACGACCGACCGAGGCTTCGAGAACCTGACCGTGAACCTCGCGGCCGAGTACTCCCCCGCGGCCACGCTCGACCTGCGCGCGCGTGCGTGGCGCGCCGCGGGCAATTCCGCCTACACGACCACCGTGTTCGATCCGGTCACATTCGCGTCGAGCCTCGCGGCGGTCGACCAGGACTTCGAGAACGCGAGCTATGCGATCGAGTCGCTGTGGCGAGCCCGCAGCAATGTCGACGTGCGCGCAACGCTGACCCGCATCGAAGACGAGATCGAGCAGCAACAGAACAACGCCGGCGTCGCTGCGCCGCCCTACGACTTCCTGCGTACCGCGCGCGATGGCCTCGAACTGCAGGGCGACATCCGCCTCGGCGACACCAATGAGCTGACGCTCGGCGCGCTGCTGACGCGCGAGGATACCGAAGCGCTGTCGTACGGCACGGCATTCGACATCGGCACCGACGTCAACCAGTTCTTCGTGCAGGACCGCGCGGTGTTCGGCCGGCAGAGCCTCGTCGCCGCAGTCGGCCTCGTCGATCACGAGACCTTCGGCGAGGAGCTGGTCTGGAACGCCGAGTACGGCTTTCTGCTGCCCACGGCGACGCGCGTCACGCTGGCCGCGGGCCGCGCGTTCCGTGCACCGGACAGTACCGACCGCTACGGCTTCGGCGGCAACCCGGACCTCGAGCCCGAGGTTTCCGAGCAGATCGAAATCGGCCTGCGGCAGGCGATCGGCACCCGGCACAGCCTCTACGCCAACGCCTTCCGCAACGACATCGACGCCCTGGTCGTGTTCGTGTTCGATCCGGTGACCTTCGATGGCCGCAACGAGAACGTCGAGCGGGCCCGGATCGAAGGTGTCGAGCTCGGCTACGCGTTCCGCGGCGAGAAATGGCAGGCGCGCGCCGAGGCCACGCTGCAGGACCCGCGCAACCGGGACATGGGCGAGCGCCTGCTGCGCCGCGCGCGGGAGAACTACGTGCTCGCGCTCGAACGCGTGGGCGCGCGTTTCAGCTTCGGGGTCGACGTGAGCCATGCCGGGGACCGCCACGACACGGCCTTTCCCGCCACGGTCACGCTCGACAGCTATGTGCTCGTGAACGCGAGCGCACGGTTCGCGCTGAGCGACAGCTGGTCGGTGCAGGCCCGGCTCGCCAACGCGTTCGACGAGGGCTACACGCTGGTGAACGGCTACAACACCGCTGGCCGGAGCCTCACGCTGGCGACGCGCTTCACGTTCAAGTAGCGTTGGCGTCATGGGCAACCGGCTCTCGAAGATCTACACCCGCACCGGCGATGACGGCACCACCGGGCTTGGCGACGGCACGCGTGTCTCGAAGGACGATCCGCGCGTCGCCGCCTACGGCACGGTGGACGAGACCAACAGCGCCATCGGTGCCGTGCTGGCGCACGCGGGCGTGCCCGAGACCATCCGGCGCTGCCTCACCGAGGTGCAGCACGACCTGTTCGACCTGGGCGGCGAGCTGTGCATCCCCGGCGCGCGGGTGATCACCGGCGAGCACACGGTGCGCCTCGAAGACGATCTCGACCGGTTCAACGAGGACCTGCCGCGGCTCAAGGAATTCATCCTGCCGGGCGGTGGCCTGGCGGCGGCCGCGTGCCATGTGGCGCGCGCGGTGTGTCGCCGTGCCGAGCGGGAGGTGTGGACCCTCGCCAGCGCGAGCGATGTGGCGCCCGAGGTGCCGCGCTACCTCAATCGCCTCTCGGACCTCCTGTTCGTGATCGCGCGCGTGCTGGCCCGCGCGGAGCACGGCACCGAGGTGCTGTGGCGCCACGATCGCGGCCGCTGAAGCGATCCGCTCACGCGATCAGCGCGCGCAGTCTGGGCCAGTCGAAGGCCGGGCCGGGATCCGTCTTGCGTCCCGGCGCAATATCGCTGTGGCCCGTGATGCTTTCACGCGTGAGCGTGGGATAGATCGCGAGCAGCGCGCGGATCAGGTCGGCCAGCGTCGTGTACTGCGCGCCCTCGAACGGCACGTCGTCCGTGCCTTCGAGCTCGATACCGATCGAGAAATCGTTGCAGTCGGTGCGCCCGTGGTACACCGACTTGCCCGCATGCCAGGCGCGCTGCGCGAAGGGCACATACTGGGTCACGCTGCCATCGCGCCGGATCAGCGCATGGGCGGAAACGCGCACACCCTTCAGCGTCTCGAAGTAGGGGTGGCGGCCCGGCGGAAGGCCGCCCGTGAACAGCGCGTCGATCCACGGCCCGCCGAACTCGCCCGGCGGCAGGCTGATGTTGTGCACGACGATGAGGTCGGGAGTCATCCCTGCAGGTCGTGGGTCGAAGAACGGTGACAGCACCTGTCGCACACCCCTGAGGAGGCCGGTGGCGGCGTCGATGTCGAGCAGCATGGATCGATCATGCCACAATCGCGGCATGCGCCTTGTTCGCGTTTACTCCGCCGAGCCGCTCGCGGCGAATCGCGAGCACACGCTGTCGCGCAGTGCCAGCGACCACGTGCTGCGAGTCCTGCGGCTGCACGCCGGCGACCCGCTGGTGCTGTTCGACGGGCGCGGCGGCGAGTATCCCGCGCGCCTCGTGGGCGCCGGCAAGGGTGCCGCGGTCGTCGCGACCGGCGATCACCGCGGAATCGAGCGCGAATCTCCGCTCGCGATCACGTTGCTGCAGGGGCTCGCGCGCGGCGAGAAAATGGACCTGGTCGTGCAGAAGGCGACCGAACTCGGCATCGCGCGCATCGTGCCGGTGGCGCTCGGGCGCAGCGTCATGCGCGTGGCGGATGGCGAGCGCGCCGACCGCAAGCTCGCACACTGGCAGGCCGTGGCGGTCAGCGCATGCGAGCAGTGCGGGCGCAACCGCGTGCCGGAGATCCTCGCGCCGATGGCGTTCGCTGCCGCACTCGCGCTCGCCGCCGACATCGGCCAGCGCCTGCTGCTCGCGCCGTCGGCGGAACAGGACCTCGGTGCCATGGAACTGACCGCCGCGCCGCTCGCGCTGCTGATCGGGCCCGAAGGCGGGCTCGAGGACGACGAGATCGTCACGGCAGCACGCCAGGGCTGGCGCGCGGCGCGCTTCGGTCCGCGTGTGCTGCGCACGGAGACCGCGGCGATCGCCGCCCTGGCGGTGCTGCAGGCGAGGGCCGGCGACCTCGGAGGTCGTGATCAGGGCCGATAGCTGCTGAACACGAACTCCTGCGACTTCTGCGGAGCGTGGCAGCCGAAGCAGCCCGCGCCATTGCCCGCGCCGACCACGCGTTCGGAACGGCTGTCGCCCGCGAATCCTTCGAAGCCCCAGCCGCCCGTGGCCGCGTACTTCTTCGCGTCCCGGTGCATCACGCCGACGACCTTGCGCTGACCTTCGGTGATCGCCCCATCGGCGGCAACCGCTTCGAGCAGATCGAACACGATCACAGCGCCGTCGGGAAAGTGCCCGCCGGTGTAGCCGGCGATCGCCCGCTCGTTGGCATAGAGATGATGGATACCGCCGAACGAGCCGTACAGCGGATGACCCTCGCCGATCACCATGCTCTTCACGTGCTGCCAGGCACGATAGCCGTCCGGATAAGGCACCGCATCGTCCTCGGCACCGACGACGGCGCCGGCGGCGATGACTCCGGCAAGGGCGGCCGCGGCCGCGAGGTGGCGTACATTCATCTGTATGGTCTCCTGCGATTTGGCCTCGAGGGCCCGGTACGCGACAATTTAGGCACGCGCCCGCCCGCGTGTAAGTCCGCACGCAACGGTGCCTTGCTTACTTTCCGGTGCAAATTGATGGTTACGCTCAGGAAAAGAAAATCCGTCGCGGGCCCGCCGCGCGCCGCCCGCATGGTCGAGGACATCGTCGGCTGCAAATGGTCGCTGGTGGTGCTCGATCTCGTGGGCCAGGGAGTGGCGCGCCCCGGCGCGATGCAGCGCCAGGTCCCGGGCCTCACCGCGAAGGTACTCAATGAGCGGCTGCGCAAGCTGCTGCGCTTCGGCCTGATCGAGCGCCAGGTCTTCGCCGAGGTGCCGCCGCACGTCGAATACCGGCTGACCACGCTCGGGCGCCGCTTCGGCGACATCCTCGAGCGCATCAAGGCGCTCGATCGCGAGCTCGGGTGAATTGGGTTTGCCGTTGCGCGGTCGTTCAGGCGCACCGCGCCGTCAATAACCGGACAAGCGCAGACGCGGCACCGTTCAGGCCGCGACGGAGGTCTCGTCGGCGATCATTTCCTCGAGCATCTCGATGTCGGGGACGAGCGGCGCTTCGTTGACCATGCGCACCTGGCAGATCACCGGGTGGCGTTCCGGGAACGAGCGGGTGTTGTCGGGCCGCACGACATCGGAGCTCACCCGCACGAGTTGCGGGAAGCCCTGCGAAACCAGTCCGAAGTAGCCGCCCTCGACGCGGGAGCCGAGGCAGTGGAACACCACGATGCGGCTGCGGCCCGTGGCGGGCGGAATACCCTGCCCACAGGTGCCCTCGAAACAGATGAGCGGCACGGTGCGGCCGTTCCAGGGCACGGTGCCGAGATACCACGGCGGCGCGCCGGTCATTTCCGCCGGCGGCTGAAAGCCCACCACTTCGGCCACGCAGGCGCGCGGCACGATCAGGCGCCCGTCGACGAGCGGAATGAGCAGGCTGTAGATCTCGCTGACGCGCTCGGCCATGGTTCAGTGCCCCCTGCCGGAGCCCGACGCCCGCTCCGGCTCCCGGCGGCGCGAGACGAGCGGCTCGATCGCCTCGAGCAGCTGCGCTTCCTGATAGGGCTTGCCAAGGTAGTCGTCGACGCCGATCTCGATCGCGCGCGCACGGTGCTTCTCGCCGACACGCGAGGTGATCATGATGATCGGGATCTCCTTCAGACGCTCGTCGGCGCGCACGTGCGCGGCGACCTCGTAGCCGTCCATGCGGGGCATCTCGATGTCGAGCAGGATGATGTCGGGCTGGTTCTCCTGCAACACCTCGATCGCATCGACGCCGTCGCGCGCGGTCAGCACGCGCATGCCGTTGCGCTCGAGCAGGCGCTGGGTGACACGCCGCACAGTGATCGAGTCGTCGACCACCAGCGCCAGCGTGCGCTTGTCGCTGCGGTCGCGCGGCACGACCGGCTCGCTGCGTCCGCGCCATTCGGCGCGCACCAGCGCATTGATGTCGAGAATCACGACGATGCGCCCGTCGCCGAGGATCGTGGCGCCCGAAATGCCGCGGATCGCCGAAATCTGCGGGCCCACGGACTTGACGACGATCTCCCGGCTGCCGACCAGTTCGTCGGTCACGAGACCGGTCGAGTGTTCGCCGGCGCGCACGAGGATCACCGGAATCGTCACGTCCTGCTCCGGCAGCACCGAGGGCTCGAGGCCCACGTACTGCGCGAGGTGCTGGAAGCGGAAGCGCTGGCCGTTGTGCTCGAACTGCGGCGCCTCGGGCCCGAGGTGCGCGGTCACTTCATCCTTCGTCAGGCGCACCACGCCTTCGACGGTCGTGAGCGGCAGCGCGTAGAACTCGTCGCCGGCGCGAACCACGAGCGCATGGCTGATCGCGAGCGTGAACGGCAGGCGGATCGTGAACGAAGTGCCCTCGCCCTCCTTCGTCTCCATGTGCAGCGCGCCGCCGAGCTTCTTGACGGTGTCGGCGACGACATCCATGCCGACGCCGCGGCCGGCGCTCTGCGTGACCTTGCCCGCCGTGGAGAAGCCCGGCTCGAGCACGAGCTGCATGACGTCCTCATCGGACAGCACCTGCCCGGGGCGGATCAGGCCGAGCGCCTGGCCCTTCTCGCGGATCGCCTTGAGATTCATGCCGGCGCCGTCGTCGCTCACCTGCACGATGACTTCGGCACCTTCGCGGCGCAGCGCCAGCGTAATGCGACCGGTCGCAGGCTTGGAGCGCGCCTCGCGCTCGTCGGGCGATTCGATGCCGTGCGCCACGCAGTTGCGCAGGATGTGCTCGAAGGCCGGCAGCATGCGCTCGAGCACCTGCCGGTCGAGTTCGCCGGCGGCACCCTCGACCAACAGCTCGGCGCGCTTGCGCGTGTCGAAGGCCGCCTGGCGCACGATGCGCGCGAGGCGCTGCACGTGTCGCTCGAACGGCACCATGCGGGTGCGCATCAGCCCATTCTGCAGCTCGGTGATCGTGCGCGCCTGGTGCTGCAGCAGATTCTGCGTGTCCTGGGTGAGCGATTCGAGCAGCTGCTGGATGCTCGCCACGTCGCTCGCGGTCTCGGCGAGGCCGCGCGAGTATTGCTGGATCGTCGAATAGCGATCGAGTTCGAGCGGATCGAACTCGGCGCGATGACCGGCCTCGTCCTCGTGCGTGTGCAGGATCTGCGATTCGGTCTCGATCTCGAGCTTGCGCAGCTGCTCCTTCAGGCGCGTGACGGTGCGCGACAGCTCGGCGAGGTTGAAATCGATCGAGGCGATCTGCTGTTCGAGACGCGCGCGGCCGATGCTGACTTCGCCCGAGTAATTGAGCAGCCTGTCGAGCAGGTCGGCATCGACGCGCGCCATTTCCTGGCGCTCGCCGCGCGCAGCAGGTTCGCGTCCGGGCGGCACCGGCGCGGGCGGCGCGAGCGGCTCACCGTTTCCCGCCGCAGTGGGCGGCCCGAATGTCGGCGGCGGCGCGATGGCTGGAGTCATCACGACCGGTGCGGTCGGCGCGGCAGGCGCGGCCACCGCTGCCGGGGCAGCGAGCGCCACGGGTGCGATGGGTGCCGGCGGCTCGATCGGCATGGCCGGCGGCGACAGGTCCACCGGGGTTTCGATGCCCGCATCGCCCTCGAGCGACGAGGGCAGTTCGATTTCGATTTCTTCGGGCTCGGCCCGCGGCTCCGGCTCGGGTGCTGCGGCAACGGCCGGCACAGCCGCCGCTGCGGCAGCCGGCGCAGCAGCGGGTGCTGCAGGCGCGGCGGCCGCTCGCGACGGATCGAGTGCGTGAATGCGTGCGATCAGCGCATCGGCCCGTGCGACGCCGCGACCGGCGATGATCGCGTCGCGCATATGCGCGATCTCGTCGAGGCTCGCGACCAGCACGGCCTGGGCCGATTCGTCGGCCCGCACCGTGCCCGACTCCATCTGGTTGACGAGGGTTTCCATCTCGTGGGCGAGATCGCCCATCGCGATGACGCCCGCCATGCGCGCGCCACCCTTCAGAGTGTGCAGCGGCCGCTTCAGGGCATCGAGATGCGCGCCGCTCGCGCGATCCGCACCCCAGGACTGCAGCGCACGCTCGGCGCTCTCGATCAGCTCACCCGCCTCTTCGGCAAAGATGCCCGCGATCTCGGGATCGTAGTCGGCCGACACGGCCGGCTCGGGAGGTCCCGGCGGCTGCGCGGACACCGGCGGCGCCTGCGGTGGCAGGCTCGCCGCCTGTTCCGCCTCGGCGGCCTCGGCCGCCTCGGCAATGCGTTTGTCGAGATCCGTCTCGGCGCGCGCGATGCGCGCGCGCAGCTGATCGTGCGTCTGGAAGAAGCCCGTCCCCTCGTCGAGATGGCCCGCCACCCGCTCCATTTCCTGCATGCAGTCGCCGACCAGCGCGAGGTCCGCGGACGTGAGGCCCACACCGCTGTCGAAGGACTTGCGCATCCAGTGATCGAGCGGTCCGGCGAGACGGATACCGTGGCGCGCGACGGCCGCCTTCGAGCTGCCGCTCAGCGTATGGCAGGCACGGTATACGTCTTCGGTCAGGACGTGCGGTTCGGGTCGATGTGACTCCTCGCCGAGAAAAGACCGCACCGTGGCGATGTGGGCTGCGGTCTCGCGGGTGAAGATCTCCTGCAGTCCGGGATCGGCGTCGGGTACCGGCGCGGCGGCCTTGAGTGCGGTCTCCGGCACCTGCACGGCGGAAGTCGTCTCGCCGCCCTCGCCGCGCGCGGCGTCCGTGTCCTGGTGTGCCGCCAGGGCGTGGGCGCGCGCAATGATCGGCGCCGTGTCGAGTGCGCAGGCCGAGCCGCTCTCAAGCGCGACCAGCAACTGCGGCAGCGCCCGCACGCCGTCGCGCAGGGTGGCGAGGATCTCCGGCGAGCGGCCCAGCGTCCTGTCGATGAGGCGGTTGAGCAGATTCTCGATCGCCCAGGCGAACTCGGCCATCTCGCGCGCGCCGACCATGCGGCCGCTGCCCTTGAGCGTGTGGAACGAGCGGCGCACGATCGACAGTGCACCATCCTCGAGCGGATTTTCCTCCCAGCGCGGGAACTCACGCTGGATGCGTGCGACCTCTTCCCCGGCTTCCTCGATGAAGAGGCCGACGAGCTCCGGATCGGCGAGCGCCGAGGTCGGCGGCGTGACGGGCACCGGCGCGAGCGTCGGCGGGCTGGCGGCCGGTGCATCGGTCGCATCGAAATCTCCGCCGTCGGTGCCATGCACGACGCGATAGGCGCCGCTCGCCGTGGTGGGAGGTGCGATACGCAGCGTGCGCGCAAAAGTGGTTTCGCCGAGCGGCGGCACGGTGGGGACCGCCGGTTCCGGCTCCGCCGCCAGCGCGTCGAGACAGGCCTGCGCGTTATCGAGCATGTAGAACGGCTCGCTGCGGCGGGCCTGCAGCGTTTCCATGTAGTACTCGACGCTCACGATCGCATCGGCGAGCCGGTCGAGCAGGTGCGAAGGCAGTGCCGGCACGCCGGGGCGCATCACGCGCTGCAGGTGGTTCCCGATGCCGTCGACGATCTCGACCGCGCGCATCTTGCCGAGCATGACGAGGCCGGCCTTGATGCCGCGCATCAGCTCGCTCCAGCTGTCGAGGCCGGCCGTACCGAGGGTGCCGCCCACGCTCTGCGCGACCGCTTCCTTGACGCGCGCGAGGTTCAGCATGCACTCGCGCAGCACGGCGGCCTGCACCTGGTGGAAATCCTGGTCGTCGGCGCCCTGGGACGCATCGCGGGCCTTGGGCACGATCATGCCGACGAGTTGGTCGTCGAGGTGATCCTCGATACCGATCAGCGTAGCGGCGATCTCGAGCAGCGTGCCGTCATCGACCTGCGCCTGGCCGGACACGATCGCCTCGAGCCGGCCGATCTCGCCCTGCACACGCGTGCGCAGCTCGCCGAGGCCCAGCACGCCGAGCGTATCGCCGATCTTGCGCAGCAGTTCCACCTGCGGCGCGAGTTCCGCGGCCTGGCCGCCGCCGCGGCGCACGAAGATGTCGAGCACGTCCTTGACCTTGGCAAGGTCTTCGCGGATCGCCGCGCCCACCGTGCGCATCAGCTTCACGCTGGGCGCGGACAGGCTCTCGCGTTCCTGCTCGACGGCCTCGTCGACCGGCAGCAGGTCGCCCAGACGGAAAGACGCGCGCACGGCCGAGACCTTCGGGCCCGACGATTCGGCACGCGCGATGTAATAGAGGATGTTGTTCAGCAGCTCGACCGGCGGGCTCTGGCAGTAGCGCGCCTCGCCTTCTTCATAGAGGCGCTTGATCTCACGGTCGGCAAGGCCCAGCAGGCGCTTGATCGATACGCCGCCCTCGACACCGCGCTCGCGCAGCGCCTCGATCAGCGCACCGGTCACCCACCAGAGCTGGAACACCGGCTGGCGCGTGGCCACCTGTTCGATCTTGTGGGCGACGGCGGCGAGGATCTCGAGATTCTGGTCGATGCGCTCGCCGCGAATCCAGCCGATCAGGCCGACCTGGAAGCGCGCGCGCAGGCGCCGCGCCCATTGCTCGATGGTAAGCGGCTGCTCGCCCGGGCTCGGCGCAACCGGCGTCGCCTGCCGATCGGACTTCAGGTTGAGCAGCAGCAGCGTGCCTTCCGACAGCAGCGGGCTGCCGCGCACGGCGCGCAGATCGTTCAGCAGCGGCAGCAGCACGAGCGCGAGGTCGCGCCCGCCGGCGATCACGCGCTCGAGGTAACCGGGCAGCTGCACCATGGCGCGCAGCAGCGCGTCGAGGGATTCAGCCTGGTTCTTGCGCTCGGCGGAAGTCGCGATGAGATAGCGCGTGACCTGCTCCATCTCCTCGGCGAGCAGCGCCGCGCCGTAGATTTCGAGTACGCGCAGCACGCCCTGCACCTGGTGCAGATCGCCGGCGACACGCTCGAGCAGCGCGACATTGTCCGGCTGCTCGACAAAGCCTTCGACGGACGCGCGCGCCTCGCCGAGCGTGGCATTGATCTCGCGGCCGACCAGTTCAAGGGTCTGGGTGGCAATCTCCGACATGGGCTCAGCTCGCCTTGACCCGGCGCGCAAGTTCCGCGGGAACTTCCGGACGCTTCAGGCCGCGCATCGTGAGACCCGGGTCGGGCGCCCCCGGCAACCGGAAGCCCGCGGCGGCCTTGCGCATGCCGGCCGAGAGCTCGGCCAGCTTCGCGATGGCGACCGAGTTGGCGCTGGTCGATTCGGCGGTCTGCGCACTGATCTCGCGCAGCACCTGCAGGTTGCGCGCGATGCTCTGCGCCGAACTCGCCTGTTCGCGCGAGCTGCTCGAAATATTCTGTACCAGGCTCGCGATCTGGTTCGACACCTGCTCGATCTCCTCGAGCGCGGCGCCCGCGTTCTCGGCGAGCAGCGCGCCTCCCACCACGTCGGTGGTACTGCGCTCCATCGAGACGACCGCCTCGTTGGTGTCGGTCTGGATCGTGCGCACCAGGACTTCGATCTGCTTGGTGGCGAGCGCGGAGCGCTCGGCGAGCCGCTGCACTTCGTCGGCGACCACCGCGAATCCGCGGCCGGCCTCACCCGCCATCGACGCCTGGATCGAGGCGTTCAACGCGAGGATGTTGGTCTGCTCGGCGATGTCGTTGATCAGCTCGACGATGCTGCCGATCTCCTGCGAGCTCTCGCCCAGGCGCTTGATGCGCTTGCTCGTCTCCTGGATCGTCTCGCGGATCGCGTTCATGCCGTCGATCGTGCGCCGCACGGCTTCGCCGCCCTTGTGCGCCACATCGACCGAGTGGCGCGCGACGTCGGATGCGCGCTCGGCGTTGCCGGAGATCTCCTCGGTATTCGCGGCCATGGCACCGGCGGACTCGGATGCCGAGGCCACCTGCTTCGACTGCGCGACGCTCGCCTTGGCCAGGTGCTGCGAAAGCGCCTGGGTCTGGCGCGCCGCACTGTCGAGCTGGACGGAGGACTGGTTGATCGTGGTCACGAGGCCGCGCAATGCCTCGATCGCGTAATTGATCGAGTCGGCGATGGCGCCGGTGATGTCTTCGGTGACGGTCGCCTGTACGGTGAGGTCGCCATCGGCGAGGCTCGAGAGTTCATCGAGCAGACGCAGGATCGCCTGCTGGTTGCGATCGTTGTCCCGGGACTGGGTATCGACGAGTGCGCGCTGGCGCTCCACGCCCTTGCGCAGGGCGACGAACTTCTGCAGCAGCAGCAGCAGCGGCAGGATCGCGGCCAGGCCCAGCCCCACCGGCACCCAGGCGAGCCACGCGGGCCCGCTGCTGCCTGCGCCGGTAACCGCAAGATTGGCGAGCGCGCGCGCACTGCTCGCCATGCGTTCCGCGGTGGCCTTGCCGGCCGCGAGTGTCGAGGCGGCATTGACGACCGTGCCCACGGCCGTATTCAGCGCCTCGAACTCTTCGCCGAGCGCCGCGGCGCGGCGCGTGGCGTCAGCACCTGCGGCGCGTGGCAGGCCGAGGCTCGCATCGGCACCGTTCAGCCCTTTGATGACCCGACCGACGTAATCGGTGTTCTCGGCCAGGCGCGCGGCGATCTCGGCCTGCGCACCGCTGCCCGTGGCGAGGCGGCCGACATCGAGTTCGATGCGCGCGAGCGCGGTCGCGTACAGATCGAGCGGCCGGCCGATTGCGGAACTTGCCGCCGCACCCGGCACGGCGGTCTGCATGGCCGCCATTTCGGTGGCCATCGCGGGCGCGGAGTTGCCCACCGCGTCCGCGGCCGCCGCCGCCGCCGTGAGTGCCGGGGTCGCCTGCGCGAGCGCGGCGCCATCCGACTGCAACGTGGCCCAGCGCCGGTCACGTACCCAGGAGGACTGCGGCGAGCGCTTCGCGAGCGACGCCAGCTCGGCGAGATTGTCGGCCACGGCGCGCAGCGCCGCGGCATCACCTCGCGCGGCCACGCCCGCATCGAGCGCGATGCTCTGCAGCGCGGTGGCGGCGACGCCCGCAGGTGAACTGGTGCGCCCCAGGAACCAGAAGCTGGCAACGGCCAGCAGCGCAAGCGCCACCGCGACGGTCACATAGCGGCCGAGGCTGCTGGTGGTGCGGATCAGTGACTGGTCGTCGTGCGTGGTCATTGTCGTTTCTTGTCAGGCCGCTGCTTCGAGAAACGCCTGGCTCTCGATCAGAGTGCGCAGGCTGAGGACCGGCCATTGCTCCTGGCCGCGCCTGAAGGTGCCGGCGAGATAGCGCTCGCAGCGCACGATCGTCGGCGGCACGTCCCCGGAGAACTCCGCTTCGGCGAAGCGCCGGAAGCCAAGCACTTCATCAACCAGCAGCCCCGCGGGTATCTCGCGGTGGTGCGCGACGACGACGCGCGCGTTGCGGGTCACCGGCGTCACGCCGCTGCCGAGGAACTGGCGCAGGTCGAGCACCGGCAGCAGCTGTCCGCGCACGTTGGCGAGGCCCCTGACCCAGCTCTTCGCGCCCGGCACGCGGGTCAGCGAGCCCGGCACGCCGAGCACCTCGCGAGTTTCCTCGCGGGCGACCAGGAACAGCTCGCCGGCCATGCGCAGCGCCACCCCGACCCACTCGCGGCCGGCCGAGCCCTCCTGCGCCACCTGGGCCGATACCGCCCGCCCGCGCCGGTCGAGTTCCGAAAGCAACTCGTAGGGCCGGTCGCGCAGGCTCCTGAGTGGGACGGCTTCGCTCATGTCAGGCGGCAAGAGTCGCCTGCGCCTTGGCAACGAGCTGATCGGGCGACACAGGCTTGACCATGTAGTCGACCGCGCCCTGCCGCAGCCCCCAGATCTTGTCGGTTTCCTGGCCCTTCGAGGTCACCATGACGATCGGGATCGCGCGGGTGTGCGGGTCGTTCGACAGCGCACGGGTCGCCTGGTAGCCGTTCATGTTGGGCATCACGATGTCCATGAAGATCAGATCGGGGTGGATCTCCCTGGCCATGCGCACGCCCTCGGCGCCGTCGGTGGCGGTCGCGGTCTTGAAACCGTGCCGCTCGAGCGCGTTCTTGAAGACGTGCACTTCAGTGGGTGAATCGTCGACGATCAGTATGAGCGCCATCGCCATCATCTCCCGACATGCGACTCGATCGCCGCAAGCAGCTCGTCCTTCGTGAAAGGCTTGGTGAGATAGTGCTCGGAGCCGACGATGCGGCCCCGGGCGCGGTCGAACAGGCCATCCTTCGAGGACAGCATGATCACCGGAATGGATTTGTAGACCTTGTTGTGCTTGATCAGCGAGCAGGTCTGGTAGCCGTCGAGCCGCGGCATCATGATGTCGACGAACACGATGTCGGGCTGGTGGTCGGCGATCTTGGCGAGCGCATCGAACCCGTCGATGGCGGTGAAGACCTCGCAACCTTCCTTCGTCAGCAGCGTCTCGGCCGTGCGACGGATGGTCTTGCTGTCATCGATGACGAGGACCTTGAGACCCCCGAGCTTCGAGTTGGCGCCATTCACTTGAACACTACTCCCCGCGCGTTTTCGCGCAGAATCGACAAGCAAGCTGCCGCGCGTTTTAACATATCGGTATACCCCCTGCCATGCCGGCCGCGTCACGTTTCCGGCAAACGGCGGGACCCGAGGAGCCCTGGATGACCCTACGCCGACGACTGGCCGTGGTGATGGACCCCATCGCCGACATCAAGTACGCCAAAGACTCCACCCTGGCCATGCTGCTGGCCGCCGGGGCCCGCAACTGGGACCTGTGGTACCTGGAGCAGCATGATCTCTCACTGCGGGACGGCGTCGCGTGGGGCCGCGCACGGCCGCTGACCGTGCGTGCCGATCCTGTGACCTGGTTCACACTCGGTGAGCCGCACGACCTGGCGCTCGGCGAGCTCGATTGCATCCTGATGCGCAAGGACCCTCCCTTCGACACCGAATACATCTACACCTCGTACATCCTCGAGCGCGCCGAACTGGCCGGCGCGCTGGTCGTCAACCGGCCCCGCGGCCTGCGCGACATGAATGAGAAGGTGTACACGGCGTGGTTCCCGCAGTGCTGTGCGCCAACGCTCATTACGCGCGACATGGGCGAGATGACGGGCTTCCTCGCCAGCCAGGGAAAGATCGTCGCCAAACCCCTGCACGGCATGGGCGGGCGCTCGATCTTTGTGCTCGAGGCCGGCGACAAGAACGCGAACGTCGTCTTCGAGACGCTCACCGACTATGGCCAGCGGTTCGCGATCGTCCAGCGCTACCTGCTCGAAATCGCCGCAACGGGCGACTCGCGCGTGCTGCTGGTCGACGGCGAGCCGATCCCCTACGCGCTCGCGCGCATTCCGGGCGCCACCGACCATCGCGGCAACCTCGCCGCCGGGGCGAAGGGCCGGGGGCGGCCACTCAACGACCGCGACCGCTGGCTCGCCGCCGAGATCGGCCCGAAGCTTGCTGCCGACGGCATGCTGTTCGTCGGCCTCGATGTGATCGGCGGCTTCGTCACCGAAATCAACGTGACGAGCCCCACCGGCATCCGCGAGCTCGACCAGCAGTTCGGCCTGAACATCGGCGGAGTTCTCATCGACGCGATCGAGCGGCGTCTATAATTTCCACGTGGCGTCGGCAGCCCTGGCAGTGAAGGAAGGTATCGCCCCGGTCCGGGACCGGCTGGTGACGATGGGCTTTTTCGCCGCGCTGCTGCACGGCATCGTGATCCTCGGGGTGACCTTCGGCGCGCCGGGTGGCAATAGCGCGGCGCCTGGCCTGCAGGTGCTGCTCGTCGCCGACGAAGTGCCCGCGGCTGACCGCAACGACGACGCGAGCTACCTCGCGCAGCGCACCCAGCTCGGTTCCGGGGCGGGAGCCGCCGTGCGCACACCGCGCAGTCAGGCCCGTATGGGCAGCGCGCAGCCGCCCGAGCCCGTCGATGTGACCGGCGCGGACGCGAACGAGCGCGTACTGACCGCCAACGTGCAGCGCAGCACGATGACCTGGATCGGTACCCTCGACACGCCGCGCGAGGAGCGGCGGCCGCCCGCCCTGCCCGACGTCGCGCTGCCCGACGCCATCGCCGGCGAAGATCTCGAGACGAGCGAGCTCGCGGGCAAGGAACGCAAGGAGCTGTGGATCACGCCGGACACGCGTGAGTCGAGCCTCGCGCCGTATCTCGATGCGTGGCGGCGCAAGGTCGAGCGCCTCGGCACGCTCAATTTCCCGGCCGCGGCGCGTCAGGCGCCGGGCGCGGCGAGTCCGGTGCTCGAGGTCGCGATCGACTCGAACGGCCAACTCGCCTCGGCGGTGATCCAGCGCTCGAGCGGCTCGCCCGAGCTCGACGCGGCGGCGATTTCGATCCTGCGCCTGGCGAGCCCGTTCGAGCCATTCCCGCGCGAACTCGCGGCGAACTATCGCGTGTTGCGTTTCGCTTACGCCTGGGAGTTCGCCGCGAGCGGCACGACGAGTGGAACCGTGACGGCACCTGCCGATTCCCGCTAGCGCGACGCCGCGCGAGTGCCCATACTTGACTGCATGGGCGCATCGACACTCACCAATCAGCTGCTGGTCGCGATGCCCTCGCTGGCGGACCCGAACTTCGCACAGACCGTCACGCTGATCTGTGAGCACTGCGTCGACCGCGGCGCACTCGGCATCGTCGTCAACAAGCCGCTGCCGATGAAGCTCGCCGACGTGCTCTCGCAGATGAAGCTCGATCCGCTCGATGAAAGCATCGGCGAGCAGCCGGTACTGCGCGGCGGTCCGGTGCACACCGACCGGGGCTTCGTGCTGCACCGGCCGGGCGGCCACTGGGACTCGAGCCACCAGGTCTCCGAACTGATCCAGGTCACCACCTCGCGCGACGTGCTCGCCGCGATGGCAAACGGCCAGGGCCCGGGCGACGCGTTCATCGCGCTCGGCTACGCCGGCTGGGAATCGGGCCAGCTCGAGCGCGAGATGCTCGACAACGCGTGGCTGTCGATCCCGGCCGACGAGAACATCGTGTTCGAACTGCCCTACGAGGAGCGCTGGCCCGCGGTGTGGCGGCGGCTCGGCGTCGACCTCGAGAAGATGACCCCCTTTGCCGGGCACGCCTGACGCGGTACGCGTCGCACTCGCCTTCGATTTCGGCCTGCGGCGCATCGGCGTCGCGGTCGGCGACACGCTGACCCGCAGCGCCGCCGCGCGCGCCACCGTGCCCGCGCATGGCTCGGGCCCCGACTGGCCGGCGATCGATCGCCTGGTTCGCGACAGCGCGCCGCACGTACTCGTGGTCGGCAAGCCTTATAATGCCGCTGGTGACGACAGCGAAATGACCACGCTCGCGGGGCAGTTCGCCGCGGAGCTTGCGGCGCGCTACGGACTGCCCGTCGAACAGGTCGACGAGCGTTACTCCTCCATCGAGGCCACTTCCCACCTGAAGGCGCAGCGCGCCAGCGGTGAGCGTCGGCGGCGGCTGCGCAAGGAGGACGTGGACAGCGCGGCGGCGGTGGTGATTCTCAGGCGATGGCTGGAAGGGGAACGATGACGAGACAGACGCGTGCGGATGGCTCACTGCGCCACCTGCTGTCACTCGAGAGCCTGTCGCGCGGGGAAATCGAGCGGCTGCTCGATCGCGCGCAGCAGTATGTCCGCCCGCTCGGTGCACGTCCCGCGACCAGCGACGAACTCGCGGGCATCACGGTTGCCAACCTCTTCACCGAGCCCTCGACCCGCACGCGCGTTTCGTTCGAGCTCGCCGCCAAACGCCTCGGCGCCGAGGTCGTGAACCTCGAGGTGCAACTGTCCTCGCGCGCCAAGGGCGAGAGCATGCTCGACACGATTTTCACGCTCGAATCGCTGCACGTCGACGTATTCGTGATCCGGGACGCCGAGGCCGGGGTGACGCGCCTCGTCGCCTCGAGCGTCGCGCCCCATGTCAGCGTGCTGTCGGCGGGCGAAGGCAGCGTCTCGCACCCCACCCAGGGCCTGCTCGATGCGCTGACCATCCGCCAGAGGAAGGGCCGCATCGACGGTCTCACCGTCGCGATCGTCGGCGACGTGCGCCACTCGCGCGTCGCGCGCTCGGCGTACCAGGCGCTGACGACGCTCGGTGCCGCCGAGGTGCGCATCGTCGCGCCGCCCGCGCTGCTGCCCGCCGACGACGAATTCGGCGGCTGCAGCCGCCACACCGACATCGAAGCGGGACTGCGCGGTGCCGACGTCGTGATGGCGCTGCGCATCCAGCGCGAGCGGATGCAGGATGAGGCGCAGCTCGACGCCGCGGCCTATTTCAGCGAATTCGGCCTGACGAGCGCGCGCCTGCGCCTCGCACGGCCCGATGCGATCGTGATGCACCCGCAGCCGATGAACCGCGGCGTCGAGATCGCTCCCGACGTCGCCGACGGACCGAACTCGGCCATCCGCGACCAGGTGCGCAACGGCGTCGCGGTGCGCATGGCGGTGCTCGCCACCGTGGTGCGCAGGGCATGAGCGCGCCGCTCACGGTGGGCAAGGCGCATCGCGGCACGATCTGCCTCGAGGACGCGCGGCTGCTCGCGCGCCAGTCCTTCAGCGGCGATCAGTACATCCTGCGGCTCGAAGCGCCGAGATGCGCCGCGCGCGCCACCCCGGGCTCGTTCGTGCACATCAGCTGCGATCCCGACATACCGATGCGCCGGCCGCTGTCGATCATGCGTGCCGACCCGCACAAGGGCTGGATCGACCTGCTGTTCAAGGTGGTCGGCGATGGGCTCGCCGCGCTCGCCGAGCGCAAGGTGGGCGAGACGCTCTCGATGCTCGGCCCGATCGGCCACGGCTTCGAGCCACACCCGGCCCGCCCGCTTACTCTTCTTATCGGCGGCGGCGTCGGCATCCCGCCGATGATATTCCTCGCCGAGCAACTCGCCGGGCGCGACGATGCGCAGTGGCAGCCCCTCGTGCTCATGGGCTCCGAGATTCCCTTCCCGTTCGACACGCGCCCCTCGACGATCATGGTGCCCGGGATCCCGCACGGCGTGATCGCCGCGATGCCCGCTCTAGATGCCATGGGTGTTGCGAGCCGGCTCGCGAGCAAGGCGGGTTTCCCGGGCTGTTACGACGGCTGGGTCACGCAGCTTGCCGACGATTGGCTGCATACGCTGGCGCGCGAGCGGCGTGCCGAAATCGAGATCTTCGCCTGCGGCCCGACCTTGATGCTCGAGGCGACCGCGCGCCTCGCGCGCAAGTACGAACTGCCCTGCCAGGTCTCGCTCGAGGAATTCATGGCCTGCGCGGTCGGCGGCTGCGCCGGTTGCGCGGTGCGTGTGGACACCGATGACGGACCGGCGATGAAGCGCGTGTGCGTGGATGGGCCGGTGTTCGACGCGTACAGCGTATTCGCGGGCTGACTGACGTCCCGCTCTCAGCCGAAGTTGATCTTCGCCTCGAGATTGGTGCGCGAGTCGGCGTTGTTGAGTGCTTCCTCGAGCTCGATGCGCCCCTGCCTGACGAGCTCGTAGAGCGCGGTGTCGAAGCTCTGTACGCCGCGCTCGCTGCTCTGCACGATCGCCTCCTTGATGCCCGACACGTCGCCCTTCTTGACGAGCTCGGAGATGTGCGGCGTGTTGAGCATCACTTCGACGGCGGCGAGGCGCTTGCCGTCCTTGCCGAACACCAGCCGCTGGGCAGCGATCGCCTTCAGGTACTGCGAGAGGTCGAGGAAGATCTGGTTGTGCTGGTCGCGCGGGAACATGTTGATGATGCGGTCCATCGTCTCGGCGCAGTTGTTGGCGTGCAGGGTCGCAAGCACCAGGTGGCCGGTGCCGGAGAGGTTGATGCAGGCCTGCATCGTCTCGCGGTCGCGGATCTCGCCGACCAGGATCACGTCGGGCGCAGCGCGCATCACGCTGCGCAGGGCGCGCTCGTAGCTCTTGGTGTCGAGCCCGACTTCGCGCTGGTTGACGATCGAGCGCTTGTTGGTGTGCAGGAACTCGATCGGGTCCTCGATCGTGACGATATGGTCCGAGGAATGCTCATTGCGGTAGTTGATCATCGACGCGAGCGTCGTCGACTTGCCCGAGCCGGTGGCGCCGACCAGCAGGATCAGGCCGCGCTTGAGCATGATCAGCTCACGGAAGACCTCCGGCAGGCCGAGCGTGTCGAGCTTCGGCATGTCGGCGGTGATGTAGCGCATGACCATCGCGGGATAGCCGCGCTGGTGGAAGACGTTGACGCGAAAACGCCCGAGGCCCGGCTCGGAAATCGCGAAGTCGATCTCGAGCTCGCGGTGGAAGTATTCGAGCTGCTCGGGGGTCATCAGCGCGAAGGCCGACTGGCGCACGGTCTCGGGGGTCAGAATCTGCTTGTTGACCGGGAAGATCTGG
>Ga0116143_10001272_pt1 | contig 31253 bp, 29 predicted proteins | sample AD_UKC034_MetaG_FD_89745 | JGI IMG/M metagenome (GOLD analysis project Ga0116143, IMG submission 89745) | Active sludge microbial communities of municipal wastewater-treating anaerobic digesters from USA - AD_UKC034_MetaG | ecosystem: Engineered > Bioreactor > Anaerobic > Digestate | place: USA... | reverse complement strand
TGTGGGCTTTTTTATTTAATTGTATAAAAGATTAATTGAATCGCGGGATTCGAGTCCTCCCGATTCTCGGGACAGGCTGTCCAGTCCGCAGAAAAGCTCATAGAAAATCGGGGCATTAAATTTCCCCTATATTATTTTGATTTATCTAAAATAATCACTAAAATTGTGATAATAATAATGCGGATAAACCGCATATATACATCCGGATTGGGTTTATAGAAAAGGAAAAACCGTTTTTTTAATGAATTATGGGCAAGTGTGAAAGAAAAGAATGTAGGTTGATAATTTACTAAAGATTGTTAAGAAAGATATTAGGCTTTATAAAAGATACTCATTTCAGATTGAGTATTTTAGATGACTAAAATTTGATAAATGAAATCCGAAGAAATTAAAAAGTTATTTTTAAAATTTGAAGCAGCCGCTTCCGAATTAGAAAGTGTTGAATGCTGGAGTGCTCGGGAATTACAAAATTTATTAGGATATTTAAAATGGGAAAATTTTGAAAAAGTAATTCAAAAAGCGAAAAATACATGTATAAATGCGGATGAAGAAGTAGATTATCATTTTCCTGACATTAGGAAAACGATACAGATGCCTAAAGGTGCTGAGAAAGAGATAAGTTACATTCTTTTAACGTCCAGAGAATTTGCCGCAAGCAGAAGACATGAAAAAATTTCAACGAAAACTTGATGGTGATGTAAAAAAACTCTTAAAGGTATAAAAAAGAAAAAGTTATTAAGTGGTTCGCGTGTAAGGTTGGTTTCGGCTGACAGAACGCGGTTCACGAAAATCGGCAACAGAACCTAGCTAAAAAACGTTAAGACGAGATTATAAAAAACACACATACAGCAAGATAAATGCATAAATTGAAAAAAATTTTTAGCGACAAATAATTAAATAACAATATTTATATGGCATTATGAGAATTAAAAACCATAACTTGATTTCAGTAGTGATTATCACAATGATAATTTCGAGTTGTAAAACCTATTATATTCCGATGGAAAGCTTCAATGAACAATTTAAAGACATTAATTCTGTTGAGTTAAAAACCGTATATACAAAAGGTCCCATGGGAGATATTGTAACTTATAAAACATATCCTATTGAATATATCAAATGTGTAGATAAAGAAAATAATCCAATTGAATTAAAAAATAGCCCATCAATCGAAGTCCGTATTACTGGTAAAAATAACAAGAAAGTCTATTTTTATTTTGACCAAATGTTCGTACAAGACTCAATTCTAAAAGGAGACGGTTCGAGATTTATTTATTATCCCAAACAAATTCCAATAAAAGATATAAAATTGATTGAGATTCAAGATGGTCATAAAAATTTTAAATATATCGATAAAAAACAATAACAACCTCATATACAGGCTCATAAAACGTTAGGCAAACATTGTAAAAAAGAATTATATTATGAAAAAAATGCTTATTATTTCTTCGATTTTAATAACACTATTTGCGTTTAAAGCTAATAGTCAGGATTATGAAACTATATGTAAAGTTGGTTCATCAAGTTGGAATTATATTCCTTACGGAGGGTGTGATTTTTTTTATACTGATAGCATCACGATACTGAAAGACACAATATACAATGAGCAAAATTATTTTCTTCTATATAGTTTCGGCTATTTTGAAAGTGATACAGCCGGTTATCTGCGCGAAGATACTATTGTTGGCAAATTATGGTACAGAGAAAATTTGTCGACAGCTCCGGAATATTTGATAATGGATTTATCCCTAAATAAAAACGATAGTTTTATGTTACATGAATATAGCTACCCCACAGAAATAACTGTTGACACAGTTTATTATGATGATGAGAACCGTAAACATGTTGGCTTTAGCGACGAAATTATTCGAATCTGCTCATTTACACCGGACTTTGAATTTATTGAGGGAGTTGGCTCAACTGCTTGTCATTTCTATCAGGGCACAAGCTCCGGTCCTTATTTATCTACTTCATTGCTGTGTTGCCATAGAAACAATGAATTGATTTTTTCAAATGAAGAGTTTTATAATAATTGTAATTTACTGTGTGTCAATGCCCATATATCTAATACTGATTCAGAGGTAAATGTTTTCCCAAACCCATCGAATGGATGTTTTGAAATCAAATTTGACAATCCAAATTGTGAATTTTTCATTTTCGAAATTTATTCTTTAACAGGTCAAACTGTTTATTCAGAAAAAACAAATAATGATTTAATAAATATAAAATCCGGTTTGAACGGCAGCGGAATTTATTTTTACACTTTAACTAATAACAAAAACAAAATGATTAACGGTAAAATTCTAATCGAGATTACAAACCACGTTTGGTAACACATACGTAGCGATGAATTAAGAAAACTCTGCAGAATGTCAAATGGTATTATCTGGTTACAGGTTCTAAAAAAAGTATCAAAAACATCATTTCCGATATGCAGATAAACCGTAGTTTTTTGTAACTTTGTAAGCGGTAAATATCGAGTGACAAAATAGAGATAGGCAATTTATGAGTAATACGAAAATATCCATACGTTTTTTTGACGATCGCGAGGTGCGAGCCGTTTGGGACGATGAAAATGCCAAGTGGTGGTTTAGTGTTATTGATATAGTTGCAATTTTAAACGAACAGGACGATTATACAAAAGCAAATAATTATTGGCGTTGGTTCAAACGAAAGCTAAAATCTGAAAACAATCAACTTGTGAGTGCCACTCACGGTTTCAAATTTGTTGCCGCAGACGGCAAAAAACGTTTATCAGATACGCTTGACAGTGAAGGAGTTATTGAATTGGCAAAGAACTTTCCAAACACCAACGCAATGAAGTTTTTGGATTGGTTCTTATACAGCGACAATAGCATTGACGGACAAAGTAAGAAAAAAGCATACACTCTTTTTGAAAGCAATTTGATAGACAAATTTGAAGTTGGCACAGCCAAAGGTTTGCAACAAATACATGCTTATCTTTTTGGCGGATTGTATGATTTTGCAGGACAGATCAGACAAAAAAACATTTCAAAAGGCGGTTTTCAATTTGCTGTATCACACTTTTTAGGTGAGACATTACGTCAGATAGAAGTTATGCCCGAAACAACATTTGACGAAATAATAGACAAATATATTGAAATGAACATTGCTCACCCTTTTATGGAAGGCAATGGCCGAAGCACAAGAATATGGTTAGATTTGATATTAAAAAAACGTCTCCGGAAATGCGTTGATTGGAGCAAAATAAGTAAGAAAGATTATATGAACGCAATGATGCTGAGTCCAATCAGAATTAATGTTCTAAAATCACTTTTGGAAAAAGCGCTCACAACAAAAATAAACGACCGCGAAATGTTTATGAAAGGTATTGATTACTCGTATTACTACGAAGAGAACGAGTAAAAACAAATTATATATTCAAAAATCATTTCTAATTTTACGAGTAGCCTTATCTCCTAGCCCTTAACAATTCGTATTACTTTAACATCAAATTCAGTGTGAAACTTAAGTATATATATACCGGCAGGTAAATAAGATAAGTCGAAGGCTGAAGAATTTGTTTCCATTTTTTCTTTATAAACCAGTCTGTTTCCTAAATCAAAAATTTCGCAATAAAAACCTTCATTCGAGTTTATCGTCACATTTAATATATTGTCGAATGGATTTGGATATACTTCGATATTTGAAACAGAATTTTCAACTATTTCTGAGCTGTTTAGCACTTCAATTTCAAAATCTAAACTTACTGTTAGCAAGCCGTCAGAAACGGATATTGATACCGGATTCATGCCCAGATTTTGTAATTGAGGTATCCCATATAATATCATATCTTCAGTATCAAATGTCAACCAGTCAGGCAAGTTAACCATGTTGAATTCCAAAATATTCCAATAGTTAGTATCTGCTGCTGAAACACTCATTTCGTAGTAATCGTCTGTATAGGCTAAAATTATTGGTACACAGGTGTAATATGGCGCAAAATTATGAATTTCATTTTTAAACCACCAGTACGACTCCGGACTTATTTCAGCATGCTCCTGATTTTCGTATGGATAATAAACAGCATCAAAAGGAGTAATAATATTGTCAGCATTTTGATCTACGTTAAAAAAAGGATCATTAGTATTAAGAATGCATAGCGAACTAATTGTGGGGATAAAACAATGGCTGTCATACAAAGCTACTATATCGCCATAACCCGGGTCGGTATCTGCTATTTCCCAAAAAGTCGGAGTATCGCCTCCGGGAGCATTATCATACGATTGAGTGTTTTTTACATAAACCTGTTCTATAACTTCATCCAAAGGAGCTATAGTATTATATAATCCGTCAAAAATTTTGGTAACAGACTGATCGGGAATAGCCCAAATATCACCACGCAAATCAACCAAAAAATCTGAGTAATAATAGTCAACAACTTTTTCTCCTGCAGCAAATGGTTGAGTAATACCAAACCCGCTGCCATTGGCAACAGCAACAATTCTTGTATTCTGCGGAAATCCTAAAGCTGTAAGGTCATCAACAAGATTATTCCTCAAAGGATTGGGACCTGCTAATGAATCCACAGTAGCAGTATAATGATATAAAAGCATCTGTTTGGCAGCAATTGAGTTCATTTTACCTAAACCGAAAACAGCACCTTCAGAGTCTGCCTCTTCTGCAAAAAATCTTAACCAATTTTGAATACCAAGAGGAATATTTGCTCCTTTATGAGGAGAATCAAAACTAATCCAATTGCGTACATGGTGATGCATATCATTTGACTCCATATATGTAATTGCATATCTTGTAATCAATCCGCCCATACTGGGACCAACAACCACAATTTGAGGATTTTCTTTAAAAGTTCCAGATTGCTGCATAATATATTGAACAGTGTCCAGTAAATTTATAACCAGCATGGCATTTCGCTGAATGTAGTCTGCACCAGCATGGAAGTTAAGAAGAATAAAATCGTCTCCAAATGTCCTTAAGCTGTCAATCATATTCTGCTGATTTGCCAAATCCCACAATCCTTCAATAGGCCTCAGATCATTCGGATCAAATCCGTCAACTATTATAACGGGATTTACCAATGTAGTATTTCCATTGCCGTAAAATATAGCGACATCTCCCGTTACCAGACTGTCTTGATAAGGTATTTGTGACTCAAACAATGGCCAATATTCAGAAGGTGCCGGCATTGACTTAGCCGAACCTTTTTTTGTAATAAAATCAAAACCGGAAACTCTTGGTACATCTTGTGAAAAAGTTGCGGGAACTTGTCCAATTAAAAATAATGCGTAGAAAAGAAAAGTAAAAAATTTATTCATGACTTATTAAAAAACAATAAATATATTTCAAAAAACAAAAGTATATAAAAACTAATAATAAAATTACCTTATCCTTAGCCTTAAATAACCAATCCCTAAAACAAAAATATTAAAAGCAATTAAAAATTACAATATAAAAAATGTCATAATTTCATTATATTGAACCAACTTGGATAATTCTTACAAAAGTTGGATTAATAATTTACATACTTACAGGAATCGTTATTTCAAATCCGGCTTCCAGTTTCGGTATCTCATAACTTTCGAGAATAAAATCGCTTAACCTGTATTGGGCATATATTGACAAAACTCCGTAACCAATTCGTGTTCTGATCCCATAATGTGGTTGAACAAAGTCCTCAAATGATTGTTTTGATTGGATTACTGTAGATTCAGTTTTAATTTTGTAATAATAACCTGCTCCCATTATGTACTGACCGTAGATTCCGGTATCCCAAAATAGACCAAAACCTAACAATCCTGAAGGCAATAGTCTTAGACGCTGATAAATTTCAAAATTAAGACTATGAAAATAGAACTTTTCTTTTGCTTTATAACTTACAAAGCCGTAAACAGTCTGCCAATCAACAAAATTCAATAATCTTATATTTGAGCTGCTCCACTCAATATTACAGCCTAAACTATACCACTTTACAATATTCTGTTTATAACGAAGTCCAAAATTATATGAACCTGATTTAAAATAACTTAAGTCATAATTTACAGGAACAGATGGCAAGAAGTGGCTAAAAGAAAAATAAGGTTGGATTATAAAACCTGCATTTACCCCGAACTTTGAAGGTTTGTCAATTGCCGGAATCTTTGACAACCATGCGTAATGTTCGTTTAGTACAGAAGGACTTTCAATAATATTTTGCGGCTTATTGGAATCATTCGAAATGTATTCTTCAGTAAAGCCATTGCTGCAAACAGACAATATTTTACCTCCATTTAAAGCAGATTTGTTAATGCAGATAGCTTTATTTTCCGTTTGATGATAGTATTCAGTGTGTTCATAATACTCAATCAGTCCGGTAGCATTTCTTATATGATAATAAATTCTCTGTATATTTTCTTGATTAGCTTGTATCGGTGTTATTATAATTACAGTGTCTTCTTCTGTAATTGCAAATGATTTTTCTTTTGCCGGTCTATTCTTATTCATAAAATATTCTGCTTGCGGTACACCATAGCCAATAGCATAATCAAAGTATGGATAACTGTCTCCTGATTTTTCAATTTCAGCTTTCATTTCCATTGCATTTAGCTCAGGCTTGGTTTGCCATGCACAAGCAACAAATCCGGCAACCAAAGGGCTGGAAAAAGAAGTCCCGTAAGCATAAGCAAATCCGTCTTTTTTCGCCACCATAGCATATCCATAAGCCACAACATTTGGTTTTAGTCTTCCATCTGCAGTTGGTCCATAAGAAGAAAAAGAAATATGAAAATCGCTGGTAGGTTCAATACCGCCGACAGACAAAATACTGTCTGCATCAGCCGGAGCGCCAAGAGTTATCCAAGTTTTGTCATCACCTTCGTTTCCCATAGCGTTACAAACCAAAATACCTTTTGATGCTGCCATATTTGCTGCTCTTGTAACTAGACAAGTTTTACCATCCATGTCTTTAGTCCTGTGTCTATCTGCTCCATAGCCTAATGAAGAATTTATTATGTCTGCTCCATTTTTATCTGCCCATTCAACAGCCATCATCCACCAAACCTCTTCTTTTGCAGGTTCTGCTCCAACTTCAGTTCTAGCCAGCAAAAACTCTGAACCTGTTGCCAATCCCATTTTGTTGCCTTCGGTTGCGAATCCTGCAATACAACTTAAAACCATTGTGCCATGACTATTCCAACCGTACACATCTTCCTTTTTCTTCGGAAAATTCCAGGTTTTAATAATTTGATTATTAGTTCTCAAATGTTCAAATGATTTATGAGTATCAACGCCCGGAAATCCCCCATCAAAAACAGCTATTCTCAATCCTTTACCATCAATGCCGGAATTAATAAACCACTCGCCTCCCATCCTCTTCAACTGTGACCTTAAATCATCATCACTAAGTTGGTCATATACAGCAACTTCGTCCTTATTGGATGCCAATTGCATATCATTTTCTATAACCACAATATCTTTTACAAAATCCAATTGTGATACTTTTAAGATATCCTCTTTATTCGCATAAACTGCAACAGCATTAAACCATCTGCTTTCGCCAACTATTTCATCAACTGACTTCTCAATTTCAGTCTTATATGCATCACAAAGCGGATAATCAGTTATATCATATAGCGAAAGTCCGTTTTTAATACGCCTGTCAATTGCTTTTTGATCAAAATAATCATAAGGGTTAAATGTGGTTCCGGCTTTATCATTAAGATATACCCAATAATAATCCTGCGAAAAGCTAACAATTGATATTACCAGCAAAAGAGAAATAGAAAATAGTTTTTTCATCTAGAATGATTTTTAATTATCATTCAAAAATACTAAATAAATCTATTTAATCGCAATCTATTTTTCTTTATGGTTTGACGTATTGCCCTATAAACAATGGAGTATTAAACTTATTTTCTTTTAAAATATAAATAAAAGGACGGTTTGCTATAAAGTTTATAAATAAATCCGTTTCCTGTGGCATTGCCGATGATGTAGCCACCATAACAATGGCTGTTGCTGCTGCGGCTTCAGAACCTTTTTCGTCAATTTCGAAAAACACCTTTTGCAATACTTCACTTATTGCAAGATCGTTTGCATGTGATACGCCTGAGAAATTCGGATTATCAAAAGCATCCTTTACTCCCATTGACTTTAAGACATCTGCCAACTTAAACGATGATTCAATTTTAAATTTTGGGATTTCCATATAAACATCATTAAATCTCAAATTATTGATAATTTCAAAATACTCTGCTCCGCCAGGTATATAAGAACTAATATTTTGCAAATCCGAATTTCTAGGCAATATTATTATCAATGACAATTCAGGTGAAGTATATGGCAATTCTAAAACCTGGTTAGATTTATATTCGGTATATTTAACGCCGGTTGTTCTTTGAATCATGAAATCGGTATTAGTGGAAACCTCTTTTGTTGAATAAAACCTCTTTGATTGTGTTGATGACTTGCTAAAAGGATATTTCCATTTCGATTTAATATAAATGGCATTAACCAAAACCATTTTTGTGCTTTCATCTAGAGTTCCCTCCGGAATTAAATTTTTTATTCTATTCTTGGTCATTTCGCTGACCCATGAGTTAATATGAGATTCCTCGCTTCTAAAGTTATTCTTAAAATCAACGTTTTTAAAAGCACCGTTAAAATAATCTTTTATAATTTGGCGATAGTCATCTTTTATTATATATGTGTTTTCGAGAAAAATTCGATTGGCTAAGTTAAAATCCAAACTTGTATCGTTAGCAAATTCATTAAAATACTTTAAATAATCTGAAAACCCTGACAGAAACCCATGTATATCTTTCTGGAAACCGAAAACGGCAGATATTTCTGAGGCAGTATTCTCTATTGCTCCTCCGTAAAGCATCCCCATTGCAATATTTAATGAAACAGGCGAAAAAGAAATATTTTCATTTTTACTATCCTCACATAACTTGGCAAATATTTTAAAAGAAAAATCTGTAATTGCTCCTGCATCAGAAAAACCTGAGTCGCTAACAATTGAACTATAATTAACTGTTTCTATGACATCCGATTTTTCATTACTATCAACAATAGTATTATCTTTAGATATACCTATTGAAGTCTCTTTTTCCGTTTTACATGAAAAAACGAATATTAGTAACGACACAAACAATAATGAGGCTATAGTTTTCATCTTAGTAAATTTTAAATTTCGACTATGATAATTAAATCAACTAAATTCTGCATTTTTTTTACAGATTTTTCTTAACATTTTTAAAAACGCTAGTAAAAAACAAATAAAAAATTAAATTTGCAATAATTATTTAAGAATATGAAGAAGTACATTCAGGATTTCGAAATTGTTTATAACCTAAGACTTAACAAAGACTATTTTATTTTAAAATTATTTAGTGAAGATGAATTAACGACAATACTGCCGGCACAGTTTGCAGAAGTAAGAATCCCGGATTCATCATCTACATTTTTAAGGCGACCGATAAGCATTCATGATGTAAACTATGAAAAAAACACTATCACTTTACTAATCAGAATTGCCGGAAAAGGAACCGAAAAATTATCAGAATTAAAAGCAGGCGAATTAATAAATCTAATCTTCCCATTAGGCAATTCTTTTTCGCTGCCAATAATGGACAAAGTATTATTAATTGGTGGCGGATGCGGGGTCGCACCAATGTTATATACTGCCAAATACTTTATGCAATTTGGGTTTATGCCTACTTTGCTACTAGGCTACAGAGATAAAGAAAGTATTTTAAGAAAAGAGAAATTCGGAAAATACGGAAATGTATTTTACACTACTGAAGATGGAAGTTTTGGAGAAAAAGGGACTGTTTTAGATCATTCACTATTTAGTAGTGACAGTTTCAATTTTAAAAAAATCTATGCATGTGGGCCTGAGGCAATGTTAAAGAATGTTGCAGCTCGTGCAAAAGCCAAAAATATTGATTGCGAAGTCTCTTTAGAAAACATGATGGCTTGTGGCATAGGAGCTTGTTTATGTTGCGTTCAAAATACAACAACCGGTCATAAATGTGTATGTACAGAAGGTCCGGTATTTAATACTAAAGATCTTATATGGTAAATCTTGAAATAGACTTTAACGGATTAAAGTTAAAGAATCCGGTATTAACAGCCTCAGGAACATTTGGCTATGGTAACGAATTTGCCGATTTTATCAATTTAAATCAATTGGGTGGTTTTATTGTTAAGGGCACAACGTTAAAACACAGAGAAGGCAATCCGTATCCAAGAATGGCCGAAACGCCTTCAGGAATGCTAAATGCAGTGGGTTTACAAAACAAAGGAGTTGATGTATTTTGTAATGACATTTATCCTTCAATCAAAGATTATAAGACTAATATCATTGTTAACGTAAGTGGTTCAACAATAGAAGATTATGTTAAGACTTCTGAAAAGATTAATGAACTCGATAATATTCCAGCTATAGAATTAAATATATCCTGTCCAAATGTAAAAGAAGGTGGAATGGCTTTTGGGACAAGTTGTGATGCAGCATCAGAAGTTATTAAAGCTGTAAGAAAAGTTTACAAAAAGCACCTAATGGTCAAACTTTCTCCAAATGTAACAGACATTGCTTCAATTGCTAAAACGGCAGAAGATAACGGAGCTGATAGTATATCATTAATCAATACTCTTCTCGGAATGGCTATTGATGTAAAAACCAGAAAGCCCAAGCTATCGACAGTTACAGGAGGACTTTCTGGACCAGCAATTAAACCCATAGCTATCAGAATGGTTTGGCAAGTATCCAAAGTTGTAAAAATACCTATATGCGGCTTGGGGGGCATAATGACAACTGAAGATGCATTTGAATTCTTACTGGCCGGTGCATCATGCATTCAAATTGGAACTGCAAATTTTATCGAACCTGACATTACTGTAAAGATAATCCACGGTTTGGAAGTTTTCTGCAAACGAAACGGAATAAAAGATATAAAAGAAATTATTGGCGGTTTAAAATTGTCGTAAATGCCAGTTCTCTTCCGACTAGTAAAGATTTTGTCATAATGTCTAAATATTCTTCTATACAAGAATTCGGTCATACAAAAAAATAAATACTAAATAAATATGTATTTATTATAAATTTATCTAACTTTGGTACATATTATTTGAAACTTTTCAGTTAGACAATTCAAAATAGTATTTATGAATAAAAAGAAATTCTTTTTAAATATCTTACCGGAAATACTAATTTTTATAGCTGCAATAATTGGAGGTTTTTTTTATCTCAACTATTCTTGGAACAAAATAGAAACAAAAAATCTTGTTAGAATACAACGAATTGCCGAATCTATTGAGATAATGTTACCTCATGAATTGATCGACAGCCTTAATGCAACAAAATCAGATCTGAATAAAAAAGAATATTTTGAGCTAAAAAAGCTATTAGGGGCACTTATGACAGTAAATCCTGAATCGAGATTTACATATCTTTATACTCTGCGAGAAGGTAAAATATTCTTTATTGCAGATTCAGAACCCATAGATTCTCCTGATTATTCGCCTGCTGGTCAGGAGTTTGTCGAAGCCGATTCCAGCGTTTATATACCATATTACGAAAACCGTACTATCATCTCAGAGCCTATTACTGACAGATGGGGAACATGGGTAAGCGTAATGGTGCCCGTTTTGGATAAAGAAAATAAAGAAGTTATTGCCGTTTTCGGGATGGATTTTAATGCAGCTTTATGGAAAAAAAATATGTTGTATGAGCTATTTCAATCTTCATTAATTGTTTTGTTGTTTTTAATTCTTCTTGTTTTTCTTCTAATAATAAAGACAAAAAACAAATCTTTAAGAAAAGAATTGCAAGCAAGAAAGAATACTGAATTGGCTTTGCGTAGCAGCGAAAGCAAATACAAACAACTAGCAGAAAAAATGACAGATGTCGTTTGGCTTATGGATTTTAAAGGCAAAAGCTTATTTGTCTCCCCTTCCATCGAATCATTTACAGGCTTTACAGTTGATGAATACATGAATCAAACAATTGATGAAAGATTTACTTTGGAATCGGCTATAGCAGGCAAGAAAATATTGGAAAATGAGGTTAAAAATTTTTTGAACGCTAAAGAGAAAAACAATAAATATACGAGTATTCTTGAAATGGAATATATTTGTAAAGATGGTTCTACCAAATGGGGAGAACTTATAGTAACACCATATTTAGATGAAGCAGGTACACTGATTGGGATTCATGGTGTAACGAGAGATATAACTAGTAGAAAACATACCGAAAACGAACTTATTAAAGCTAAAGAGAAAGCCGAAGAAAGCGATCAACTTAAATCGGCATTTTTGTCCAATATGAGTCACGAAATTCGTACGCCAATGAATGGAATAATAGGCTTTGCGAGTTTATTAAAAAGACCAAACCTAACAGGCGAAAAACAAAAGGAATACATTAGTTTGATAGAAAAGAGCGGAATGAGAATGTTGAATATTATCAACGATATTATTGATATTTCCAAAATTGAATCAGGTCAGATGCAAGTTTATTTTTCAGATACAGATATTAATTCTGTAATGGAAAATCAATATGCATTCTTTTTACCTGAAGCAACACAAAACGGCATTAAGTTTATTTGTAATAACTCTTTAACCCCGGAATAATCTCATATAAAAACGGATTCAGAAAAATTGTATGCGATACTTACCAATTTAATAAAAAATGCAATAAAGTTTACAAAACAAGGAAGTATTGAATTTGGCTGTCAAAAGAAAGGAAAGTTTGTTGAATTTTATGTAAAAGACACAGGCAAGGGAATTCCACAAGACCAGCTTGAGTTAATATTTGAAAGATTCAGACAAGCAAGTAATTCTCATAGTCGTGGATATGAAGGTGCAGGATTAGGATTATCAATATCTTCAGCTTATGTAACTATGCTCGGAGGCAAAATTTGGGCGGAAAGTACCCCTGATATTGGTACCGTTTTTCACTTCACGATAAGTTATAAAAAAGTTGATTCAAAAACTATAGAAAACATTAAAGAAAACAACTCAGATACAACAAATAAAATTAAAAAAGGACTTAAGATAATGGTTGTTGACGATAGTGATGATGCTATATCTTTGTTAAAAAAGTTTCTTGAGCCTATTAGTAATCAAATACTTACTACCACAAACGGAGATGACGCACTGGAACTATATAAAAAGCATTCTGATGCTGACGTAATTTTTATGGATATGAAATTGCCAGGTATTGACGGATATGAACTTACTAAAAAAATACGAAATCTAAACAAGGATATAATTATTATTGCTCAAACCGCTTATGCCTTAAATGAAGAAAAACAAAAAGCTCTAAATACTGGATGTAATGATTATATTTCAAAACCATATACTGAGGATGATATTTTAAAAATAATGCGTAAATGGTTTGAATAAATAAATTGAGTATATTTACAATAAAATTTTTATGAAATTTTTAATCATAACAATCTGTTTAGGAATAATTATCTTTATTGGATGCAAGAAAGATAACAATAACCTCGATCATGGAGTGTTAATTAAAGGAACACTGACAAATAATAAAACAAAATCAACTAAAAGCGGACTGACTTTAGCCGATGCTGATAAAATTATGGTCATTTACGGCCAAATGTTTGAGGTTGTGGAAATTGATGATGAATCTTTTGCATTATATGCTCCTCCGGGTTCTGCTACAGCTTTAATTTTTGTTACCAAAAAACTTGAATATATCGGACACCTTTCTGTTGGAGGCATGAATATGTTACCATTGGTGAATTTGTCAGACGGAGAAAACACTGTAATTGATTTATCAGAATTAACCCTTGATGGCGATAGAGTTTATCCTTCGAATGACCCGGTTGGTAACGAAATTCTAATTTCGGAAGAATTTATTGAATTACTGCAGGAATTAGGAGCATTTTATGAATCCTTGGCAGAGAATATTGATACTGATTCGGATGGAAAACCTGATTATTTTACCGACTCTCACATGATGATAAACACAATGTTCAGAGTGCATGCCGGGGCTTGTGGAGTAAATGAAACAGAAGCTCAGCTGTACAATGAAATTAATCCGGATTTGCAAGAGACGTTTATTGAATATTTCTTTAATATACGAGGTGGTTATGGAATTATACCTGAACATATAAATGTAGCTTTTAACGGTCCGGAAGGAAATCCCCATACAAATATCAATGTTGGAGACAATTACTCTTATTACCCAAATTGTAAATTTGGTTTTCAATCAACCTTTGATCGTTCAGATGGAGAACCTTTTGAAACAGGTGTTTATAATTTCAGCCTTGATGGAACTACCTTTTATAAACTCCATTACTATAAAATTGATGTTGAAAGATTCCTTGTTTTGGCTCGTCCCAGATTAATAACTGATAACACTGGTAAGGTGACAAATATTATGATTACTTATGAAAGTTCAGATAATCAAAATGTTGAGGCTCCTGCTTTTGTTACATGGCTTAGAGTTGAAATACAAAAAAAGGATAATGGTGAAGATTGTATTGTAATTGGTGAAAATGAAAACGATATCATTTCTGATTATTCCAATGTAATTGTTCCGGAAGAAATAAATATTGATAATGTTGAAATTGTAACTATTTCATACGCTGATATTGTGGGGAATGAATATGCCATTAGATGGAGTCACGTAGAATAAATACCACTGCTCAACCACTCCAGCGCGAGTTACTCGCGTTGGAGTTTGGGAAGAATAATTAAAGTCTAAAAAAACATTTTAATTCAACTCCTCCAGCGCGAGTTACTCGCGCTGGAGGAGTTTGGTTATTCTATTCATTAACCTATCCTATTTTTAATTATCTTTGTTTAAACATTGCTTCATGTCAGAATATTACAAAGCCCATGACGATACCAAAGCTTATTTTATTACAAGTACCAACCAATCCAGCGCGAGTTACTCGCGTTGGAGTTTGGTAATTCTATTCATTAACCTATCTTATTATTAATTATCTTTGTCTAAACATTACTTCATGTCAGAATATTACAAAGCCCATGACGATACCAAAGCTTATTTTATTACAAGTACAGTTGTAAACTGGGAAAAGGTATTTATTGAAGAAAAATATATTAATATACTTATAGACTCAATACGCTTTTGTCAGAATCATAAAGGTATGGAATTGTACGCTTATTGTTTAATGCCGACTCATTTTCACATTATTGCAAGAGGGAATGACATAAGGATTAGTAATATAATGCGTGATATGAAAAAATTTACATCTGTGAAAATCATTAAGGAAATGGAACTATCAGGGGATAAAAATAAAATGCTGACGGTTTTTAGGAATGAAGGATTACGTATTAGAAGAAATTGGAAATACAAGTTTTGGCAAGATGGTTTTCATCCTATTGAAATTAGTACAGAAAAGATTTTTAAACAAAAACTTAATTATATTCATTTAAATCCTGTTGATGCGGGATTTGTATCATATGCAACAGAGTATAAGTTTTCATCTGCAAGAAATTATTCAGGAATGTGTGGAGTTTTAGATATAATCATTGAATAATAAAAATTGTAAAGATATTCTGTAACTCCAACGCGAGTAACTCGCGCTGGAGTTTGGGTATTCATCTGCAAGGAATTATTCAGGAATTGGTGGAATATTAGATATAAACATTGAATAATGAAAAAATTGTAAAGATTCAATTCACCAGCGCGAGTAACTCGCGCTGTAGTTTTGGAATGTAAAGACACCACTCCAACGCGAGTAACTCGCGCTGGAGTCTTGGAGTTTGGCGAGAATAATACACTTTGGAGATTTAGAAAACTTAAATAAATTTGCATTCAAATAAAAGCGATTATATTATAAACTTTAAATGGCTGTTGATGAAAATAATTATTCTAGCAGTTTTTCAACTAATCCTAGTAAAAGCATTTACTCAAACTGAGGTATCAATATACGGAGGCATTCTAGATTTACCCGGACTTGCAGTGGAGCATAAGTTTAATAATAAAATAAGTTTTAGCTTGGGGGGTTCATTTTATTCAAAGAAAAGTTATGGAATAATAACAGAAGACCCGATTTACCACCGTAAGCACAATAGCTTTGCTAATTTAGAATTAAAGAAATATAAAACTAATGCCAAAGAAGTTGATGCGTTTTATTACGGCATTTATGCAAGGTATTGGCTTTTACACAATTTTGTGAAAAATGTTGACGAATTTACCCCTGCACAAATTGAGTATGCAGAAAACAATAACTTAACTATTAGTTTAAAAGAACATAAAATATCTATAGGATTACTTACAGGATATAAACTATATCCCACTGATAAACTTTGCATAAACCTTACCGGCGGATTTGGTTTCTCGCCAAAACAATGGTACATTAGAGAAATTAACGATTATGGTCTTCCACTGCAAGTCGTACTAAAAGGCAGCAATGATTTTATTGGATATTTCAATCACATTAGCGCAATAGGGCGAGTTAGTTTGTGTTATAAATTTTAGATTTCACCAACTCAAACTCTCAAACTCCAGCGCGAGTCATTCGCGTTGGAGTGGTGGTTATGGTTGGGAGGAAGAATAATTAAAGGCTAAACAATATTTTAATTTCTTAAATTACATTGCTTCAAAAAATAATAGTATTTTTACAACATAAATTATATTATGAGAATTGCACTAATTGGTTACGGTAAAATGGGCAAAGCTGTTGAGCAAATTGCCTTAGAGCGTGGGCATACTATTACTGCTGTTATTGATATTAACACAACCGATAAAATTAGCGAAAATCTAAAATCTATTGCAGACATTGCTATAGAATTTACTTCCCCCAATTCAGCTAAACAAAATGTTATCAATTGTTTACAGAACGGCATTTCAGTCGTTAGTGGTACAACAGGATGGGATTTAAATAAAGATGAGTTTAAAAAATTATGCATCAAAAATTCGGCAGCAGTATTTTATGCTTCAAATTTTAGCATTGGAGTTAATGTATTTATGAAGATTAACGAAAAGCTTGCTGAACTTTTGTCGGGATTTAATGATTATGAAGCAAAAATTGAAGAAACTCATCATATTCATAAGCTAGACAAACCAAGCGGTACTGCAATAACTTTAGCAAATGGAATTATTAAGAATAATCCAAAATATGTTAAATGGATGTTAAATCCGTGTAATGAAAAAAATAAAATAGAAATCAACTCGTTTAGAGAAGGTGAAATTTATGGAGATCATAAAATTATATGGGAAAATGACATTGATATAATCAGCATAAGCCATTCAGCAAAGTCGAGAAGAGGACTGGCACAAGGAGCTATTATGGCGGCTGAATTTGTTATTGGCAAAATCGGAGTATTTTCGATGAGTGACTTATTAAAACTATAATTATGGCACAAAAAACAACAAAAACGAAAAATTTAGGATTAAAATCAAAAATCGCTAACAGCAGTATTGTTCAAAAGCTTAAAAACAAATGGATTTGGTTTGCGGTTGTAAGTATCTGTTATATTTTGTGGGTTGTCTGGATGGGCAGCTATTGGTGGCTTATAGGTGAAATAATTATAGTTGACATTTATATCACTAAAAAAGTGAGATGGGCTTTCTGGAAGCCAAAAAAAGATAAAAAATACACTAAAATAGCCCGAAAAACTCTTGAATGGGTTGATGCATTAATATTTGCAGTAATTGCTGCATCATTTATCAGGATTTTCTTCTTCGAGGCATTTACTATTCCGACATCTTCGATGGAAAAGACTTTACTGGTCGGCGACTATTTATTTGTCAGTAAAGTCGCTTACGGTCCAAGAGTTCCAATGACTCCACTCTCCTTTCCGTTTGTTCATCACACACTACCATTAACGAAATCGACTCCTTCGTACCTCTTATGGATACAAAACGAATACGAACGTATGGTTGGCTGGGGAGAAGTGAAACGTGACGATATGGTTGTTTTCAATTATCCAACTGGCGATACTGTCTGCGTTCAAAATCAGGCTCAGGACTACTACGATATAGTCAGAATTGCCTCATATCTGATGCAGGAATATGATTATGCCGTTTTAGTCAGTGTCAAAGGAGATTCGAGCGTAATCGTAAATCCAAAGTCTCCGGAATATTATCGTGAACTTGCTTTTCATCTTTTTAATCCAAATGCTAACCCTGCACATACAAATGAGTTATTACAACTTGCCGTTCAAAAAATGCAGGAATATGATAAAGAATTTTACAAAAGCGGACCAAGAATTAAAACAAAGGCCGATTATGATAAAATGGCCAGACAAATTATTTGGGACGTTTATGAAATTATAATCAGACCTGTTGATAAAAGAGAAAACTACATCAAAAGATGTGTTGCTGTTGGAGGTGACACAATACAGGTTAAAAATGGAGAAGTTTTTGTAAATGGTAAAGCTCAAAAAGATATTCCTACAAAACAATTTAACTATGTTGTTCAAACAGATGGAAGCGATATTCCTGAAAGAGTATTAAAAGAATACGAAATAAACAAATCTGATATAAGATTTACAGATGCTGGCAGTGCATTTATAATTCCTTTGACAAAAGCAAATTTTGACAAATTTTCAAAAATGACTTTTATTAAAAGTATTAAAAAAGATGTGTTAGATTCTATTGCTGACTATAGTGAAAGATTTAGAATTTTCCCCCACAACGATAATTACAAATGGAATGTTGACTGGTTTGGCCCCATGTATGTTCCAGCTGCAGGAGCTACTATTAAACTTGATACTGTAATTCTGCCTTTATATAGTAGAATAATCGGATATTATGAACATAATACTCTTGAAGTTAAAGGAAATAAAATATTCATTAATGGTAAAGAAACAACTGAATACACATTTAAAATGAACTACTATTGGATGATGGGTGATAACAGACATAATTCAGCAGATTCAAGATTCTGGGGATTTGTTCCCGAAGACCACGTTGTTGGAAAAGCATGGCTTATATGGTTATCACGAGATAAAGAATATGGCGGAATCAGATGGAACAGAATAGGAAAAGTAGTACATAATGAAAAATAATATTATGGATAAAAAAAGAGCAATAATAATTACTCTTGCTTGTATTTTTGTATTACTAATCATCGCTTTTTTATCATCATTTGGGTTTTACAAGGCTGAAATATACCCTATTGAAATTAAAAGGTTCATGATTAGAAAAATTAAGAATGATAATATGTACATGAATTTTCTAAAACCTAAAGCTTCTTCAATATTAAATCAAGGAGATTTAGTAATATACAAAAGTCCTGTATTTATTGACCCTGACTTTAAAGAAAAAGAAAATTTATGTTCACGAATAATTGCTCTACCCGGAGATATTATTCATATCAGACAAACAGAAGTTTATGTTAATGATAATTTAGTTGCTGAAAACTATGAAAGATATTTTCTTTTCAGACTTAGTATGCAGGAAGAAACTAATTTCAAAGAACTGCTTGACGACTTTAAAGTTGAAATTACTGATTCATTAAACAACAATAAAGCATGTGAATTTATTGCCACACAATATATTGCTGAGCAGATTGCAGAATTATCAGGCATTGTAAATGTTAGAAAAATTGTTGGTGATATAAACAAAGGAGAATTGGGAATTTTTCCCGGGCAAGGCTATCCGTGGAATAGAGACAATTGGGGTCCTGTAGTTGTTCCACAACAAGGAATAACAGTTATTCTTGACAGAAAAAACATTCTATTATATAAGAAGATTATTGATGTTTATGAAGACAACGATTTGTATATTTTTGGCAATAACATTAAAATCAATAATCAACCGGCAACTCAATATACATTTAAGAAAGATTATTATTTTGTTCTTAATGATAACAGATTCAATAAACCCGACTCTAGGACATTGGGATTTATTCCCGAAAATTATATTATTGGAAAAGTTCTTAACTAATGAAGGCTGTTATTTTTTCATCTTATTTTCCCAGCAATAGATATATAAGTAAATTTATAATAAATGACAAGATCACAATTGATATTTACGAGAATTTTACTAAACAAACATATAGAAATCGCTGTAATATTATGGCAGCCAATGGAATTAGTTCATTAATTGTCCCAATAAAAAAAAACAATCACTGTGTACTCAAAGATGTTGAAATTGATTATTCTGAAAATTGGCAAATGAATCATTATAGAACAATTTTATCAGCATATAAAAATTCGGCATTTTATGATTATTATATACCGGATATCTTGCCTTTATTAACTGAGAAACAAAAATTTCTGGTTGATCTTAATTCAAAAATTCTTGAAATTGTTTTTAAAATATTAAACTTATCTCCCGTTTACGATTATAGCAATAAATATATTGAAGATGATGATATTAAAGATTATAGGAATTTAATACATCCTAAATCGCACAAAAGCTCAGAGGACAAAGAATTCAAACAAGCTGAATATATTCAGGTTTTTTCTGACAGGCATGGATTTGTTGAAGATTTGAGTATTATAGACCTTATTTTTAATATGGGACCTTTAAGTATTAGTACTTTAGAAAAATCAATTCCTTAAGCAAATACTAATTCGCATTAGATTTGTTCTCTTTATAAATTTCTGATAGTATTCTTTTAAGCTGATTTAATATTTTAAGCCAATTTCCGGACTCGGCATCAATTCCCCAACTTCCCGGACAAACCCTTTCGAGTCTTATTAATGAAAACATCACTTTTTTAAGCAAACTAATATTAGCTCTACCCAATAATTCTTCGTTTTCCAAAACTATATTCATGTCTTTTATCCATTTGTTATATCCACAATGCAAATTATAAGATTTTAAAAAAGAAGCCATTTTTTCTTCATCTTCAACAAGTTTCGCATCATTTAGTGCTTTTATAAATGAATAAAATTCAGGGCTATATTCAAAACTATGGTCTTTGTGATATTTAATGTAGTCATCCTCTTTTATATCTTTAAAATAAGGAATATAAGACAAGACAGCACAATATAAGTTTATATCACAATCATACTCATTTGATTCTGAAAGAATATTTTCAATCTGTTTACTAGGCTGTATCATTTAATTGTTTTATGGGATAAAACCGAAAAAAGCAAAATATGTTCAATTATATTTTAGTAACTATCACAAACATATTTTTTAAAGCCTGATGTCATTCGGGATTGGGTTTTCCCATTTTTGTCCTCATATATAAAATAGGCTTCAATATTTGGATCATTTTCGGCGATTTCAACAGATTTCTCAAGCCCACAGACCATAAATGCAGTTGCCCAGGCATCACAATACATACATGATTCGGAAATCACCGAAGCACTTAACAAAGAGTTCTCTGCTGGATAACCGGTTCTAGGATCAACGGAGTGCCCAAATTTTTGATTATTATTTTCAACATACTTTCTATAATTGCCCGAAGTAGCTATTGCTTTCCCTGAAACATTTATTATGATCTGATTTTCCCTGCTATTATAATCACTATTTTCTATGGGTTTATCTATTCCTATTCTCCAGGAATTGCCCTGACTGTTAACACCCAAGCAGTATAATTCCCCCCCTATTTCTACCAAAAAATTCTTAAGCCCTAAGGAGAATAAGTAATCTGAAACATAGTCAACCGATAAGCCCTGAGCAATTGCATTTGAAACAAGCATTGATTCAGGGAAACTTTTTATTATTTTACCATCTTCAAGCTGTACCTTATCCATTCCAACATATTTAAGATAATCCTTAATAATAATTGAATCAGGAATAAAATTTTCGTTATTTTTTAGCCATCCGAAACCCCACAGATTTACAATTGGTGCAACAGTAATATCAAAAGCACCATCACTTTTCTGATATACTTCCAACGATGTTTGAAACATTTTAATAAATAATTCATCCGCAACATTTGACTTATTATAGTTTATCTGCGATATTACCGAAGTTGTATCATAATTCGAAAGAGATTTATTAAATTTTTGTAACAAGCTATCAATCTGTTGAGACAAATCCTCATGCCATTCATAAGTTATATGAAAATATGTTCCCTGAATAGGTCCTTCGTAATAACGATAAACCTTCTTCTTGCTATTACCACAAGAAAACAAGATCAAACAAGTCAGTAAAATTATTGCAACTCTCATATTGCTAATTTTGTGCAAGATACAAAAAATTAACAAAAGGCTTTATTTTTGCTTAAATATTTTAACCTCCGAAATCATCAAATGCAATCATTTCATCCGGAACGCCAAGATTATCAAGCATTTTAAGTACAGCATCATTCATCATTGGCGGACCACACAAATAATATTCAATGTCTTCGGGTTCTTCGATATTTCCCAGATACTCATTATAAATCACTTTGTGAATAAAACCTACATAACCTGTCCATTCATCTTCTTCTTTAGGTTCGGATAAAGCAATATTAAATTTAAAATTAGAGTATTGTCGTTCTATTTCTCTAAATTCTTCTTCATAAAAAATTTCGCGTTTTGATCTTGCTCCATACCAAAAAGAAACTTTGCGTGAAGTTTTTTCTGTATTGAACAAATGAAAAATATGAGAACGCATGGGAGCCATACCTGCCCCACCACCAATAAACAAAATTTCTCTATCTGTATTTTTAATATGAAATTCTCCATACGGGCCGGAAATCATTACCTTATCACCGGGTTTACGAGAAAATATAAATGATGAACACACACCGGGATTTAACTTAGCAAATGAATTGGTTTTTCTGTCCCAGGGAGGTGTAGCAATACGTACATTCAACATTATCACATTTCCTTCAGCCGGATGATTTGCCATAGAATAAGCTCTGAAAGTAGTTTCTTCATTTATCATTTTTAAATTCCATAACTTGAGGGCATCCCAATCCTGACGATATTCTTCTTCAACTTCAATATCTTTTGAATAATCAACAGATATTACCGGCACATCTATTTGGATATATCCTCCCGATAAAAACTCCAGATTTTCGCCATCAGGTAATTTCACTACAAACTCTTTAATAAAAGTTGCAACATTTCTGTTTGAAACTACTTCACACTCCCATTTTTTTACACCCATAACTTCTTGAGGGAGTTCTATTTGCAAATCGTTTCTAACTTTTACCTGACAAGCCAAACGCCAAAAATTTTGTTGCTCTTTTCTTTTAAAAAAACCTGTTTCCGTTGGTAAAATCGTTCCGCCGCCCTCCAATATTCTGCATTTACACATACCACAAGTGCCTCCTCCACCACAAGCAGACGGAACAAAAATTTTATTTTCGCTTAAAGTCTGCAAAAGAGATGATCCCGGTTGAACAACTAAAACTTTTTCGTCGTTAATTGTAATTTTAACCTCTCCTTGAGGAGTAAGCTTTTTCTTGGCGTACAACAACATTATTACCAACAAAACAATTACAATCAGAAAAACTGAAATTGCACTTAAAATTATTATTGTCTGCGCAGATAATATTATCATATAAAACATTTTAAATATCTATACCCATAAATCCCATAAAAGCCAAACCCATCAAACCTGTAATTATAAAAGTTATTCCCAATCCTTTAAGTGGTTTAGGTATATTTGAGTATTTAATTTTTTCTCTGATTGCAGCTATTCCGACTATTGCCAATAGCCAACCTATTCCGGAGCCAAACCCAAAAACTGTGGCTTCTCCAATATTTGCATATTCACGTTCGGACATAAACAATGCTCCTCCAAGTATTGCACAATTTACTGCTATCAAGGGTAAAAATATCCCTAAGGAAGAATATAGTGCTGGTGAAAATTTTTCAATAATCATTTCGACCAATTGAACCATTGATGCAATAACTGCAATAAACAGAATAAAAGTTAAGAAGCTAAGATCAACATCAGCAAAATCTGAAGATATCCAAGCCAAGGCTCCTTCTTTCAATAAATATTTCTCCATCAGAAAATTAATCGGGATTGTTATAGTCAGCACAAAAACTACAGCAATACCAAGGCCAAAAGATGTTTTAACAGTTTTTGAAACAGCAAGGTAAGAGCACATGCCTAGGAAATAGGCAAAAACCATATTGTCAATAAATACGGATTTGATAAATATGTTTAAGATATCTTCCATAATTTCAATCTTCAATCATTTCACGGTTTTTGCTTCTCTGTACCCAAATTATTATTCCCACAACAATTAATGCCATTGGTGGCATTATCATAAGTTGATTGTTAAAATATCCGAAATTATAAAATGACTCCGGAATAATTTTAATATTCCAGATTGTTCCACTTCCAAGCAATTCCCTAAAAAAAGCAACAATTATCAGAATTGACCCGTACCCTATCCCATTTCCAAGTCCATCAAAAAAACTACGCTTAACATTATTTGACATGGCAAAAGCTTCGAGCCTTCCCATTACAATACAATTCGTAATTATCAAACCCACAAAAACGGACAATTGTTTACTTACATCAAATACGTAAGCTTTCAAAAACTGATCAACAACAATTACCAGAGTGGCAATTACCACTAGTTGAACAATAATTCTTATTCTGTTAGGTATAGTATTTCTTAAAGCGGAAATAATAACATTTGACATGGCAATCACAAAAACCACACTTATAGCCATGACAACAGCCGGTTGAAGCTTAACCGTAACAGCCAGAGCGGAACAAATTCCCAATACCTGAATCGTAATAGGATTGTTTTTATTTATAGGATCTGTTATTAATCTCAAATTTTTCTTCGAAAACATAATCTTATTTTTTATTTTTCTCAATATAGCCCAGATATGCTGTCATACAAATTTTAATCATATCTCTCAACCCATTTGATGTAATTGTTCCTCCTGAAACAGCATCAACTGCAAATGGATTATTACCTGCTCCTGACTTTACAACATCAATCGAAATAAACATATTATTTTCATTAAATAATGTTTTATTCTTAAACTGATTTTGGAAATCCTGAGTCGAAATCTCTGCTCCCAACCCGGGAGTTTCAGATTTATGATCGAAATATACTCCGTAAACACTGTTCAAGTCATCATTTAGTGCTATATATCCCCAAATAGGTCCCCACAAACCTTTGCCATATAAAGCAAAAAGATATTTTGTACCATCTTCGGTTGCACAAACATAAACCGGCCACAACTGATTTTCTTCGTCCTTTTTTAATTCTTTTTTCAAATCAATGTTAAATGCATCAATATTAACAACCTTATCGCCATTTAAATTAACTGCAAAACTTTCAATAACATACTTATCATATAATTCAGTAGCATTTTGAGCATTGGATTGGATATTTAATGCGGAAAGAATATTTTTTTTCTTTTCAATTTTAATATTTCTCTTTTGTGCAGGTTGTAATGAAATAGCTACAATAGTTAAAATTGTTGCAACAATAATAACCATGATAATTGAAAACAATATAGTATATGTATTACTGTTTCTATTCATTTTCATAACTATTTAGTCATAACTCTCTTCAAACGTCTTTTAATATTTGACTGTACTACCATATAGTCAATCAAAGGTGCAAAAACATTCATAAACAAAATTGCAAGCATCATACCTTCGGGATATGCAGGATTTAGAACTCTGATTAATATTGCTAATAAACCTATCAAAAAACCATAAATGTACTTTCCTTTGTTAGTTTGAGCTGCTGTTACCGGATCGGTTGCCATAAACACCAAACCGAAAGCAAAACCACCCATAAGTAGATGTTCGAACCAGGGCACTTCCATTGCCGGATTAACAGCAAAAATATTAAATAATAATCCCATTGTAATTCCTCCCAGCAATGTTGACAACATTATCCTCCAACTGCCAACACCTGTAAAAAGCAGTAAAACTGCTCCAAAAAGAATAGCCAATACAGATGTCTCTCCAACAGAACCGGGAATTGTACCTAAAAACATATCCCAATGTGTAATCTTCTCACCCAACCCGTTAACAAAAACTTTTGCACCTTCAGATGCTTGATCCAACAAAGTAGCTCCTGAAAAACCGTCAATAACATTATCGCCTTTCATCATTCCGCTTATCCATACTTTATCGCCCGACATCCATGATGGATATGCAAAAAACAAAAATGCCCGTGCCGTAAGTGCAGGATTTAAAATATTCATTCCTGTTCCACCAAAAACCTCTTTACCGATAATGACAGAAAATGCAGTTGCTAAAGCCAACATCCATAATGGAATATCAGCAGGAACAATTAAAGGTATAAGCATTCCGGTTACAAGAAATCCCTCGTTTACCTCGTGTTTGCGTATTTGAGCAAAACCAAATTCGATTCCTAATCCTACAACATATGTAACAACAATTAAAGGAACAACTTTTTGTGCACCATACCATATCATTGGCCAAAACTCACGAATTTGTCCCGTAGCTATAAAATGCTGTAATCCAGTATTATAAATACCAAAAAGTACTGATGGAACAAGAGCTAAAACTACAATTATCATGAGCCGTTTCATATCCATTGCATCACGAATATGTGCTCCTTTTTTTGTTACTTTATTTGGAACAAATAAAAATGTCTCAAATGCATCAAAAGTAGAATGTAAAAAATAGAGCTTCCCTCCTTTTTCAAAATTTGGTTTTATTTTATCTATTTGTTTTCTTAAAAACTTCATTTTAAAATATTTTAAGACATCTCTTTTCTAATGATATCAAGTCCTTCGCGTAATATAGTCTGAACATCAGTTTTTGATGTGCAAACAAACTCACACAAAGCAAAATCTTCTTCAATAACTTCATAAATCCCAAGATTTTCCATTTTTTCAATATCTCCTGCCATTATAGCCTTAATTAAAAGTTGAGGTAAAATATCTAAAGGACATACTTTCTCATATTCTCCGGTAACAACGTAAGCTCTGTTCCCGCCATGATAATTTGTATTAATCTCAAAACTCTTTGGATGAATTATTTTTGATGCAAAAGCCCTGTTAATGCTAAATTTCTTAAAACCCGGTTGCATCCAGCCAAACATTTCATATTTGTTCCCTTCGGGAATAATACTAATTAAATTATCATAAAACCCAAGACAGGGATTTGCTGATATATTTGTTCCGGTCAACACATTACCTGAAATAACACGATAATTATCACCGTTAACACCTGTTTTGAGGAATTCGGAAATATCAGCTCCTGATTTTAGATTATAATAACATGGATGTTTTACCTCTGGTCCAGCAATCGCTATAAGTCTTTCAGTGTTATATTCCGCATTTAATAAAAGATTGCCAATTATCGGCAAATCAGTTGCATTAACTGTCCATACAATTTCATTCTTATTTATCGGTTTGATTTTATTTATATGTGTACCTGCAAGTCCAGATGGATGAGGCCCATCAAAAAAGCTGACAACATAATCATTTACATTGTCTATTACATCAGCCAATTTTGAATTTTTCTTAAAATTTAGATAAACTTTACCTTTTGTTAAAGTTTTTAATGCTTTGAGTGCAGCATTTATTTCAACAGTTTTATCTTTTAAGACAAATTCAAAATCACAGGACAATGGAGCAGAATCAAAGAATGAAATAAAAATGTCCCTTGAAATATCATTCGGATTTGCAATAATTCCATAAGGTCTTTGTTTAATAAAAGGCCAAACACCTGAAATAGTTAACAATGACTTCAGACTTTCAGGACTATTTACAGATATTATATCTTCAAAATTTATTGCATTATCTTCATTGTCTGATTGGATTATAATCTCTAACAGTTTTCGTTTTTCACCCCTTAAAATATTCGTTATTTGTCCACTTACAGGAGAAGTAAATTTTATCTCAGTATTATATTTATCGCAATAAACCGGCTCCCCTCTTTTTACAGCTTCTCCTTCTTTCTTTAAAAGTTTTGGGATTAAACCTACAAAATCTATTGGACGCATACTGTAATAGTTAACAACAATATCATCACCCATTAAAATTTCTGCTTTCCCGGAAATTTTCACATTAAGACCTTGTTTTATTTTATATTCTTCAGCCATTAAATATAGTAATATAAAAAACTACGATTCAAAAGTAATATTTTGAAGTGAAATAGAAAATAAAAAAAACATTATTAGGTACTTTTCAATAAATAAAAAAAACGACATTTTTATTATGCCGTTTTTTAATTCATTTATATTTTATGTTCCCGGAACAGGTGGTGGTGGTGGAACAGGAGGTGGAGTAGCACCAAAAATGTTAAACAATTCCTGAACCTGACCTGCAGCCATCCAATTAGGCATACCCTGTTTCCAAACCATTGTTTCTTTTGTTAAAGAACCTGCTGCAACCATCTGCCTTAAAACATTTACATCAAATGGTCCTGCCTGCTGTCCATTAACAACAGCAAAGAAAACTACTGCCTGAGGCATTGGTGGTGGACCTTGCTGTTGCTGTTGATTAGGATTCATATTATTTGCCATTTGACCTGCCATAGCGAATCCCATTCCCATTCCCATTCCTCCAGCCATCATACCACCGCCTTCACTAGGATTGTTAGCCATATCGCCAATAGCTTCTGCAGTTTGATATTGAGTAAATTTACCCATGTCGCCAATAATACCCATACTCGAACGTTTATCGAGTGCTTCTTCTACATTAGGTGGTAAACTAATATTTGATACAAGGAACTTGGTCATATTTAAACCATACTGCTTATATTCATCTATTATTACCCCTGCAACTTTTTCTGAAAACTCGTTATAATTTGAAGCCATATCCAAAACCGGGATTTTTGCTTCACCAATTGCATCAGTAAACCTGGTTACAATAATGTTTCTCAATTGATTTGTTACCTGCTCAGTAGTAAAATCTCCATCAGTTCCCACTACATCACGAATAAATGTCGCAGCATCAGACACTCTAAATTCATATACACCAAAAGCTCTGATACGAATTGGACCGAACTCAGGGTCACGAAGCATTACCGGATTTGGAGTTCCCCATTTGTTGTCTAAAAACTTCTTTGTATTAACAAAGTAAACTTCTGCTTTAAAAGGAGAATTGAATCCATGAACCCAACCTTTAAGAGTAGAAAGAATAGGCATGTTCTGTGTTTGCAGTGTGTACATGCCAGGCTGAAAAACATCGGCAATCTGTCCTTCGTTAATAAATACGGCAACCTGCGATTCTCTCACAGTTAACTTTGCTCCCATTTTTATCTCGTTCTGATATCTTTCAAAACGATGTACTATTGTATCATTGGTTGGGTCTAACCATTCAACGATATCAATAAATTCATTCTTTAGTTTGTTTAATAATCCCATAGTCTATTTTTTTAAAAAATTCTCTAATTCAATTAAATGTTTATTTAAGGATATAAAAATACAATTTATTTTATTACTAAACTCAAAATCAGGTGATTTTTTTATTGCTTTTTCTTCTATAACAAGTATTTCTGCAGATAATTTGTCAAAACCTAATACAGCAACTGAACTTTTCATCCTGTGACATATGGTTGCAATTTTGATATAATCATCATTATTAAGAGCCAATTGTAATTCTAATTCATAATTTGGAATCTCGTTTCTTAAAAGTCTGCAAAGTTCAGTAATAAGTTCTTTATCACCAGCAGTGCGATACATTAAACCCTGAATATTTATATTAACATCAGCCAAAATTGATTTTACATTTTGTTAATAAAAAAAGCAGCATATAACTGCTGCTTTTTAGACATATTATCTTCTTAATAAACGTCTATTTATGAACTCTAGAAAAACATCACGATATGAACGTCCGATAGGTACCTTATTCTCTTTAATATTAACATAATTACCATCAATATCATCAATATGATTTACGTTAATAATAAAGGATTTACTTACTCTAAAGAATACATCTTCCGGAAGCTTGTTATGAATAGTTTTAACATTCATAGCAGTCATATATTTTCCATGAGTAGCATGAACGATAACATAATCTTTAAGACCTTCGATAAATAATAATTCATCAAATCTTATTTTCACATATTTTCTTTCCGATTTGATAAAGATGAAATCATCTTCAATAGCTTCAAAAATTGCCGTATTTTTAGATAAATTTATAAATTCTTCAGCTTTTGCTACAGCTTTGATAAAACGATCCAATTTTACGGGTTTTACCAAATAATCAACTACATCAAGTTCATAGGCTTCAACAGCATATTGAGGATAAGCAGTTGTTAAAATTACCATCGGAGCATTGCTAAGGCTTCTAAGAAATTCAAGACCTGATACTCCAGGCATTTCTATATCAAGAAACATAATGTCAACATCATTATTTTGTAAGAATTCATTTGCAGCGGCTGCGTTTTCGAATTCACCTACCAAAGTCAGATTTGACAATTCGCCGATGTTCATTTTCATCCCTTCGCGTGCCAAAGGTTCGTCATCAACTATAATACATTTCATCATTCCAGATTTATTTTTAGTTCAACATTAAAATATTTCTCTTTATCTTCAATTGTTAATTCATACTTTTCAGGATACAATAACTCCAATCTTTTTTTAATATTTTCCAGCCCTATTCCTCCTGATTGAGAATCTTGAGGTTTTGTATCAATCTTTGAATTTTTTACTGCAAAGATAACAAATTTTTCTACAATCCTAATATTAATATGAATAAAATTTTCAACAGATTGTGAACTTATACCGTGTTTAAATGAATTTTCCAGAAATGAAATAAACATAAACGGGTATATCATCAAGCCTTTATATGTTCCACTTACATCTATTTTTATTTCTGCATTCGCAATGCGTATCTTTTGTAATTCAATGTAATTATTTAAATAGTCAACTTCCGATTTTAACAACACTTTATCTTCTGAACATTCATATAATTGGTATCGCAATAAATCGGAAAGTTTTAATACCATGTCTGCTGCTTTTGCCGGTTGAATACGAGTTTGGATATATATATTATTTAATGTATTAAACAAAAAGTGAGGATTCATCTGATTCTTTAAAAAATTAAGTTCACTACTTACTTTTTGTTTTTGTAAATCTATTATTTTAGAAGTGTTCTCAAGATTTAGTTTAAATATTTTCAATCCTATTGCTATAGAAATAAAAACAAAAGACAAAACAAAACTATAAGTTTGTTTATGAAGGTAGTCATGCCAATCACAAGTTTCGGATATGCAAAATAAAAAATTTAAAAAAACAAAATTTATTAAAAAATTTATGACCAAGGCCAAAACAAAAAGTCCATAAAACATCTTAAGCCTTAACTTCTTTACAACAAATCGTGTTACTAATAGATGTAAGCAAAAATAAACAGTAATAAAATCAATTATAAAGACATAAACAAACTTTAACCCAATTTCAAAATCTAGCCCTAAACTAAAATGAAATACAAAAACAGCATAAAACAAATATACAATCCAAAATAAAACATGACGAAAAAGCCTGTATTTC
>Ga0116143_10001266_pt1 | contig 31368 bp, 25 predicted proteins | sample AD_UKC034_MetaG_FD_89745 | JGI IMG/M metagenome (GOLD analysis project Ga0116143, IMG submission 89745) | Active sludge microbial communities of municipal wastewater-treating anaerobic digesters from USA - AD_UKC034_MetaG | ecosystem: Engineered > Bioreactor > Anaerobic > Digestate | place: USA... | reverse complement strand
GGGCCCTGGCCCTCGTAGCCGTGCGGCAGGAACAGCACGAGTCCGCACAGGCGCCCCCACTTCGCCTCGCCCGAACTGATGAACTGGTCGATCACGACCTGGGCGCCGTTCATGAAGTCGCCGAACTGCGCCTCCCAGATCACGAGCGCATGCGGTTCGGTCGTCGAATAGCCGTACTCGAAGGCCATGACGGCCTCTTCGGACAGCACCGAATCGATCACTTCGAAACGCGCCTGGTTCGCAGTGACGTGCTGCAGCGGCACCCAGGTCTCGTCGCTGCCCAACTCGTGCAGCACGGCGTGACGATGGAAGAAAGTGCCGCGGCCGGAGTCCTGGCCGCTGATGCGCACCGGGTGTCCCGCCTCGAGCAGCGAGGCATAGGCGAGTATCTCCGCGCAGCCCCAGTCGAGGGGCAGGTCGCCCGCCAGCATCTTCACCCGGTTGGCGATGATCTGCGCAACGCGCGGATGCAGCCTGAAGCCTTCGGGCAGCGCGGTAATGCGGGCGCCGAGCGCCTGCAGGCGCTCGGCGCCGATGGCCGGCACCGTTTCCTGCCAGTTGACGACGGAATACCTGCTCCAGTCGACGGTGAACTTGTTGCCGATCATGCCGAGTGCAGCGCGCGCCTGCGGGCGGCCCTCGTCGAGGCCGGTGCGATATTCCTCGATGAGTGCGGTGGCGGCGGCTTCGCCGAGCACGCCTTCGGCGACCAGCCGGTCGGCGTAGATGCTGCGCGCCGTCGGGTGCTTGCGGATCGCCTGGTACATGGCCGGCTGCGTCGCGGCCGGCTCGTCGGCTTCGTTGTGGCCATGGCGGCGGTAGCAGACGAGGTCGATCACGACGTCCTTGTGGAACCGCATCCGGTAGGCGAGCGCCAGGCGCGTCACGAAGACCACCGCCTCCGGGTCGTCGGCGTTGACGTGGAAGATCGGCGCCTCGAGCATTTTGGCGACGTCGCTGCAATACATCGTCGAGCGCATGTCGCGCGGGTGCGAGGTCGTGAACCCGACCTGGTTGTTGACCACGATGTGCACCGTGCCGCCGGTGCAGTAGCCACGCGCCTGCGACAACTGCAGGGTCTCCATGACCACGCCCTGGCCCGCGAAGGCGGCGTCGCCATGCAGCAGCACCGCCAGCACGCGATCGCCCCGCGCATTGCCACGGCGATCCTGGCGGGCGCGCACCGAACCCTGGACCACCGGGCCGACGATCTCGAGGTGCGACGGGTTGAACGCGAGCGCGACGTGCACGTTGCCGCCGGCGGTGCGCAGGTCGGCCGAAAAGCCCTTGTGGTACTTGACGTCGCCCGAGCCCTGCAGGTGTGCAATGTCGTACTGGCCCTCGAACTCCGAGAACAGTACCGACGGGGACTTGCCGAGCACGTTGACGAGGACGTTGAGGCGTCCGCGGTGTGCCATGCCGATGATGCATTCCTCGATGCCCGCGCTGCCGCCGCGCTGCAGCAGGTCGTCGAGCAGCGGGATCAGCGCATCACCGCCTTCGAGCGAGAAGCGCTTCTGGCCGACATATTTCGTATGCAGGTAGCGCTCGAGCCCCTCGGCGGCGGTGAGCTGCCAGAGGATGTTCTGTTTCTCGGTGGCGGTGAACTTGTTGTGCACGCGACCGGACTGGAATTCGTCCTGCAGCCACAGGCGCTCCTCGGTATCCGACACGTGCGCGAACTCCGCGCCGATCGGCCCGCCGTAGATGTGCTTCAGCTGCGCGATGATCTCACGCAGCGGCATGCGCTGCGCAATCGAGCCCGTGCGGCTGCCGGTGAAGAACTCGGTGTCGAGGTCGGCCTCGGACAGGCCGAAGTAATCGAGCTCCAGCACGCGCGGCATCGGCCGCTCGAGCAGGCCCAGAGGATCGAGCGTGGCAACCAGATGCCCGCGGTTCGCCCAGATCTGCACGAGGCGCGATACCGCGCCCTGCTTGGCGCTGGCGGTGCTCGCGGCACCCGCGTCGCCAGCTGCCGAGGCGAGCAGGCGCGGAGCCTGCGCCCGGCGTGCAATCGCCTCGACCAGCGGCGTATGCGGCTGTTCACCCTGGCGGCCCGGGCCGAGTTGCGCGAACCAGTCGCGCCACGCGGCGTCGACGCTCGCGGGATCGCGCAGGAACTGCTCGTAGAGAGGCTCGATGTACGCAGCGTTGCTGCCGTACAGCGGGCTGCTGGCAATGAGTTCGGAAAGTGTGGTGCTCACGCGCTGGGGAGGGCAAGAAAAAGAGCTGCGAAGTCTAGCGGATGGACGCGAGGTGGTCGAGCAACCACAGCTCGTAACCGACCAGCGCCACGTAACCCGTGGCGGCCGCGTAGAGGATGGCGCCTGCGGGATAAAAACCGAAGGCGCGGATACGCACCAGGATCGTGAGCATGATCACGGCGCCTGCGGTGAGCAGCAGTTTCCACACTGCGAATGCCCGCCCCGAACCGCGGACCAGCGGTGCCATGACAGGATTGGCCTCCGTCGCGCCGTACTGGAGCAGCACGAGCGTGAGGAAGGCATCGGCGCAAGACAGCAACAGGATCACCAGCGCCACGGCGAGCCACTGCGGGTGGTGGCGGTCGACCGCGGCGAGCGACCTGTCGTCGCCACGCCGCGGACCCTGCCGGCGAGAGCGCGCCCCGCCCGACAGCAAGCCGTGCAGCGTGCGCTGTCGACGGTCGCCGCGACCCCGCCGCCGCTCGCCCGTGGTATCCGTCCGGTTGCTCATCCGGGCGGCAGTGTAAGCCGTATTGCCGCCCACCGACCCGGGGCAGAACGTGAGAGCGGTCACAGTGCGCCGTGCGCGCAGCTAAGATGTCGCCATGCCAGACGTGCAGGTCACCGGAATCGCCACAGCCATCGGCATCGGCCTGATGATCGGCATCGAACGCGAGCGGGCGCACGCCGGCGAGGCCGTGCAGGCCGGCGTGCGTACCTACACACTCGTGGCATTGCTCGGGGCACTCGCCGTACTGCTCGTCCCGCCGTTCGGCCTGATTGCCTTCGCGCTCGCCGTGGCCGGCTTCGCCGCCCTCTCCTATCGCCGCACCAGTGTCACGGATCCCGGCCTCACCACCGAGGTGGCGCTGGTCCTGACTTACATGCTCGGCGCGCTCGCCATGACGCAGCCGATCCTGGCCGGCGGCATCGGCGTACTCGTGACGATCCTGCTCGCCTCCCGCACGCGCCTGCATGGTTTCGTGCTCGACACGCTCACCGCACACGAGGTCCACGACGGGCTGCTGCTCGCGGCTTCGGCGTTGATCGTGCTGCCGCTACTGCCCGACCGCGCGGTCGATCCGTGGGGCGCGCTCAATCCGCGGCTCGTCTTCACGCTGGCGGTGGTGTTCATGGCCGTCAACGCGCTCGGCTACATTGCGCTGCGCCTGTTCGGTGCGAGACGGGGACTCGCCCTCGCGGGATTCATATCGGGGTTCGTATCGAGCTCCGCCACCCACAGCGCGATGGGCGCCCGCGCCCGGGCAACCCCGAAGACGGCCCGCGCTGCGGCGGCCGGCGCCGCCCTGTCATCGGTCGCGACGGTGCTGCAGCTCGTGATCGTACTGGCCCTGAGCAGCGCGGCGCTCCTGCGGGCCCTGCTGTGGCCGCTGCTCGCATCCGGCATCGTGGCGGTGCTCTATGGCCTCGCCTTCATGTGGCACGCCAAGAGCGACGAAGTGGAACTCGAGTCCGGCCGCGCCTTCAGGTTATCGGGTGCGCTGGGCTTTGCGTTGCTGATGGGCGCCGTGATCGCGGGGGCCGCCCTGCTCGTCGTATGGCTCGGACCCCGGGGCGCCGTGATCGGCGCCGCCATCGCGGGGCTTGCCGACGCACATTCGGGTGCGCTGTCGGCCGGCTCGCTGCATCGCGGTGCATCGATCGACCTGGGCACCGCATGCGCCGCGGTACTGGCCGCCTTCAGCACCAACGCGCTGACCAAGGCGGGTATTTCGCTGTGGTCCGGCGGACCGAAATTCGCCCTGCGGGTGATTCCCGGCATCGTGCTGATGCTCGCCGCCGCCTGGGCGACACTGTGGTGGAAAAGCATCTGACGGGCGGCGACCGGGCCCGTCCGGGCCCGGAGATGTTTATTTTCCGGCTCTATCGGCCCCTGCCTATTTACATGGAGATCCGTAGTGATGTACACGGGATGCGGGCTGGCAATACAACTTTCAGTCTTGGCACCCGGATGATGGGCGAAAACAACACCGCAGTTTCAGGAGTAGAAACGATGACACGTGTAGGAAACTATCCCGCGCGCGGGACTCTGGCAGCACTCGCGGGGGCGATTGCACTGGGAATCGGGGCCCAGGCCCCCGCCCAGGACGATAGTCCACAATCCCGGGTTCTCCAGGGCTTGGAGGAAGTCACCGTTACCGCGCAGCGACGCGAAGAAGCCGGACAGTCGGTCCCGCTCGCCATCACCGCGCTGTCGGCGGAAATGCTCGAGCGCCAGCAGGTGCGCAACATTTCGCAGCTCGACCAGATCGTTCCCAACATCGTGATGAATCCGAACACCGGCACGAGCAGCGCCTCGAAGGTGTTCCTACGCGGTGTCGGCGAGGATGAATCGTTCTTCACCGCCGACACGCCCGTCGGCATCTACATCGACGACGTCTACATCGCCCGGCAGACCGGCGCGATGTTCGACCTGTTCGACGTCGAGCGCCTCGAAGTGCTGCGCGGCCCGCAGGGCACACTGTACGGCCGCAATACCTCGGCCGGCGCCGTCAGGGTCATCTCGAAGAAGCCGCGACTCGGTGACTACCTCGGCATGGCCGAGCTGACCGTCGGCAGCTATGACCGCGTGGACCTGCGCGCCACGGCCAACGTCCCGATCGGCGACCGTACTGCCCTGCAGGGCGCGGTGATGATGCGCACGCGCGATGGCTTTACCCGCAATGCCTTCGACGGCAACGAAGTCAACGACCAGAATGTGAAGGGCGCGCGCCTCTCGCTGCTGACCGAGCCGACGGATCGCTTCCGCGGGCTGTTCACGGCCGACTACATCCGCGAGCGCTCCACGCCCGGTTATGCCGTGCCACTCACGCTCGACGCGAACCGCGACCCGCTCGCCGAGGCTGTGCCGAGGACAGGCGATTTCTTCGTGACCGACTCGGACATCATCGGACCGAAGAACGACCTCGACCAGTGGGGCCTTTCCGCGACCCTCGAGTTCGACCTGAACGCCAATACGACGCTCAAGTCGATCACCTCGTATCGCGAGATGCAGAACCTGCTGTACCTCGACGCGGACGGCGATGTCTACCTGCCCTCGCCGTCGGTCACCGGCATGTTCCACCTGTTCCAGGACCAGTTCCAGTACCAGGCGAGCCAGGAATTCCAGGTGCTCGGCAACCTGCCCGACAACCGCTTCCGCTATGTCGCGGGTGTCTACCTGTTCCGCGAAATGAACGACCAGGACACGAAGTCCGTGATCGGACTGCCGGCGCTGTTCGGCCTGCCGATCGGCGCGGCCGGCAACATCGAACTCACCAATACCGCCGCCGAGAAGATGACCACGGACGCCTATGCCGCGTTCGCGACCGCCACCTTCGACGTGACGGACCGCTTCGCCGTCACCGCCGGCATCCGCTACACGAAGGAGAGCAAGGACTACACCAACAATGTGTTCCTGCCGGACGGTTCACCGCAGGTCGTCTGCATCAATGACACGGGCGCCGCGCCCGTGCAGGCCGCCGCCGCACCCTGCACCGCTGCGCAGCTGGCCTTGGGCTACACGACTTTCCTGAACCGCAGTCACTTCGACGAGACCTGGGACGACTGGACCCCGCGCCTCGTGCTGGACTACAAGCTGACCGATTCGGCTATGGTGTACCTCTCCGCGGCCAAGGGCTTCAAGGGCGGCACGACCTCCGGTCGCGACACGGCCGCGCTGCGCAACTACGCGCGCATCATCGGTGACCCGGAAACCAACTGGAGCTACGAGGCCGGCCTCAAGGCTGACTGGCTCGACCGGCGCCTGCGCACCAACGTTGCGGTCTTCCACAATGCGTACGACGGCCTGCAGTTCGGTGTCACGACCGCCGATGGCGGTTTCGGCCGCATCAACGCGGGCGATGCCGAGATCGAGGGCATCGAGGTCGAACTCACCGCCGTACCGGTCCAGGGCCTGGAGCTGAACGCGGCCGTCGGCCTGCTCGACGGGGAGTACACGAAGTGGACCGCATCACTCGCTACCTGCGCCGCGCAGGGCGTCACGACGGTCGAACAGTACCTCGACCTGTCACTGAAGCAGGCACCGGAGTGGAGCTACCGCGTCGGCGCGAACTATTCGCACGACCTCGGCCAGCGCGGTGTGCTGTCCATCGGCGCGGACTACTCGGCCAAGGATGACCATTACAACAACCTCTGCACCACCGAGGGCATCCGGGTCGCCGACTACGAGTTCCTGAATGCGCAGCTGCGCTGGGAGAACTCGAACGGCAATGTCCTGATCACTCTCGCCGGGACCAACCTCACCGATGAAGAAGTCTTCAACGGCGGCTTCGACTTCGGGCGCGCGCTCGGGTTCGCAGCCGCGTACATGTATCCGCCGCGTATGTGGTCGCTGTCGGCGCGTTACAGCTTTGACTGACACGGCCACGGCATGAGCAATGCGGAATTGCCCGATGCCCTGCGTCGAGCCGTCGGGTCGGGCGCCGTCCGTACGGACGAGGCGGCGCTCGCACTCGCGGCGAGTGATCTGTTTGCGACGGGCGCACGGCCGCTGGCGGTCGTGCGCCCCGATGACAGCCGCGGCGTAGCGGCCGCCATTGCCGAGGCGACCAGCCGCGGCATCGCCGTGCTGCCGCGTGGCGGCGGCCTCAGTTACACCGCCGGCTACGCGTCCCCCACTCCCGACGCCATCCTCATCGACATGGGTGGCCTCAATCGCATTCTCACGATCGCTGAAGACGACCTGTACATCACCGTCCAGGCCGGCGTGACCTGGAAGCAGATCCATGAAGCGCTGCGGCCGCTCGGCCTGCGACTGCCCTTCTTCGGTACCTTCTCCGGCTCCGGCGCCACGGTTGGCGGCGGCCTGAGCCACGGCGCCCTGTTCTTCGGCTCGGCGCGCTACGGCGGCGCGTCGGACATCGCCCTCGCGCTCGAAGTGGCGCTCGCCGACGGCACGCTGCTGCGCACCGGCATGGGCGCGCTGGCGCAACCCGCAAAGCCCGTCCTGCGCAGCTTCGGACCCGACCTCACCGGGCTGCTCACGCATGACGGTGGCGCCTTCGGCATCAAGACCGAGGCCACGCTGCGCCTCATCAAGGCGCCGGCGCACACCGACTATGCGTCATTCAATTTCCCCGATCTCGCGAGCGCCACCGATGCGCTGTCCGCCATCGCCCGCGAGGAGATTGCCGAGGACATCTACATCCTCGATGCCGAATCGGTGAACGCGGCGACACAGGTTTCCGTCACGCAGAAGGCACAGGGGGCGTGGGCCATCGCCCGCTCCGCCGGCGGTCCCGTGCGCGCGGTACGCGCGCTGTTATCGGTCGCACGGGGCGGGCTGCGGCGCGTCCCGGATGGCGGCTACTGTGTGAATATCGTGCTCGCCGGGCGCAGCGCCCGTGCGGTGGCTGACGACCTGCGCACGGCCCGCGAGCTCGCGGCCCGCTGCGGGGGCGAAGAGTCGGCACCGCTCGTGCCTCGGGTTGCGCGCGCGGATCTGTTCGCGAACCTGAATGGCGTGCTCGACCAGCACGGCGGCCGCTGGGCCGCACTCAACTGCAAGGTCGCGCACTCGGAGGCACACGGCGTGATCGCGGGCTTCGATCGCATCATGGCCCCGCATGCCGAGGCGATGGCACGGCACGGCGTCACCGTCACGCGCCTGTGCTCGGCGCTCGGCAGCCTGGCGTACAGCTTCGAGTGCGTATTCCACTGGCAGGACGAGTGGCTTCCGCTGCATCGGCATGCCGCCGAAGACAGCTACCTTGCGGGTCTCAGGGAACCGCCCGCCAATCCCGCCGCGCGCGACCTCGTCGCGACCCTGCGCGCGGACACCGTGGCGTTTTTCCGGAGCCTGGGTGCAGCCTCGAACCAGATCGGGCGCACTTATCCGTTCATCGAGGCGCTGTCACCGGCGCCCGCGGCGCTCCTGCGGCAGCTCAAGACGACTCTGGACCCGAAGGGTCTGATGAACCCCGGGGTGCTGGGGCTCTAGCGCTTCGCGCTCAGGGCCTGCGCATCGACGATGTCGATGCGCAGGCCCGCGGGTGTAGTCGCGTTGGCCATGCGACTACACCCGTGGATGCCCGCGCCGGCCCCGAGAATCGTCGGGGTATCGTCAAAAGCGATAGTTGACACGCAAGCCGAACTCACGCCGGTCGAGAGGAGATGCCACCACGCCCTGCTTCTCGGTGAGATGCGGGAACTGCGTAGGGCTGCTCCAATCTGTCCAGCGAGCGCCCATGGCCCACGCCTTCTCATCAGTCAGGTTTGTGGAAAACAACTCCAGACTGAACCTCTCCCATTCGACTCCCACACGAACGTTGAGCAACCAGTAATCATCCAACTTTGCGAGGTTGGACTCGTCGGCATACAGTTCGCCCTGATAAAGAACATCCCCGCGCACGTAGGCCGGCCTCTCGAAAAGATCGAAGTCCCAAATCAGCGTACTGTTGCCGCTCCACTTGGGTTGACGTGGCGTCTGGTTTCCCGCCATCTGTGAGAACCCGGCCACAGTGCTCACAAAATTGAAATTGTAGTCGTCGTATTCAGACGCTGTGTAGGCTGTATTGAACCTCCACTGAACCGCATCCGTGAGTTGGAGACTCAACTCCAGTTCGGCACCCCAGAGGGTCGCATCGCCGGGAAGCAGGACATTTCGTATTGTGAACAGTGGAATCAGCTCGCCGCCTGCGTCCAGGATGCGTTTTGGATCTCCGATGTTTTGTCCCAGAGCGGGATTGCAGCCAGCCGCACCCATATCGGCAGCGCGACACGTCTCGTTGATCGCGTAGGCCGAGCGACCTTTGATATTCGCCCATTTATACCGGTACGCCGCGACGTTGACCTGCCCACGTCCATCCATGAAGCGCTGCTTGGCACCAATCTCCCACGCGTCCAGGGTCTCGGCGGCGAGAGCCTCCGAGATGACCGGATTCAGCGCAAGGTACTGCGCGCGCTCGCGGTCGTCGGCGTTGATGAAGGTACTGTTGAAGTCACCGGCAATCATGCCCTCGGAATAGCTGGCCCACAGGTTGGTGGCATCCGACGGCATCCAGCGCAGAATGACCCGAGGCAGCAGATCATCGAAGGTCTTCTTCAGAATGGTGCCCCCGGGTGAGAAGAGGCCGCCGCCCTTGACCAAGGTGTCTTCCTGGTAGCGCCCTTCCAGACTCATCGTGACGCCGTCAACTATGTCGAAATCGACGGCAGCGAAGATGCCGTCGACCTCGGCCTCGTCTGCATTCGCGACGCCCAGTGGCAGGACCAGATTGAAGATCCCCGGCGCGCCGCCAATGCAGTTATCTGGGTAATTGTCCATCAACGGCGTTTGCACGGCGGCGTAGCATGAGGTTATCACTGTGCCGCCTTCACCCGATGTCGTGAACTCCTGGCTGTAGCTGCTGTAACCCACCAGCCAGCGGAACCGAGAGTCCTGCGGACTGCGGAGGCGAACCTCAAAGCTCTCATCGCTCATGGTTTGCGGATCGCTGGAGAAGAAGGTTATGCGATCCGTGATGTCGTAATCCCGAAGGTGGTTGGCATTCTGCTCATTGTTGCCGTAGGAGCCTTCGAGACTGTAACCATTGGCAAACGCGTAACTGCCCAGAAACGTAAGCCGCTCGGTTTCTCGTGACAACCCAACGTCATTGCGGACGGGTACATCAGAAAATGTGTCCGGCAGAGTCCTCAATGCATCCATCTCCGGGTACGGAGGCAAGTGGGTATTCGTGGTAATTGGCCTCGAGCCCGGATCCCTTACGACACTGTCACCGTAGGGCACCTTGCCGCAGATATAGCGCCTCGGGTTGGCTGGACCTTCCGCTGTATTGATGGTGAGACCGGTACAAGTGTCGTTCTTGAGACCCGAGATATAGCCTTGCGCCGCGGCTCCGTCGTCATCCTCGGAATAGGCATAGCGCAGCTTGAACTCCAGGGCGTCGGTGGCGTTCCATTTGACGACACCATTCACGGTCTTGGTTTCCTCATTTCCCATACGGCCGCCATCAGTGGCGATCCAATGGCCCCGTTTATCGTACAGGCGTGCACTCAGACTTGCGGACAGCACGTTCTGTACCAGCGGAAATTCTATGATTCCGCTCATATCGCTATTGGACCGGTCGGTTGTACGCAGCTGCACCTCGCCAGCAAGCTCATTCATGTTCGGGTCGCGTGTGATGATATTGACCGCACCACCGAAAGTATTGCGCCCGAAATAGGCCGACTGGGGCCCCTTGATCACCTCGATCTGCTGGACATCCATAAGTGACAGGGATGTCCCGCCGTTCAGTACGTACTGACCATCGATAAAGAGAGCGCCGGTTGCAAAACTCGGCGAAAACTGCGCGGTAGTCAGGCCGCGAAATTGAAGCTGAGTCTCGTAGCGCCCGGGGCTCTTGAGTCCGAGGTTCACGAATTGAAACCCTGGTGTCTGCGTGGCCACATCCTGAAGGGACCGCAAGTCAGCGCCCTTGATCTCGTCTTGGCCAAACACGGAAATGGAGACGGGGATGTCCTGCAATGCCTCTTCACGCTTACGCGCTGTGACGACGATTTCCTCCAGTACTCCAGTCGCTGAGGACCGACCCGGCTCGTCTTGCGCAACTGCATCGCTACCGTGCACCAAACCCAGCAATCCACACGCACCGAGAGCACAAATGAGCTGTTTCCTGTTCACCGCAGGTCTCCTGTCAATGAGCCTACACAGCGTTGATTCCAGCCCATCGATCCATCGACGAACGGCCTCGGCGGTTCAATACGCCACTGCCTGCCGGCAATCCCCCCTTCCCCGAAACCCTTACGCATCGATTGCATGCTGATCGGACATCGAGTCTCTCGAATATATTACTATTTTTTGGTTAGGGACACTCTGATTTACCGGCTCGATCTGCTGCACAATTGATACCCGGAGGGCCGGAAGGATGAAGCAGCAGACGCTGGGTGGATTTGAGAAGTTCGGCAAGATCACGCGCCGGGCGAAATTTCTCGCGGAGATGGATCGCATCATGCCGTGGAGAGACCTGGCGGCAGCGATCGAGCCGGTGTACCCGAAGGGCGGTAGCACAGCCGGCGGCAGGCCGCCGGTGCCGCTGGAGCGGATGCTGCGCATCTACTTCCTGCAGCTGTGGTTCAACCTCTCGGATCCCGCCGCGGAAGAAGCGCTGTACGACTCGGCCGCGATGCGCAGCTTTGCCGGCGTGGACCTGGGGAGCGAGGCAGCACCGGATGAGACCACGATCTGCAAGTTCCGCCATCTGCTCGAGCGCAACGGCCTGGGCAAGACGCTGCTGAAGGCCACCAACCAGTACCTGAAGGAAAACGGGATGAAGATCGGCAACGGCACGATTGTCGATGCCACGATCATCAGCGCACCGAGTTCGACGAAGAATCGCGACAAGGAGCGGGATCCTGAGATGCATCAGACGGCCAAGGGCCGGCAGTGGTACTTCGGGATGAAGGCACACCTCGGCGTGGACAGTCGCACCAAGTTCATCCACACGATCTTGGCTTCGGCGGCGAACGTGGCTGACCGGGATGCGCTGCCGCACCTGCTGCATGGCAAGGAGACCCGCGTGTGGGGCGATCAAGCCTACCAGGGCCAAAGGGAAGCGATCCGCCAGGCTGCGCCCCGAGCCCGTGATTTCACCAACCGGCGTTATCGCCGGGGAAGCCGGATCGATGAGCGGATCAAGGCCTGCAATCGCCGCAAGTCCTCGGTACGCGCGAAAGTTGAGCACAGCATCGGCATCATCAAACGCGTGTTCGGCTTCCAGAAGGTCCGCTACCGCGGGTTGGCCAAGAACCTGCACCGGCTGGAGGTGAGCGCGGCGCTGGCCAACCTGTTCCTGGCCCGCAAGAGGTTGTTGCATGCGCGAGCGTAGGATCGGTGTCGGTGAAATCGGCTGTAGACCTCGATCAGTAGCGGTTGCGGCAGCGAAAGCGACAGAGAGTGCCGAGATCCACCGTGCTCTCGCTGCTCTCGTCGCTCTCATGGCCGGTAGATCAGAGGTTCCTTAGATGCAAGTGACGAATACGAACCCACCACAAAGGGAATTCGACATACTCAGTCAGTAGGGTTTGTGGGCGTCTCGGTCAGAGCCTTGACCCGACCGATTGCGATCATTCGAAGCACGCATTCGATCGCGAGCAGCACGCCGACCAGAATGAACATGACGCCCAGTCAGCTGGCCGCAACGCGGCCACCTGACGTCAGCGAATCCGTGCCAGCCCCAGGAAATGTCGCTGTCACGACATCGGGGAGCGCCACATGGACGAATCCAGGCGCAGCTCCAGCGGCCCCGGACCGAGCTGCACGGTGCCAGAACCTGTTCACCGACGCTGGCAATGCCCTGCAATATCGCCTGGCGTCGCTCTTCGATTCCCGAAGGGCACTGAAACATCCCGACCACATCGCTCATTTTTCCGCAGCATACATGCGCTCGATCCGCTCGCGCTCAACTGCTTTCGGGTCGGCCCGCACTTGGTCACGAAGCGTCTCGACATTGGTGCCGGCGAGAATGTCGGTCTCACCTCGCTCGGCGGCGTCAAGTACCACCTGCGCATGATCAACGGGATCCATGCCTTTGCCCCCGGACATATCGGTTGCAACACCCGCCGTGTAGACACCGGAGACGAGAACCGGATCCCGATCGAGCTCTGCCCTAATCCCCGCCGTCATCATCGCGGCAGCCGCCTTCGACATGCTGTACGACGTGAACTGTGGAACGCAGTACCAAGCCCCGACGGACAACACGTTCGTGATGGCACCACCGCCGTTCTTCAGGATGATCGGCGCGAACAGCCGGCATAGTTCAGCGGGGGACCAGCAGTTGGTCTGCATCACCCAGTGCGCATCGTCGAGGCTGGACGAGGCGAGAATTCGGTTCTCAGAGGCGGTCCGGCTGCCGTCCACGCCAGCGTTGTTGATCAGCCAGGTCACGTCGCCAGCTTGCGCGGCCGCCGCCCGGCGTTGTTCCGGTTCATTGACATCCAGCACGAGCGGCTTGACACGTTTGGGGTCCAACGCCACGACATCGGGAAGGCTCTGTTCGCCGCGCGCCGTCGCATAGACACGCCGCGCACCCCGTGCCAGCAAAGCCTTGACGAAGCCCAGACCAATTCCCCGGTTCGAACCGGTCACCAGCACTGTGGCCCCCTCTACCCGCATCGGCTTGAGCGGCCACTTTGAAGCCGTATGGGGGGCGGCCGGCACCGTCTGCGCACTGCTCGAAGGAGCAAAGGAACCCGCGGCCGCGAAGGCCAGCCCATGCAGGATGTCGCGTCGTTTCATGAATCGTCTCCCTGTACGTGGAGGCCTTGGAGGACTTCGCCCACGGTGGCCGTGCGCGCGTTGGCCCACACCCTGTTCTCTCGTTGACCGGTATATCCTCGGGCTCCTGGTAGAGTCGATCAAGGCGGATCTCGACCCGCCGGATACCGATGTCGGCTGGTTGCCCGGTCTCGCGTTCGCCATCTCTTACGCGGCTATGGGGCTTCCGCTCGGCTTTCTCGCGGACTGGAAGCGGCGTGCATGGCTGATCGAGGTCGGTGCGGCCGTGTGGTCGGCCGCAACCTTCCTATCCTGACTCGGCCGGAATTTCTGGCAGGTATTCATTTGCCGCATGTCGATTGGTGCCGGTCGAGCGAGGCCGACCTCACGCTATGCGGGCCCGTGGTGCGGAGACGGCAAGGCAGGCGGCAGTTTCCGGAACCTGAATCACCGCAGCGCCGGGGCCCTCAAGCGTCGAATTCGCAGAAGAATCGGCGATTCAGATATGCTCTGCCTCGACCAGACGTCTGATTGTCTGCCGATGGGTGTCGAGGAAGTGCGAACGCTCCGGGACGTATGGCGCACCATCGCGCATGAGTGAATTCGGCGGGTACACCGAAAACGCCGAATATGTGCCCGCGAAAGCCTCCAGCCGCTGTCGCGACAGGTAGGCTGGCATGCCGGGCAGGCGCCTTGCCGCACGCAAGGCCGCGATGTCGATGTCAGCGTTCGCGACCATCGATTCTCCGGCACCAGCACAGGCCAGGACATGGCCCTTGAAGTCGATGACCTTGGACATGGCGTCGGCCGATTCGGGCGGTATAGCTGTTCCGAAGATACCGGCGGTATTCGCCGATACGACATAGGCCTGGTTCTCGATCGCACGCGCGCGCTTGCAGATGTCCTTCGGTGTGAGTTCGGGGCTGGCAATTTCGCTGGTCGGATGCAGAATGACTTCAGCCCCGCGCAGGGCGTGGGCGCGGCAGATCTCAGGAAACAGGATTTCCTCCGACGCACAGCAGGCCAGGCGGCCAAGCTCGGTTTCCGCGACCGGGAACACGCCCTCGATGCCGTAGATGTCGAGATAGCGATCCCATACATCGTGCGGAGTCGGCGCGTACATGGAAACCAGCCGACGATAGCGGAGAATGACACTTCCGGCCGGATCGATAATGAAGCAGGTCTGGAAGTAGAGGCCTGGAAAATGCCTGTCTTGTTCGTAGGCATTCCCGCCCAGATAAACGTTTGCTTTCTGCGCGACTTCGCCGAGTTTCTCCATTTCCGGGCCGTCGGGGGCCACGGCGGCTTTTTTGGCCCAGCTTTCGATGCCCTCGCCGATAGGAAATCCGGTCATGAAGTATTCCGGCAGCACTACCAGCCGCAGTTGCGGGCCGATGAACCTGCACGCCGCCAGTACCTGATCACCCACCCTGGCGATGCTCTGCAACATGGCCTGGCGTGCCTCTTCGATTCCGAAGCGGTTGACCGTGTCGCACCGGGTTTGCAGCGCCACGGCAGCGTAACGAGGCGGTGCCGCCGGTTCGTCCAATGCTTCGTTCATCAGCCCTCCAGCTGCACCAGCGGATGTCATCGCACCCATTGCTCCGACCGTCCCAAGTAACGAACGGCGCGAGACTGTAAAGTCGGACATCTTTGGTACTCCGATCGAAAACCTGTGATTGGTGAAACCTCGCTTGAGTTTGAGTTCCCGGCGCGCGACCTGAGAGCCCATTCAAGGCGATGAAATGTCGTCGAATAGCGGCTCGAAATGCCGGTCAATTGCCATTGCGGAACAGCGATTTGAACACCAGCCCGAGCACCGAGGGGCGCAGCAAGTGGCCCGCGAGACTGACGAGTTCTTTGCCGCTCATTTCAATGGTACACGGCATCGAGCTGGCAACGCCGGACATGACGAGCCTGTTGTCTTTGGTCTCGACCTTGCGCACTTCAACACCGAGCTTCATCGCAGGCGTTCTGACCAACATGTGACTAGACCAGCTTGGCAGGTTCCAACGCGAGCGCAGCTCGGGCGGCTCCCCGGCCGGTGATCATACCTTCGGTCAGGTACGAGCCGTTCTGGTAGAGATCCGAGATCATCGAGCCGAGTTCCCCCGCCTCAAAGAGCCGTGGTATGACATTGCCCCCGTGGTCGTAAACGCGACCGTCCATATCGCGCCGGGCACCGCCGCCTGTGCAGACGATCGCGGGAGTGATCGGGACGGCGTAGAATGGTCCGTTGGCAATCGGCTGCAGCGTGGCAGGCATCCGACCATGTGCGTCGTCTACGCCTGCAGCGCAAGCGGCGTTATAGCTGCCCACTTCCTCCGTCAACGCCACCGGATCCAGCCCAATCTGCGTTGCCAGCGAAGCAATGTCGTCTGCGCGCTTGATCAGCCCGGATTCGATCTCAGCGGAGTTGTCTTCACTCCACTCGTAGTCATGAACGACCGCGCTCCACGTCATGACCTGCATGACCAGCCTGCCGGCCTGGCGCGTCGTTTCGTCGAAAATCATGTGAACCGAATCCGCGATATGTAGCGGAACGTCGACCCAACGGCCGTGCATCTTCTGCTTGTAGTGGGTCAGCTGCAGTTCGTTGGTTTCACCGTAGAAACGCCGGCCGCTCGAATCGACATCGATCCACGAGAAAGCCGGCAACATGAAGTTTCGCAGGTAGGACGTCTGCTGATCCGGTGCTTTGATGCCGGGCCAGATGCCACCTGACTGCCCCTGGTTCCGGAGATGCCACATTTCCGCGCCTGCTTTCTGCAGAATACGCACACCGTCGCCGGTGTTGTACGGCGTTCCCAACGGCACGACGTTGCCCAGGCCGTAGTAGTTGCGCTGCATGTAAGGATCAGCCTCATAGCCGCCCACGGCCATGATGACCCCACGCGTGGCACGCACGGCCTTGCGCTTGCCATTGTGATTGATCCATGCGCCGAAAACTTCGAGCGTATCGGGGTCCTGGATCAGGTCGACGATCGGGGATTCGTACCAGACCGGGATCTTCCGCTTCTCGACGTTGGCCTTCAGAGCGAGCCAGACTCCGGAAGGCAACGGCAGGATCGTCGCCGTGTGGGAAACCGCGTCGCTCGCCCCGAACTCCGGGAACTCCAATACGACCTCACGCTCGGAGAAGCCGGCTCCGCGCAAGTATTCGGCACCTGCATCCGCGGCAATCTGCTGAAGCCAGGGCTCGAGCCTTACCATGCGATTCGACCATTCATCCAGAATGGACTCGGGGATCGGATTCGAAGTGCTCATCGCGCGCTGGTAGGACTTGAGCGCCTGGGCGTCTCTGGGAATCAGCAGCGATTGCCCTGAAACGCGTGCATTGCCGCCGGCGAACTTCGCCGGCGCCTTCTCGACGAGCAGGATGCGCGCGGATGAATCGGTATCGTACGCCTCGATAGCCGCAGACGCCCCTGCACAGCCAAAGCCGCAGATCAGGACGTCGAACTCCGCATCCCAATCCTGCACACTTCTTGGACTTGCCATACAACTTTCTCCAGCTTGATTTCATTCGCCAGGCCAACGGCCGAGACCCGGCTTCAACCGTCACACCACAGCTCGGTCGATTCATGGCGCGTTCGCATGCAGCCGCCGACACTTGCCTTCACCAGCAGGAAATCGCCATCGGTCGTGCACCAGACTTCATACGGCGGATGTTCGTCCGGCAGATTGCCCGCCGTATCGGTCAACCGGAAGTGGCGTGCCAGTAACGCGCCCGCGGCTATCCCGGCATCTTCGTCACCCGGATAGACGGATTGCCGGATAATGCTATACGGATCGAACAAATAGAAGCATTTATTCGCGGGCAACCAGAAGCTCCGGGGCGCTACGCCATTCGCCTTGCCAGTTCGTCGGCAGCCGCATTTCAAACGGCGCGCGGCAGAGTGCGATGTGCGAGTCGATGGACTCGATGTCTTACACGGTTGGGGGGCCGTCAATCTAGAAATGCCGATAGATCCTTCGGCCCATCACGTCAGCAGCCTCCTTGCGCAGATTTCATGGCGGGACAGATGACATTGCTTTCCGGCTTGGAGGTGGACACTGAAGTCGGTTCGGCAGCTATGACCGTGTCGGCCTGCACGGCACGGCCAATATCCCGGTCGGCGACCGCGCTGCCCTACAGCGTGCGGTATCGAGGGGCTGTCACCGGCGCTCGACGATGTCGATGCGCAGGCCCGCGGGTGTAGTCGCAGTGGCGATGCGACCCGGCCCGTAGATGCCCGCGCCGGCGCCGAGATCGGTGACCGCGCCGCGCTCACCCGCGAGCCACGGCGACAGGTCGTCGGTGAAGAAGGTCAGCGACAGCTGGCCGCGCGCCGGCGCCCGTGCGCGCGGGTAGCGGTTCTCGCTGGTGACGCCCTCATACTGCACGAGTTCGAGGCGGCCAAAGTCACGCGCAGAGTCGCCGAGGATGCGCACATCGAGGCTCGCACCGGGCGGCAGGCCGATCGTTTTCTCGACCTCGGGCCCGCCGAAGCGATTGTGCACGAGCTCCTCGAGTGCGAGCAGGCGCTTCAGGAACGCGGCTTCGCGCGCATTGTCCGGGGAAATCGATATGAGCAGCGGCGCGACGCCGTAGCACTTGGCGCTGAGCGGCTGTGGTTGCGCCGGCTGCTCGACGAGCACGATATTGATGTCATCGTGACCGGTCATGTGCACTTCGTAGACGGTCGCGTCGTCGGTCGTCAGCGTGCCGACAGGCGAGCGGAAGCGGAAGCCGGCAGCTTCGAGCTCTGCCACCCGCGCATGGATGTCGCTCACCGCCACATCGACGCTCTTCGGCAGCAGGTCCGTCGGGCGCGCACCCGCGCGTACGGCGGGGCCCGGGTCGGTGAAGCACACGAGATGGATGCCGCCTTCCTTCACACCCGGCGTGAGCAGCAACGCCTGGTCGGCGATGCCGTCCGCCGGCAGCCCCCATGCGCGCGCGAGCTCGGGATCGGCGCCCGTGCGGCGCTCGACGACTTCCATCCCGAAGTGCCCGGCCCACAGGCCGAGTGCTTCGCTCATGTCGCCGACACCGATGACGGTGTAGGCGACGGCCAGGGGCAGTGTGGTGACTTCAGGCATGGCGCGATTCTGGACGCAATCGCGCCTGATCACTAGTATCCGCCGCTTCGCAAACTCCCTGGTGAACGTCGGTGAAACACCTTATTGCCCTCGCCGCAGGACTGTCGCTCACGCTGGCGGCCTGCACCCAGAAATCGCCCACCTTCGACCCGCAACGCCTCTCGGGACACGTGAAGACGCTGTCGTCCGACGAATTCGAGGGCCGCGGCCCCGACACGGCGGGCGAGCAGAAGACGGTCGAGTACCTGATCGGGCAGATGCAGTCCGCGAAGCTCTCGCCGGGTGGCGACCTCGTCGACGGCCAGCGCGGCTGGACACAGGCCGTGCCACTCGGGCGCTTCGAGATCACCGGGCCGATCAGGCTCGAACTCACGGCGGCCGGCAAGACGCAGGCCTTGACGCAAGGCGAGGAGATCGCCGTTCGCGCGGCCATGAACGGCTCGAGCGGCGTCAAGTTCGACGGCGTGCCACTCGTGTTCGTCGGCTACGGCGTCCATGCGCCCGAGCGCCAGTGGGACGATTTCAAGGGCGTCGACCTGCAGGGCAAGATCGGCATCGTGCTCGTCAACGATCCTGACTTCGAGGCGGGCACCGGTGACTTCGGCGGCAAGGCGATGACCTACTACGGCCGCTGGACGTACAAGTACGAGGAGGCGGCGCGGCGCGGCGCCGTCGGCATGCTGGTCGTGCACGAGACGGAGCCGGCCTCCTACGGCTGGGCGACCGTAAAGAATTCGAACACCGCCCCGATGTTCGACATCGTGCGCAGCGATCCCGCGCGCGACCACGTGCCGATGGAAGGCTGGATCCAGCGCGACTTCGCGGTCGACCTGTTCAAGCTTGCAGGCCTCGATTTCGAGGCACAGAAGAGGCTGGCGCAGACGCGCGAGTTCCAGCCCGTGGTCCTCGAGGGCGCCACGCTGAGCGCCGACTATGCCGTCGACGCGCATGTCATCACCTCGCGCAATGTCGTCGGCATCCTCGAGGGCAGCCAGCGCCCCGATGAAACCGTGATCTACAGCGGCCACTGGGACCACCTCAGCGTCGGCCTGCCGGATGCCGAAGGCGACACCATCTACAACGGCGCGGTGGACAACGGGACCGGCATGGCGGCACTCCTCGAACTCGGCCGCGCGTTCGCGGCGGGCAGGCGCCCGGCCCGATCTGTCGTGTTCCTGATGGTCACCGCCGAGGAAAAGGGCCTGCTCGGCTCCGAGTACTACGCGGCCAATCCGCTCTATCCGCTTGGCAAGACCGTGAGCGTCATCAATCTCGATGCGCTGAACCCCTGGGGTCCGGCGCGCGACTTCTCGATCTCGGGCAGCGCGAAGCTCGACCTGCTCGACCGGCTGGTCGCGGCGGCGGGCAAGATGGACATGAGCCTCGCGCCGGATTCCAAGCCGGAGGCGGGCCTCTTCTTCCGCTCGGACCACTTCCCGTTTGCCAAGCGCGGCGTGCCGGCCGTCTCCTACGGCTCCGGCAAGGACTGGGTGGATGGCGGCCGCGAGGCGGGTCTCGCCGAGTCCAAGGCGTACACGGAGGTCCGTTATCACCAGCCCGCCGACGAGTGGCAGGCCGAGTGGCCGTTCACGGGCCTTGCACGCGACCTGCAGCTCGTCTACCAGGTCGGCGCGGATCTCGCCAACTCCGACGCCTGGCCCAACTGGTCGGCGGATTCCGAGTTCCGCGCCGCCCGCGACGCGACGGCGGACGAGCGCCCGTAATCACGGCGTGACTTGCGGCCGAGCGCGCACTAGCGTCGCTCGGTCGCACTCCTCGCTCGAATCGCGCCGAACTCGGACTGCGCCCGCCACTCGGGCCAGCGCCGCGAGTTCGCCAGTTCGCTGCCGATCACGTGGAACAGTGCGATGTCCTGCGCGGCGCCGCGCAGGTCCCAGTCCGGTGACCATCGGTCGCAGGGCTGGTGATAGCAGCGCATGTAATCGGTGAGCCACGCGTCGCCCGCGGCGCGCCCGCCCTCGATCAGGTCCGCGCCGCCGCTCATCGCCATGAGCAGCAGCACCGGCACGCCCTCGCGCGCCAGGGAAAAGTGGTCGGCCCGGTAGAAGAGCCCCCGCTCCGGCAGCGCCTCGGGCGTCACGACCCGATCCTGCGTGCGCGCCGCGCGTGCGAGGTCCGCTTCGAGATCGCTCTGGCCCTCGCCGATCAGCAGCACGTCGCGCGCAGGGCCCGCGGTCTGCAGGATATCGAGCGTGAGGTTCGCCACGGTCTTCGCCAGCGGATACACCGGATCGCTCGCATAGGCCGCTGAGCCGAGCAGGCCGCGCTCTTCCGCGGTCCAGAGGGCGAACACCAGTGTGCGCTGCGGCCGCGGACTGGCCGCGAACACGCGCGCCAGCTCCAGCACGCCGGCGCTGCCCAGCGCATCGTCATTCGCGCCCGCCCGGACCGTGCGCCCTTCGGCATCCGCTGCGCCGATCCCGTAGGCATCCCAATGGGCCGCGAACATGATCGTCTCGTCCGGATACTTCGTGCCCGGGAGCTTCGCGAGCACGTTGTGGCTCGTGGCGTGAGTGAGCTCGACGGGCATGGCGGCCGTCAGCGCGGCGTCGAGCGCGACCGGCCGGAAATCGCGCCGCCTCGCCTGCGCGCGCAGTTGCGCCAGGTCGAGGCCGGCAGCGCGAAACAGCTCGACGGCGAAGCTGCCCTCGAGCCAGCCACGCACGGCAAGTTCCCTGGCCGGATCGCGGCCCGCGAGTGCATAGCTCTCGCCCGCCGAGGCGATGACGGTCGGCCAGCCGTAGCCGGCGCCGTCGGTGTCGTGGACGATCAGCGCACCCACTGCCCCGCGCCGCGCCGCTTCCTCGTACTTGTAGGTCCAACGACCGAAGTAGGTCATGCGCCGACCGCCGAACACGCCGGCCACCGGCTCATCGGCGCTCGCCGCGAAGTCGGGGTCGTTGACCAGCATCACCGCGACCTTGCCGCGCAGGTCGACATGCTTGAAGTCGTCCCACTCGCGCTCCGGCGCCGTGACCCCGTAGCCGACGAACACGAGCGGCGCGCCGGCCAGTTCGATTGCGTCCGCCTCGCGCACCGTATTGAGGTAGATCTCGCCGCCCTGCGCGAGCGCGAAGCTGCGCGCAGCAGTGGTGAGCTGCAAAGTGCGGGGCGCACCGAGCTGCGTGCGCAGCAGCGGCACCTCCTGTGTCCACGCGCCGTCCCGTCCGCCGGGCTCGAGGCCCAGCGCACGGAACTGCTCGATCAGGTAGGCGATCGTCTTTGCCTCGCCCGCGGTGCCGGGCGCCCTGCCCTCGAATTCATCCGACGCAAGCATCTGCACCATGCCGGTCAGGCGCTCGGGATCGATCGTGGCCTCCGGGCCATGGCGCGAATCGGCACAAGCCAGCATTGCGGTCGCGGCGGCGAGGGCCGCCCACCCGGTTCGGTAAGCCATTTGATGATTCTAACCCCGATGTGCGCGTCGCCCCGTTTACCGCAACAGAACTGTCTTTCGAGGAGAGCGGATCATGGCGAAGAGCATCCCGATGGCCTGCCTTGCAATCGCGGCGCTGCTGCCCGCGGCGTATGCGCGCGCTCCCGCTGCACAGGTCGAGATCTACGACCGCACGCAGCAGGAAGTCCTGCCCCAGTACCGCAGGTTCGGCGCACGCTGGATCGCGGGCGAGACCGGCCATGAATACGCCGTGCGCATCCGCAATCGCAGCGACGTGCGCATCCTTGCGGTCGTGAGCGTCGATGGCGTCAATGCCGTCACTGGCGAGACGGCTTCGCCGGCCCAGTCCGGTTACGTGATCGAACCCGGCGATTCGGTCAGCGTGGCGGGCTGGCGCAAGAGCCTCGATCGCACGGCCGCGTTCGTGTTCGTCGATCCGGCACAGTCCTATGCGGCGCGCACGGGGCGTCCCGACGATGTCGGCGTGATCGGCGTCGCGCTGTTTCGCGAGCGCACGGCGCAGGTCGCGCAAGCGAAGCAGAAGGTCGCCGATGCGAATGCGGGTGCGCAACGCAGCGCCGAGTCACGCGCAGCCGCGCCCACCGCCTCAATCGGCACCGGCCATGGGCGCAAGGAGCACTCGCCCGCCCACTGGACCCGCTTCGAGCGTGCAAGCCGCACACCCGACAGCATCGTGACCCTGCGCTACGAAAGCCGCGAACGGCTGCTCGCAATGGGAGTCATTCCACGCGTGCGCCCGCCGCGCACGCATGCGGATCCGTTTCCGGCCGCGCATGGATTCGTTCCGGACCCCTAGCCGCGGGCGCGGGCCGCTTCCATACTCACGCGCGCATGCTGCTGACCGAGACGCAGGCCGAAGACGCGGACGAAGCACTGATGCTGGCCTGGCAGGCGGGCAGCGCGGCGGCGTTCGATGCGCTCTATGCGCGCCACCGCGGCGGCGTGTTCCGCTACCTGCTGCGCCAGTGCAATGACCGGGCCCGCGCCGAGGAGTTGCACCAGGATGTCTGGATGAAACTGATCGCGGCACGCACGAGTTACCAGCCGACTGCGCGATTCGCGACGTGGCTCTACACCGTCGCGCGCAATCGCCTGATCGACGAGTGGCGATCCCGCGCGCCGCAGCGTCTCGAGGCGCTCGACCTCGATACCCATCCCGGGCCAGACGGCGACGATCCGCAGCGCGTGGCCGCCAATGCGCAGCGTGGAGAGCGGATCATCGCGGCGCTCGGGGCCCTGCCTGAATCGCAGCGGGATGCGTTCCTGCTGCACGTCGAAGCTGGACTTTCGCTTGCCGAGATCGCAAGTCTGAACGGCGCGCCGCAGGAGACGATCAAGAGCCGGCTGCGCTACGCCTATGCGCGCCTGCGAGGCGCGCTCGGAGACCTGCAATGAACGAACAGGATATCGAGCGGCACTGGCGCGCGCGGTCCAACGAAATGCCGGACGAGCGGGTCGACGCGGCCATTCGCGCCGCCGCGCGGCGCGAGCTGCGGCGCCGTCCGGCCTGGATGCGCTACGCACCACTCGCGGCCGCGGCGTCGGTCGGTGTCATCGCGATCCTGCTCGTGCGCCTGTCGCCGCAGGAGAACCTGGCGCGCGTCGCGCCGCCCGCACAGCCCGCGGCTCCGGTCACGCCGGCTCCGGTCACGCCCGCTCCGCCGTCGACGCCGCCGACCGCGGCGCCGGCGGAGGCACCGTGGGCAACCGCCGCGCCGCCGACCTCGGCGGCACCTGCCGCCGCACCGCCTGCGGCGCCGACACGCAAGGTCGCGCCCTCCCCGCCGCCCGCGCCGCTTGCCGAGGCCGCACGGGCCGAAGCGCAACAGCGCAGTGCCGAACTGCGGGCCCGTGATTCCGCGACCGCCGCGATGGCTGCCGGCGCAGCCGACAGCGACTACACGAACGGCGATTCGGTAGCGCTGCCGGCGCGGCTCGTCGAACTGATCACGGCCGATGCGGCGGCTGCGGCGGAGGTCGATCCGCAGGAGGTCGAGATCGTCTCGTGGGAGCCTGTGACCTGGTCGGACGGCTCGCTCGGCTGCCGCACGCGCGGCGAGGTGGCGATCCAGGTCCTGACCCCCGGCTATCGCGTCCAGGTCCTGGCCGCCGGCGAGCCGCTGGTGTACCACACCGATCGCGAGGGTCTTGTTCGCCGGTGCAGCACGGTCAGGTCACGGGTCCCGCGCTGACTGCCCGACGCGACGTCACCCGCCGGGGATTTGCAGCCCCCGCTCGACGGCCGGGCGCGCGACGAACTCCTCGACCGCGCGCGTGACATGCGGGAAGTCCGGGGCGCCGACGAGATCGGCCGCCTCGTAGAAGCCGAACAGGTTCCGGACCCACGGCAGGATCGCAATGTCGGCGATGGTGTACTCGTCGCCCATGATCCAACGCCGCTCGCCATAGCGACCATTCAGCACACCGAGGACACGCCTCGCCTCGCGCACATAACGGTCGCGAGGTCGCTTGTCCTCGTACTCGCGGCCGTCGAATTTGTGGAAAAAACCGACCTGGCCGAACATCGGCCCCACGCCTCCGACCTGAAAGAACAGCCATTGCAGTGTCTCGTAGCGGCGCGCCGCCTCTGCAGGCATGAACCTGCCGGTCTTCTCGGCGAGGTACAGCAGGATCGCGCCCGATTCGAACAGCGCCAGCGGCTGCCCGCCCGGCCCGTCGGGATCGAGTATCGCCGGGATCTTGCCGTACGGATTGAGCGACATGAACTCCGGCGACAACTGCTCGTTCCGCTCGAAGCTGACCCGGTGCGCCTCATAAGGCAGCCCGGTCTCCTCGAGCATGATCGAGGCCTTCACGCCATTCGGAGTCGGGAGCGAGTAGAGTTGCAGGATCCCGGGATCCCGCGGCGGCCACTTCTTCGTGATCGGAAAGGCTGAGAGTCTGGTCATGCCACCCCAGGTAGACAATGGCGCCCCCGGCCGGAGTTGAACCGACGACCTACCGCTTAGGAGGCGGTCGCTCTATCCACTGAGCTACGGGGGCACGGACTCGACAGTTTACCAGCGGAGGCCGCCAGCGGGGTCCGCACAAGCCCCCTCCGTTCAGCGAGCGTTCAACGAAGGACGTGTAGCATCCGGGCCATGAGCAAGACTGCGCTTTCCGCCCTCTTCCTCGCCGCGGCACTGCCGCTGGCCTGCGCCGCTGCGGCGGCAGACTGGCCTCGCGAGGTCACGAGCGATGGCACGACCATCGTCGTCTACGAGCCCCAGTTCGACACGCTCGACGGCGGCACCCTGCTGTCACGCAGTGCCGTATCGGTGCAGGAGAGCGGCAGCACCACACCGGTCTTCGGTGCCATCGAAACGACCGCCACGCTCGACATCGACCGCGACAGCGACACGGCCCGCATCGTCGACATCACCGTCGACCGGGTACGCTTCCCGGGCATGCGCGATGACAGCGACGAGGCGCGCGAACTCGCCGCCTTGCTCGAGCGCGAGATACCGCGCTGGAACCTCGACCTGTCTCTCACCGCGATCCGTACGAACCTCGAGGCACAGGCCTCGACCGACGGACTGCGCAATACGCCGCCGAAGTTCATCTACGCCGACGAACCCGCGATCCTGGTGTCGATCGACGGGGAGCCACGGCTGCGGGCGGTCGGCGACAGCGGCATCGAGCGCGTGGTCAACACGCCCTTTCCGATCGCCTACGATCGCGCGGCCAGGCGCTACTACTTCTACGGCAGCAGCGTGTGGTTCACGACCACCGACCTCCTGAAGGGGCAATGGAAGCCGGTCGCGAACCCGCCCGCCAGGATCGCGCAGCTCTTTACCGACGAGGGCAACGGCAGCGACCCGGCCCAGGCGCCGGAACTCTCCGCCGATCAACTGCGCCGCGCACGGATCATCGTCGCGACCGAACCTGCCGAACTGATTTCGACCGACGGAAAGCCTGCCCTGCAGCCGCTCGTGGGCAGCGAACTGCTGGCGGTGTCAAATACCGACAGCGACCTGTTCTTCGATGTGCCCGGGCAGTCGTGGTACATCGTGGTGTCGGGTCGGTGGTACCGGGCCAGGTCGCTCACGGGCAGCTGGACCTTCGTCGAAGCCGACCGGCTTCCGGCCAGCTTTGCACGGATTCCCGCGAGTTCGCCGCATGGCTCCGTGCTCGCCCAGGTGGCGGGCACCGAGCAGGCCAAGGACGCCGTCATGGACGCGGTCATCCCGCAGGTCGCCGAGGTCGATCGGAACGCGGCGGAGTTCGAGGCGACTTACGACGGCGACGCGCGCTTCGAGCCGATCCCGAACACGAAACTGCACTACGCCGTCAATACCGCCTCGCAGGTGATTCTCGCCGACGGCCGCTACTACGCCGTCGAGCAGGGCGTGTGGTTCATCGCGGACTCCCCGTACGGGCCCTGGCAGGTTTCCGAGACGCGCCCGGTCGGCCTCGAGGCGGTGCCGGCCACGAGTCCCGTCTACAACACGCGCTACGTGTACATCTACGACGTGCGCCCGGACGTGGTCTACGTCGGCTACACGCCGGGCTACCTGTGGGCCTTCCCCTATGGCGGCACGATCGTCTACGGCACGGGCTACTACTACCGGCCGTGGTATGGCCCGACCTATTACTACCCGCGCCCGTGGACCTGGGGCTTCAGCGTGCACTACTCGAACTGGGGCGGCTGGAGCTATGGCATGAGCTGGAATGCCGGCTGGCTGGGGCTGTCGTGGAACTGGGGTGATACCTGGGGCCGCTGGCACCAGGGTTATCGGCCCGGCTACCAGCGCGCGTACTGGAGCGGCTACAACCGCGGCTACTGGAACGGTTACTGGAACGGCGTGCACGGCGGCGGCTGGTTCGGCCCCGGCGGCTATCGCCCACCGCGAGTCAGCCCGAATCGTCCGTACTACGATCGCGACCACCGCCGCGAATATCGCCCCGACGCGCGCCCGGTAATGGCGGCGGGTGGCAACGGCGCCGGCGTACGGCCGACAGCACGCTACTCGCGCAATCTGTATACCCGCCCCGAGAACGTGCGGCTCGGTGCGCAGCGGCCATCACTTCGGGCATGGAACGGCAATGGCAGCCGCCCGGGCGAGGCCACGCGTCCGGGCACGGCACAGCGACCCGCGGTGACCCGCCGGCCTGACGAGGCGCGACGTCCGAATGACGTTCAACAGCCAAACCGCGCACAGCGGCCAGGCCAGCCGCGCCTGCAGCCCTCGCCCCAGGCGCAGCCTGATCGGCCCGCGAACGGCGGCGCGGCGCGTCCGACCCCTCGGCCCTCGAATCGGCCGAATGACGTCTACACGGACGGCGACAACAATGTGTACCGCTGGCGCGGCAACCAGTGGCAGACGCTCGAAGGTCGCGATGCATGGCGCAACGCGCCGCCCTCAGTGGGGGATCGCCCGCGGCAGCCGCGGATCCCATCGACACAGCAGACCCGGCCGCAGCAGCCGCAGGCGCGTCCGCCACAGCCGCAACAGCCAGCGCGACCGGTGATGCAGCCCACGCCGCAGCCGCAGATGCGCCCGCAGGCCCAGCCCCGGCCGCAGCCACAGGCACGTCCGCAGGCCCAGCCGCAGCAGCAGGCGCGTCCGCAGCAGCAGGCACGTCCGCAGCAGCAGGCGCGCCCGCAGCAGCCACAGCGGCAGCAGGCACAGCCGCAGGTTCGCCCACGCGATGGCGGGACGCTCAACGCGACGCGCGATCGCCGCGAACACCAGCGCCAGCAACGCTAGCGCGGAGTCTGCGTCCGCCGGCCGCGGGATCCGCGGTGGCCGGGAGTGTCCGTAGAAGTTGAAGTGGTGGAGCGAGCGGGGATCGAACCCGCGACCTCGTCATTGCGAACGACGCGCTCTCCCAGCTGAGCTACCGCCCCACACGATCCGGAAGGCGCGCGATTCTAGCATCGCGGCGGGCTGCTGCAAGCCTGGGATGGCCGCAGCGTGATTCCGCCAAGCTTGCCGCATGAACGGGCTCGCAGTCGGTGCAGGCGCCTGGGGTCGTCATGCCCTCGGCATGGCGCTGAATCCCGTCCTGAGGCTGCTGCCGCTCGGTACGCTCGCGGCAAACCTGATCGGCGGATTCCTCATGGGCTTCGTGATGGCCTGACTGATGCCTGCACCGGAGGTATCGCCCGAGTTGCGCCTGTTCATCACCACCGGGTTCCTGGGCGGCCTGACGACGTTTTCGGCCTTCTCCGGCGAGACGATGGCGCTGCTCCTGCGCCAGGAGCATCTGTGGGCCATTGCGGCCATCGTGACCCACGTGGCCGGATCGCTCGCGATGACCTTCGCCGGCTACTTCGTAGCCCGGCACCTGCTTCAGGCCGCGTAGCGCGATTCAGGCGGCGTAACTGGCGATCGCCTGCAGGATCAGCTCTTCGGCGCGTTCCGGGCCCTCCCACTTCGTGACCGTAACCCACTTGCCCTTCTCGAGATCCTTGTAGTGCGCGAAGAAGTGCGCGACCTGCTCGTGCAGGATGGGCGGCAGGTCGGTATAGGTGCGCACACCGAGGTAGAACGGATGCAGGTCGTCGGAGGGCACGGCCAGTACCTTTTCGTCGCCGCCCTTCTCGTCGGTCATCATCAGCACGCCGATCGGTCGGCATCGGATGATCGCACCGGGCACCACCGGGACCTGCCCGACGACCATCACGTCGAGCGGATCGCCGTCGTCACCCAGAGTCTGCGGGATGAAGCCGTAGTTTCCCGGGTAGTACATCGCCGTGTGCAGGAAGCGGTCGACGAACAGGGCCCCGGACTCCTTGTGGAGTTCGTACTTGACCGGCACGCCACCCTGCGGAATTTCGATGACGGCATTGATGTCGCGCGGCGGATTGCGCCCGGCGGGAATGCTGGAAATATCCATGTCTGCCTCGAGCCTGTTTGGTTACCATATCAGCAAGGGGAACAAGGATGCTCACACCCGGCGAACGGGCGCCCGAATTCACGCTGCCCGACCAGGACGGCCGCGAAACCTCGCTCACCGCGCTTCTGCAGCGCGGTTCACTGATTCTTTACTTTTACCCGGCCGATTTCACGCCCGGCTGCACACGTGAGGCCTGCACGATCCGCGACCTGCACACCGGGATACAGCGCGTGGGCCTCACCGTGGTCGGCATCAGCCCGCAGGATCCGGCGACTCACCGGCATTTTCGCGAGCAGTACCAGCTGCCGTTCGTGCTGCTCTCCGATACCGACAAGGCCGTGATAAAGATGTACGACGTCAATGGCCCGCTCGGCTTCGGCGTGCGTCGCGCGACCTTCCTCATCGACCAGGCTCGCCGCATCCGCGACGCGGTGCTTGCCGACTTTCGCATCGACGCTCATGCCGGCTTCATCGCGAGAGCCGTGGCGCTTGCCGCGCACCACTGACGATCAGTAGCGCAGCTGCAAGATCGTGGCCCGCCCGAGGTCAGGCACGCTGACGACATAAATCGTGCCGAAATCGTCCTCGGACATCGCCGGCACATCAGAGCGCGATGCGAGCGCGGCCGCGATCGCCGGAATCGTGTTGCTGTGCCCGACGACCAGCGCGACACCGCCATGGTTCTCGCGCCGCATCCGCCGCGCGAGCGCGGCCGGCGAATCGTTCGCGGTCACCACCGTGAGTCCGAGGCGTGCCGCCAGCGGCGCGGCGGTGGCCTGCGCACGGCGTGTCGACGTCGCGTAGATCGCCTGCACCGTGCCGGGTGAGGCATTGGCGCCGAACATCCGGGCGAGTCGCTGGGCGCGCTCGTCGCCTTCCTGCGTCAGGGGCGGGTCCTCGATCGTGCCGAGCTGCTTCTCCGCATGGCGCACGAGAATGATGGTCGTGGTCGTGGCGCGAGAATACAGCGCGAGACTCGCGGCCCCGATCGCGATGGCGGCGAGCATCGCCAGCCAGATCGGGGCGAGGAAAGTACCCTGCCGGCGGGCAACCTTGGGCGCATCCATGGGGCGCATCATAGCCGCTCGCCACGTGTGGTTGGAGGAGGGTCAGGGATTCGAACCCTGGAGGCCCTTGCGGACCTGCCGCGTTTCAAGCGCGGTGCATTCGACCACTCTGCCAACCCTCCGGCCGGCGACGGGCGGATTCTAATCCAACTGCGCGGCCCTACGGCGTAAGCAGTTCGTTCAGCAGCTCGGTGAGCGCCGCGTGCAACAGTTTGCGGTCCAGATGGGGCTCGCGCGCCTCGCGCACCTTGAGGCCATCGAGCAGGCAGATGAGCAGCAGTGCGCGCCCCGCCGCGGCCGAGCCCGCCTCAAGTCCGTAGCCGCCCTGCTTCGGGCTGCGCGCCAGCACGTGCGCGATGTCGGCACGCACCGTCGAGTCGAACTCGCGGATCGCGGCGGCGATCTGCGGATCGCGCGTCGCCTCGGCCGACATCTCGAGGAACAGCGGCGCACTTATGCTCTTCTTGTCGCCCTCGCCCGCCTTCTGGAACGCGCGCGTGATGCCGGCGGCGAGATCCGCGGCCCCGTGCAGTTCGCCGATGCGCGCGCGCGCGAGCCCGAGCTGGTGATCGATGATCGCCAGGATGATTTCGTTCTTGCTCTTGAAGTAGCGATAGATGAGCCCTGGGCTCATTTCGGCCGTCTGGGCGATCGCGGCCATGCTTGCGGCGTGAAAACCCTTCTCCACGAAACACTGCTCGGCCGCGCGCAGGATGCGCGAGCGCTGTGCCTCGGCGCGTGTGCAGGCCTTCGACCCGCTGCCGGTGGTGGAAGGCGCCGCATCCATCAGCGAGTCTCCTCTTGCCAGCCGCCGCCGAGCACCTTGTAGAGCGCCACGCGGTTCACCTGCTCGGCGAGCTGGGTCGCGATCAGCGATTGCTGTGCCTGGTACAGCGTGCGCTGCGAATCGAGCAGCACGAGATAGCTGTCGCGCCCACCCTCGTAGCGCGCACGGGAGAGTTCCTCGGCGCGCGTGGCTGCGGCGACCAGCGCCTCCTGCGCCGCCTTCTGCTCCGCGAACGACACGGTCAGCGCGAGCGCGTCCGCCACTTCGCGAAAACCGTTCTGGATCGCGCGCTCGTACTGCGCCAGCGCGATGTCGCGCTCCGCGTTGGCGACACCGAGGTTGGCCCGCAGGCGCCCGCCCTGGAATATGGGCAGGTTGAGCCGCGGGGTGAAGGCCCAGATCTCCGTGCCGTCGCTGAAGACGTCCGAGAGTTCCTCGCTCGCGTAGCCGAGATTGCCCGTGAGGCTGATCGAGGGGAAGAACGCCGCACGAGCCGCGCCGATGTTGGCGCTCGCGGCCCGCAGCAGTTGCTCGGCCTGCTGCACGTCGGGACGGCGCAGCAGCACCTCCGAGGGCAGGCCTACCGGCAGTTCCGGCAGGGCCGACATCGCCTGCACCGGCGCCGCCGCAGGAAGGTCAGCGGGCAGCGGCTGGCCGAGCAGCAGCGTGAGCGCGTTCTCGTCGAGCGCACGCTGTCGCGTGGCCTG
>Ga0116143_10001264_pt1 | contig 31394 bp, 22 predicted proteins | sample AD_UKC034_MetaG_FD_89745 | JGI IMG/M metagenome (GOLD analysis project Ga0116143, IMG submission 89745) | Active sludge microbial communities of municipal wastewater-treating anaerobic digesters from USA - AD_UKC034_MetaG | ecosystem: Engineered > Bioreactor > Anaerobic > Digestate | place: USA... | reverse complement strand
CCTCCTGATAATGCGTAGTATACCGTATAGTCAAAAAATCCACTATCAGGAAGCACTGAGGGTGTCGGAGTGAGTTCGCCCCCATCTCCTGGCATGTACACTGCCGGAGTAGCAGTAGGGCCTGCTCCATCAGTCGGAGTTGGGGTGGTTTGAGCGCCAACTTGCGTGATATTGACCGTTAATACATTATTAACCGTTGAAGAACAATCGATAACATTTTGTGGATTTTGAAAATTAATGTTTATTTTGGATGTGTCGCTCACATTGTTACCTCGACAATCAAATCGAATTTGTGTGGTGCCTGTTTTTTTAGGGGTAAAAAGCACTGTTGCAATGGTGCCATCACCGGTGCTTGCCGAGGTGGTATCTTCCAGAATACCAGCAATGTATATTTTGCCCGTACTTGTTTTTTGGCCCGTGACCGTCGGAAAGTACTCACCGGGCTCAATCGACTGCACATCAATGAAGCTTTCATCAACGAGAAGCCACACATCTGCCCCAATGACTTGTGTCCCGTCATCGGTTTGAATGTTAATGGGCACAGACAATGTCTCCTCCATCGTCACAGATTTGTTTGCGCCATCATAAGAAAGATTGTTGACTGCAAATGCATGAACAGTGTGGAGAAGAAAAATTGATGTAAACAAGAAAACCGCGAATAAATCACGGAGGCGCAATGCAATAAATGAATGAATCATGTGCGTTTTATTGAGTCTAGCACGCCGGATCAGTCAATGTCAACTCGAAGCGTGCTTATTTCATCAACTAATAATCGTCTTGGATCACCATTTGCGTCTGGCGAGATTACTTTTGAGCTTTCTGAGGCTATATTTGGCACGACACTTATGTCAAATGTCCCTTGGATTTTTGGTCGAAGCACCAGTGAGGCAATGGGCGTTGCGTCAAATATCATAGGCTGAGTTTCCGCTAATTTCATAATGCCGGTCACCGTGACCCTATCATCTTTTACGAATTTCAAAACAGTGAATTCAGGAAGTAACGAAGTTGCAGAAACTACATCATATGCATTGACATCTCGACTCATCAGCACATCAAACCCTAAGACAGGATTACCATATGAACTTGCAACAATCGTCATGGTAAACGTGTCGGTAGCAGTATAAGTGTTTGCCGGATCTGCAACCAATTCAAAATATACAGTGGGCGCTGACGGCTCTGCAATTGCCGGAGATATCATGGGAGTGGGCACGCTCAACTGATCGGTCACAGCTACGGGCTTTTGTAAAAACCCTAAGCGCTGATAAGAAAATACAAGCCCTATCCCAATAAACGCAAGACACACAAACAGAACAATGATTACAAGCCGATAATGATGCCGGTGTGGATGTGGTTCCATAAATTCTTCAAAAGTAAATTTTCAATAGTACGTCTATGCGCATTTGGTCTGCCCTAACGCCAATTTTGCATTTCAATCAGCTTTCATCACTTATACCTTGTTCTCACATTTCATCTTCATTATTAACCAGATTATTGATAATTAATGAAAAATCTTGCGTATCAACTATTCCATCTGCATTCAAATCGCCCACCCGTACCACATCTGCTGCTTTCTTCCCTAAATTCTGTCTGATAAATGCCAAATCTGCAGAATCTACCACACCATCTTGTTCGGGATTAGGTAAATCTCCCGGTAATAGAGGAACCGTAGAATAATTGTATGACTGCAAACCCGGTCGAAGTATCAAAGCACCCACATTTTCAGCACAGAAATAATCTGCGCCGGATGCAGTGGGCGTGCAAAAACGTCGTGATAAATGTTTGGGTCCTTTAATAAGCAATTTGTATCCGCTCGCACGTGGGATATCTGCAGGGTCAAACGTAGCCACCCCTTCATAAACTCCTTCTCCCTTGTGCACCATATCGGCAAACACATAATCTGTCGTATCCTGCCCAGACGCACCTATTGCTACACGCACACGCTGACGCGCGTACTGAGAAGAAAATGTCTCAGAACGCACTCCCTGAAATTTCACCTGCAAACTAATATTGACTTTGCGCATATCAAGGGGAGCACTGGTGAGTGTTGCTGAGCCAGTGCTTGAGCCTCCACCCCATCCGCCAGGTGGCGTATATGACGCACAAGCCGGGTTTACGATACTTCCCAAGAATAAATATCTCTCCAATATATTATTGTCTTCACGCAATTCCGACACCTCATCGGCACTGTCGACAAAAACCAAGTTGGGATCCATAAGAAGTCCGTGTCGAAAATCGCTAAATCGAAGCACGCGTTCCTCACCAGGAGCAACCGGAGTAAGTATGCGATATGTTTGGCTGTTGGCTTGCACAGTAAAGGGCCCCGTGGCAGTCTGTCCAATGTTTTTAATGGTTGTCTCAAGTTCGATAGTACAGGTGTCTACACTCTCATCTGAATACAAACGCATAGACATCACAGTCACATCTGGTGCTGTATTGGCAACCTCAGGTAAATCATAATCTATGGGCACGGTATACGTCAGACCGCCTATGGTGTCAATCCAAAGCAGTGGCCACTGCGCGTTTTGCGGAGGATGATCAATGTAGTAGGGAGTTGGAGTGGGTGGTTCAGCTTGCGCATTAACCGTGTTATTCCACCAATCCCATCCTAACACATCGTTTTGAGATTGCGCTTCATCACGCCCGCCCTCTGCCACGAGTGTCGATGGCTCACCTTGAGCACTCGTAGTCCTTACTCCCCGCCAAATACCACCAGCATTATCAGTGATCACCAAAGTATCTCTGTTGAACGCATGAATATCTGTCAACCAACTGTTTGTCGGAGGTCCAGAAAAGGCTGTCCAGGATGTCCCGTTAACTGTTTTCAGCAATAGTGATGTGCCCACACAAATCTCAAGATCTTCATATGGCTCTCCCTCAGGATATTTATATATATCCGTACACCCCACAACAAATCCTTCACTAGCTGAAATCATATCAACCGCAGTCATGGCCGGTCTTCCTGTATAAGTGGGAAATGTGTTATTAGTCCAATTATCCCCACCATCACTTGTTGAGCGAATGACGCTTGTATTAGGTACTCCTGGCTCCCATGATATTCCTACTTCCCAACAGGTAGACGCTGAAGCACAGTCTATACCTGTGTATCGTGTTTGACCCGTCGCCGAGCTACCTCGAATTCTCCACGTAATGCCATTGTCGGTAGTTTTGAATGCTCGTCCATATGATGCCACATAACAGGTTCCAGGAATAGGACAAGAAGCGTCATGGGCAATATACTCTCCACCATCGAATGCAGTGAGAGCTTCAAATACGAGCTGTCCACTTGAATTGCGCTGGGATGAACGAAGAAAATTCATGTTTCTATTTGGAACATCTGTGGTATTTCCCGTTGTGCCAATAATAACCGTATCTCCGACACCGGTATACCCTACTCCCCAAAGCCAAGCTGGCCAGGGATCATTTCGAACCACACTCTGCCAACTTCCTCCACCATCTCGGGTTTCCCATATAGACCCGGGGCCCGGGCCAATGCGAGTAATCACACAATTATCGACATCCTTACAATCGAGACCCTCAATCCAACCTGTTAAAGTTCTCACATTTGATACGGTCCATGTATTTCCTCCATCCGTTGTCTTTGCGATCTTTGCCGGAACATTTTCATTCATTTGCCATATGCCACCACCACCCACATACCCCACTGTGGAATTAACAAACTTCATCTCATACCATGATGTTCCCGCTGTATTGTTTACTCTTGTCCAATTAAACTCACCCGGGGGGGCGCCTCCGGTGGGTGTGGGTGTCGCTGTTGGATTGCCAGTCGGAGTAATGGTGGGAGTCGGAGTAATGGTGCGAGTCGGGGTAATCGTTGGAGTCCGTGTCGGAGTATTAGTGGGGATATGGCTTGTAGGCAATGGGCCTTGTGGAGCCATAAGCTTATATCCAAGCGCAAACGACCCAAGCACCTGACCATTACTGATAAGCCAGTCAAGGTGTTCATTCACATCAATATTGCCAATCAATGTCCCATCAGGATGGGTACCGCCTGGCCCACGTCCATCAACCCCAATTTCACGGGCCACATTGGGAATGCGCACCATAGAGTCAATAGATTGGGCAGTGCCAATGACTGAAGGATCAAGCTGACTGCGGCGAATAACCTGAAACTTTACCTCACCAATGCAAGTATCAGGCTGTAACTGAATGCCTTGGTTTGGGTTGGTGTATCGAGGATTAGAGCGTGGGAATTTTTTATAAAAATAAAACGAATTGAAGGAGTTGGCATTTTGTATAACAAAGACGCTGGGCTCTGCAAGCTCATAAAAACTACATTCTTCAGATAAATCGGTGTCATCAAGTCGGACTCCTCCAGTGACAGGAAGCACTTTAAGTTGCAAGAAACGATTGTCATAGCGTATGGGAAAACGGATGCTCTCCAAGTGAAGCATGTTGTTGGGTTGCCCTTGATACATCGGCGATGCAAGAATCCGCACTGTGAACACCTCACCGCCAGCAAACGTATGCCCCTCGGGGATGTTTGAAGTGAGTCTCAGCCTCACTGTGTCACCATTATCTCCTCTATCTGTTCGGGTGGGGTCAATTGCAAGAAGTGGGGGCGGAGTTGGCTCTGGCTCAAGCTGTGCAAGCGCCTGAATCAGTCTGAAATCAGCAGGTGTTCCGGGCAGGGTACGTTGGCTGGAGGGTAAAAATATCGTTTGAACCAATAAATACCATCCCGCTGATGCGAGTACAAATATGAGCGATATGGTGAGCGATCGATTAACTCGTTGCATCAGAAAAGCCCGTGTGCCACTGATTAGATAATGCGCAAAATGCGAAACAAAACAAAACTAATAAAATAGAAAAGCACAACTTGAAATATGGGAAGATACAAAGTGAGAAAAATGGCACAGAGTGCAACAAAAAAGAATGCTTCATTGTGAATGGCAGGAAGCAGGCCCTTGGTGAAGAGAATAAGAATCGCAATGGTAAATATATCGCGCGTCTTAAACCACGCCGGGTCCCACCCCATATACATCGCGACTGCCAAAAGAATTGTCAGGATAATCAAAAATAGCTCCTTGGTATCAAAATAAAATGGGCCTATGTACATACAATAATTACAAATTCACAATGTCAAAATCCAAATGTAAACCTATGACTCTTGCGTACTTAACACATATTTCTTTACGCTTAATAGTCTATACGCTGCACCCTGAGCCATGCCTCATACGCCATTTGTTCACTCTTGCTAGCAAAAAGAGTACTGAAATCTGTGTCAAATTGCAATAGACTATCGATAATATTACGTCGATAAACCAAACCTACAACATGTCAAATAATGTAATCCGTCCTCTGTGCCATGCACCATGAACTATGGACTTTGTGCTTGTGTCATTTATTGCAATACCCATGCCTCAACAGACTCACCATTAACCTCCACCGTGCGCTTCTCAAACCGAGCATCTTCATTGAAATAGAACTCAATGGTGTTAGCCGATACGTCCTGCTTGGCATACACGCCCTGTGCAGTCTGTGCATATCCGCGAGCCTCAAAATCGTCCTGGCCGCGCGGTGGTGGAAGTGCCGCCAAGCTCCCGGTGGCTTCTCCCCCGCCACTTTGTTCTGCCACATAGCTTTCGATGCGTTGTTGTTGATATTCCTGAATGCCTTGCTTACCCTGCCCGATAGATGCAATGTAATCACGCGTGTTTTGAATGACAACACCCGGAGAGCGCACTACCTGAGCCAAAAAGGGCTTGTTGATATAGGGCGTCGCCGCAATAAACACTGTGTTGGACATGAGCGAGCTCGCTCCCAGTGCGACGGTCATGATGATTAAAATTTTTAGTTTTTTACGCATAAGAGAGTTGAAATGAATTACTTCAAAACGTAAGTTGATAGTGGTCCAGTGACATTATCTGGATCAGGCAAAAGAATTCTCAATGATCCAACCGTTGCCATATTCGGAAAATTACCATCATATTTTTTCATAGCTATTCTTGCGCCCCCGGGCACAGGATTATCGGGAGTATGAATCATTGTTATACCCAATTTAAGTCTGAAAAGTTCACTACTACCTTCCTTTATTGAAGCTAATCGAGTCTCAGTGCTAGACATCAATCTTAATAAATGGGTACATAATTGATTACTGTTACAATTTTCAAAGCGAAATATTAATTGATCACCCTGGACAGTTAGTGTGGGTAGTGGTTCAGCTGGTGTTGTCGTTGGTGTGGTGCCCGCAGGTGGAGGGGTGGTGGTAGTAGCTCCTGCTGGAGGAGTTGGAGTTTGTTGGGCCGGGGGCTGTGTGGGAGTGACACACATATTTGCGGGCAAACAATTGCACTCATGGCCACTGACACTCTCTACAAACGGTGTGCCGTCTCTCAAGCCCATCTTACAGCTGATGGTTATCTCATTGGGCATTGGTGCACAACTATCAATTTTTATCCGATAAGAATCGGTTAATTCAGTTAAATTAGGTATATTGGGGAAATTTCTCGTTGATTGGGAAAAGTAAAAATTGCTCATCGCAGTAGAAAAGGGATTATTCGTCGCCTTATTCCAACTTGTTTGACGAGTGCTAGACGGTGGGGATGAAGTCATCATCTGCACATGCACCAAACCATCTTTTCCACCGGGGGGGCTAAATAGTTTCAATGTGGGGATAAATTGGTATTTATTTTGCTCTGGTGATGTCACATTAAAATCAATAGATGGCACAAAACACTGTCCTCCCCCTCCACCTTGCGGAGGTAGTGTCGCTGTTGGTGGCTGACCTCCCGCTGGGGGTGCTGCACCTCCGACGGGCGCCTTCCAAAAATGAGTGTCATTAGCGGCTATGATGGGGCCATTATCTACCACAACAATATTGACTCCTCGGTCATTGTTGGCGACACCCACCACTTGCCCAGGCCTCACCATGGGAAGCTTGATAGGATTCTTATCGGCCGGAGCGTCTTTTTGATATTGATTATATGCTGTTCTATAAGAGTCGAGAATCCTGGTGGCAACGCATATGTTTTCAATATATATCCAATATCCTCCGCTGCACCCACCCCCACCACATGTACTGCTATTATCGAAAGCACCACTTACATATTCGTGCCTTCCAATATGGAGCGTAATTTTGCTGCTATCAGCATATACAACCATCGCACCAAATCCCCCTCCAATTGGATATTGTGGTAGATTTGGCGCTTTTACTTGAGTGCCAACTGCAGCAGGCACGGTAATACCGGGGTAGTTGCCATGAATATAGTCCGGAGGCTCACCCATTCCGCCGGGATACTTCATTTTGTACGCCCCCTGAAGCTTTATGGGGGTATATCCAAACATGGAACCGAGCAAATTCTCTGCCTTGGTATCTTTACGACCATCAATATTCTTGATAGTGGTTGCATCATCAAGCTCAGCCCCTGAAAGAGGCATCTTCGTATATTGTTTGCTGTTTTTTGATCCAAAAATATCATATCCAAAATATGTTTCAAAATTTGGATTGCCACTAATGGGCCATCGATTCAGCATGTTGTCTTTCTCTGCTTGAGTCAATCCATAGGTGTCGCCCAGAGGCGCATCTTGGCCTTCGATGCATCCTCCTGCCTGCACTTGCACCAATCCTTCTTCTTGCAGTTGTGCAATAGGTAACGCAGGGGTGGCTTGACCGCGCGCACTATAGATGGTAAATGCCTGTTGAGATGCTACAACTGCACCCATCACTCCAAACATCACCATAAGTTGCAGGAATGGTTTTGTGTGCCAACGCATAATATCACTCTAGCATATTTAGATTTGGATATCTAGGTATAGATTGAGCGAAGCCAAACCCCCCTCATCTTTGCCCTTTTTTCTTTTATTTTATCTCTTGTTATCGTTTGTGCTAGTTCGTCTTGATTATTTCATTTTGTGTATTACAATACACTCATTGCTATGACAATCACAAAGCGTGTATCCATCAACGATATGCCCGACTTGCTGACTCTTCGAGAGGTTTCTCAGCTTTTGCGAGTTTCTACTCTCACCCTTAAGCGCTGGGGCAAAAGCGGAAAGCTCCCCGCTATCCGTATCAACTCCCGTGGAGATCGCCGCTTCAAGCGCGAAGTGGTGCTCAAGATACTTGAGGGGGTCTAGCCAATACTCCTGCTACAATAGATGCATGAATATTCTTGTTGTTGGTTTAGGTAATCCAGGTGATAAGTATGCACACCATCGCCATAGCGTGGGGCATATGTTTGTTGATTGGATTGGAAAACAACACGAAAATACTTTGTGGCGTGCTGACTCAAAAAAGCGGGCTGCACATGCCCGCATCCAAGGCCCGAGCAACACCTCCATCATCATCGCCAAAACCCGCACATATATGAACGAGTCAGGAAAGGCGGCGCACATTTTGTGTAAAGAACTAGAAGTGTCAGACACCAAAGCACTGGTCATCGTGCACGACGATCTTGATTTTCCGGTTGGGCAATGGAAGCTTGGATTTGCGAAAGGGCCCAAATTGCACAATGGCATTACATCGGTTGAAGCATCGCTTCACACCGATCAGTTTTGGCGATTACGCATCGGCATCGAAAATCGACCACCAACCATGCGTTTACCGGGTGAAACATATGTCCTGCAAGATTTCACTTCCGATGAAAAAAATATGGTCTATGCAGAGTTTCCCCGCATGTGGCAACAGATTCTCACACTTGCGCCATAAATTAAACACTTAATAAACTACATCATAAGGTCATGTGATCCGCGGGAGCGTGCACATGAAGAGTGGGCATTGAGTGTGTCCCATTGTGATGATATGCATGAGGTTCTGCGTGATGTAAAACGGGCGTGTTCCACAAATGCTCACTGTACTCCTGCACCATGCGTCGAGTGGAGAAACGATTGCGAATCAGCATATGTGCTTCCATCATTTTATGAAGCCACCCAAACCGATCATTATGCGTGAGATATGCCGAATATGCGGGAATGATGTGCTGCTCTAAATGCTCATACAGACTTTCAGATACGCGTGTTGTGTCAAGCTCCCATCCAATCCGCTTAATATCCACCTCCCCCATCCATCCGTCGGGAGTTGAGAGTTGAAGCACACCGTTTAACGCGGCTTTCATACCACTAGTCCCACATGCCTCAAGCCCCACCTCGGGTGTATTGAGCCACACATCAGAACCAGCAACCAGCATCCGTGCAATGTCAGGATTGTAATTAGGAATGTATACAATCTCATTTCTAAATTTCTCAGCCAAAAGTGAAAGGATAATGCGCAATGCATCATTGCCCCATGTATCTTTCGGGTGAGGGACTCCCGAAAGGATAATGCGCACCGGCACGGCCGACTCGGTAAGTATTTTAGTGAGGCGAGCCACATCGGCGAAAAGTGCCAATGGCCGCTTATATCGAATAAAGCGACGCGCCCACCCGACAACCAAACCATGAGGGTCCCATTTGGTTCCTGTCATGTGTTGCAGATACAACAACAAATTAGATTTGTTTGCATCGTGAATGCCGCGCAAATCACGCGGTGTCATGATGCTGGGGAGCTCTCGATTGGTATGTGAGCGAAACCACGTGGGTACATGCACCCCATTGGTGATTGCTATTGGTTTGGATTCAGAATAAATCTCTTCAAGCTTTTTGGTGTGGATATGGCTTACCCCATTCATGCGTTTGGCAATACGTATGGCCAAATTAGTCAAAGAAAATACCTCAGGATACTGACACGCACCGAGTGCAAAAAAATCATTCATGCTATGTTTTCTGTCTTTCATAAAATATCGCTCAAACATACTGCGCACCAACTTCTGCTCATACATGTGGTTCCCCTCGGCAATCACCGTGTGATTAGTAAAGACAATTGGCACATCGGGGGGAGTTTCTAAATACAAAAAGGCGGAATGTCCCTCATTCATATGATAGACTTGAGGCTCTATACCAATACTTTTTAAAAGTCTTACGCCTCCAATCCCAAGCATCATCTCCTGCGCCAAGCGGATACGAATATCTTCATCATACAAATAATATGAGATTTGCTGATCCATCGGATGATTTTGATGGAGCATGGTGTCAAGCAAATACACCGTCACCGTTTTATACCGATATGCCCACGCACGTGCATACACTTCTCGGCTCCCAATAGGCACATGTACAGTAAGGATGTCTCCTTTGGTGTCTTTCAGCAGTTGTAAATCTGCAGACTCTGGGGTGTACCAATCATACTCACGTGCCAAGTATCCTTTGTAATAGTAAAGCCCCACACCTACAAACGGTATCCCCTGATCACCCATCTCTTTGACGGTGTCACCCGCTAAAATGCCCAAACCCCCAGCGTAAGTCTTGAGACGGGGGTCAAGTGAATACTCTGCACAAAAATATGCAATCATACAAACACTATAAAGTAGTATTTTTCAAAATTCAACTGGCTCATGAAGCAGATGTTTAGGTGTTGACACGCATTTGATGCGGGCGCATGTGCATGTGTTCTTGTTCTTTGTTCACCCTACGCTGCATCTTACCACTGCGCATCCATTCAAATGCAGTAGCTACGATCTTATGATATGTGTCAACAGCCTTTTGTTTGTAGCGTGCGGTAGCATGAGACTCGATAATGCTTTGCAGAAGCTCATGTGCACCTGCCTCTATCATCTCTATTTGCCACCACGGCCGTGCACTCGCCCACCAGTACTGACATGAAAAAAGAGCTTGATCAAGCCTGCGCATTGAGCCCTCATCATGGCTTGCTTTGAGCGCAAGATTGGTAAGTATCCATTGAAGTGTATGTATTTCATTGTCTGCATCATGCCATCGAATAAACGGCTCATGCACACTGCGTTTTGCATCAAGAAGAGTCCACGAGCTTTTACGAGGAGTGATACGGATTTTATTCAGACCGAGATGTTTCAAGTCTGAAATGGTGTGCCATGCAATTCGCTCATCTGCATAGAGTTTTTCAAGCAAACGCTCTCTGCCTGGCTTATGATGCCCAAACGTTTCCCCATCCATGGCAAGCACACGATATGCTTTATCACGCGTGGAAGAGCGTATCATTTGAATAAATTCACCCGATGTGTGCATATCATCAACCATAAGCGCATAGCTCGCATCCCGCTCACGAAAATAGTATTCAAGCCCTAGCGCATCAGTGTAAAGCGGCGCTTTCACTGTGCTTTGCGGTCCGCCGAATATGCCAAGCACCATCCAGGCATACTTTTTACGCCTTACAATGCGTGCCAACCGCGGAACATACGCCATCTCGGGCGAAAAGAACCCTCGCAATTTCACTCCATCTCCGAAAAAGTGGTGAATAATGTCTTCTTGCAGCACAATTTGTCGCTTAATCTGCCACTCCGGTAAACCGGGTAAAAATGCATGATAGGCACTCGAGCCGACCAGTTCAACTCTCCCCGATTTCACGAGCCTCCCAATGCGACATATAAGCTTCCCGTGCCCTAATACGTTTAGCTGTTCAAGGAGGCACCCAGTTATATTGAGCGTTACTTTTCCTCTTTTTTGCCGCTCAAGTCCGCGCACTGTGGGCTCATAGGACTCCCGTATCACCCGTAGCGTTATCTCAGGCTTTTGGATAGGTGGCTGATACCAATGGAGAAACAGTGCGATGTTAATGGCGGACATGGCATAGTATACCACACTTAGCGCACCTTGACGCTTTAAAATCCTTTTGCAGAAGTAAAAGATATCTTACAAAGAGTACGTCACATGGCGATACCAGTTGATATACTCTTTGGCCGAATGCTCCCATGAGCTGTCGTACTTTAATGCATTGGCAACCACCTTATGCCACATGTCTTTTTGGAGGAAAAATGTTGATGCTTCAACAATTGCTCCATAAAGCGCCCACGGTGTACGACTGGTAAACGAAAAGCCGGTGCCTTTCATTGTGCGCGGATTAAAGTCGGCAACAATATCGTTTAAGCCTCCGGTGCGGCGAATGATGGGCACGCTCCCATAACGCATGGCCTCAAGGGCCACAATGCCACCCGGCTCAAATGAGCTTGCAATAAGCATCGCATCAGATCCTGCAAATATCTTACGGGGCAGGGTGAAATCAGCAATAAGGCGGAGACCAAGCTGTTTGTGAAACTGCTTTTTTAGCCTCACGAGTTGCTGACAATAATGATCATCCCCCCTCCCCACAATCACAATTTGTATCTGGGGCCGTTCACGGAGCAAATTGGGCAATACGTCAAGCACGATGTCCCACCCCTTCTGGGGGGTTACTCTTCCCACCGAACCAATCAGAAATGCACGAGGGTCAGTTGGCAAACCAAATACCTCCTGCAAATCTGCTTTGTTTTGAGCACGTGCAGCAACAAATGATTGCGCATCAAAATTGCGCGCAACACACTCATCTGTCGCAGGATTAAAGGCAGTAAAATCAAGCCCATTCATAATGCCACCAAGCTTTTCTCTATACTGATCTAAGTAGTGATCTAGGCCCTCGCCAAACTCAGGAGTGAGAATTTCTTTGGCATGGGTGGGGCTTACGGTGTTCACGCCGTCTGCATAAACAATTCCCCGCAACAGTGCATTTTGTTTCTGAAATTTCGGATCAAGAAGTCCAATGAGGCGTTTCTTTGCGTCATCCTGATATTTATCAAGATTGTATCGAAAATCATAATTCCCCTGATACGCAAGATTATGAATAGTGAACACAAACTTGATGTCTTTACATAGTTTGCTATAGCGCGGATCACGCTTGGCAAAATCAACTAGATATCCTGTGTGCCAATCATGGCAGTGAATGATATCAGGAAACCACGTATCTTTGGGATCTTGGGTTTTTCGCACCAGAAGCCATTCAAGCACTGCTTTTGAAAGCAGAGCAAACCGCACATGGTCGTCCTTATATCCAAAGACATTTGCACGGAGCTCGTAATATTCCCTATTTTCGAGGAAATAAACTTTAACATTTGCATCGTTTCTCAATCGCCATACATTGCAAATGAGCGATGATTTAGTGTCTCGAACCCGGATGGGATCATGCGCGCGAGGCATGGCGTCGGTGTCTTCTTTGGGAACGCGCAACCACTGAGTGTCCAAAGCTAATTTGGCGCCTTCAGGGAGCATCATTTCGCCGTATTTTGGAGTGAATATACGCACATCCATCCCATATTTTTTGAGTGCTTTAGGCAGAAAATACATAACTTGGCTTAAACCTCCGACTTTTGAATACGGCGCAACCTCTGCAGCGACATGAAGAATTTTCACAGTGGCAATAATACCAAATATAGCTACGCATTGTCAAATCAAATAAAACCATATATATAGGTGTGCATTGTAGTAGGTGGTTTAGAGCTACTGAACTTGCTAAAACTACTGTAAATCAACAATATGGACTACTGGGACAATATGTATGCAATCATGTTGGATATATTAGGATACATATATTGGATTGTCCCAAAGGTATAAAATCTATTATTGCATGAGGGCCACACTTGTTTTCACTCTTATATTCGCATCATTACCTATATCCTTGCGTTTTGTTACAATGCCCCCATGCAATCAGTCGCCGACGTACTTAAGAAGTTCAACCCCACCGAAGATCGCTATATATCCCGTGAGTTTCAGGCATTTGGCATGTATCTCACCGAAAAACTGGGTGATCCCAAACGAAAAAGCCTCTATATGCGCTTTGCCAAAACACTCCCCCGCCCTGCGCTCGAGCAGGCGCTCAAATTTGTAGTTGACAGCCGAGCTCGCAACAAAGCGGCACTCTTTATGTGGAAACTCAAGGAGATGGGCATACTCAAAGGCACATCGGTGAAGCGATAACATTGAATAGCGCGCTAGAACTGGTAAAATACCTCCATATATGGCTCTACCGGAGGGAGGAAAATATCGAACACTTCTTTTTGGGAGTAGGCTCAATGATGCGGCTCAATCACTTCTACATCCCCTTCCCTCACCGCACATGCAACTACATGAGCATCGAGGCTTCATTAGCAGAAGATATCGACTAATGGAGCAAAAAGAAGAAATGAAAGCGCCGTTTGCAGACTTGTGTGTACAGCTTTGGGGGCTCAATAGGCACGAGAGTGACGAACAAAAAGACACCACCGAGCGCGCACGCAGCACCCTGATTGATATATTTGATGCCGTTCCTCACCCCCCCCTGTATACCGAGGGGCAAAAGAACACTGTGCAATTTCTTGGGTTTAATTCAGAAGAAGAGTTCTTAAACAGCATGCCCAGAGTGTACGCCATGCAAATCGCCAATCTGCTCACCAATAACGCAGAAAACGAGGCGACTATCGCCAGTTTCCAAAAGCTTTGTGCGTTTACCCAAGAAGGATACCGCCCTCTTAATAAGAGAAAGTCGGGTGAGTCAGCCTATTGCCATGCAGCACGGGTGCTGTATTACACCTTCGACAATTTAATACGCACCGGAGCAAAGCTCTCTCAAGAAGATGTCATTGATATCGCCTCAATTGCTCTGCTGCATGATGCAGATGAAGACTGGGGCAAAGAAGATAGACCATTGCTAAAATATAAAAAAGAAAGTGGTAATGGTAATAAATCTTACACATATGAGCTCGTGAATCCCGGGGTTTCCACATGGGCTCACAAGCTGTCTGCCCGGGCACATGCAGGCATTCAAGCGCTCACCTTCCCCGAAGTCGACACCGACACCCAGAAGTTTCATCATGTGGTTGAAAAATCCCCATGGGCCGCCGTCGAACTGGTCAAAGGCATGGACCGTGTGGACAACATGCTGACTTATGGCCCGTCAACAAAGTCGTGGTGGCATTACATTTACAAGATGTATGAAAGTGCCGCGCTTCTGACCGACCTATCACTCACTACACGCATTGCACATGTATTCGACAGAAATGCAGATATTAGTCACTCTCGTCCCGGCGAAATACTCGCATATGGCATGCTTATGCATGGTCTGCAGACAGTCCGCGAGGAGCTGATTCGCAATTTGACGCTTCAACATATCCATGTGCGTCGCACGTTTAACCTGCCCGACGGCGTCCAAACATGGGATGACCCCATATTCCCCGACTTCAGAGATACACTAAACGCCTGTCGAATCAGGCCACTCTCACCTCACATCACTACCGGTGATCTGGCAAACTATGAAGCCAAAGTTCTCGCATGTACAGCCGAAAGAGTTTGGCATGGGAACCCGGTGCCAGGCTATGGCGCTCAACCATTTGTGCGAGCCAGAACAGCCAACGATACCAAACTTGACATAGCAAAAAATCTTGCACTGGCATCTCAAATAGCGGGCATTACTGGTACGGGGGTGGGCATTTCGGGGGCACTTATCGCCAAACAATTTCCCGAAAATCCCTTGGGGGCCATGTTATTTTTCGCCACTGGCCTGGGGATAGGAGTTGGCATTGGTGGAGTGATTTTCGACCGAGCAACCGAACATCTGCGACACAAACAAGGCCCGCGCATAAACTAGAAATCGACACATGTCGATATTCACCTGCGTAATTGCCCTTGACATAGTTTGTGCCATTGTCCATAATGAGCGGTATATGAAAATTACCATCTACACCATATCTGATTGCTATTTCTCCAAACAAGAGAAAGATTATCTGCAGGCTCATGGCCTCACCTTTGAAGAAAGAAACCTCGAGGAAAATCGAGATTTTCTCACTGAAATGCTCACCATATCCAATAATTTCGCTGGTACACCCGTCACCAAAATCGAAAAGGATGATGGGCAAATTGTGGTACTCAAGGGCTTCACGACAGATGAATTCGACAAAACATTTGGGTTTGCCCCATCAACTGATGCAGTGGTGATTAATCCTGCCCCCGCTCAGCCAATGGCTGCACCGGTGGCACCGGCAGTTGCAGTGCCCGCACCAGTTGTTCCCGCAGTTGCTCCACCCGCGCCCGCAGCTCCGGTGGCAGCCCCCCCGGCACCAGCCGCGCCTGCAGTCGACATGAACGCTATTGCCGCACAAATTGAACAGCTCAAAAAATTACAGGAATCACTTGCAGCTCAAACTGCCCCGAAAGTAGCGCCCGCACCCGTTGCACCAACAGTTGCACCACCCGCACCGGTTGTGGCACCGCCCGCGCCCGTTGCACCGGTGGCAGCACCATCGGCGCCGGAGGCTCAAAATGTAGATGATTCTTTGGCCGCCATACTCGCTGAGCTTCAAACGAAGATTAATTCTTCTCAAAACTCAGGCGGCACCGGCACACCCTCCACCACCCAATAGTTCGCGCTCGACTCATATGCGCTCATGGATGTTTTTCCGTGCTATAATCATAAGTCTGTAGTCGCGCACCTATAGCTTAATCGGATAGAGCAGAAGCTTGCGGAGCTTCAGATCCCTGTTCAACTCAGGGTAGGTGCACATTGATATAACTTAACGAATCGATTAAATCGATAAGTCTAGATATATCAATGCCCGCCGATAATTGAGCGCATGATCCGCAGCGAAAATATGCTAAGGAACACGCCCGAAATATGGAGGGCACTTCCATAACCGATCTTCTCCAAGCTCGAGAACATAATTATCTGCTACAATTATTCATCGATTATTATTCACTGTAACTCTATGTCTCACGTAGCACTTGTCACCGGAATTCTTGGCCAAGATGGCCCCTATCTCGCAAAACTCCTGTTAGAAAAAAACTACAAAGTGTACGGCATGGTGCGCCGCTACAGCAATCCAAACTATTCCAATCTCGATTTTTTGGGCATCACCAAAAACATCGAATTCATTGAGGGTGACATGTCAGATGAGTCCTCACTCTACCATCTCATTCGGACACTCCGCCCACATGAGGTGTACAACTTGGCCGCGCAATCATTTGTGCGCAGCTCATTTGATCAACCCAAGCTGACCACTGAAATCAATGCCTTGGGCGTGCTCTACATGCTCAACGCCATTAAGATGTTCTCCCCCACCACCAAGCTCTACCAAGCATCAACGAGTGAAATGTTTGGGCTTTCAAACAAAGATGGTTATCAAGATGAAAGCACGGTCTTTCACCCCCGTTCACCCTATGGCATCAGTAAACTCTATGCCTACTGGATGTGTGTCAACTTCCGCGAATCCTATGGAGTTTTTGCATCTAATGGCATTCTTTTCAATCACGAGTCCCCCATCCGCGGGCTTCAATTTGTCACCCGCAAAGTGACCGATGGAGTGGCACGCATTAAGCTGGGGCTTGCGGACAACATCACCATGGGCAACTTGGATGCAGTGCGTGATTGGGGGTTTGCCGGTGATTTTGTCGAGGCGATGTACCTCATGCTTCAACAAGATGAGGCAGATGACTATGTGGTCGCAACAGGCGAAGCACACAGTGTGAAGGAAATGGTCCAACTCGCATTTGAATATGCCGGCATCAAAGACTGGGAAAAATATGTCAAGGTTGACCCCGCACACATGCGCCCTGCAGAAGTACCCTTCCTGTTGGGTCGCTCAGATAAGGCGCGCAAGAAGCTTGGCTGGAAGCCTCAAACATCACTCAAAGACCTCATCAAGATGATGGTCGAAGCCGACATGGCCCGGCTGAAGAAATAAGCAACAAGTCAAGCCTCACGCCTGCGAGGTGTGAGTTGTCACATATATGACTAATCCAGATACCGGTCTCACTCCCGCTCAAGTATACGATCAATTGGCACCTGAATATGATGAGACTGATCACCAAGCGATGAGGTTACTAGAAAAATTAGAAGAAGACGTGATTGCCAGAGAATTGCCAAGATATTGCACTGATATTCCCCATAAGCGTATAGCAAACATTGGCTCTGGCACAGGCAGACACACTGGGTTTTTTCAGCGCCTGGGAAACGAGCGCGTATACAACCTTCAACCGCTCAGTTCGGGGGCCGTGATCCGGCCCTCATTGATTTCTCCATGAATATGCTTACCGCTGCTCGGGAAAAACATCAGGGGCAGGGCGGTCATAACTATGTGAGAGCAGATGCAGAGCGTATTCCTTTCAGCACGGCTGTTTTTGATATAGTAATTGCGGGGTTATTCGACTCAATACACGATCAAGCATCATTTTTTCACGAAGCAAGAAGAATACTTGCCCCGGGTGGACTTCTTATCGTCTCACAGCCGAATATTCACTCGGCGCAGATGGTAAGGCCAGCATTGGGTCTTGGTGTTGCAGAAACTGAATTTCATATGCGAGATGGCTCATTTCACAGGATACCTTCTGTGTTATCAACACCATTGTCGTTAGACGAGCAATTAGCGGCAAGTGGTTTTGGTAACAAGCACATTTTAGAAGTCCCAGCAGGAGAAACTGCATTAACACCGCGAATTTCACAATTGGTTCAAAAAGCCGCACAAAAACTGGGCGTTGAACCCTCGGCAGTACCATTAATTACAGTCGGGTTCGCTGTTGCATCATAAAGATATAAATCGAGATGAGATTACGGACTTCAGTTTACGGACCTTACGGACCTCAGAGGTCTGTGAGCTCGCGATGCTTTATGCGAAGTGTGGCTTGCCCCTCGAAGCTATATGCGAAGTGGGGCTTGCCACTCCGAAGCGTTATGTTTAGGAGTTTGCCCCGGCATCAAGTCTCTCAATAATCGCTCGATTTGTATCTACCAATGGTGCAAATTTTTGGGGAACTCCATCAAATTGATAGTCTAAACCCGCTGGCACAATCACTACTACATTTGCATGTTCTTTCAATTGAGCTCTTTCAAGTGGTCCAGATAGCATAAATCCATCTGCGGATGCTCCCTCATGCGCTAGATTAGCTTCTCTTCTGATAATAAATGTACTTTTCCCATCAAATATTACTTGTCCGTCGCCTGTCACCGGCAAAGGTGAACCCGTAACCGTTGTATTATTAACAATTAATTCAGAATTGGCAGGTCCTGTATTTAGGCCCCACATTGATGCAGTTATTTGACAATTAGTCAAACTCCCTTTACATTGCTCCCCAAATAATCCATATCCTTTCCAGGGTTTGGCATGTGTCGGACCAGCAATCGTTGCACCAAACAGTTCACAACGACTTTCTTTGCCTGTCGCACCCGCACAACAACCACGATCTTGAAATATCGTGACTTCTGCACCAAGCACAGTGCCTCCCAAATGCGCAAATAAGCTGTCCCACTTCATTGGATACTGCTCATTACCAAAAGATGATTGTGTTACAAAAACTCTAGCACGTGCACCCAATGCCATAACTCCAGACATGTTTCCTGCATCTTCATGCGAAGTAGCTTCTTGTAGGTGTTCTGTAGAGAAAGTCGTGCGTTCTATGTTGGCAATCCCGTCATGCACCACAAGCAATCCTTGGATTGGTCTTTTGTCTTTATCAGATTCAGGATGAGCTAGAAAGCCTCCTCCACATATATCTATATTTTGGACAAGCAGTTTTCCCCCCCCATTTAACACCATCCCAACTTCACATGAATGTGGAAATACAAACTTCTTTCTGCCTTCAGTTGAAGCTATCACACATGAGAAATCGCTTGGAATAATAAATGAAAGACAAGCCGCCACATCGGAAAACATTAGTTCACCTGAGAGCGAAGGATATGAGTTAGGAAGTGGAACCACCTCCGATGCTACATTATCAAATGTGTACGTATGGTCTCCATGCAGAGCAATAACCACTTTATCCTTTCCTTGTATTCTCAATTGCGCAAAGAACTCATTATTTAATGATTTCACAGATTCAACTAGTTCTAAGCCATTATGTACCATTATTTCAGTGGAAGATGCTTCTTTTTCTTGCCTTAAGCTTTGAGAGGGGTCTCCTTCAACAACCGGTGATACACCAACGTTCATTAGTTTGGTAACTCCTGTTGTAGGATCCCCCAATATACGACGTCCAGCAAGCATAGTCGCACCACCTGCAGCAAGTAAATATAAAAAACCTCTACGGTCCAGAGTTTTTTTATGTTCCTGCGAAGGGCTATCCGGCTTTTCATTCATATGTTTTTACTATACATGAAATTGTGCTTTTTTCAAAACTAACCCTCATATATCCATCTCCGTACCCATTGAAGGAGCTCGTCACATAGGCATAAACATAACATAGAAATTAGAGGTGTGTGTATGCTCTCATACTAGCTCAATTCAAGTCAGTCTGAACACTTCGACTGTGCTTAAGTACAGGTCTGGCAGAAGGTGGCCTACCACTTGGAAGCTTTAGCAAAGGATGGACGAGAACCGCCCCTAATATCGTTCGAGTTTGCCATTGTCAAGCCTCACGCATACTCCCCTCCTCTGCTCACGGAGCGGAAAATAGATGCAGAACTCATCCAGACCCCGGGGTTCTGTAAGTAAACAATTACATTTTAGACTCATTGACACGGTATGCAGTGATATGATAGATTGATGTGTCGAGCATCATTTTCATTATATATCAACTTTCATCCCTAAATTATATGTCAACCCAAGGGGTTAGTCGAAATGTTAGTATATTCTCTATTTTCAGTTCACGAAAACCCCACTTGGCATTTTCACATCTGCTATCTTTTGCAAAAAATCCAATCGGAATACTTGCAGTATCGCTAGCCATAATAATAACTTCGACCCTCGCCGTGCAGATAGTGCAACAAAAAAATATCGCGAGTAAACCGATCATTCAAGAACTCAGTAGTAGTTTCTTTGACATACAGGGTAAAACTAACATTTCTGCCGTACAGAATATAAACGATCCATGGTCTGAAAAAGGAGTCATGGTCAATATATCTGCCTCAAATTCAGCAGATATGGACACTGATCTTGAGATTGTTCCAGAAGATGAAGAAATCGGATCTCCAACGCCGACCGTGGAAGAGACCACAGTCCCTCCTACAACCATCACTCTGAGTCCCAATCAGTATGTTGCTCCCGACGAAGCGACAATCACTATTATCCCTACATCACCCACAGGAATTGAAATCTCTCCAACTCTTATACCAAACACTATCGTCCAAGAAGTTGGACTCACCGTATCTGATACTTCTCCCTCCCCTACTCCAGAATCTTCAGTTACGAGCATTCCTGAAAGACAAAATTTGGAAGTAGAAAATTCCAAAATGGTAAATGAGCAATCTCCCAACAGAGTTATTGTGAAATTTAAAAAGTTCATTCAGGTTTCCCCAAACACAGTGGGCAACGTGACCGATTTTGCAGATAAATATAACATGGAAGCGACAGAGTCAATGCCATCCATGCAGATTGCAGTTCTTGACACGGGAGTTAAACCCTTAGAGCAAGCTATTCAAGAACTTCGCAACGACCCCATGGTCGAGAAAGTGGAACCAGACTATATACAGCATATTGTTGCCATCCCGAACGATACAAATTTTACTTATCAATGGGGACTGCACAATATAGGGCAAACTGTTAATGGTGTTGTTAGCACTACCGATAAAGACATTGATGCGCCTGAAGCTTGGAATGTCGAAACAGCTGAACAAACAGACACTATTGTGGCCGTCATCGATTCTGGAGTAGCAATTCGACACCCGGACCTAATCGGAAATATGTGGGATGGTTCGTCATGTAAAGATATTAATAACCTACCAGTGGCTGGAGGATGTCCAAATAACGGATGGGACTTCACGAATTCCGACAATAACCCGAGTGATGACAATGGCCATGGTACACACATTGCTGGCATCATTGCTGCAACTGCGAATAACTCACGAGGGGTTGCTGGCACAAGTATGTATAACAATATTAAGATAATGGCTCTCAAAGTCGGAAACTCACAGGGATCCATTTACACTTCAGCAGTATTAAGTGCAATAAATTTTGCGAAATACAATGGTGCAAACGTAATAAATGCGAGTTTTGGTGGAGGAGGATATTCGCAAATATACAAAGACGTCATTGATCAATTCCCTGGACTGTTTATCGCCGCAGCAGGAAATGGGGGTGGTGACGGTGTCGGAGATGATAATGATATTACTCCATTTTACCCTTGTTCATACACTTCAGCCAATATTGTCTGTGTGACCGCGACAACACAATCCGACAGTCTTGCTAGTTTCTCTAATTATGGGGCATCAAGTGTGGACGTTGGAGCACCTGGTACTAATATATATAGTAGTTACATCTCTCCAACAACTGTAAACAATCAAACCTTCGAATCAATTACACCACCCAACATGCCAGCTGGTTGGACTCGAAATACCAGTGGGACTGTTGGCATGGGTACTTATAGTTTTGGTGCTGGACAAACAGTTTTATACGGAGATGCGTTCAGTATGCCCTATGGTTCGTCTAAGGACTATCAGGCATATTCAACCACATTGAATCTCAGTGATTATCAGAGTGCGCATTTCTCTCTCTATGTCCGATGTGATACGGAATTAAACCATGGCGATTTTCTTTCGCTTGGCGTCAGCAATAATGCAGGGGCAACCTATACAGCCATTGCTACATTTGATGAGCAATCAATTATTAATGATGGTGGGTCATTCAATTCAACTTATGCCTGGGGTTACTATGTAGGGATCACAATACCCCAATCATATCTCGTTAATAACTTCAAGTATTCTTTGAGATGGTATGCCGATGGTGACTCTGACAAAGGGACTATAGGTGATGGGTGCAACATAGATGATATCGTTATCACTGGTGTTCAAAACAATACAGAGACGTATGCGTTTCTAAATGGCACCTCCATGGCAACTCCGTATGTGACTGGGCTTGCAGCACATATATTCAGTGCAGATCCAGCAAAAACAGTAGATGGCGCCAGAGAACTAATCCTATCTTCCGGAGACACAATAGCCGCGTTATTTGATAAAACAACGTCAAATAAGCGCATAAATTTGCAGTCAATGTATTCACAAGTCTTCCCTCCCCCAAGCACACCTATTGCTGTACCTAGTGGTGGTACACATTACGATACAATTTATGTCACTTTTACTGCGGCAAATTCAGCTTCAATTCGATATACAACCAACGGCACAGCACCACACTGCGGTTCGACACTGTATTCTACGAGTATTCCGATAGTATCGAACACTACAATCAAGGCCGTCAGTTGTTCTGGCTCTGGTGTTGCCAGTTCAATTATGACTGAAGTTTATATTATTACCACGCCAACCCAAACCTGGTATCTAGCGGAAGGCTATAATGGTGGCTCTAATAACTTCTCTACAGAAATATTAATTCAAAACCCTGGAAGCATCTCTGCAAAGGTCAACGTTAGTTATTTGACCCAAGGCGCTGGAGTTATCAGCAGACAATACACGATTCCTGCCACCACCAGGTTCACTATAGTTACGAGAAATGATGTTCCAACAGGCACGAGTTTCTCAACCAAGATTAGTAGTAATAGTAATATAGTGGTAGAGAGATCGGTATATTGGGATAGTAATGGAGTATCACGCATCGGTGGTCATAACACAATGGGTGTAACCTCACCTGAATACACATGGTATTTCGCAGAAGGGTTCAATGGGGGTGCAAATGGTTTTTGGACGTTGATCCTCGTACAGAACCCGAACAGCACACCAGCGACAGTAGATGTGTCTTATATGACGCAAGGAGCTGGTGTGATAAACAAACAGTACGTTGTGCCTGCAAATGCACGCTATACCATTACTACGGCGTCTGATGTCGCTACAGGAATTAGTTTCTCAACCAAGGTAAGTTCTAATGTGCCTGTTATATCAGAGCGAGTAGTATATTGGAATAGTGGTGGAATTGCACGGAAAGAAGGTCATAATAGTCCCGGAATGACTGACTTTGCACAGACATGGTACACAGCGGAAGGGTATAACGGCGGGAGTAGTGGTTTTAGCACTTTAATACTCATTCAAAATCCTAACGACACGCCAAGCACTGTTAATGTTACATACATGACAAGCTTAGGCGCTGTAATTGAGAAGACTTACATTGTCCCCGCCAGTTCGAGATATACTATAAACACCAACATCGATGTGTCTAGCGGAACAAGTTTCTCGACCAAGGTCAACTCAAGTAATAATGTCGTTGTCGAGAAAGTGATGTACTGGAACTCTGGCATATATTCCCGCGCTGGTGGTCATAACGCCGTAGGCTATCCTGAGTTATAAAATATGAGTTCCATTGAAAATCCGAACGATCGAAAGTAAGGTGTAAAATCGTTCGGTATGGAAACAAGTATTGTTTAATGAATTACCCAATATGCATATTTGCTTTATTCTCAGCGACTTTCCCACTCTTTCACAAACATTTATCCTCAACCAGGCACGCTACTTACTTGAACGAGGTCATGCCTTAAGTATATTTTCCTCATATAACCCAAATGAGGGTATTTCACACGCGATAGTAGGCATGCACCATTTAAATTCAAGAACTAAGTACTTCACTAATCTGGCTCTTGAGCCTGAAAAACTAACAACGTCCCTTGATTATTACTTCATGAATTTGGAGATTGATCCGATAGATTGTTTCCATTGTCATTTTTTGCCCAATTTGATCGCTCTTTTAGAAAGCATTAAAAGGGTTGGGTATCCTAAAAAACAGCGGGTTCCCATTATCTGCACCGCATACGGATTTGACGTGAGCGTGTTATACACCCAAGATGAACTTGCATGGATCACACATGAAGATGTTACTTTTATAGCTATTAGCGACTCAATCAAGCAAAGATTGATTTATCTTGGCATACCACCAAACAGAATATTCATACTGCCGCTCGGTGTTGATATGTCTATATTCAAATATCAAGAGCGCGAGCCACATATTCCACGAAAATTCGTTTCTGTATCAAGGCTTGTCGAGAAAAAGGGGTTGGGTGACGGAATTACAGCATTCAGAGAAATTTGTCGGAGTAACGGGCAATTCGTATATGACATATATGGTTCTGGTCCTGAGGAAAATATTTTGAGATCTCTTATCAAAAATCTTAACCTTGAAAATCAGGTCTTCTTGAAAGGATCAATTACGCACACACAATTGGCCCAGACGCTCGCGACCTATGATTTTTTCTTATCACCGAGTAAAACGGCAAAAAACGGCGACTCAGAGGGTCAGGTTTTAGGTATTCAAGAGGCCGAGTCTGTGGGGACTTCCCATTATCGCAACCTACCACAATGGGATACCTGAAAGTGTCGTTCATAAACGCACAGGCTGGCTAGTGCCAGAAGGAGATATTAACGCTCTTCGACAAGCAATAGCAGAAGCTTTAGGTGTGGACAATCGAGAATACCATAGTCTCTCCAAAGCCGCTCACAAACTCGTGAATTCAAAATATAATGATGTACTAATTGCAAAAAGGTTGCATAATTTTTATTCTGATACAATAAGGCTACCCTTTCCCTTAATTAATGAAGATGAGAGCATGGAGAGCTTACATGCAAAAACACCATCGATGTTCCTTGACTAACTGTCGAACTGTCCAGACTCGAAATTCCAGTACAAACTCTTACACATTGAAAACGAGAAGCTTTTTGAACATTTCTCGTAGCCTAATAAGCGTGTTTAGTCCATAGTAAGCCATGAATCCTCCTTGCCAATATTGATTTCTTAAAATACGAAGAAAACTTCTTGGCTTGAGCACCAGAGTGGCGTAAAGTCGTTTTCGGGATATTGTTGAGTCTATTATGGGAATTTGTTTCTTGGATCGAAAGCCTATTTCTAAGTCATGAGGGATGTCTTTCAGTAAATAGACTTCGAGTTGCGATGGTTCTACGAATAAATTGAATAGCTCTGAGTATAACGACCTATATACAAAGCGAGGGGTGTGGCAAGCCATGAGTTTTCTCATTGCATGAAAATATGTGCTCACGCCTTCAATGACATTTTTTTGGAAATATGTTGATCCAACATTATTTGATCGAAAAGTCAGAAAATACTCCCAAATCTCCTCCACAAGAAGAGCTCTTCCCTCTGATGATGTATGATTGGAGAATAAAATGCCAAAAATATTTTTATCAGAAAAAGAGCGACCTAGCGCTTGTACGCCTGTAGTACCCATATATAACCCACTTGAATTTATATTCACACCCCTTATCTCCATGAGTTTCTCTAAAAGCATTTGTATTGTGCCATTCCAACCCAAGTCTGCCCACAAGACATTCCTATTTTTTGCCAATGTGAGCATAAGCCAGTCTTCAAGCGCTTGGAGTTCAAGAAAGCGAGGTACGAGAGCTTGACGGTAGTTATTAATGAATGAACGCACCGTATCTGGAGCCTGCTGTAAGGAAGGTTTTGGCTTAATCCTAGAATCGATACCAAATAAAAATATCAGGGTATTCTCAAGAGATGTTTTTTTTAATTCACCGAGTTCGCACAGTTGATCTACGGCTACTGCATTATACGAATTGGTTTCGTGCACAGCTTTTATGAGTAATTGGAGGGCTAAAGCTCTGTTTATCGAACACAATTCAAATTTAAATCCTGGATCAATAATCCGGCAAAGCTCACTTAATCTCTGCCCTTCTCTTGATACAAAAATCACCTGTTTATTTGTGAGTGCTGCTGTTTGGATTAGCTCAAATAGATAATAGTGTAGTCCTATCGCGAGTTTTTTGCCGACATTAGCCAGGATTTGTTCTTGGTAAGGTAAAGAAGTATATTGTGAGGAAAAAAGCGCATGTTTAAGGAATTTCCGATCTGTACGATCACGCATAAAACCAAGCACATGAAAACGTAGTCTGTGATAATAGTCTTGTAGTTTTATATGCCGAGTCTGTTTTGAGTTGTCATACCAAATCGACATAATACCATAGGTCATTGGTTTCTGAAAATCAGAAATCTCGTTATCACCGATGTGGAGGGATCTGTCTGGGAAGTAATCTGGTATGAGTGTGCCCTGGATCAGTAGTTTGTATGCTCCTCCCGACCATTTGCCGACCCCAAGATCGCTGGAGGTAAATCCACCATCAAACACATGTTCCAACTTATGAGCGCGCAAAATATGCAAGATATCTTGCGCCGAAAGGTACATGTCTGACAGGAAATAGACTCTCCCTCCATGTTGCTTGAATGTTAAGAGAATATCCAATAAATTTTGATTGGACTCTAACCTTTTAATCTCTTCTTGTAACTCCTGTTCTCTGAGCAGAAACTTGAGCTCTTGGACTAAATGGTCTTTAGACTTATGCACCGACCTCTCCTCTCTCTCAGCCACAGGCATTAATTGGTCTACCAACCTAACACAGATATGCTGCAGTATGTCATCAAAGGCCGCCTCTGGCTCTCTGTGTGATATTTGAGCTACCCGAATGAGGCGCTCTCTCGCTTCATACCTGAGCTGCAGAAGATAATAAGGGTCGATATGTGATTTGAATTTTTCCAATATACGTACACTCCAACGTCGGGCCACGAAGGAAAACTGTGCATCCTCTGGATGGATTTTCCTCAGAAGGAACGTATCAAAGACATCCACTGTCACAACATCTAAACTACCTACTTGGGCACGTCGGTTTATGTATGACCCAATAGTTTTTATGGAGTTTGTTTTAAGCTTCATTGAGATCGACACGATGAATAGGAAGTTAACTTGTATGTGAAATTTTATACTCTCCAGACCAGTGGTGGAGTATTTGTCGCATTTTACCAAACAATAATTTTATGTTATGTCGGAGATGGGATGTGTCATGTTTAGCTGTAAGTTCAGAAATGCGTTCATTACGCTGATTATTCATATCTGTTAGCTTCTGTTTCATTTCAAAATAACCAAAATATATCTGTATCAATACTTCGGGATCTTTGCAAAGTATATGGCTCAGACTTCTCGCTGCTTTTCCCGGGTCACTCGTCCACAAACCAGTAATTGAAACTATGTCATCTCCCCGCACCCTTAAATAATGCTCCCCCGTGATAAGAGGTATGTGCATAGGCTCGCTTTCCTTAGCTAGTCGTTTAATGTAGTCCCAATCTATGAGAATATCTAGATTTGTATCATAGTTTCCTATTTTTTCTGCGAGAGCCCGACTATGAATTATCTGTTTGTGGTTAATGAGGTTTCGATATCTTAGATCTTGATAACTCATATCGAGAGTATTTTCTACGATTCTAAAAATATGCTTTTGTGAATCAGCATCCATTTTCGTCAAGAATGTATCAGAGTACAAAAAATCTTTCTTATTGATATAAGCAGACCTGAGGAGAACTTCTATGTGGTTTGGGAATACGATATCATCATCGTCCATATACCCTATCCATGGGCTGTCCGACTGTTTTAAGGCATGATTTAGTGCACCCGCCTTGCCTTGGTGTTCAATGGCATGTGTGGTGATTCTCGCATCTTGAAATTCATCAATCATATCCTCAATAGAAGTTCCTCCATCATTTATTACATGTAGCTTCCAGAATGGGTATGACTGATCAACAATTGATTGTATCGCTTTAGCTAAATATTCTCGTCTATTATAAGTAGGCATGAGGATGTCAACCTTAGGCATATTTGGGAATAAATCGTTATATTGAGGCTTTGCAGAGTTTGGAATGTGAACAGTGGACAGAACTCCTCCTGCGTTATGACGATATGTAAAACTTTGACCTTCTAATTCGCTTATTCCGCTCAACAAGTGTGTACCCTCCTCTAGTGGAGCCAGGTGGGGAGCCTTGCCCTCTACAGACAAATTTACAAATATAAATCTCCCTCCTGGAATGAGCTTAGTTCTGTGCTCTAGTATATAGGTCGGAGCATCGAAATAACTTGAGTCGTAGATCACAACAATTGAGGTGTACAAAGCGCCTACTTTTAGCCCGTTGTGTCTAGTCGGATTTAATAGTACTCCGTAGTGGGCACTATAAAAATTAAAGTGGGGTGATATCGTTTGATCCAACGGCCCTTCTGGGACATGGAAGTCGAGAAGTATGTTTTCACCGACTACAACTATCTCTAAATGGTCTATCAGCCAATCTGCTCTCATAATGGGAAGTATATCACCATACCATTAATCACAATTAGCGCAGTTAATCCCTCTTGTACACCATCATGATTGGCTTTCCTTCGACTGTCACGGAGTGATATGGCGAAAACCCAGTAAAATCAGGTGCTGTATAGTCACCAATGACGTTTCTATAATCTGCAATAAAATACTCTGCCTCGTGGATATCCTCCACCGTAGTCAGTTTCAGTCTTTGCGCTGGGGTAAGTATTCTATAGTTGGTATACACAGTCCTATCGGCATAGATTGTCGAGGGGGCATCTAAAGAGTCACTCAGGAGTTCTAGTGCTTGTTTGGCAGACAGTCTCCATGTATCTCTATCCCACATGCTGTCCCAGTTCTGACCTGCTAGACGGTTGAAATATACATAGTAATGGGGATGATTGCGATACATCCATGAGACAGTGTGCATGAGCGATAGCACTACGCAGCCAATACACACTGCGTATGCGAGCATATGTTTAGAGCGTATAACGTGTAGCAGGTGCGCAGCGAGTATGGTGAACGATACATGCAGATAGTACAGGTGTCTCCAGTCGTTATAGAGTGTCGATTTCCGCAAGATGATGCCCAGCAGTGAGAAGCTTATGAGCGCAAATGCGAACCAGGTGAAGATGAGTTGAAGATCATATTTTTTAGAAGCCATCACTCTTTTTATTGCCCAAAAGGGCCAAGATATCAAGCCCGCGACCCAGAGCAATAAATGCCCCATCGGTACACTTATGGCAATCCAAACAGGAATGTAATATCGGGGCACAATATTGCCACTAATAGCCTCACCCCAAAACACATTTGTTCCTGCCCAAATGACGTAGTTACTGAATGTCTTGAGCATTTGTATCAAACCAAGTATTGACTCTTGCCAAAGTATGGGCGTTACAATAAAAAACATGAGCCCCGAACTCATAATCGCTATACTCGCATGACTTATTAATCTTGGCACACCGGTTCTGTTAAGTAGGAAGATAATAAGCAGTATGAATGGGAATAACACAGCACCCACTACCCTACTGTTGACCGCCAACACGAAGACTACGCACGCAAGCCACAGTTTCCTGCGACTATTACTACTTGCATATTGTTGTATCAATAGAAGGGATATGGTCAGAAGAGATAGGAATACGAGATCCTTGATGTTGTAGAAAGAATGTGCATATATCCGCGGATTTAATACATATACGAGTGTTCCTAATAGTACCGTCGATTTTGCAAAACCAAGATTCTTTAGAAGTATGTACATGCTTATAACAGATAACTGAAATAGTATGTGGGTATAGTAGTGAGATAAAACCCAGTATAGGCTACTGTCCGAACTTACCCCAAAGTAATCCAAAGCAAGGAGCGGAATCTGGGCCACAACACCATAATATTTCCCATGATAAACTTCAATCTCAGATGCTTCATACTCAACAGGGGGCATCAGAAACTCTGCGCCCACTAATGTAAGCATGTGGTTCAAATTGACTAATCTATGATTGCGCTGCGTTGGCTCATCGTATGAGATACCAAAATCCGGGACTATTCGACCTCCTATCACTGCAAGAACAAGTATTATTGTCAAAAGAATATATCTGTGGCGAAATAGTGGAGCAGACCTTATTTGTTTTGCAGGATGATCCTCTTGAGCTACATCTCTCATAGAGACGTAGTATATAAGATGATATCGTAGTAATACTCTAAAACGACAGCAGTGAAAATCGGATAAGATTATTATATAAGATTGGTAATGCTAATAGGGCCCCATTACGATAGAATTGCCTAGATTCTTTTATATATCCGACTCGTCACCCACTATGCAAATACTCAAATTCACACCTAACTTAAGGAAAGAAAACGTCAATAAGTTGGTGGTCCACCACATTGTTGCTCTTGGCCTTACCATTACTTCCCGAGACACCTCAAAACCCTGGGGTGCATATTTTGTGATCGATGATGATGATATTGATTTGTTCATCAAGGAATACTTTGCTGGCCAAGATATTAATAGGTCTGGCAAATTAACACCCAAGATACTGGTTGTTGCCCCCACTGAAATCCTGTCGTGGCAATACCATCATAGACGCGCAGAACTGTGGAAGGTGGTGACGGGCCCTGTAGAAATAGTACAAAGTGAAACCGATGGTCAAACGTCTGTAATAAGGAAATACACGGGAGATCTCATTACTCATGGGGCGTTGATTCGACATCGGCTTATAGGCGCAGGGGTATGGGGTGTTATCGCTGAGATATGGCAACATACAGATCCACAAAATCCTTCAGATGAAGATGATATCGTGCGCATTTCTGACGCATATGGCAGGTGAAAGAAGAAATCCGCACAATATAAGCTAATGAGGTCTAAACTGCATGATGATTGCTATATAGGTATAATATCCACATGACTTCAGTTTCTATTATTATCCCCACCCTCTTTCCTCTCAAGCGCCTTACCACCCATGCGGCACGACTTGCTTCTTTCAAGCCAGTTACAGAAGTGATCGTGGTAGTGAATGGAACGGGAGAGAAGCATGCAGAGAACTTCGTACACTGGCAATATTTGGGCAAAAACAAGGGCTTTACGGGCGCATGCAATGCGGGTGCGCGAGCAGCAAGGGGTGACATGCTCCTTTTTCTCAATGATGAT
>Ga0116143_10001263_pt1 | contig 31398 bp, 23 predicted proteins | sample AD_UKC034_MetaG_FD_89745 | JGI IMG/M metagenome (GOLD analysis project Ga0116143, IMG submission 89745) | Active sludge microbial communities of municipal wastewater-treating anaerobic digesters from USA - AD_UKC034_MetaG | ecosystem: Engineered > Bioreactor > Anaerobic > Digestate | place: USA... | reverse complement strand
TTGCATGTCGTCCAACGGATGGTGATCATCGTCAAGAAGGCTTTTCAAAATCTTCTTGCCAAATCCGATACCCCACCGCTGCTACCGGCGCCAATTTAATCGTTCAACTGCCGTTTTTAGGGTGATGGATTTTCTGGAAAATGGCGTTGTGGTTTTCATGTTCGATGTGGAAAAGGCAGTAGATGATGGTGACTGCGTCAAATTGTTCGTCGGGGAATTCCACTTCCCGGATGTCGGCGAAGATGGTTTTCATTTCCGGTTGAAAGCGATGGGCCATTTCCAGCATGCGAAAAGAAAAGTCAACGCCTGTCACTTGCCAGTCTCTGGTGATGAAATAAGCGGGAAACGGTTCTCCCGCGCCGCAACCCAGATCCAGAAGAAAGCCGGGACGATCGGGAAGTCTGAGACGGAAATCCTCCAAAACCTCCGACATGTCAAATGCATTGCGGTTTTTTTCGTAGGTTTCGGCGAAACGGTCGTAGATTTGCTGCAGTTCATGACTCATGGTGCCCTGATTACCAATGAAAAGGATTTTCCCGATGGAAATCGGGCGTCAGGGCGTGATCGCTTACCTCCTGGACAAATAGGTTTTCAAAGCCCAGATCAAGAGCGAAGTCCAGGATTTGCGCGTATTCATCCGCTGTAATTCTGCGGCCCAGATGCGGAGAGTTTTTCACTGGGCCGATCGGCGTATATTGCGACATCAGGCTGATCGGAACACGGGTGGAGATTTCGTTTTTCAGCAGTTTTAACGCTTTCCGTGAATTTTTCAGTCTGCCGGGCAAAACCAGATGGCGGATGAGAATTCCTTTTGTTGCGATCTGATGATCGGTTTCCAAATCATCTCCTACCTGCCGGACCATTTCATGGATCGAGGCCAGCGCCAGGCGTGGATAATCCGGTGCGTCGGAGAAGAGCAGGGCATCCTCTTCCAGGCCGTATTTGAAATCCGGCAGATAAATGTCCACCATGCCGTCCAGCATTCTCAAGAGGTCGGGACTTTCATAGCCGCCGCAGTTGTAAACAAACGGAATCGTCAGTCCCTGCATGCGCGCTATGCAGAGAGATTCCATCAGAAGCGGTGTCTGTGGGGTCGGAGTGACCGGTTCGATATTATGGCAGCCGCTTTTCTGAAGGTCGAGCATGACCTTTGCCAGTTCCAGCACGGTCAAATGGCGTCCATCGGCTTTGTGTGAAATTTGATAATTCTGGCAGTAAACGCACCGCAAATTACAGGAAGAAAGAAAAATGGTTCCGGCGCCGCCTGTTCCGGAAAGGGGCGGCTCTTCACCGGAATGGGACAGGGCGCAATCCATGACGATGTCGGCTGGAAGGCGGCAATAGCCAAGCTCTCCGCGGGTCCGGTCCACTTGACAGGCCCGGGGGCAGAGTGTGCAAGATCGGTAAATATCGAGCAATTCCTGAATACGCATTACATTTTTTCCACGACTTTTCTGATTTTTCCGCTTTCCACCAGTTCCAGAAAGATTTCTCCCAGAGGAGCGGACAAATCCGCGGCTTTTTTCCAGTTGGTGATTCTCTGTTTATGGTTGTCGATGTATCGGGTAAAATCGTCACGGTCGGGAATTTTGCCCTCCGGAAGTTGCTCAATAAAGCTTTCAGAAGGAAAGACCATGACAACATTGCTCAAGGATTGTTCGTCCGGAAGACGTCGCTGGATTCTTTTGTCCAGCCAGCCGGGGATGATCCGTTCCTGGTGATGAAAAAAAAGCACCAAATCATTTTCCTTTGCTGCAAATTGGTGGGACAGGTGATAGTCAATCAGGCCGCCGTCGCGGTAAACGCCGCGGGGTGCGTTAAAAATATTTTTCACGCCGGCCACGACCAGCGGAATGGCACCGGAGGCCATGACGGCGTATTTAAAATTGGCTTCGTTGATTCGCACATATTTCCCCAGGAATTGAGGTTGAAAGCAAAAAGCAGGAGGTTTGATACCGTTGAAAAAAACCACTCTGTCGGCAAAACGGTAAAGATGGTTGCGGTTCAACCAGTTCATCAGATAGCAAACGGCAAGGCCGCCGGTTTGCAGCATCCGGATTTCAGAGGCGACCAGGTGCTTCGCACGGGCGGTAATGACCGAAAGACGATAACGCTTGTTGGCCAGGGCAAACGGCAGGGCGTCGTCCTCGATATATTGATTCAGAATCTGGAGGAACTTGTCCAGGATGGTTTTGGGAGTGTCCTTACGGGTGAAATGGGCGGTGATGTATGCGTTCATCAATTTCTGATAGGATTCGCAGGCTTGTGGTTGAAGCCAGGCAGCAAAACGCCAGGCGCCGGCGGAGGAGCCCACCAGAGAAACGGCGCGTTTTCTCCCCAGCAGGTTTTGTTGAAGAAGCGCCTGGTCTAGGCCGCTGGTGACAAGCCAGCGGGGACCCACCGCCGCTCCAAAACAGGCAGAGACCGCGTCAAAGGTAAATCCGCCGTCTTGAAGAATTTCGTAAGCATTTTTTCCGGCTTTAATGCGTAATCGGTTCATAAGAAATAATCCGGGCAAAGACCTTGACACACCATCTTTTGTCCTGTAAAAAACCGCCAACCTTCGGCGATGGAGATGCCCAACGGTCAAACTCATGGTGAATCGTTGCGGCTTTTATCAATAATTTCAGAAATTGCAAGTCATTTTCATATCTTCACAAAGAGGAAACTACATGGATCTTCAAAAGACTGTAAAAGAAATCGCTAAAGACGCGCAGACAGCATCACGGCGTCTCTCCCGTATGTCGTCAAACGCCAAAAATGACGTTCTCCTCAAAATGGCCGATGAACTGGGAAAACGTCGTCATTTCATTCTGGAGGAAAACGGCAAGGACTTGACCCAGGCGAGGTATAAAGGTCTTTCCTCCGCGATGATTGACCGGCTGACCCTGAAAGATGCCACGTTGGAGGCGATGGCCAAAGGACTTCATGAAGTGGCCGCTTTGCCCGACCCGGTGGGTCAGGTGACCTCTATGTGGCGGCGTCCCAATGGTCTTTTGGTCGGCCGGATGAGAATACCGCTGGGGGTGATCGGTATCATCTATGAATCGCGTCCCAATGTCACGGTGGACGCTTCCGCTTTGTGTCTGAAATCAGGAAATGCCGTGATTCTGCGCGGCGGGTCGGAAGCGATTTTCTCCAATCTGGCCATTGCCTCCGTTTTGCAGGATGTGTTGCGGGAAAGTCCGCTGCCGGACAAAGCCGTGCAGGTCATTCCCTTTACCGACCGTGAAGCCGTCACCGCCATGCTTCAGCTTGAAGAATATATTGACCTGATTATTCCCAGAGGCGGCGAAGAACTGATTCGCGCCGTGGTCGCCCAATCCAGAATTCCCGTGATCAAGCATTACAAAGGGGTCTGTCATCTCTTTGTGGATAAGACGGCGGATATGGATATGGCGGTGAGCATTTGCGTCAATGCCAAAGCTCAACGTCCGGGGGTGTGCAACGCGCTGGAGACGCTCCTGGTGCACGAGGACATCGCGCCATTGTTTTTACCGAAAGCGGCCGACTCTCTCCGGAAGGCCGGCGTTTTGCTGAAGGGCTGCGAAAAGACCAGAAAGATTCTGGATTCTATTGAAGCGGCAACGGAAGAAGACTGGTACGCGGAGTATCTGGACCTGATTTTGTCCGTGAAAGTTGTCGCCTCGATGGATGAGGCCATTTCGCATATCGAAAAATACGGATCGCTGCATACGGAATCCATTGTTACCAAGGATTATACCAATGCGCAGCGCTTTTTAAATGAAGTCAATTCTTCCACGGTGGCGGTCAATGCCTCCACCCGTTTCAGCGACGGATTTGAGTTGGGACTGGGGGCGGAAATCGGCATATCCACCACCAAGCTCCATGCCTTTGGTCCGATGGGGCTGGAGGAGCTGACCACATCCAAATTTATCATTTATGGCGATGGCCAGATTCGCAAATGAAGTGGGGCCTTTTCGGCGGGACATTTGATCCGATCCATTTCGGGCATTTACGTGTTGCCCAGGAACTGGCCGGGTGTCTGGATCTGGATCGCGTGATCTTTATTCCGGCAGCCTTTCCACCCCATAAATCCAGCCGGACGCTTGCGTCCTTTGAACATCGTCTGCAAATGCTGCAACTGGCAATTGCTGGAAATGATCTTTTTTCTTTTTCGGATGTGGAAGCCAGGCGGAAGGGCAAATCCTATTCGATTGATACGGTCCGGCATTTTTCAGATTCTTGCGACCCAAACGTAAAGTTGTACTTCATGATGGGGCAGGACGCATTTGATGCGATTACCACCTGGCATCAATGGGAACAACTTCTCGCGCTTTGCCGGTTCATCGTCATGACCAGACCCGGCTATGCCAACCAGGGCCTGGAAAATATTTTGCCCGCCCGTTTAGCCAGAAGTTTCACTTATGATGAAGTCCTGGACGGGTATTCGGGGCAAAGCGGTTGCGGAATATTTTTTCGACGTGTCACGTTTCTGGATATTTCGTCTTCGATCATCCGCGATCAGATCAAGTCCGGCCAATCCGTTCGCTATCTCTTGCCGGACAATGTAATCCGCCATATCTCAGAACACCGCCTGTATGCAGAATAAGATGATGCCTACAGGATCTTTTTGAAGCTTGTGCAATCCGGGTCAGTGTTTCATAAAACGCCGCCAAAGGTTGAAACCGGAAAAGGATTTCATGGCACGCTCCTGACTGTAATCTCTTGAAAAGTATGCAATCAGGCGCCTTCCTCCGTCTTTCCATTGTGTTTCTTCCGTCAGAAGACGCATAATGAAATTTCCCCTGCCTCTGGGATTTAACAGATTGTTCCTGCTGGTCGGATCGTAAAAAGTTTTGTAGTCGAATCCTTCTCCCTCATCAATCACTTCCAAGACGGCGTCATTGCCGTAGCGGCGGCGGACGATGATCATTTTCCGCGGATCTTCATGATTACCGTGACTCCAGGCGTTCACCATGGCTTCGTCGAGCACCATGCGCAAGCGGGTTTTCGGCGAAACAAACCCTCTGACCTGCCATTCCCGGCTGATTTTGGTATAAAGCTGTTTGACGCAATCATCCAGATCGTCCAGGTTTTTCGGCCGAACAATATCTTCATATTCATAATCTCCGCTTTCAAGTTCCAGCCCCAGCAAAGTGATGTCATCATAAAGACTCTGTGGAGCCATGACTTTGTCACCCTCCCGGCCGTTAATCCGGTTGAAGAGGCGCGCCATCAGCACGGAGACCGGCAGGCGCGGTTCGTTTGGCAACATGGCCTCAAGCATGTCTCGTAAGTCGTCTGCATTGAGAACCGGCTTGCCGGACATGTGCGGCATATCGGTAAGACCGTCCGTGAAAAAAATGAGCTGATCTCCCTCAAGAAGCTCGACCGTCCCGTTTTGATAATCCAGGCTTCGTTCAATTCCGACGGGCAAATTTCTTCCCCGTCCGTCCAGCGCGGGTAGGCAGGCCACCTCCCGGCCGCGAATCAGCAGAAAAGGTGGATGACCGGCGGAAACATAACGCATGCGCAGGGATTCATGGTGGATTTCGGCATCCAGTGAAGTGAAAAAGTTTTCGTCTCCGAAAAAAGGGAGTCCGCAGATTTCGAAATTGAGGCGGCTGATGGTTTCTCCGATCGGCAAATCCGGATTTTGAACCAAAAGAGCATTGTGGATCAGATCGGTGATGATGCTTCGGAGAATGCAGCCCACTTCATGGCCTGACTGGTCTTTCAGGCTGATGGCCGTCTTGGAGAGATCCGGATGGCCACCGGTGAAATTCTTGATGAAATAGTGATCACCTCCCTCGGTATGGCAGGGGAGGTAGCAGGCGGTAAAAAACAGCTCGATATTGCCGGGAAGAAGGGTGTGGCGGTTTGGGCGGTAATTGATCATGGACAGGATGTTTTTGGCCAAATCAATATTGATTTCCTGCTTGGAGAACAGATCCTGAAGGTTTTGATTGGCGGCGGTCAGTTCATAGGTGCGCTCTGTTACCCGCTGTTCCAGTTCGGCATGGGCTCTCTGCAAGGCTTCCTGTGAACGGCGTCGGACAATGGCCATGCCGGTCATGTACGTAAACGTTCTCAGTGCGTCGTCGGGAACAACTTCCTGGCCTTCTCCCAGATAAATCACGCAGGTGCCGAGAATTTCCTCTGCGTAGATGACCGGTAAGGCAATGATTTGCCGTAATCCGGCCGCGGCCATGACCACATCAGACAATTCCGTTGGAATGGCTCCGAAGGACAGTTCATGGAGATCTTTCGGTCTTTGAATCCGTTCCCGAAGCATCTGATCCAGATTGTCGGAGCTGACCGGCATGCGCATCTCAAATACCTCCGGGCCGAAAAAAACGCTTGCGACATCAGACGCCTGAGAATCCAGGGACAGAGAAGACACGGTCAGTTCCCTGGTGGAAGGGGAATAAACGGCTAAAGAAGTTGCCAGGGCATTGGTCAGAAGGCGCAGGGAAACGGCAATTTTTTCATGCAGTTCTTTCATGCTTCCGGTTTCGGTGAATGTGATCGAAATGGCGTTGAGCTGCTCATGGTAGGAAGCCAGCATACGGAAGCTGTGTTCACTGACTTTCAGGGCTTGTTCCGCTTTTTTTCGCTCAGTGATGTCGCGGCAGACATTGACCAGACCGAAAGGCGTGCCATTTTCATAACGCAGAACATCGCCGTTGACATCGAAGGGTACCTTTCTTCCGTCTTTCATGAAAATTCGGTATTCTTTCGGTCCCAGTTTGTTTTCCATCATCATAAAAACGTTTTGAATCACTTGGGCTTGGTCTTCCGGAGCAATAAAATCGAGCATATTGTGACCCTCGATTTCCTCACGGGCGAAACCGCTGATTTGAAGCGCATGGTCGTTGATGTAGAGAATGGTGCCTTCCAGATCCGTGCGAACAATCATATCCGGAAGAGAATCCACCACCCGGGTGAACAGCTCTTTGCTTTCGCGCAGTTGGTCCTCCATTTTACGGCGCTCGCTGGTATCCCGGGAAACGCTTAAATAACCACGGGGTTTGCCCTGCTCGTCCCGAAGAAGCGTGATGACCGTATCGGCCCAAATGGTTGAGCCATCCTTGCAGTAGAATTCAAATTCTTCGTCCAGGGAAATATGTTCATGGGCGTCTGCCAGTTTTTCCGGAGAAAAGTGTTTTTTGATCAATTCAAATGCTCTTTCCAGAGATTGCGGTGTCAGTTGACCTTCCAGAGGAATATTCCGCAGGTCGTCCAGGGTGTAGCCCCGTATCCTTTCGACGGACGGAGTAATCCAGGTGGTCTGCAGTTCCATATCCATCAGCCAGACAATGTCGTTTAGGTTGTCGGTGATCAGACGGAACCGCTTTTCCGTGTCTCGAAGCGCCTGTTCCGCATTTCTCCGTTCGGTGATGTTGACATCGCTGCCCCGGTAGCCCCGCAGCGTTCCGTCGCTGTTTTGCAGGGGAATGCCGTTGGTGGACAACCAGACGACCTTTCCATCGCCGGTTTCGGCGGGATTTTCCAGGTTGATGAAATGTTCCTTCCGGTCAAATACCTCCAAGGCGTATTTTTTGAACGCTTCGCGCCCGCTCTGGGGATGCAGGTCGTAAAAGTGCAGGTGTCCGATCATTTCGTCAGGACGTCTTTTCAATACGTTATTGGACACATGGCTCACATACGTGTAGAGTCCATCCACATCCACTTCCCAGATGACCGTTCCGCTTTGCTCGGCAAGCTGGTTAAACCGTTCCTCGCTTTTGAGCAACTCGTTTTCCGCATGTTTACGTTCGGAGATTTCCAGGGCGAGATTTTCGTTCATGACCTGATACTTTTTTGTTTGCTGTTCCAGTTGCCGGTTAATGCTGTTAATTTTTTCCCGCTCGATTTTCAGCTGTTCGGTGAGAAAGAAATTACGCCGGGCGGAGTATTCCAGAGAATAGCAGGCGATCATTCCCAGAATATTCGAACTGATAAAGAAAAAGTTGTTGTTGATCAGAAAGACGATGGGTGTATCGCTGATCCAGATGGCGGCGATTTCATAAAGGACCACTTGCACCCACGCAGCCAGGCAAGCCCAGAGAAACGGAATGCGGATCAACGTGTAGGTCCAGATGAAAACCAGTAGAATTCCGGCATAATAGGAATAATTGATTGGAGGCGGAGCAATAATGACCATCCAGATAATTCCGCCTCCTGCTAAAACGGAGACTCCCGCCATCAACGGATTGAAACATCGTTTGAAGAAGGAGGTAAAGGAAAACACAAGCACCGCCACCATGGCTGGTGTGACAACTCCGTAGCGGATCAACCAGATGGTTGATTTTTGTTCCGGCATGAGCAGGGCGTCCAGAATGCCGAAAAGGGCATAAAAAAAAGCCCCGATGAACATGGCGGCTCGGTTGATGGGTAACGATGCAATATAGTATTCTTTGCGAAAAGGGATTTCGAGATTTGCCGAATATCCGGAAAACTTCAGCGTCAACCAGTTCAGCTTCATCGTGCTTTGATGATCCATAATCAGCCTTTGATCGTATACCCTTTTTCCTGGAAAAGACGTCGGCAGGCTTCCACAACATCCTCATCATAGATCAAACCCTGGTTGCCGGTAATTTCCGCAAGGGCCGCCTCGGTTCCCAGAGAAGGCCGGTACGGACGGTGCGTGGACATCGCTTCCACCACATCCGCCACGGCCAGAATTCTGGATTCCAGAAGCGTCTCGTTTCCGCGCAAACCGAAAGGATAGCCGGAGCCGTTTAACCTTTCGTGATGTTCCAGAACGATTCGGGCGACGGGCCAGGGAAACTCAATTTCTTTCAGAATGTCATATCCCGATTGGGCATGCGTTTTGATCAGACCGAATTCTAATTCCGTCAATCTCCTCGGCATGCTGAGAATTTCGGCGGGAACGGAAACTTTGCCCAGGTCATGAATCATGCCCGCGATGCGCAGGCCGTCAATTCTCTCACGGGAAAGTTCCATTTTCTCCGCAATGGAACGGGCCAGATCGGCGACACGGCGCTGATGTCCCGCTGTATAGGGATCTCTGGCTTCGACCAGCATGGAGATTGCCTGAACGGCGCCTCCCAGCCCCTTTCGCAACTGTTCAATATGTTCTTTTCGCCCGGTAATGTCTTCGATCAGGCCTTCCAGGTACAGGAGATTTCCTTTGGCGTCCTTCACGGCCCGCATGGTCCGGTAAACCCAGATCTTGCGTCCATCTTTCCTGAAAAACTGCAGTTCACAATCGCTGACGGGTATTTGCTTTGCGACCAGGCCGAGGACTTTGGTTCGTTCCTCAGGCTGAACATAGAGTTGTGTTGCGATGTCGGTGACGTTGCCGATCAGTTCTTCCGGGGAATCATAACCCAGGATGCGCGCCATGGCCGAATTCGCCATGAGAAACGTTCCGTCCGGCGTCGTTCGGTAGATTCCTTCCTGGGCGTTGTCGAAAATGCTCCGGTAATTTTCTTCCGCCTGTCGCAGTTTTTCCTCCGCTTCCTTGCGGGCAGTGATGTTCCGGCAGGAAACGAGCCATCCGGAAAAGCTTCCGTTTTCCTCAAGCGGCTGCATCGTGGCATCGAGAATCAGCCTTTTTCCTTGTGGATCGATGGTTTCCCATTCAAACGAGGACACGTCACCGGGGATTTTCTTCGGACGGCTCATCCGTTCCATTTCCATTTTCCGGAAGTTCAGGGGAAGAAGTTCGGAAATATTCATGCCGAGCGGTTCGGTATCGGGCAGCAGATTCCGAAGGGCGCGATTGGCAAAGGTAATGTGTAAATTCCGGTTGGTTTTTACAATGAGGTCGCCGGTTGCTTCGGCCAGCAGTCGATAGTTGTCCCAGCTTTTGCGCCATTCTCCTTCCACCTGTTTCAGGGATGTCCTTAATTTGACGTCGGCCAGTTCCCGGTCAACGGCCGGTGTGAGCAGGGAGAGATTTTCCTTGCGAATGCAGTCCCGGGCGCCCAGACGCATGCATTCCACGGCTGCCTCCTCTCCGAGATGACTGGAGATCATGATCAGGGGAAGGTCGGGGCGAATGTCTTTCAAAATGGAAAAGGCGGCCTTCAAGAGGAAATCCGGTACGTTATCGCTCCATAAAGCGATGTCCCAACGTCTTTCCCGAAGAGCGTCGCGCATGGCCTCCACCGAATCCACACGCCAGTATTCCGGCAAATAGCCGCCTCTTTTGAGTGTATGGATGACCATGGATGCGTCATCTTCCGACGCTTCCACCATTAATATGCGTAGAGGCTTCAGCATTGGATCCTCCCGGTTTCCGGGGCAGGTCGCCCCTTTAAAGTCTTCTTCTTCAGGACTGAGCGGTGATGGAGAAGATGGTGTCCAGCTTCAGCTCCTGAAACAAACGGAAAATGTCAGGTTGCAGGCGGGTCACCGACAGAGTGCCGCCATGAATCGACAGGTTTTTGTAAAAGAGAAGCAATTTGCCGATGCCCGAGCTGCCGATGTATGCAACTTGCCGGAAATCAATTTCCACGGTTTTCAGATGATTCATCTCCTGAAGCTTTGATTTTAAGATTTCCGCACCTTTTTCATCAACATCGCCGATGATCTCCACGCGTCCCCGGTCTTTGTCCACGGTGATTTTCAAGTCCATGTTTTCTCTCCTTCTTCAATAGTATCCTTTCAAGATGGTGTTGCTTTTTGGACGGCGGTTTTTTAGGCGGCGCGTCCTATGGGTCTTGTCCGTTTAATCTTTACCAAATCTTCGCCAGAGGTTAAAGCCCGGACTAACAGTCTGGTCACTTTTTGCTTCACGGGAGAAATACAGAATCAGATGTCGTCCCTGGTCTTTCCACTGCATGTCTTCGGTGAGCAGGCGCATGATAAAATTGCCGCGACCTCTTGGTTTTAAGAGGTTTTCCCGGCAGGTCGGATCGTAAATTGTCTTAAAATCAAAGCCGTTTCCTTCATCAAGAATCTCCAGAACAGCATCATTCCCATAGCGGCGCCGCACGATGATCTTTTTTTGCGGATCTTCCCGATTTCCATGTTTCCAGGCATTGACCATGGCTTCTTCCAGTGCCATTCGCAGGGTTGTTTGCGGCAGCTCAAATCCCTGACTTTTCCATTCCTCATGGATTTTATGGAACAGATGGTTAACGCAGTCATCCAGATCTTCCAGATTTGCGGGCCGGACCATGTCTTCATACCGGCATTGTCCGCTTTCCAGTTCCAGTCCCATCAGCGTAATATCATCATATACACTGGGCGGTGGCGTCAGGCGGTCTTCCTTGCGGCCGCTGATTCGATTGAACATTCTGGCGATGAGCAGAGAAACAGGAGCATGGGGTTCCTCATGGAGAATGGCGGCAAGCATGTCCTTCAGATGTCCGGCATTCAGAACAGGCTTGCCGGACATGTGTGGCAGATCCGTGAGGCCGTCCGTATAAAATATCATCTTGTCTCCCTGCTGAAGCTGAATCTCTCCGCTCGCAAAATCAATGCTCCGGAAGATGCCGACGGGAAGGTTTCTGGCGTCACTCTCCAGAGGCGGAAGACAGACGATATCGGTGTCGCGGATAAACAGGAAGGGGGGATGACCGGAAGACACATATCGCATTTTTAAATTCTGATGATGGATTTCCGCATCAATGGCGGTAAAGAAATTATCCTGTCCGAAAAAAGGGAGTCCGCAGATTTCGAAATTGAGGCGGCTGATGGTTTCTCCGATCGGCAATTCCGGATTTTGAACCAAAAGAGCATTGTGGATCAGATCGGTGATGATGCTCCGGAGAATGCAGCCCACTTCATGACCCGACTGATCTTTCAGGCTGACGGCCGTTTTGGAGAGATCCGGATGGCGACCGGTAAAATTCTTGATGAAATAGTGATCGCCTCCCTCGGCATAGCAGGGCATATAGTAAGCGGTAAAAAACAGTTCCGTATTGCCGGGAAGAAGCGTGTGGCGGTTTGGGCGGTAGTTGATCATGGACAGGATGTTTTTGGCCAAATCAATATTGATTTCCTGTCTGGAGAACAGCTCCTGGAGGTTTTGATTGGCGGCGGTCAGTTCGTAGGTACGTTCCGACACCCGCTGTTCCAGTTCGGCATGCGCCCGCCGCAAGGCTTCCTGTGAATGTCGACGCTCCGTGATGTCGCGGTTCACCGTGAGAATGCCGATAGGCTCGTTGTTTCGATTGCGCAGAGACGATATACTGCTTTCCAGCCAGATCAGCGATCCGTCTTTTCTGTATTCCTCAACTTCCAGGACGCGTATTCGGTCAGGATCGGCGATGCCGGTTGCTTCCAGAGCCATTTCTTCTTCATACGCTTCCAGCAACATTTGCATAGATTGTGGCGTCATAAAATGATCCAGAGAAAGCTTCATCGCCTCGTCAACCGTATATCCGTGGGTCCGCGTGATGGAGGGGCTGATATAGGTGAAACGGAAATTCATATCGGTGACCGTAATGAGTTCACCCGTATTTTCGGCAATCAGGCGGTATTTCTCCTCGCTCTGGCGCAGCGCCTCCTCCATTTGCCTACGTTCCGTGATGTCGCGGGACACACCGTACAATTCCACCAGAGCTCCATGCTCATCGCGGATTCCGGTGACCATGGTTTCCATCCATCGCGTAGAGCCGTCTTTGTGATAGTATTCCAGTTCGAGACGCACCTTTCGCTGGGGGTCGGCAATGCCTTGCTTTTCCAGCGCCAGCTCCCTGGCCAGGGTTTCGGAGGCATAAAGCAGAGATGCGGGCGTCATCTGCTGGTCCAGCGGTTGACGCAACCGCTCTTCGGGAGTGAATCCGAGCACCCTCTCGATGGAAGGACTGACGTACTGTTCCTTCAGATTCATATCCGCGGTCCAGACAATGTCGGAGATTCTTTCAGCCAGAAGACGAAATTTGTTTTCGCTTTTCCGCAGCTCTTCCTGCGCGTGTTTCTGCTCGGTGATGTCGCGCGAAACGCCGTGAATTCCGGTCAAAACGCCCTTTTCGTCCCGCAAGGCGCTGATGGTGGTTTCCATCCAGCGTGTTGATCCATCCTTGTGATAATATTCCAGTTCCAGAGTGGACACTCTTCCGGGGTCCGCATTTCCCTGTTTTTCAAGTTCCATTTCCCGTTCCAGCGCCTTCAGTCCGTAAACGAGTGAATCCGGGGGAAACTGCTGTTCAATGGGTTGCCGAATCCGCTCTTCCTGCGTGAAGCCCAAAATGGTCTGGACGGACGGCGTGACGTAAACCGTCCGCAAATTCATGTCTGCAATCCAGACAATATCCGTCATTTTTTCAGTCAGGAGGCGGTATTGCTTTTCGCTTTGACGAAGCGCTTCTTCCATCATCCGGCGCTCAGTGATATCGCGGGAAATGCCCAGGATCCAGACAGGATGACCCAGCTTGTTCCGAAGCAGGGTAAAGAGCGTATCCGCCCAGAAGATGTCTCCGCTTTTGTGATAGAAAGCCAGCTCCGCCTTTGCTGAAATTTCCTTTTGGGGATTGTTCAGGTTTTCCGGTGTGAGATGCCTGCCGATCAAATCCATGGCCACCTCGACGGAGGAAGGCGTCATTTGTTTGTCCATAGGAAGATTGCGCAGTTCCTCCAGAGAGTATCCCCTCATTTTTTCAACCGATGGAGAAATCCAGGTGACCTTCAGGTTCATATCCAACAGCCAGACCGTATCCTGAATGTTGTCCGTGATCAGACGGAATCGTTTTTCATTCTGCCGGATCTGTTCTTCGGATCTTTTACGTTCGGTAATATCGCGGCATAAATTGACTATTCCGAAAGGCGTTCCGTCTTCCTCCCGTAGAACGTCGCCTTCCACGTCAAATAGCACTTTTCGTCCATCCTTCATGAGCAGACGGTATTCTCTGGACTTCAGTCTTCCCTTCAGAAGCAGCAGGCGGTTTTGCAGGACCTGCTCCCGGTCTTCTGGAGCGATAAAATTAATGATATTATGGCCTTCCAATTCGTTTCGCCGATAACCGGTGATGAGAGGGGTTGCGTCGTTGATAAAGAGAATCTTTCCCTCCAGGTCGGTGCGCACGACGATGTCGGGAATGGCGTTGACCAGTTTACCGTGAATTTCTTCACTTTTTTTCAGAGCGCGTTCCGCTTCTTTTCGGTCTGTGATATTGCGGATGATGACGATATACTGTTCTTCCGGAAGAGGAATAAATCTTGCCTCGTAATAGGTTTCTGTTTTTCCGCGTAATAGGAAGTATTCAAAATTCAGCGTGGCTTTGGTTTTCCGAACCTCCTCAAATGCTTTCCGAAACTTTCCGGCAACGGACACCAGGGGAATGTCGGTAATGGTTTTTCCTAAAAGACCGGAGCGCGGCAGAAGGAGATCAGCGCCGGCGCCTGCTTTGCAATCCAGGATGATGCCGGTTGCATCAATGCGCAAAAAGATATCGGGCACCGCTTCGAAAATGGCTTTCATTTCTGAATTGGCCTGCAAGAGTTCCTGGGAACTCAGTTCCAGGGAACGCTCCAGCATGTTTCGATCCGCATCCGACTCATAGTAGGCGCTGTTGACGGCTTCGATAAAGCTGCGCCATTGTTCCGGAATTTGAAAGGCATTTCCAAAATATTTTTTCAGCTGCCGTTTGAGCAGCCGATGGGTATTGCCTGAAGGCATGAATGACTATTCCTCGGTCAATGTGGTGATGGTCATGGTCTGATTGTGAAGTGTGCACGGGCCTCCCGATGCAAAGGGCGATATTTCTCCATAAGAGTAAAATCCGGCCAGCACCGGATTTCCAGGCAATGCGTCACGGGCGGCTTCCACTTCTTCCTCAACCCTTTGTTTCAAGACCAGTTTTCTGCCCACGCAACTGATCAGAAGGGCCAGTTCCGGCGATGAAGTTCCCAGCCCTTCCTGGCTTCTGAAGGCGGCGCCATTGGCGCCGTCGATCAGTCGCTCGAAATTTGCTTTCATAAAACGCGCAAAGGCACCTTCAGGCATATCGCCTGCAAAGGTCATGCTTTTTTCTTTTTCGTTGATTCCCAGGATGGTTCGGACGATGCCCGTTTCTCCACTTTTGGAACGGATACTCAAAGGAAAGAGCAAACCGGCGGCGGGAAGGCTGTTGGCATGTTCTCCCAGATACTTTTTGTAGAGATCCAGAGCATTTTGATCGTCCAGCTCATAGAGGATATTTTCCTGAGATCGAGTGATTATTCGTTCCGGTCCGAAGGGATCCCATCCTCCCATCGAGCCGAAACCCACCTTTAATGCCTTGCTGTACAAGCCCAGAATGGCCAGCGTGTCTCTGGAGCGCTGTCCGTCCCAGAAGGTGTAGGTTTCTGCAAAGCGGTCGCTGTCTCCAGCCAGGCCGCCGGTTAGCGTTACCCCTTCGGGAAGGCTTTCGGACAATCCCCTGACCAGTTCGCTGCCGTTGACATGGATACCGTCCGATAGAACAAAAACATGGCGCAGGCCTTCCCGGGGAATGGATTGCGCAAGGTGTTTCCCTGCGTCATAAGTCCCTGCCGTGTTTCCCAGAGAAATACAGTTGCCCTGAATGGTGGTTTTTTCAAAGCGAATCGCTGTGGAAACCAGAGAATTGTCGAAAACACTGTCGCCACAGATTTCTCCGGATGTGGAGCAGCCGAAGAAATGTGCTTCCGGATACATGGCTTTGATTTCTTTCCAGAAAGTGTTTTCTTTAAAAATATCCGTCGCTGCAAATAAAAAAACAAGCTCGGCTGCACCGTGAATTTCCTCACCGTTTTGGAAAGACCATCCTTTTTCCCTGGTCCATACCTTCTGTTCGATTTTCATCGGAAACCTCCCTGTCTCAATCGTATTATTGACCCTGTAACTTTTTCGACGGTTCAAGGGTGAGCACGTCCCGGATCAGACGGGTAAATTCATTCATGATCACGGGTTTCATCACATACTCGCGAATGCCGATGTCTCTGGCTTGCTCCGCCGAAAGAGAAGCGCTAAACCCTGTGCATAAAATAATGGGAAGATCCGGCCGGATTTCCAGCATGCATTTGGCCATGTCCGCACCCGTCAGATATGGCATGGTTTGATCGGTGATGACGAGGTCAAAACCAAACGGATTCTCTGTAAAGAGACGCAAAGCCTCCGGAGACATGTTCTGAGCGGTGATTTTATAGCCGAGGCGGGACAGAGATCTGGACAACATATTGACCATGTAATCCTGATCGTCTACCAGCAGAATTCTCTCTGTGCCGCCGATGGCCGGAAGCACATTCCCGGCCTGATCCTGAACACTTTGTTCCGCCAATAGAGGCAGATAAATGAAAAAGGTGGTTCCTTCCCCTTCGCGGCTTTCCAGTCGAATGCGACCTCCGTAGCTTTGCACAATGCCGTGGACGACGGCAAGCCCCATGCCTGTTCCTTCCCCCGTTTTTTTTGTTGTAAAAAAGGGATTGAAAATCTGGGTTTGAATGGCTTCGGGAATGCCCTGTCCGTCATCGGCTACTTGAATTTCCAGATAGGAACCTGTTTCAAAATGATCTGACCGCAGGGGATGGCGCTCATCGATCACCGCTTGTTTCAGTCCGATCGTTAAAGTTCCCCCCTTTTCCTTCATGGCATGCGCCGCATTGGTGCACAGATTCAAAAGAACCTGATGCATCTGGGTCGCATCAGCCAGAATGGTGGCGTTTTGAACATGGAAATTTTGCCGGATGAAAATGGTCGAAGGCAGCATGGCGCGTAAAAGCTTGACGATTTCCTTGATGACAGGAACAATCATCAGAGGTTTGCGGACAGATTCGTCCCGGCGGCTGAAAGCCAGAATTTGTCCTACCAGATTCTTTGCCCGGTCGCTTGCCCGGAAGATTTCGTCAATGCATTCGCCCGCGGAACTTCCTTCGGGCAGTTCCTCCTGGGCCATGCCGGCATAACCGATGATCGCGCCCAGAATGTTGTTGAAATCATGGGCAATGCCCCCCGCCAGAGTGCCGATGGCTTCCATCTTTTGCGCCTGCATCAGGCGCATTTCCATTTTTTTGCGCTCGGTAATGTCGGTAAAAAGAACGGCGAACTTGCCTTTTTCCGGACAAAAGGCATTGATCTGATAATGCCGGTCCCGTTTTTTTAATTGCCCTTCAAAGGAAATCGGTTCTCCGCTTAAGGCGACCTTTCCGTATTGTTCAATCCGGTAAATCGTTGTCTGGAGTAACACTTCTTTGGCCGTTTTGCCGATGACATGGGCTGCCTCAAGACCAATGATCTTTTCAAACGCCGGATTGATGTCCAAAAACCGGTAGTCAACAGGATGACCGTTTTGATCGCAGATAATTTCATGAAGCGCGAATCCTTCGCTGATCTCCGTGAATAATGAACGATATTTCCGTTCACTTTCCCTTAATCGGTTTTCGGCCTGTTTTTGCTCGGTAATATCATAGTTGATGCCGGTCATGCGCAGAGGGTGGCCATTGCTGTCTGTCGTGACCTTGCCGTAGCTCCGGATATGTTTTACGTTTCCATCGGGATGAATAATCCGGAACTCCGTGGAATAATCCTTATTCTCATTGGTCACTTGTTTTTGTTTGGTCTGGACGGCGCCGACATCTTCCGGATGGATCAGGCCAAGCCAGGCTTCATGGGTGTTGGCGAAATCCTTCTTTGTCAGGCCATAGAGATCATACATCCGGTCATTCCATGCCAGGCGACCGGTTTCCATATCCGTTTCCCATACACCCATTTGAGCGGCATGCGTGGCCAGATTGAAGCGTTCCAACAGATTTTTCATGATCTCTTCCGTGGCAATGCGTTTCGTAATGTCCGTTAAAAAACTAAGAATTGCAGGTTTGCTTTTCCACGGAATGATGGCTGATTTCATTTCAACCCATCGGGTGTGACCCTTTCCGTCAATGACGCGGAAAGAATACACATTGGGAACTTTTTCCCCCTGCATTCTTTGGAAGTGGTTGTTCATGACAAATTCACGGTCTTCAGGATGAATGAACTGATCGACGGACAAAGCCGACGGATCGATATTTTCCAATTCTGCCAATGCCAGAGCGGAACGGTTTACAAAAAGCAGTTTTCCTTCCCGGCTTACAATGATGCCTTCACTCGCATTTTCCACGACTAAGCGGTATTTATCTTCGCTTTCCTTCAGGGCTTCCGCTTCTTTTTTTCGTTCGGTGATGTTGCGGCCGATAAACAGAACCCCGGAGGGCTTTCCGTTTTCGGAAATGAGTTGAGACTTGACATCCAGGACAACTTGCCTGCCGGAGGCATCTGTTCCTTCCCATTCCGTCAATTCAATGCCGGAATAGCCCTTTTTTCTTTTCTGCATCATTAATCTTTGGTAGGCATGCCCATCCCTCGGGATGTAATTCAAAAGGCTTTGGCCTACCGGGTCCTGGTTTCCCAATAAATCCCGGACGGCTTTGTTGACGTAATTGATTTTCCATTGAAAATCGCAAGTTAAAATCAAATCGCTGATCGATTCCGTGATCAAGCGGTAATTTTCCCAGCTTTTTCGCCATTCGATTTCCACCTGCTTGAGCGAAGTTCGAATTCTGGCTTCAGCCAATTCCCGGTGAATGGCAGGCGCCAGACGGGAAAGATTTTCTTTCCGAATGTAATCCCGCGCGCCCAGACGCATGCATTCTATGGCTGCGTTCTCATCGACGGTTCCGGACACGATAATCAGAGGGAGTTCCAGATCCATTTCCTGCAACATCAAGATCACGCCGTGGGCGCTGAATTTGGGCAGGTGGAAGTCGCATAAAACGACATCCCATTGCTTTTCCTGAAGAGCATATTGAATGGCCTGCGCCGTTTCCACCTCCAGATATTCCGGGTCAAATCCTTCTTTTTTCAGAATCCGGACCAGCAACAGCACATCGTCTGGATTATCTTCGACAATCAATACGCGCAAAGGCGTCTGCATTTTGTGCTCCTTGTGGCCGTTTCAGGAAATCAGCCCGAAAGATCTCAAATAATCCAATAATTTTGATTTGTTTACGGGCTTGACCAGATAGGCATCGCACAGGGCCTTAAAAGCCACGACCACATTTTTCGGATCGCCCAGAGCGGTGGTCATAATGATTTTCACGCCGTTGCTGGATTGAACTCCCGCCTCTTCTTCCATGCCCCGGATGTTTTTCAGCACGGCCATTCCGTCCATTTCCGGCATCATAATGTCCAGACAGATCAAATCATAAGGTTTATTCTCCGCAAGCGCCGTGCGAAAGGCATCCACGGCTTCTCTGCCGTTGACCGCGATGTGGCATTCGCCGTAGGTGGAAAGGATTTTTTGCAACAACAGCCGGCTGGTAAAGTCATCCTCGACAATCAGTATCTTCATGGTGCTTTCCTTCCTTTCGATATGCATTGAACCATTGCGATTTTGCAAGAGCTTTTTGATACAGCTCCAGCTGCTCTCCGATTTGCCCGAACAAAGCGGCCGTCTCCTGAAGCATTTTGCTTTCCGCCGCTTTTTCAAGCGAAAGCGCCGTTTGTCGGAGAGAGGCGGCTCCGACATTGGCGGCTGCCCCCTGAATGTTGTGTGCTTGCCGCCGGATTCCTGCCAGATCACCTTTTTCCAAATATACCTTCAGCATGCTGACCTGTTTAGGCATGTCCTTCAAGAATCCCTCAACAATGGCGACAGCCAGTTCGCCATCGTCCATCAATCTCTCTTTCATATCCTGCTCATCAAAAAAAGGGATCGGGCCTTCCGCTTCATGTGTGGGAATCTCCGGAATGATTTTCAGCCCGGTACTCTCTTCCGCGGGGGGCGAATCGGCAAGCCAGTAGTGAATACTTCCGGACAGCGTTTGCAACTGAACGGGCTTGGAAAGATAGCCATTCATGCCGGCTTCCCGGTACAAGTTGCGGTCATTGGCCAGAGCATGGGCCGTTACAGCAATGATCGGGACTTGTGGATTCAATACGCCTGTCTCGATGCGCCGGATCAAACGAGTCGTTTCATAGCCGTCCATTTCAGGCATCTGGCAGTCCATGAGCACCAGGTCGTAGGGCAGGGACCGAAGGGCGTTAATGGCCTCATAGCCGTTGGATACGATATCGGGCAGATAGCCGATTTTTTTCAACAGGGCCAGGATCACAGTTTGACCGGTTGGATTGTCCTCGACCACCAGAATTTTTTCGCTCCGGAAGTGCGTTTTATCAACCTCATTCCCGGTGAAAACAGGAGACGGCCTTTCCGTTTTGGGACTCGGGTTTTTCCCGATGGCGCAGGCGATGGCATCATAAAGCTGGTTTTGCCGGATGGGTTTGGTCAGATACCCGTCAAAGTTTTTACCCTTCGGCCGGGAGAGGTCTCCCTTCTTGCCCGCAACCGCCATCAGGATGATTTTGGTGGTGCAAAGGTTGGGATTTTCCCTGATCTGCCGCCCCAGTTCTTCGCCATCCATGCCGGGCATCTTCATATTCAAAAGCGCGATCTCGAAAGGGTCGTTTTCCGCGGAAGCTTTGTCGAGAAAGGCAAGGGCAGTGTGTGTGTCCGGAACGTCGTAAACCCGGCATTTCCATCCGTTCAGAAGCGTCACGGCCAGTAAACGGCTGACGTCATGGTCATCGACCACCAGGATCTTGGTTTTTTCGAGGTCTGAAGAAGGACGCGTCGGCATGGCGTCATGAGCCTGTTTTGCAAAAACAGCGGTGAACCGGAAGGTGGACCCCCGGCCGACTTCACTTTCACAGCCGATTTGTCCTCCCATCAATTCAACCAGTTGTCTGGTGATGGCCAATCCAAGGCCCGAACCTCCATATTGACGGGTTGTGGAGCTATCCGCCTGAACAAAAGGGGAGAAAAGCGCATCTATCCGTTCCTGGGGAATGCCGATGCCTGTGTCGGACACGGCAAAACGGAGCGTGACAAAATGCTCGTCTTCCTGAACTAGCGAGACCCGAATGGTGATTTCGCCCTGTTTTGTGAATTTGACGGCATTATTGGTCAGATTGATCAGGGCCTGGCGAAGACGGCCGGGATCTCCCTGAAGTCCGATGGGCACGTCCGGTTCCATCCAGGCGGTGATTTCAAGGTTTTTATCCTGAGCGCTTACAGAGGCCATCTCGGCAATGTCTTCCAGCAAGACGCGCAGGCTGAAGTCCAGTATTTCCAGCTCCAGCTTGTTTGCCTCAATTTTAGACAGATCGAGAATGTCATTGAGCAGACCAAGCAGGGAAATACTGCACTTATGGATGATTTCGGCAAATTGCTTCTGCTCGGCGGTTAATTCGGTATCCATCAACAATTCGCTCATGCCGATGATGCCGTTCATGGGGGTGCGGATTTCATGGCTCATATTGGCCAGAAATACGCTTTTGGCTTCATTGGCTGCCTCGGCGGCGGCTTTTGCTTTCTGCAGTTCGTTTTTGGTTCGCGTCAGTTCCGTGATATCGCGGGCCATAAAAAGCACTCCGGAAGGTTTTGTGTTTTCCGTGAGCAGGTGTGACTGCACATCCATGATGAAAGGCCGGCCGGCCGTATCGGTCAGATGCCATTCAAGAGACAGGACGCCGCTGAAACCGTTCCGTCTTTTCTGCATCATCTCGAGCATTTGGGGACGAAGTTCTCGCGGGGTGAAATCGATCAGACTGTGTCCAATGGGTTCTCCACCCAAGAGGGATCTCACGGCTTTATTCATGTACTGCATTTCAAAATGAAGATTGGTGATCAGAATCAGATCGTGAGTGGTTTCGGCGATCATACGGTACTTTTCCCAGCTTCTGCCCCATTCCATCTCCACATTTCTTAAGGCTTTTCTAACCCCGGCTTCCGCAAGCTCTCTTTTCATTGCCGGTGTCAGACGGTCCAGATCCTTCAGGCGAAGGTAATCGCGGGCGCCCTGTCGCAGATATTCCACAATGGTTTCTTCGGATTCGGCGCCGCCGATGATGAGCAGGGGAATATCCAGACGAAGTTCTTTGAGCCGTTTCAGTGCAAAAAAAGTGTCGGAGGCGGGCAGGTTCTGGCATAAAATGATATCCCAGGGCTGATTTTCCAAAGAATAAAGCAGATCGGCGCGGCTTTCCACGCGCAAAAAGTCGGGACGATACCCTCCTTGGGTCAGCCGGCCCAGCAGAGGTTCTATGTTTTTTTCGCCATGCTCGGCGATTAACACCCGCAAATCTGCTTTCATGTCCTCTCCGACATCATTCTTCAAGTAACTCTTTCACCGCCGCCAAAATCTCTCCCGTTTTGAACGGCTTTTCAAATGTTTTCCGGGCGCCCAGGTTTTGGGCCAGTTCCAGGTATTGGGCGGCGGGAATGCGCCCTCCGCCGGACATGGCGATGATGATGGCAAACGGATACTGTTTTCGAAATTCTATAATGGTTTCAATCCCTTCCTTGTTCGGCATGATCAAATCCGTCACGACCAGGTCGGCGGGACGCTGTGCCTGCAGAAGCAGGGCTTCCTCGCCGTTTTGAGCGGTGAGCACGTCGAATCCACCGGAGGTGAACAGTCTTTTCAGCATGTTCCTCAAGGCATCGTCGTCGTCAATGACTAAAATCCGTTTCATGCCGATCCTCCTTCACGGCATTGACGGAGCACTTTATCGGCAATCATTTCCAGGGGATAAATCTTATCCACGGCTCCCCGTTTGACGGCTTCCTGCGGCATGCCGTAAACCACGCAGGAGGCTTCGTCCTGGGCGATCGTATAAGCGCCGGATTCTTTCATTTCCAGCATTCCCCTGGCTCCGTCGTCACCCATACCTGTCATAATGACACTGACCGCGTTGGCGCCTGCGTAACGCGCGGCGGAGCGAAACAGGACATCAACAGACGGCCGGTGCCGCGATACCAGCGGTCCGGCTTTCACTTCCACATAATAACGGGCTCCGCTTCGCTTCAGCATCATGTGATAGTTGCCCGGAGCGATCAGCGCGCGTCCCGTAAACACGGTGTCATTATTGGCGGCTTCTTTGACCGAGATTTGGCAGAGTGAATCAAGCCGGGCGGCAAAGGATTTGGTGAAATTTTCCGGCATGTGCTGAACAATGACAATGCCGGGCGCGTCCATCGGCATTTTTTCCAGAAAAATGCGGATGGCCTCCGTACCGCCGGTTGATGCTCCGACGACGATGACTTTCTCCGTTGTTTTTATGAGAGCATTGGTTTTGGGTTTGGGCATCATGGCGTCCGCCGTCAGCTTCGGCTCGATCAAGAGGCGAGGTGACGGACGACGGAGCTTGGCCTGAACGGCCGCTTTGACGGCGTCACAGATCCGAATTTTTGATTCCTCCAGAAACTGCCGGGTGCCCAGTCTCGGTTTTTGAATAATATCCACGGCGCCGCATTCCAGTGCCTTGAGAGCGGTTCCTGAATTTTCTTCCACAAGCGACGAGCAGATGACGACCGGAATCGGATGCTGGCTCATGATTTTCGACAAAAATGTGATTCCGTCCATCCGGGGCATTTCAATGTCCAGCGTGATAACGTCGGGAATTTCTTCCTTCATTCTCTGTGCAGCGATGATCGGGTCTGCGGCCGCGCCCATCACTTCGATCTCGGGGTCGGAGTTCAGAAGTTCCGTCATCGTTTGCCGGACAACAGCGGAATCGTCAACCACCAGCACCCGAATCTTCCGTTTTTCAATCATAAGGAACGTCCCTTTTGCGCTTGGGGATGAACGGGGAAAACCGGTGGATCCGGAAGACCCGTTTTTAGCAGCGTTACCTGTCCTGTTTGCGTATTAAAAATGATTTTTCGACCGCCTGTGCCACCTACATTGCATTCATGAAGTTTCAAACCATGATCCGCGATTATTTTTTTAGCCGTGTCTGTGTTTTGATGGCCGACCGGCGCCATGCCTCCCGGCTGATGCAGGCTGGCAATCATTTTTGAGCCGCCGTAGAGTCGTACTTCTGTTTCCGCCTGGGCGATGCCCAGGCGGGAAAAGGCCTCGGTCATCATACAGATGGCGCAATCTACGTATTTGTAAGCCTCCGGGCAATGAACGCAATCCTGACTCAAAAGATCTTTGATGTTATCAACATGCACCCGTCGGCGGCAATGAGGCAGAAGCGCGTGGCTGATAGCGGCAACGCTTAGACGACGACAAAAAAAAGTGATGGCCGCACAAGAGCCGAGGACAGTGGAGACGAGCGTCGGCCGGTCCAGAATGGTCATTTCTCCCTGGTTCAGAAAAAGCATGGGAAGTCGTGAATCAGGCGTTTTCATGGGATTTCCTGTAGATCGTGGCGGCGACCGGCTGGAGGGGTAAGTTCATGCCGTTTAAGGTTTCCGAATGGCCCATGAAAAGATAGCCGCCCGGCAGCAGGTGGCGGCAGAGGCGTTCCAAAATGGCCTGCTGCGTGGAGCGGTCAAAGTATATAATGACATTGCGGCAAAAGATGACATCCATTTTGTCTTTCAGCGCATAGTCGGAGTCCATGAAGTTGAGGCGAAAAAATGAGACGCGGGACCGAAGCTCCGGGCAGATGCGCACCAGCTTCCGGTCTTTGCTGCTTAACAGGTACTTTTTCCGCATCGGTATCGGCACCGGCTGAATTTTATCATGGAGGTAAACGGCCTGCTCGGCCAGATGAAGCACTTTGGTGGATATATCCGTGGCCAGGATGGAAAAGCGAAATTGTGGCTGCGCCAGGGCATGTTCTGCCAGCACCATGGCCAGGGTATAGGGTTCTTCGCCTGTGGAACAGCCGGCGGACCAGAATTTCATAGTTTTTGTCCACGTTGTGCCGCCGGAAACCGGAGAAGATGAAAGCACGGATGACGAAAGAAATTCAAAATGATTGGGTTCGCGGAAAAAATCCGTTTTGTTGGTCGTAACGGCGTCAATCATGTGATAAAGCTCTTCTCCGTTCCCGCGGTTGCGGATGACGAAGTCGGCATATTCACTATAGGAAGACAGGCAAAGCCGGTGCAGGCGTTTGCTGAGTCGTGTCTGCAGCATGGTTTTTTTGGACAGAGACATCTTGATGCCGCATTGCCTCTGAATAAACTCTCCAATGCGGAAAAATTCTGAATCGGTCATGATGGTCGCCGTCAGGTCTTGCTCCTGGTTGGACATCCTATTTCGTTCACCGGTCATCATGGTTCCGGATCAAGCGACCTCCTCTCTCATGGCATTGGCGATGTTCATTTCATCCAAAGAAAAAATCCGGTCAACATCCAAAATGATCACAAGATCTTCACCTCGTTTGCCCATGCCCAGAATAAAATCCGTGTTCAGCTTGGTCCCGATTCTGGGGGGTGGTTCTACCTGGGAGGGTTCCAGTCCAAACACCGCCTGCACGGAGTCCACTAGTACGCCCAGAACAGCCTGCTCTTCCTCCAGGTGGACTTCCACAACGATGATACAGGTATTGACCGTCCTTTCCTGGGATGGCATATTGAATTTCAGGCGCATATCCACCACCGGCACAACGGCTCCGCGCAGATTGATCACTCCCTTCATGTAATCAGGCGTTTGCGGCACTTTGGTGATTTTGGTGTAGTCCAGGATTTCACGAACCTGGCTGACATCCAGAGCGAAAACTTCCCCATCCATTTTAAAAGCTAGATACTGCCGGCTTTCCGTGATTTTCGCTACACTCATATCCTGTTTCCTTTCATCTGTCCATTGGGAGCCTAATACTTTTCAAATTCCTTATCCATATCATCGGAAGCGTCCGAGAGGCGAAGGTTGACGCCGCGAGACGGTTCCGTGCGAAGGCCGGTATGGGGAAGAGGATGCTTTCCAGGCGCGGCAAGTTTCTTGAGAATAGGGGAGTGCGCCGTGGAAACCTGCCTTCGCGGAGTCAGATTCAACCGGTCCGTGGCGGTCAGGTTGTCGGTTTCGTCGCCGATGGAAAAGAAGGCTACCGCATGGTGCAGTTGCTGCGCCTGTTGGGCCAGTTGTTCAGAGGTTGAGGACATTTCTTCAGAAGCCGAAGCATTTTGTTGGATGACCTGATCCAATTGCTGAATGGCTTTGTTGATTTGTTCGGCTCCGGTATCCTGCTCCCGGCTGGCTGCACTGATTTCCTGAACCAGGTCCGCGGTCTTTTGAATATCCGGAACCATTTTGTCCAGCATGCGGCCCGCATCTTCGGCAATCTGGACGCTGCTGGCGGACAGTTTGTTAATTTCACCTGCGGCCGCCTGACTACGTTCGGCCAGTTTGCAGACTTCCGAAGCCACAACGGCAAAGCCCTTGCCGTGTTCACCCGCACGCGCCGCTTCAATCGCCGCGTTTAACGCCAGCAGATTGGTCTGACGGGCGATTTCTTCAATAATGGAAATTTTTCCGGCTATTTCCTTCATGGCCTTGACGGTTTCCTCTACGCATTTTCCGCCTTCCCTGGCATTTTGCGATGATTTTACGGCAATTTTTTCCGTCTGCTGGGCGTTGTCGGCATTTTGTTTGATGTTGGAAATCATCTGTTCCATGGATGAGGAAACTTCTTCGGCAGAGGCCGCCTGTTCCGTAGCCCCCTGGGACATCTGCTCGGAAGATGCGCTTAACTCTTCCGAGCCGGCCGCCACTTTGGATGCCGCATTTTTTACCTCGCTGACAACGGACTTCAGCTTTTCCAGCATTTTGGTCAGAGAAATTCCCAGGATGTCCTGTTCCGAAAGCGCCTGGACCTGACAGGTCAGGTCTCCCCTGGAAATGGCATCTGCCGCCTGAGCGTGCCGATGGAGGTTATCCGTCATGGTTTTCATTACGGAGAGCAACTGGCCGATTTCATCCTGACGGTCAACGGTAATTTGTTGGGATAAATCTCCCTCTCCGATCTTGGTGACCAGGGCGACCATTTCCTTTAAGGGTCTGATGATGATTTTCAAGGATAACAGGAAGATGGCAACAATCAGCGCACTGATCAGGATCAGGCTCATGATCACGAGATATTTCGTAATTTTCCGGGTTTCCGCATGAAATTCGTCGGTGTACATGCCTGCGGCGATGACCCAGTTCCAGTTGGGGTACGCTGAATAGATGGCAATCTTATCCCGGGCGCTTTTTTCGTTGGCTTCTGCGTTGAGCCAGGGATATTTGATGACTCCCTCCTTTTTCTCCAGCATTTCCCGAATATATTCGCGTCCGTCTGCATCTTTGGACTCCAGAATGACCTGTCCTTCTTTCATGGGATGAACCACCAGGGCGCCATAGGTGGGGCCTTTTTTAGCATCCAGAACAAAGAGATAGCCGGTTTGTCCTACTTTGATGGACCGGATTTTTTCTTTCAGGTTTTTCAGGTTTTCGGTAAAATCAAGACCGACAAAAAAGACCCCGATCACACGACCGCCCGCATCCTTGATGGGAACATACTTGGTCATGTAATCCTTGCCGAAAAGATGGGCTTTTCCCGTGTAGCTTTCTCCCCGCATCAGGTTTGCATAACTGGGATGCTCCTTTCCCAGAAATGTGCCCACTGCCCGTGTTCCGTCCTGTTTTTTTAACGAAGTGGTGATCCGGACAAAATCATCATCTTTTTTCACAAAGATCGTGGCGACGGCCTGCGTGACTCCGGTGAATCGATCCACGCGATCGGCGTTGAGATTCAGCGCGGAATCACCGGCTTTCAGGACGGGGGTGATGATTTCTCCGATCGGAAGGCTTTTGCCCGGTTCCAGCGCCATTTTTTCCGGAAAATAAGACAGCAAAACGTTGGAGAGGTCATCGGCGCTTCTTTGCAGATTATGATCGTACATGTCGATCATGTCTTTCACCATCTGCACTTTTAAGTGGAGTTCCTCCTGCATTTTGGTGTCCTGCTGTTGATACATGGTCCGGTCCACAAAAAAAGTGGCCAGACCGAAAACCAACGCCACGATCAGACTGAGCGTCAACACCAGTTTTGTTCCTATGGACGCACGAATGTTCATCATATTCAACCTCCTGGGTATGGATGTAAAAATCCGCTTTTTCGTTTATAAAACGATGCTTGCTCTTGAAGAATACCTTCCCGCTTCCTGTTGCTCCACCATGTGTAAAAGCCTTTGAATATCAAGGATTAAGGCTACTGTGCCGTCTCCCAGGATCGTTGCGCCGGAGATGACCTTGACCGAGCGATAATATTTTCCCATGCTTTTAATCACGGTTTGATGCTGTCCAATCACCTGGTCCACCACCACGCCGATGCGCTCATTTCCGATTCGGTTGACAATGACCAGCTCAATGGGAGGCGGCTCGCCTTTCAGGCCGAAGGTATCCCGCAGAGGAACATAAGGAATGAGTTCTCCGCGGATTTGCGTTACATTTCTACCGTGCATTTTCCGAATGCCTTCTTGGGAAAGCTCCACGCATTCTTCAATGGCTGCCAGCGGCAGAACAAAGTGGGCGTCGGCGATCCGGACCAGAAGTCCGTCGATAATGGCGAGCGTCAAAGGAAGCTTCAGCGTAATCCGGGTGCCTGTATGGAGCTTGCTTTCGATATCGAGCGTTCCTCCAAGGTTTTCAATTCCCCTCTTCACGACGTCCATACCCACGCCGCGACCGGACAGGCTGGTTACTTTTTCCGCCAGAGAAAAGCCCGGAGCAAAAATGAAATTGCAGTATTCTTTTTCCGTAAGACGATCATCCGGATGAATCAGACCTTTTTCAACCGCCTTTTGACGAATGGCTTCCGGGTCCATTCCTGCTCCATCATCTTCGATATGAATCAGAACATGAGCGCCGGAATGTTCGGCCTTGAGTTTGATGACGCCCTTTCTGGATTTTCCAGTCCGTTCGCGCAGGGACGGCTCTTCAATACCATGATCAATGCTGTTGCGGATCATATGGATCAGCGGATCATTGAGATGTTCGATAACGGTTTTATCCAGCTCGGTTTCCTCTCCCTCCATCACCAGATCAATTTCTTTGCCCAGATCTGAGGACAGATCTCTGACCAGCCGCTGAAATTTGCTGAAGATATGGCCGATGGGCAGCATGCGAATGCTCATGGTGTTGTCGCGCAGCTCTGTAACCAGCCGATCGACTTCTTCAGCAATGGAAATCAGGTCATTATGGTTGATGACCGAGGCAATGCGGGAAAGGCGTGATTGGACGGTAACCATTTCCCCGACGAGATTGACCAGCGTGTCGAGGCGCTGCGCCGGCACGCGCAACGTGGCGGCTGATTCCGCACTTTGGCGCTTCTCCCGAACATTCCGGACTTGTTGCTGTTCTGCGAGGGCTGCCTGAACCTTGCCCGGTGTGACGATTCCGGAATCGATGAGCAGTTCGCCGAATTTTTTATGACTGGACATGACCTTGGCTACATCGTCCCTGCCGATGTAGCCCTTTTCCACCAGAATCTCGCCAAGTTTCTTGTAGTCCAGAGCGTCTTTGGATTGTCCCTCATCAACGACTTCGATATTGACCTGGCTTTCATCTTCCACAAAGATGAACACGTCGCGGATCGCGTTGATGCCTCGGTCCGTGCTCAGGATCATATCCCAGTATGTATAACAGCCTTCCGGGTCCAAACTTTCCAAGGGGGGGATTCGGTCCGTCTGGGCAATGATGTCGCAGTGTCCAAGGTCTTGTAATTCCTGAAGAAGTAGGGAAGGTCGGACGCCCCGGGAAAAGATGGTTTGATCCGGTGCAAAGTGAATCCGGTAAACGCTCATCCGGCCGGTTTCGGAAATATCCGCTTCGGGCTTTGTCGGTTCCGGTGGTTTTAACGATTCTTCTTTTGCAGGAAGGAATTTCTGAAAAGCCGCTGTCTGCTTTTCAAGATTCAGACGGTCGATTTCCTCGCTGTTTTCAATCATTTTGCGGATTTGATCGCAGGCGGACAGCGTCAGGTCAATCAGCGCCTTGTTGGCGCGAATGGTTTGATTTCTGACCAGGTCATAGACGGTTTCGATGTCATGGGTGAAGGAGGCCACTTCATCAAAACCGAACATGGCGCCCGATCCCTTAATCGTGTGCATGGCGCGGAATATTTTGGCAATCAAATTGGAATCTTCTGGATGTTTTTCGAGAGAAAGCAGAGAGCTTTCCAGTTCGGTCAAAAGCTCAAACGCCTCTTCTTTGTAAATATCCGCCTGTGCGTCCATTATCCCAGCACCTTTTTTACCACTGCCAGCAACTGTTCCGGTTTGAAGGGTTTTACAATCCAGCCGGTTGCGCCTGCATCTTTGCCTTTTTGCTTTTTTTCGATCTGCGATTCTGTCGTCAGCATAACGATGGGAATGAATTTCCCGGTGGGCTTTGACCGAACGCCTTGAATCAGGCCGATGCCGTCCAGCCTCGGCATGTTCAGGTCGGTGAGCACCATATGCACCGTTTTGCCGCTCATCTTGTCCAGCGCGTCCTGCCCATCGCAAGCTTCCAGAACTTCATATCCGGCCTGCCTTAATGTAAAGGAAACCATCTGCCTTACCGATGCAGAATCATCTACGGTCATAATTACTTTACTCATGTTCTTCACCTCTTTGCCCAAAGGCATGTATGATTTACATCAAGACTGCAGCGGCTTTGCCCGGTATAGCCGTTGTCAGCCATTGCTTTTTGCACGACGTCCGGAATGATTTCGGCAAAGGCAAGGGTTTTGCCGGTTTTCATTGCCGTCCGGTGGGCCGAACACAGAAGCTGCAAAAAGGACAGGTCTGCGTCTGAAGCTTCCGACACATCCACAACCAGATGCTTTGCCTTTTCCAGCATATCCTTCATATTTTCATACAGCGGCCGGATGTTTTCCAGTGTCAACTCGCCTTTTAGGGTCATCCTTCCGCAATCCTTCTGGAATTCTTCGGTCATATTCATGGAGACACCTCTTTTGCGGCCATTTGGTCTTTCATTTTCATCAGGACCGACGCAATATCCAGAAAATCACCGTCGTCAAAAGTGACAAACCGGGGCCGCAAAGCGTGGCCCAGGGCGATGGTTTCTGCGTTTTTGTTCTGCAAAATCAAAATCAGTCTTGCGTCTTCGAGAAGATCTTTTATGCTGGACAGGTGGGATAGTTTGGGCCTGCTGACATACAAAATGACGGTCAGAGGCGTTTTCGTTGAGGATTTTCTCAGTTGAGCTTCCAGGTCCTGAACCGATCTGAGATATTTGATGTTCTTTCTGGGAAGCATGTATTCCAGCGTTCTCTGGAGGCGTTTTCTGGTGTCGCTTTTCATGTCGGACAGAAAAAAAACATTCATGAATGTCTTGCTCCTTGACCGGAAACTCCAATCTCATCGCTATGAAGCTTTCGCAATAATGATGCCATGGGGTTTCGCCAAAAGGAGAAATGATGCAAGCTATCGATATTAATATGGTGTTTGGGAATTGCCCGGCTTTGACCGTTATTTTTTAACCATGCCGCCAACGGTTTTTCCTGTTTTTCGGGAAATCTTTATCGCTGGACAGGAAATTCCGTTTTTTGGCTATTTGCATTCTGAAGTTGGGAATGCCTTGTCTTCTAAATAGAGAATAGTCCGTTCTGTGCAAAACCTTGTTGGAAACGGCAAAAAGGGTGAATACAGATTATTCCATGTAAACTAAATCCATCTTCGACAAAGATCTGAATTATGTCGATCTCCAAAAAGCGCGTCAAGGTTTGTCCTTATTGTC
>Ga0116143_10001262_pt1 | contig 31418 bp, 24 predicted proteins | sample AD_UKC034_MetaG_FD_89745 | JGI IMG/M metagenome (GOLD analysis project Ga0116143, IMG submission 89745) | Active sludge microbial communities of municipal wastewater-treating anaerobic digesters from USA - AD_UKC034_MetaG | ecosystem: Engineered > Bioreactor > Anaerobic > Digestate | place: USA... | reverse complement strand
TGCTGATAGATACCTGCAGTTTGAGAAGCAATTGAATTTACATCACGTGTTGGTGCCGCTTGTATCTCTTCGAAGGTTACGGTTCTTTGAGTAGCCGGACTTCCTTTGTCAATTAATGGAACTTCGTAATCAACAATTTCAACTTCGCCGAGTTCAATTCCCTTGCTTAATTCAAAATTTGCAAAGGCCATCTTGTCTGATGATACGATCACACCTGAGATCTGCGAAGCCTGATAACCTACAGAGGTAGCTTTCACATCATATTTACCCGGGTTCAGTGGTTTGATGGAATAATTTCCTTCAAAGTCGGTGACAGTCGCCTGTACCTGAGTACCGTTCAACAAAGCGGCAACACTGGCAAATGGTATTCCTTCATTGCCTCCTTTTTCAGTCACCTTTCCACGGATCTCTCCGGTTTGTGCAAAGCTGCTTGTGCCTAATAATACTAATACGAAGAGTGGTAAGTAAAACTTCCGTCCCATAGGATTCAGTTTATTGTTAAGTTAAAGTTAATGCGGGTGGTAAAAGTATGAATTGAATGATAAAAACCAAAACAAATTTTCTTTCACCGATACCCTATATTTATTAATCACTAATGATAAGCTAATCAGAACTTTGATAATTGTTTATTAGGACAATTAGAAATCCGGATGTAATATCGTTATGTTAAATTTTCTTTCTGTCAGTTTTGAGTCAATTCAAATTAGAAGATGAAGTTTTGTTTGAATTTGCGCTATCCGGGAATGAGTTATTAACATATTGGGACAATATACCGAAATAATCTATTTTTGCCGTAATTCAACATCTCCTGTAATTATGCGCTTATCAAGTCTGGAAATCAAAGGGTTCAAGAGTTTTGGCGACAAAGTCATCATCCATTTCGACAAGGGTGTGACGGCGATCGTAGGTCCTAACGGGAGTGGAAAATCCAATGTTGTAGATGCCATGCGTTGGGTTCTCGGCGAACAAAAAACGAGAATGTTACGATCTGAAAAGATGGAAAACATCATTTTCAATGGTACAAAAACCCGTAAACAATCCAATCTGGCCGAAGTTTCGTTGACATTTGAGAACACTAAAAATATTCTTCCGACAGAATATTCTACCGTTACGATCACAAGACGTCTTTACCGCACCGGCGAATCAGAATATTTATTGAATAATGTTTCCTGCCGTCTAAAAGATATTACTGACCTCTTTCTGGATACCGGCATCGGATCAGACTCCTATGCTATCATTGAATTGAAGATGGTAGACGAGATCCTGAATGATAAACACAATGCGATCAAGAGTCTTTTGGAAGAGGCTGCGGGAATATCAAAATATAAGATCAGAAAAAAGCAAACCTTCCAAAAGCTTGAAGACACAGAGGCGGATCTGAACAGGGTGAATGACCTTTTGTTTGAGATCGAGCGAAACATGAAAACGCTGGAATCACAGGCCAAAAAGACTGACCGATACTACCGTTTAAAAGAACAGTATAAGGAACTGAGTGGAGAACTTGCATTATTTACGCTGAGTGGAAGCCGAAATACATTTGTTGAACTTCAGCAACAGGAAGAAAAACAAATCGCAGAAAAAACTTCGCTTGATGCACAGTTGGGTGAAGCAGAGGCCGAACTGCAACAGGTAAAATTATTAGCTCTTGATAAAGAAAAAGAACTTTCTGAATCGCAGAAGCAGTTGAACGACAAGATCGCCGCTATCCGTCAACAGGAGAATGATAAAAAGATCAGCAATGAAAAGCTGAAATTTTTACAGGACAAAGAAGCAAGTCTGACACAACAAATCACCAAGGATAAAACTACACTTCTTTCTACACAGGATCACATCCGGTTGAATGAAGAAGAAAAGGTTAATGAAGAGGCTTTACTTGAACAATTGCAAAAACAATTGCAGGAACTCAAGACCGAACTCGACAAAACACGCAGCGCACACGATTTACTTAGGAGTGAAATCTCTCAGATCACCGGAACTGCGCAATCGATCCAGGCAAGCATGCATGAATCGGAAAAGAGCATGGCGGTTACGCAAGCGAAGAAAGATTCTCTTGAGCGTGAAATAGAAAGACTGAAGACAGACAATTCAGTAAAAGAAGAGGAGCACTCCCGGTTTCATGAACAAGCCGAAAAAAGTCGTGTCCATAAAGAGGCGAAGGAAAGCGAGCTTAATACCTTGTTATCTTCTGAGGAAAATATTGCCTCTGAGATTATCCGTTTGGATGAGGAACTGAAGAAGATGACTGAAGAAGTTATCAGTGACGGAAGAAAATTAGACGCCAGACAGAATGAATACAACCTAACGAAAAGCCTGGTAGAAAATCTGGAGGGATACCCGGAATCACTTCGCTATTTGCGTAAAAATGCATCAACGAACAGTGCACCATTATTTTCTGAAATCCTGAGCTGTCCGGCGGAATACAAAACTGCCATCGAGAACTTCCTCGATCCATATATGAATTACTTTGTCATCGATGGTATTGAAGAAGCCAGCAAGTCTATCAATTTATTGAGCGAAGCTTCAAAGGGAAGAGCAAACTTTTTCATACTTAAAAATTTCGAAAACAATACATATCAACAAACAGAGCCGGTCAATGGATGCATACCTGCAATGTCTATAATAGATGTAGAAGACCGCTATCGTCCGCTCTGTCAGCATTTATTAAAAAATGTATTTGTAGTTGCAGAGAATCAGGATCAGACTCCATATTTACAGGAGTCAAATAGTGCATACGTCTTCATTTCAAAGAATGGTAAATATTGCCGTACAAAACACTCCTTAAGCGGAGGCTCTGTAGGCTTATTCGATGGCAAAAGGATCGGTCGCGCAAAACATCTTGAAAGTCTTGCCAAAGAAATAGAACAACTAAGTTCATCTTTGGATAACACGAAATTGCTAAGAGACGAGGTTCAACAGCAGCTACTTCTTAACAAACAGCAAAAGGAAAGATTTACGGCCGATAAAAACCGCTTACAGCAGGAAGTTAACAAAGCTGTTCATGAATTCAGCTCTTTGAAAAACAAAGCTGAGCACCTTGTGTCTTCTATGGAAAACAATAAGAAGATCCTGGAAGATCTTCAGCAACAGCGAAATTCCATTGACGATTCGAACCAACAAAATGACCTGAGCTTCCATGAGCACTTAGACAACCTGAGGACTGAATACGAAACAATTACTTCTCAGCTTGCTACAAAGCAAGAAGAATTCTCAAATATCACTGAGAGAATGACTGCAGAGAGTCATGAGTACAACAACCACAATATTCAATGTATCCAACAACAAAATAAGATTGCAACTATAGTAAGGGACCATGCCTACAAAGTGAACTTATTGGATTCATTGAACCAGAATATTGAATCAAACACTCTGGAGTTGGAGCAAAGTCAGCTTCAGATCAGAGAACTGCTTGATACTTCTACAGGATTTGATGATCAGCTTCTTAACCTGTACGCAGAGAAAGAAGAAATGGATCAGTCTGTAGCGGTCATTGAAACTGAATATTTCAAATCCCGCGGACTGACAGATGAGCTTGAAGGAAAAATAAGGACTATCAGACATCAGCGTGAACATGCTGAACAACTTGCTCAGGTAGTTAAGGATCGTACGAATGAATTGAAATTGCAGTTGAATTCTCTGAAAGAAAGACTTTCTGTTGAATTTAATATCGATATCAACGACCTCATTGACAAGGAACCAAATGCTGAATGGAACGAAGATGAACTGAGAGAAAAAGTAAACAAACAAAAATCTCAGCTTGATAATTACGGTCCGATAAACCCACTTGCCGTGGAAGCCTTCAATGAGATCAATGAACGCTATGTGTTCATTAACACACAGAAGAGCGACCTTGCATTGGCGAAGGAGTCTCTCCTCAAAACTATTGAGGAAATTGAAATTACCGCCCGCGAGAATTTCATGAAGGCATTCACGGATATCCGTCAGAATTTCATAAAAGTATTCCGTTCACTCTTCACAGAAGATGATGATTGTGACCTTGTGTTGATCAACCCGGAAAATCCTACTGAAAGTGATGTGCAGATAATAGCTAAGCCAAAAGGCAAACGTCCTTTATCGATTTCACAATTATCAGGAGGAGAAAAAACACTTACTGCAACCGCATTGTTATTCGGTATATACCTCCTCAAGCCTGCTCCATTCTGTATTTTTGACGAAGTTGATGCACCGCTTGATGATATGAATATCGACAAGTTCAACAATATCATACGTAAGTTCTCTGAAGATTCTCAGTTCATCATCATCACACATAACAAGAGAACGATGACTGCTACAGATATCATATATGGTATCACAATGGTAGAACAAGGAGTTACCCAAGTGGTTCCTGTTGACCTGAACGAAGTAGTTGACCAGGAATAATTAATCTATCAAGAATATTATTGAGAAAGCCGGAAATATCCGGCTTTTTTTGTGTTTGTATATCATAGAATCACTCTTCAAAAATCGACTTTCAAAAAACTTCGCTATTCATAGATCAAAAATCAAAAATCACCATTCAAATACTAAGTCCTGAATTTTGAACAGCTTTTATGAGCTTATAAATACACAAGCCTGTATCTTACGGGATACAGGCTTGTGTCGGAAGTTTTACGGAACTTCTATAGATGAGAACCTAATGATCTTTGCTCATGTTTTCGTTGGGTTCTTTATCTTAATCAAATTTAGATCGCAGCTTTTTTGTATTCGTTTTGCTAATGATCCTTTCAATGAACTTTCTGAGATCAAAGAACGGATTGCTAGCTATACAAACGAAGAGGCAATGTATAAGTGGAACAATTCATGTACAGATGGCAGTATCGATGGATAAGTGGTAGATGACTAAATCCCATTCCTGATAAAAGGAATTTTCATTCCTGGCAAAAAGTCTTGAGCGTGCATCAAGTGTAGGCAATTCAAATATTCAAAGCCTAATTTCAAGTATAAACTATTAGCTAATTAATAATTATCCAAAGCAAGTAAATCATTGCGTGGATTATGAGTTAAAAAACCTGAATCAAATTGAACTTTGCACAAGCTAATAGCCATAATTTACTGACTTTTTATAATAGGCTTGGTTATAATTTCATTCTTATCTGTTTCCAAAGAAACAAAATAAACACCTGCTGAAACATCTTCAAGTGAAATTGTCAATTGATTTGAATTAATCTTATCTGACTTTTTTATTTCCTTTCCAAGAACTGAAAAAAGTTTGTAACTCAGAATAGTTTGATCGTCGATCTTAACATTAAGCTTATCTGAAGTTGGATTTGGGAAAATATTTAGTTGACTACCATGAATAAGTTCGTCAATTCCAACAGTTGGTTTATTAGTCCAGATACCGCTGCCTACTTCAGCATACCAAATATTATTATTGTTATCTGAAGTAAGCCCATACGAACAACCTGTTAATGGAGGACCGGTTATTTGAACCCAACTTAATCCGTCAAATTTATACAGCCCTTCACACCGTGTCGATGCCCAAACATTATCATAACCATCAATTATCAAATCCTCAACTCCTGTATAGTTACTTTGGAATGGCATAATTGAAGTGAATGAAGTACCATCGAAAGTTGCAAAGCCGCCATTTCCTCCGCCACCTCCTATACCTCCGTTATATCCATAGTTAAATCCCATCCAGATAAGCCCTTGACTATCGATGGCAATGGAACTGCAATAGTCACTGGGTATATTTGAATTAGCCGTGTTGTAAATTGTAGTTACAATGCTAATAGGATTAAAATGCCAAAGCCCTTGAGCTCCAATCCAAATATTTGCTGAATCCTGAATTGTCATGCAACGTCCGGGAAAGGCCACAGGAAATGGAATAGGATAATTTGTAAACAAATTTCCATCAAATCTAGAAAGCCCGTCTTCGGAAACTGTCCACACATTATTTAAGCTATCAATTATTAGATTATAGATTGCATCGGACAATATTCCTGAATTAGAAGTATTATAAACTTGACAATTTAGCCCATCGAATTTAGCTAATCCTGCTCCTGAAAACGAATTAATCCAAAGTATTGCATTACTATCAGCTTTAATATTCAACACATCATTAAAAGGAAGTGCACTGTTACTGCTATCATAATGCATCCAATTATAGCCATCAAATTTATCTAGCCCAAGGCCATCACCATTATCTCGAACACTAGCCCAAATATTATCAAATTTATCTGATGCGACTTGATAAACATGATTAACAGTTAAGCCTGATGAGTCATTGTAATTTTTCCAGGTTGACTGAGAAAAACTGACTGTACTCAGAAACATCATTGCAAAACTACAGATAGAACAGATAGTAATATTTCGAAGCATAATCGGCTTTTGATTAAGACAAATTACATTAATGGTAAACAATAAAATTTTCGACTTTTACGATTTCATTTGAAATTAATTTAATGTAATATAGCCCTGATGAAAGTGTTGTGACGTTTATTTTAGTTGAATAAAATTTCGAACTGTAAATTTGCTTTTTTTTCATGGGGATTGATTGAACTTTAAAATTATACAATCACCCGATTTTTTCTACTTTAAAATGGTCCAGTTATTTTGGGAGGACCTCAGTACCTACAAATGTTTTTGTATTTCTTCTAAATTAAAGAAATTAAGATGAAGAATTCAGTTTATTGTTAAATTTTCTCAAGTAGCTTAAAATATAATGAGAAATTCACCTGCATTAATTCCATTGGAATAAAAAAAAATTAAAACCCAAAGTTAGCACCTACATTAATCGTTGTTTTCTTACCCCTGAAATAAGGCATCGTATAAACATCGTTCTTAATACCATTGTAATCGGTAGAAGATAATGATGCAAAGATCCAGGCATCATTTACAACTTGGTATTTGGTCTTGAAAGATATATCAGAACCCTGCCAGTACACTCTATCGATAAATGGATGGCCAAGGCCATTTCCCTGAGGATCGGCAGACACGCCGGTATAAAGATATTCCCAACCTTTTTGAGCCATGGTATATGAAAGTTCAACATGCAATTTTGCGATAGGTTTATAGGCTATAGCCATATACACTTCTTGTGCATTATCTCCCAGATAGTGACCCATATTAAAACTGTTTGAAGCGAAAGTGGTGGTTTGTATATAATGTCGGTAAACAACAGGGTTGGTTCGAGTGTACTCGGCAGTGAGGAACAAATTTTTGATCCCAAGATTACTCAACCTCGCTCCTACTTTTAGTGAATAAAAATTGGAATGTTTTTCAGAATCCGTCGCTCTGCCCAAAGCGATCTCATCCACAAAGGCACTCAGGTATAAATGGGTGTTCTTGATATTCCTTGAACTAATATTAAAAAAGAACTGAGAATTTTGGCCAAGAAAATTGCTGCCTGTCGATGTCAATGAATGGTCAATTGTCTTGAAGAAGAAGAAAGGGATCAGGTAAGCAGGATGTACATTCTGGTCAGAATATACAATTGAATTACCCAATGATACCTGCAACCTTCTCAAAGGAGTGAAAGTGTACATATTGGCTGCAATATATTTCGGACGAAAGTTTATACGATTAGAATTACCGTTGACATAAGTCTTACTGCTATCTATGATGTCAGAAACTAACCATCCGTGAATATAATTGAAGTCGAACCAGGAAACAGGTTTGAGATGAAACTTCAGGAATGCAAAGCTTGGTTGATGTCCTGAAAAGATATTAGAGCCATGATAATTATCTCCCCAAACGATGTGATCCTTTACAAGTCCGATGCTTCCCCAGTTCCATGTATAGGTTATACCTCCCCGCATTTCATCAAAATCTCCTCCGCCCTCGGTATCAACTTTATAATTTGACCCATCAAACTGATTAAGGTATGCAGGGTCACTGAGACGCTTACTTTCATGATTATCACGCAGGCTGGCATAGAAGCCCAATTTCTTTCCAACGTAGGCATAAGCCTCAGCCCCATTCCAGCGGTGATAAAAACTCCCGCTGTCGTTGCTAAAATAACTCATTCCCAGGATAGGATTGATATTGAATGTGAAGAGGGTGTCTTTATAATAAAAAAGATCTAATCTTTTATCGAACTTTTTATCCGGTCGAAGTTCTTTGGAAAAATCCTTGAGATAAAAATCGAGTTCTTTTTGTTGACGTGCGTTGAGCTGCGTTCTTTTGTTATTTGCTTCAGCTAGTTTTTCAGAGATTAAAATCCGTGCATATGGCTTAATAGCGCTATTCAAATCGATTACCTGAGCATTGCTTAGCTCATCAAGGAAATCATAGATACCTGTACTGCTTACATGCTGATATACCTCTTGCCCGCTTGCAAAAGAAATTAGCAGCATGTTAAAACTCAGACATAAGATAATCCTTCGGATGGAAATTGTCATGATCCGTTAATTGGTACTACAAAAATAGAATTGGAATTGAATAATAAAACCCTGCGGGGAATTATTTACTACGAGCACTTTTAATAAGTATGTTAAAACTCGCTTTGAAGAAATATTTTATATCTGTCATCCAACCATATTTTTCATAGGCTGTAAGATAGTTCATTTCTGAAGCCATGATCTCTTCAAGAGTCTTTGGCAAGTCGGCATAGAATGGAGGAAGTAAGCCGGGCTTATGCTGAAGACGCTTAGCACGAAGCTCCGGTGTATATAAACTCAAATAGTGTGCACTAAGTGGCCTTACACCTACTATTTTCAAGTCTCCACGCAACAAATTAATGATCATCGGTATCTCATCAACCCAGTATTTTCTGAAGAATTTACCCAGTGTAGAAACCCGGAAGTCATCTTTGAGTTTGCCGCCATCGGCAAGTGAATTTTGTTCATAAACATACTGCTGGATGAACTCAGAGTAGGCATGCATCGTACGCATCTTATACACATGGATAATACGTCCGTTCTTCCCATGGCGTCGCATTCTGAATATTGCTCCATAAACCGGCTCATAATCAAATAGCGGGTCCTTTTGTTTCGTTGCAACGAAATACAGATTATGACCAATAAATTTTTTGTCAATGATTTTAAAACCTGCTGCATATAATCTACCAAAAGTTTCGGTTCGGGACAATACTTTATTGCGGTCACCGGTAAGTTTAAGGTAAATTATATTTGTTATTGGCAGTTTAGGAAAGACACGCTTTAAGATAAAGTCCAGAACATAATAAATGTGACTTAGTCCCGGAGGGAACTTTTTCATAATCCTTTGTCTGCGTTGATATTTGGTTTCAACACATCCTATGAACTTACCGTTATCAGCTAGTTGATGATTTACTGAGGAAAAGAATTTGTTTATTTCTTTAACATCATTCACCCTCTTCAGATTAACAATAGCCGTTGAATTTTGAGGAAGCTGCTGAATACTTTCTGAAATAGATGTGCGAAGAATTGATGTCCCGGGTTCATTTAAATTACAATGTGAGGAAATAAATGCTCTCACACTTTTATCCATACCACCAATTTTTTCAAGATGTGGTTTTGGATAATACTTGGGACGACGCTGCTTGGTAGTTTTCGGCAATGAAATTGCCAATGCTCCTTCACCCGCCAATACGGGAGTCATCTTCAGACGACCACCAATTCTGGTGCTGGCAGATTTAAGAATATTAACTTTTTTCATTTTTTCACCGTTACCCAACTGACAGGGATGTTCTACAATTTACTTCTCACCTCGCTGGAAAAGAAGTTAATTCGGTGAAAACGAACAAAAATCTGGCGAATACTCCCTTATGCTTGGTGAATCCAAGGCTAAAAAGGATGTACATGCATGAAATTACCGAATTTACAAAGTACCCCCGCAGTGGTTATTAATCATTGGGGTACAAAAAATTCGGGAGCATCAGACTACTTAGTGTGAAAGTAGGTGTGTTTCTGATATGTGTTACGTTTTCCTGAATTGTGACGTAAATGTAGGAAAGCAATTGGATTAGGCAAATAATCCGGCCAATAATTGAAAAGATGTTGAAAAAATAATATTGAAACTTTTAAAATACTCTAAAAAGCCGTAATCCGCCATCAGAGCCGGTTTGCAGGTGATTCTCAAGTGCTGAATTATTCAAATCCCTGCCGCATTTCTATCTTCTTCAGGCAGTTAAGATCCTTCGGATGGCAGGAAAGCAACCAATTTATGTTCTTTGAAAAATCTGACTTCTGATCCAGCATGTGCTGCCGGCGGTCAGCCCAAACTTTTTTTAGATCATCCTGCGATAAGTACTGATCCACAACTAAGAATAAGCGTTCAACATCTTTGGTTAAAACGCCGGTAGTAAGTTGGTAGTTTTTTTCAAGGTCTTCGAGATAAGACAACTCACCTACAAAATCATTATAGCGAATCGCAGGCGTACCAAGCACTGCTGCTTCAGCAGTCATTGTTTGACTGTCACCAATAAACAAGTCGGCATAATAAAGTGCATGGTGTATGTCGGTTGCACGGATGTGTATGCGGTATTGTTCGAATTCTTCAGTCAAAGCTCTTTCTGATGTTATGTATACTCTCCCATGCTCAGATAACTTAGCAATTAATCTTCTTGCCAGAGCATCTGTTATTCCGGTTTTACCAACGTCGTGATATGCTCCCAATTCCGAGAATCGCAGAATGAAATTTCGCTTCGAGAGGTCAAATATTTTTTCAACTCTGGCTTTATCAGGGAAAAAATGATTGGGATGCAAGTATGCCAACTCATGATAGGATGGATATCCGATTTTCTTATGATTCCATTTCCAGGCACTACAGCAATCCGGGCAGATCAAATAACTGGCTGTAGGGCCTGCTATCCTGGCAAAGAAACCTACCTTTTCAAAATCATCTTCAAATAAAATAAACGACGGAATGTTGAGGATTTTACCGAGGACTCCAAGTTCTGCCGCACTACCGACAAGTCGCAGAGGTTTATTCTTCAGAATTATCCCCTGCAGCCTCAGCATCCTTCTGAAAAAATTCATGAGAATGATGAGCTTTCCTTTCTTTCCGGCAGAAGTCTTGCTATCAATATTTATAAATGATATACCGGACTCATTCAATAACTTTTCTAGGACATCTTTTGATTTAATGCAGACAATAACCTGTTCAGGCCTGAATGAAAGAATTGCATTCTTATATAAATGAAAATGGGCGGGATGTCCTAAATAAAAAAGTGCCTCTGTCATACTCTATAAATATTCCTGAAAACCCTTTGCTAGTCTAGTCGGTCAAACCTTAGTCCGTATCTGGAAAAAAATGTGAGCATCTCTTCACCTGATGCAGTAGATCCAATACGCATACGCTTGGTGATTGAAACAGCCATACCAAAGCCTCTTTTTATCGACTCCTTCAACACAGCTTCATCTGCATTGAATAAAATCAATATGGTATTATGTTCTCCTTTATCCGGTATATTCTGAGCAGATGAATAGTGGATGCCTCCACTCCTTGCTCCACTTACTGTAGCAACAAATCCATGTTCAGTATCATGAATATCACATTTGAATTCTTCATATCGCAGAAACTCGAAAAACTCCTTGAAAATATTCTTCAACATTTCTTGCTGCACATTCTCTTCGGGCAGAACGGGCACATTCTGTTTGATCACTTTTGCAGGCGAACCGGCAGCAAAACAATTTGATGGAAGATCAGTGCTGATCATCGAATTAGCCCCGATGACAACGTTATCACCGATCGTTACACCGGGCATGATAAACACCCGCCATGGCAACCATACTTTCTTCCCGATATGAATGGGAGCGAACCTAACTGGATATCCTTCGATCTGAGAATTCCAACTACCATGTGTAAACAAAAGACAATGTCCGCCTATACCTGAATCATCATCAATAAACACCGGTAAAGTTGGATTGATATAGGAAAGCTGCATGACGATTGCACGTTTTCCAAGATGGAATGAAGAAGTCGGAGTACGCATTCCACCTATGTAAACTTGCTCATTGAGTCTTGCATCATCATCAATAAATACCTTCTCTGTATCAATAACCGACATAGAGCCAATTTTCACAAAACGCTTAATAACAATTTCACGACCGCGAATGATGGTTAGAAATCCAATTTTAGTTTGATCTCCAATTTCCACCTTTCTGCCAATAATGACACTACCAAGTGAAAGACTAACCCCTTTTCCAATGCTATACCCCTTCATGCGATATACAATCTTTTTCAAAAAAGATGGTAGCATACCTATTAGGAGCATGTGCAGAACCGGAATACGTCTTTTTCTGATCAGCATATTATTTATTAAAACGTCTTACAATACTTTTCACAACATTTTTAGCATTCTGGAACAACAACTCTTTAGTCCAGGGTAAAATATCATCTGTCCACCTTTGCGGATGTATATTTTGCATCACCCTGGATGGTAATGCATCATTCCTAATTTTACGGATCAGGTCTTCTGTCGAGGTCACTGATATATTAAATGAAGATCGCACCTTGTCACGAACACTATAACCGGAACCATTCCACATTCTTGAAGTATCTGTCAGGTAATATACCTTACTAAAGTCAGTATCAAAATATGGTTCTGCAAGTATACCTGATTTTTTATAATCAAACTTATCCCAGAGAAGTCTATTATCCCATCGTGATAACGGACTGCCATGCATACAAATGGTTTTCACCGGATAATAAGCTCTTATGGCCTCCAGGTTAAGCAGAAACTGCTTATAAGCCTTATCATAGTCTCCATGACAGAGCGAAAGATCTTCGTAATGATAGCCAATTTCATGTCCCAAATCGGCAATAGCCCGAATGATATCCGGAGAAAAACTTTGTTTGACGATCCGGAAATAATAAGTGCCTTGCATTCCTGCTTCTGCTTCCAAACGGGCTGTAGCTAAAGAATTTTCAGGCAGATCATCTACATCATGACGCAGAATATAACTCCTTCCTGTCTGTCCCTGCTGAACAAAGTTTTCGTAGCTAAGACAATTGTAGCCTGCCTTTTTAATAGCCTTGAGTAGCTCCACATAGATTTGAAGAGTAAAATCACGCATGCTCTACTCCTTTCGACTTTTTCCTTGCTAAAATTAATTCAGCAAGTGCCAGGAGCATCCATGCATTACTCCATCGCATAAAAGACAAACGATTCTTATAATATTTCAATTTGCGATAATAAAAATAACCCCGGTCTGCATCTTGCATTTCCTTTATCGTCCAATTTGCAACCGTAGATGCAAACTCAAGGCTTTTATTGTTTGTGTCATTGAATTTGCAGCATGTAATTATACCCTGACTTTGATTATGTATCTCGACAGGATATTCATGTGGTAACCTCCACTTACTTCTACCATCAGGAAAAAACTGCTGTCGCATGTAAAAATCAATGCCCTTGTCACATGCCTTTTTCCAGTTCACCGGATACTCTCCTGTCAGCTCCATGATAGCTTTTATAGAGTCAATTATATATCCCTGATGAAAGTCAACCTGATGTCTCTCAATTCCTGTATCCGGATCTATCTTATATTTCCAATGTCCATCAGCATGCTGTTTTGATACAACAAATTCAACAGCACGGAAAGCCAGTTCCTTTAAAGATTCATCTTTGTTCAATGAATATACGGATGCCAGTGTTTCTGCAGCAAGCAAACTGGCATTGTAACAACAATCCTGCATGAAAGGACTATAGCTGAAACATATCCCGACATCGAATTTTGTGATTGGGATATCCTTAGTTATGAAAGGCTCAATACTGATGAGTAATTCTTTGGCTTGTTCATTTTTGCTGAACAAATAATAGGCATGTATCGCTTGTGCTATAAAGCCTGTTGCTACTACTGTTGGAGCAAATGCGGGCAAATGCTTCCCCGGTCCTGACCATGCAAAATTATAACCCCAGCATGTACCACTAAAACCTTTTGCAGGATTCTCTTTCAACCAATTGAACAAAAATCCAATCTGATTGGAATAGTCTTCCTCAGGAAAACTTTCCTGCAAATGCACGTAAGCATGAAGCAATAAACCAATACCTTTCGGATTGTAATCTTTTTTAATTCCAAGAAGCGGCCTTAAATTGATTGGGTTACGCTTTTGAATTTGCGTTGCAATTGCAGCAGTCCAGTTGCCAAATGATCTGAATGGAAACGAAGATTTCAGAGTATCATAAGGATCATAACCTTTAAATTCTTCCGCTTCAATATACTCCCTGAGTCTGTGAATAGAAGAGATAATTTCATTGTCGGAAATTGCATTGTCCAGCTTCATACTTATTCTACTCTTCCGGGATCAAATTTAATACTGTATCTCTTATCTGAATATTCATGCCAGGTATTCCTTTCAAATTTCGAACAAAAAAAAGAAGTATTACATCCGGACTGAAACACCATTCAATGCCAGCGACTCCAACACCTTGAATGTTGCCAGTGTCGAATGGTATAATTCGTCGAAGGGTATAGGTGTTGCAGTATTATTTCTAATTGCTTCGAGAAAGAGTTTAACTTCTGCTTTATGACCTTTATCCTGACTCCCCGGGGTTTTAGTGGTTTCAGCTCCATAGACTGTCAATGATTTAAAATCATCAAGAATTGCTATTAAACCGGAACCGAATACTTCTATACGTTCCTTAGCCAATGATTTATTTCCGTTCGAGAAGTAAGATATCTGTGCGATACTTCCATTTTCAAATTGCAGTGAAACCGCAAGAGTGTCATTCAATTTTGAATTATCATCCATCGATACAGCATTTAACGAAATGATCTTTGAAGAGGTGAGAAAGGTACACAAGTCGATGAAATGACAAACTTCACCGATTACCCTGCCGCCCCCTAATTTGGGATCCTGTATCCAATGGTCTTTTGATATCGCACCTGCATTGATACGATAATTAATTGACAATGGCATGTCAGAAGAAATGACTTTTTTTAACTCAGTAATTTGTGGAGCAAATCGTCTGTTGAATCCAATCATGAGTCTCACATCCGATTTTTCATAGAGGGATCTGATTTCATCCAGCTCATTTCGAAATAAGCATAATGGCTTTTCTACAAAGACATGTTTACCGGCTTTAAGTCCCTTCAGAACATACTCAGCATGTGAATCGTGTCGTGTTGCAATAAATATTGTGTTGATCCGACTATCATTAAAAATATCATTCGCATCACCTGAACAATTACTAAAATTGAACTTGTCTGCAATGTTACGAGCATTTTGAGGTCTGGCAGTTACCACAGTCACAAAATTTCCATTATCCTTCATAGCAGGAATCAGGAAATTTTGTCCGAAGCCACCTGCGCCTATTAAACCAATATTCGGTTCTGCAGGATTAAATGATTTTTTATCAAGACGAACTACAGAATTGATCTCTCTATTCGTATCATACTTTAACACTATACCTGCGTAGGTTTCTGACTTATCGAGGATGAGCTCATATGCCTGCCTCGCATCTCTAAACGGGAAAGTATGTGTGAGCAAATTAGCCGGTTTAACCTGATTGGTTCTGAGCATCTCTGCAAATGCCTGCATATTTCTGTTTTCAGTCCATCGAACGTAGGCGTAAGGATAGTCTATACCATGCTCTTCATATTCCGGATCGTATCTTCCCGGACCGTACGAGGAGGACATTTTTAAACTTATTTCTTTCTTGAAATAATGCTCTCTTTTAAATCCTGTTGGCACGGCTCCAACAACGACGACTGTACCCTTTTTTCTTGATATTTTTCCGGCTAGATCAATAGGGTCGAGTGAATCTGTACCGGCTGTTATAATCACAGCATCACAGCCAAATCCATCAGTAATGTTAAGTATAAGCTGTTCGAGATTTTCCCTCTTACGTTCAAACGAAAGATCACTACCATTTTTCCTGGCTAGCTCCACCATCTGCTCGTCCATATCAATACCAATAGCCTTCACCCCAGCCGCTTTCAGCATTTGCATGCTGAGTTGTCCTATTAACCCCAATCCTATTACTGCACAATTTTCACCCAATCTCACATCAGCCTGCCTGATACCTTGTAAAGCAATAGCTCCCAATGTGGTGAAAGCTGCAAATTCCAGCGGAACTGATTTATCTATATGAACACAGAGATTCACCGGTACAGAGACTACTTCTGCATGATTGGCACTTCCTCCTCCGCAAGCTACATAATCGCCCACTTTAAAATCGCTAACATCATCCGCTACTGCAATTACTTCTCCCGCACAACTGTATCCCAAAGGTGATGGTGAATTCAATTTATTCATCACCATTTTATACGTATCCAGTACACCAAATGTCCTGGCAGCTGCTATAACTTTTTTTACTTCGTCTTTTCTAGCTCTGGCTTTTCCTAATAAACCCAGCCTGGCATCTTTAACTGTCTTTCCTTCCGTACCTGCACTGATAAGTGAGTAATGATTTCGTACCAACACACAACCGGATGACAATGCAGGAAAAGGTACTTCAAGCACCTGCATAAATCCATCTTTTAAATTTTGTGTTAGCTGTTCCATAATTATTTTCCAGAATCAATAGCACTTTCAAAGGCAAGAGATAGATTTTGAACCATCTTCTCCTCTGTAAAATTCTCCTCATATTTTTTTCTGCCGGAGGCACCCATTCTTTCTCTCAGCAGCTCATCTGATAATAATAATTCAAGTTTAGCGGCAATGTCTGAAGGACTCCCAGCTTTAACAATAAAACCATTTTCAGCATCCCGCACCGACTCGACGATTGCTCCTCTGTCAGTAGAAATTATTGGCAAGCCGGCTGCCATTGCTTCAACGATTACCCAGGGGTGGCCTTCAGGTGCCCTTGGAGTAAAAACGAGAATATCGGCATCAGATAAGAACTTCAATTTATCTTTACCTGAAGCAGGCGGATGAAATCTCACCGGTAATTTTTTCTCTTCAACTCTTTTCATACACAGCTCACGAATTTTATCCTCACGCCAATTTCCTACAACATCGACAGCAAATTTTCCGGCAAACTTTTCAGTCAACAATGAAACAGCATCAATGACGTCTTCAATACCTTTGGAAGACTGAAGATTTCCCAGATACAGAACACGTAGTATGTCGTTTCTTTTTACTCTAAATGAGAGGTCATAGTTACCTCCATTTGGCACAACAAAGACCTTTTTTTCTTCAAAAATGCCTCGAAATAGCGGTTTTAAATTATTTCCAAGAACTATCACCCCACGACTAAGTCGCAGGCTCCATATTACAAAGCGCTTAAGAAATGGCGATCTGCCTTGCAACCAATTTTGAAAATTACTACCACGTAACTGAAGCAAAACCTTTCTTCCACAAAGCCTGGCGATAGCAATAAAAAAAAAGTCCTTCATGAATCCTAGTGTACTCTGACTAAAAGGGATCAGTACAAGGTCGGGTTTATGGAAAACAGAAATCCTGAACATGTTCAGATAGATTCTGATCGTTCGAAAGACTTTTGCCAAACTCCACTTGCCTATAGAGGTTAAAGAGGTATTCGTCCCCGTGTGCAAATGCAATAATTCATATTTACTATTCAGGGAAGAATTAAGAATAATTTCCGTAGCGATTGCAGGCCCCATGTATGGGGGAGGAAGTTTTCCAAGGATTAAAACTTTCTTCTTTCTCATGCTGCATCCTGGATCTGTGTATTCCCGGTCGCCGGTGTATTCTTTAAAAGAATAGAATAGGCCGACTTCCTGCTCAACATAGCGAAAGCAAAAATCGGGAAGGTGTAATTCATCAAAGCCAGGTACAGAGTCGGCAAAGTACTCATGGAATAAAGTAATGTAGCACCACAGGCACTAAGAATGAGGTATCTTTCCGGAGGTCGAAACCGGTTGTGTTGAAGAAACACAGAAATAATGAACAACACGTACAATGCAATTCCGAATATACCCGAAAGAAAAGTTATCCGAATATAATCATTATGCATCCCACCTCCAATCATGGTCGGGACTTCCTTAAATCCGGAAAATGATGTACCAAAGAATCGTGCAAAGCCAGGCATCTTGTACCATATATCAAAATATCGTTCCCAGCGTTGAACGCGTCCATTGAAGGCAAATTCAACATCCTTATCGCCGGACATGACAGCAAATTCTTTTTCAATGAGAGGCCGGATCTGTGATTCATAAATTTGACGTGCGAAAAATGGCAGAATAATCAGACCAACAAACACGACGACCATTACTCCCTTTATATTCTTCGAATTAAAATATGTAAAGAGAATAAGAATAGTCAGAAAAACAGACCATGTCGATACGTGGCGGATATTGATGATACCATAAAGACAAAGTAAAAACATCAGAAGCAACTTTGTTGTCGGTACTTTTACTTTTACCCTTTTCACATTGGCGAAAACCTTATCAAGATAGAAATATGAATACACAAGGAACGATCCGATAAAATACACCGCATAACTCATACTATCGCCATACTCACCTCTTAGCCGGGTACTCCCTCCTCTACCTTCTGATACGTGATGCGGATCAAGAGGATGAACGAAGGTTTCGAATGCCAGCATGCCAAAAGGGTACAGGCAGGAATATAAAAATGTTTGGAGTATAAAGTGGAGATCTTCTTTTCGCTGAATAAAATATCTGGCATAAAAGAACAGAAGTACGGGCGTGATGTATTTAATAGAATCGCCAAAATTATCGAGCGAAAATCGTGATATCAACATGACTACACAGTTGATCAAAATCACGATACCCCAAAACCTCATAAACTCATCGGATGAATTCTTTACAGGTCTCTTTAATTTCCCCGATTGCATACTGGCAATAATGAGGACAGGCGTTAAGACCCCTACTATATACAGAGGTGACAGAATTGAAGAAATCTCCTTGATGAAATAAAAATTGTCTACCAGTGGACGTATCAGAATAAAGAATGGGAACCACTTTCGGGTCCAATCCAGGCTCATCCAATATTTTTTCCAATCTGTAAACGACATGCTATCTCTTCAACAAGCTCAACTTATAAAGATAAGCTTCTTGTTATTGCCCTGACGAAACCGGAAGCACTCACGTGAAGCGACGCTTCCTGCTCTATAAAATTTCTTGCCTTCTCACCCATCAATCTTGCCTGGTCAGGATTATCCAGGATCCAGTTTATCTTTGATTTTACAAGGTCTTTATTTTTATAATCAACAATAAAACCGGTCTCTCCGTCTTTGATTAAATCAACAGTAGCTCCGGCCTGAGTTGAACTTATGCAAGCTAATCCCGCTGCCATTGCTTCATTCAGAACAAGGCCCCAAATATCAAAGTCAGTCTGAAACAAAAACCCGGCACTTCCGGCTAAATATGCAGGAAGTTCAGATTTTTGTTTAAATCCATGAAAATGGACTATTTCGGACAAACTGTTCATTTGTACGAATTTTTCGAGATTAGGTTTATCATCACCATCACCAATGATATCAAGTACAAAATCTTTACGTTCCAGACTCAGCTCATGGATTATCTCTAACAAGCGAAGTACATTTTTTCTTGTCGAGAGATAGCCAATATAAGTCAAACGCGCAACGTTGTCGGGAGTGAGAACGCTTCTTAATGCTTTTGTTTCAGCAGAAAAAAAGGCGGTATCAACAGTATTTATTCCTATTTCAATCTTCTCAGCATCTATGCCAAGACTCATAATATAATCTTTGGCTTTTGATCCATAAGCAATAAAACCCTTTGCGCTACCGGCTATCAGGCGACGCTGAATCCTTCTGAGAAGTGAATCATTTCTTCCGGGAGCTTTCACAGCTCCGGACCAAATAATATAATTAGTCTTTTTCCAAAGAGACCGCCACCATAATTTTGAAGTCCCAATGGAAAAGCCACTCATGATAACACAGTCTGCCTTTTCCGACTCGAGCACTTTCAACAAACCTTTATAGGTAAAGTAAGTTTTTTCAGAGTTTCCAAAATCATATTTGACGGAATTCAGAAACACATAGGTAAAAGAACACTCAGCCAAATTTAATTTTGACTTCCTTCGCGAATAATTTTCAGAGCCAAAAACAACTTTCAGGGCGATGTTCTTTTTCAATAACTGAGCATGTATCTCATTGAACAGAGGTATCCTGTATGGATTAGGAACATTTGTAACAATGATTACTTTTTTAATGCTCATGAGTATCGTTCATCCAGCGGTTAAACCAGGTCATCAGAAAATAGATTGTCCAAAGGGTATTACTTACACCTTTGTCACCCTTTTTCAAACGCTCAGCCTGTTTTTTCAAACCCCTGTAATCAAACTGCGGATTATCTTTACAAAAATCAAGGAGATTTGTTTCAATATAATCAAGCATCAGATCTCCTGCCCATTCCTTTAGCGGTACACAAAAGCCCATTTTCTTTCGGTAAAGTACTTCAGAAGGAAGAATTTTCTCCAGGCTTTTCTTAAGGATATACTTTGGCTCATAGCCACGGGACTTCATGGAACCATCAACTGACAGGGCTAAGTTCACAAAATTAGTATCTAAAAAAGGACATCTGATCTCTATTGAATGAGCCATTCCAAGCCTGTCCGTCCTGTGCAGGTAGTAATTTGGCACATTAAATTTATAACCAAGATAACACATCCAGTCGGTATCGCTAAATGGTCTGTTGCCTCGGGGGATGCTGTCGAATTGATCTTTAAACTCTTTTATTACACTATAAGAATTTAAGTTTCTGCACTCCTCATTAAAATCATCACTAAGAAAATTCCTCTTTGTACTCTCTTTAAAACTCTTTGCTCCTCCCCAAAAAAATTCCTGGTTCGCAGCTGCTCTTTGCATTATCTCAGACGAGGGTGACATCTCATCCCATTGTCCGAAAAGTCCTGCAATTGACTTGCGTATAAAACCCGGTAATTTTAAATACTTATGGTACCTGGGATAGAATCTGATATATCGTTGCCAACTCCTATAACCTGCAAAGAGTTCGTCACTTCCATCACCGGTCATCACTACAATAGTTCCATTCTCTCTGGCTTTTTGAGAGAGAAAGTAAAGCGGTATGCAAGTAGCATCTGCAAGAGGTTCATCAAATACGTCTACTATTGCCGGAAGAAAATCAATAATATCCGCCGGACTTACTATTCGTTCGTAGTGATCAGTACCAAATTTTCGTGATACCTGCGAAGCGAAGGCCAATTCATCATAATCCGGTTGACCTTCAAATCCTATAGAGTAAGTTTTAACCGGGTATCCGGCTTGTCGGGCCATGAGTGCTACGATCGCACTGGAGTCGACGCCACCACTAAGAAAGGCACCTACAGGAACATCACTCACCATCCTGTAGTCAACAGCATTTTGCAAGCCGGTAAATATTTCCTGCTTCAATTGTTCTTCCGTTCTCCCTGATAGGTCCTCATAATTAACGTCCCAATATTTTCGGTACTCCAGGATGCCTGTTTTATCAACGCGCATTAAATGAGCGGGATGCATCTTACTGATACCCCGAAACATTGTTAGCGGAGGTGGCATTAAATTGTAGGTAAGAAAATGATACAATGATTCAGGATCAGTTTCCTTTTTTATCCATGGGAGCCCCAATAATGCCTTCAGTTCTGATGAGAATGCAAAAATTCCGTTCTGAACACTATAATAGAATGGCTTTTTTCCGGCTCTGTCACGTGCAATAAAAAGCTCTTCTTTACCCTTATCCCAAATAGCAAAGGCGAACATACCATTCAAATGCTCCAGAAAAGCTGAGCCCAGCTTTTCATACAGTAACAACAGAATCTCAGTATCACTGGTTGATCTGAATTGATAGCCAGGGAAAAATCTATCTTTCAGTTCCTTATAGTTGTAGATCTCTCCATTAAAAACGATCACATTACCTTTTTCAGAGATCATAGGTTGATGACCTGATGCAGACAGATCAATAATACTTAATCGGCGATGACCTAAAAAAATATTTCGGTTCATATCCGACCATTGTCCGCTGTCATCCGGTCCTCTATGTGCCAGTCTGTTGTTCATCGCTGCAATATGCTGCTCCGCCTGCCGGACAGGTGAATCATGCAATGAAATAAAACCGTTAATTCCACACATCTTGATTCGCAATTATTTTATCAAACCCAGGATTGCATTAGTCCATTCATTTCTAAAATACTTCATATCAAACTGAGACGTAAACCTTATTCCATTCTCAGCATACCATGATCTTCTATGCAATACCTCTTTGACTGTTTCATTCAGTTCCTCCTTTTTTGAAACTATTTTTTGCCCTGCACCATTCAACAACTCCTTCATGCCTCCAATACCACTGCCAATCACAGGTGTCCCACACAGCAAAGATTCATGAGCTATTCTATTCCATCCTTCAGTCATCTTTGACAATGTAATTACAATATCACAAGCATGAAGCATCACAATGTAAGTTGACCTGTCGAGATGCATGTATTGCACAGGAATATCCAAAGCAAGATTCTTTGTACCTGTCATGATCAAATGATAGTCCGTATCTTTTAATGCATCATAAACATCATAAACACCCTTTTGCCTATTGGCGTTTCCTGCATATATCAATTTTTTTCCTTCCGGGATACTGTACTTTTTTTTAAAGTCAGAGACTGCACTTTTTTGCACTACGTAATCCCCCGGCTCAAAGGCATTATAAATAACTTTCACATTTTTACATCCAAGCTTTTCAAGGTATTCTCTCCAATAGCTGGAAACGGTGACAACCATATCCAATTTCTTCAGTCTTCTTTTTAAGCGTTCAAAATACCACAAATGCTTTAAAGAAGATTTACCGAGGTTATCATCAATATGATGTATCATCCCGATACATGGAATATTACCGGTAGGCGCTGCAAAAACTATAGGATAGGGCTCACGAATAATAACATCGGCCTTCGGAACATCACGACGCATACGTTGCCAGTACCTGATAAGCGATTCTTCTTTTTTCAGTATTGCGCTATCCGATACTTCAAGAATAAATTCTTTCTTCAAAACACCTGCTGCATGGACATCATAGGCATTGCCTCCATTTGCATCAGGCGACAAAACACCGGAGCGAATTGAATCAGCTACCAAGGCTGAACGAGTTTGCCAAATTACTTTCTTCATGCCAGAAGACTACTTGAGAGTGGATAAAAATGCGGAAGAAATTTGCGATTATACTCACGCTGTTGAGATTGAAACTTAAAATATTTCAATAAGGATTCCGGAAAGCCTTTACTCTTAAACGGCACTTTGATCTCAAAGGTATTGAACCTATTCTGAGCTCTGAAGTATTTTTTTCCCAGGAACAAGGCTGCAAATGCCGGCAGTTTTACACCATGCCTGATACATGCAAGCGACTCTGCCCCACTCATTGTGATATTTCCGGCAATTTTAAAATTACCTTCTCCGTGCATATAAACTCCTCTCACATCCAATACTGATGAAAGGACTTCAGGATAAGTTACCACAAACTCTTCAAACCATTTTGTCAAATTCCTGATACTGTCTCCACTACTGAACCAGGTGTTTCTAATAGAAAGCAGTGTGTTCACCTGCTTTTCAAGGACCGGAGCATTAACACTTAAAAAATCAAGGTCAAACTTAAGTGCTTTACCATGCAATAACAAACTACGCACCTGCAAAATCCCATATTCTTTTTGGAGCATAATATTGATATACATCTTCAACATATACTCCAGCGCGATCTGTGTTTTGATCAAATTTATCTCCGTCTCATTTCTCCCATGATCCCGCTGAATTTCCTTACCTGACAACAAGTTATAATTATGAAAAAAAGAAAATCGTGAAGATTCATGAAAATTCTTTTCAGAACAGCCATAGAGTCTGTGTATAAAAAGATACTTTTCTTCTTTAGATAAATGTTCATGTAAATTATAATTACAAACAAGATCATCAGAGAATATGACCACGAGGTCCAAATCAGAAATTCCAGGAGTGCCGATCCCACCTATCTGATACACAGCCTCGATCCCTTTAACAGCAGACAGTTTAGAAATTACGCTCTTAAGAATTCTGTTGTAATCAGACTCTACCAGAGTGGTTGGTATATCTACAGTATAGTAGCCCATAAGCAGAATCGTCCTGCGGAATTCATTGGTTTGTTTATGCTCTTGCAGATCTTCATGTCGGGGTGGAGATCAAGGTTGCAATAATTAAATTCAAAACTGTCCTTGCCTTTTATTTATTCAGGAAGCTGATACGGATAATTCCCGCAGGCCCTGTGTCGAGTACATCGTAATAATAACGCTCTCTAAACTCCTGTAAGTACGAAAGCACCTCAACGCCCTTCCCCCTGTTAAGAATATCATGACAGAATACGATTCCGTTTTTCGACATGTATTGTTCTACCAGCTTAAATTCTGCCAGTGCTGAACCTTTTCTTGAATCGATAAATACCATGTCAACTTTTTGATCAGAAAAATTGCTCTTCAAAAGTTTTCTTAAAGTATCAACCGGTCCGTTGTAATTTGCCAACTCATCGTATGCAGGGCTGGTTGTCTCATCACGTGTAACGCTTAAGCCGAGTAGTGCATGAAATGTTGGGTAGTCTTTGTATTTGCGAACAATATTATCATAATGTTCCTGGAATATTTCCAAGGTATAGAAATGGCATTCAGGAAATTTTTCATGCAGGTAGTTGAAAACATGCGTCGCAGAAACGCCTTTCCCTGTTCCAATTTCAATATAAGAACGAGGCTTAACCTCATCAATGGCAATTTGTATAACCTGATAATCTAAGTCAGTAACAGCACCCGCATTGTCAAAATGATCACCGCGCAAGGCACGATAATATTTCTTTAGTCGCTTTTTGACTTTCTTTTTAACAAATAAATATGGTGATGTCGACATTCGGTATATTGATTCTCAGGAGCTAGCGAAATAGGTTTACCTCAACCTGATTTGCCAATTCTGCCATTCTGTTATAAAAATCATCATTCAATCTGGCAACAAATTGCCCCGGTATCGGAGGGCCCATTTTCTTCCTATATTTCATCCAAATATAACCGATTTTCCTGAATTTTCTTAATTCCGCCTGATTCTCAAACTTTGGCCATTCTTGTCTTATTCTCGATACATCTTCCATTATACTCCAGGTGTTTTGGTTAAAGTCGGCTGCTGCTGCAGTAAAGCTGAACTTTTTAAAAATACCACGCTGATCTCTGGCCTGGATGTATAAGGTAGGCAACATCATAAATTCACTCAGCACACTCTTCAGTTGATAAAGCGTTTTTGGCCGATTGCTGACTTTTGAGATCTTCCGAATTCGCCGGCAGATATTTTTAACCGGGCCAAAGTAATCTGCCTTGGTCCTGACAACGAATGAAAGCTCAAAATCAGAAGCAGGGAGCAATGATTTTGAATAAGCAAGTACTTCCGGTGGCAAATAACCGACAGGATAATCCAAAAGGTCTCTTTCTGCCAATATAAACCATCCATGATGTTGCAAGGGGTCTATCCTGTGCATGATAGCACGCGTCTTGTTTATTTTACCGGCAAGTAACTTCAAACGATTTTTATCTCCGAAAACTTCATTCCGAATAATAATAAGTCCATCGAAATCACTGAAATTTATTTCCTCATTCGTTGCGATGCTTCCATGAACGAATGCAGCATATATATCATCTTCCATCTCCTTTAAGCTCTCCATCATAGTTCTTACGTCTTGATTATTCCCATCATAAGCAGGAATAGTAAGCGTTTGAACAGGCTCATTTCCTTCGATTATTTTTCCGGATTCATAGGCTTCAATGATCCTGGATGCATTTTTATCGAGAATAAAAGACGGGAACAAAGCAGATAGAAGACCATCTGTGATGGTAAACCAGCCTCCGGCAAAATATTTTCCCAGCAGGGTTTGAAAATTCCGGTTTTGCATCTACAGTTGATATCAATTTTGACACAAGCCTGTCAGGATCATGATTCAGAATTCGCTCCTTTAATCCCCTATTTCCAAAAAAGCTTATTAATCTTATATGCTTTGACAGATGAAAGGTTACATCCAATAATTTAATGCACTATAAATAATCAATAAATTGAAACCCTGAAGCAACTCCTGAAGTTCAATAAAATTCATCCGTTACAAATGAAATCAAAGGACCTTAAGATCACTTCAAGCATAGTTTCAAAAGAACAGGCAAAAAACAGGGAAGATCTGATCACTTTCTTCAAGACTAACCCTCTTCCTGATCAGGAACTCATGCGAAATCTGGGACTTTTTCTTAACCCGGCAGACCTCAGAAAATTTCTGTTCATGAATGATTTGTATCAACGTAACACATCAATTCATGGAGTAATAATGGAATTTGGAGTCAGGTGGGGACAAAATTTAGCATTGTTCCAGTCTTTGAGATCTATTTATGAGCCTTACAACTATAGCAGGCGCATAATAGGATTCGATACATGGGAAGGCTTTCCATCAGTACATGAAAAAGACGGGAAAAGCTCCAGTGTACAAACAGGTGCTTATTCCGTCAGCAAGAAGTATGAAGAGTTTCTCGATAAATTACTGGGAGCACAAGAGAAAGAAAGTCCCCTTGGCCATATGAAGAAATTTGAGCTGAGAAAAGGTGATGCTTCTGTGGAATTAAAAAAATATTTAAAAGAACATCCGGAGACGATCATTTCTTTAGCTTACTTTGATTTTGATATTTACGAGCCAACAAAAAAATGTCTGGACATGATCAAACCACATCTCACTAAAGGGAGTGTGATTGCCTTTGATGAATTAAACCAACCGCTTTTCCCCGGGGAGACAGTTGCCTTGAAAGAAGTATTCGGCTTGGATAGATTTAGTATACAAAGAAGCCAATACAGCCACTATCAATCATTCATTATCATAGACTAGAAAAAGAAAAGTCTTCTATTGCAGCCGGGTAGAAACAAATCAATCGTTGATTATCTGCGTCGGATAAAATGAATGAATTCACCGGCCCTCTTGTGAAAAGTTAATTCCTGTACATCAAGATAAGCCTGATGGGCTAATTTTTCTGCCAGCACCTTGTCTTCCACAAGTTGCTTTATTCCTTTTGCCAGAGAAGTTACATTATCCGGTTCAACAAAAAGAACATTTCTATCATTTAACACATCTCGTGTTGCAGGAAAATCAGGTGTAATGACAGGGTTATGTGTCGACATGTATTCATTAATCTTTTGAGGATAATTGAATTCTACCATGTGGTCTTTCGAAGTATAATACGAAACAAGCACGTCGGCTGCGATCTGATAATCTCTTATCTTTCTTGAATCTTCGAAAAAGCCGGTGAGTATGATATTGTTTATGTTCCTGTCTTTACAATAACTCTTTACAGATTCTACAACAGCTTTTCTTCCACCTGTAAATAAAAATTTATATTCCGGGAGTTGGCTTGCTGCTTCAAGTAAATACTGAACCTCCTGAACTTCAAGCCCCAGCTTCCCGGTATAAACTATCAGTGGGTTGTTGAGATTATAATCAATTCTTCTCCTGGCTTCAGCCCTATCAGGTTCGTTTTTATAAACCGGAACAGGAGCAAGAGAAAGCAGAAAATTTTCGTCATCCTTCTTTACAATTTTTCTGATAGCTTCACGTGTTGTTGTCACTCCTGCAAGTATTCCATCTGATTCACGGACCACATATTTATATATCTTGCTATTTTTAACCTCAGCAGCCATAAAAAATACTTTCCACGAACAGAGAGATCCCAGCATTTTTCTAATTACCAGTGCAGGAAGAATTGACTTTGCATCTCTTGAGATAAAGACGATTTGATTTTTTTTAAATAAATTTCTAAGGCCGTGCTTAATTGTACTGAATGTAAATCCGAGTAACAGCAGAACAAAACGGCTGATCTTGCCTGAATTTTCTCTCAGCGGGGTAATGAGCATTTTGGTTTTAACACGATTCTCCAACCCATAATAAGCAGGAATGTCCTTTGCATGAATGTTATCTTTCATGTATGTATACGGATATACAATAGTAACCCGTTGATTATGGCCGGCAAATGCATCACAAAGGCGCATATCGAAAATCCTGTTGGTTGTCGGCCTCAGGAGACAGTATGGTGAGAAAATAAAAATGTCTAATTCGCTATCGCTGTTACTCAAAAAATGATCTGATTTAATAATTCAATATTTAACTAGCCATTAAACTCCGTGGCAAGAATTCCCATGCTATACTGATTAATGAAAGCACCATTCTTAAATACATCATCCCTTAATTCGCCTTCTTTTTTAAACCCACAAGCTTCATAAATGTGTATTGCTGCCGGATTATCAACCCTTACGTGTAAAAATATACGATGCAGACCTAAACTCGTAAAACCATGCTTCAGCATTTTATAACAAGCTTCTTTTCCATAACCCAATCCGGCAAAGGACTGATCTATCATTATGGCAAACTCTGCCTTCCTGTTGATTTTATGAATATCCTTGAGGAAGACGATACCTACAAACTGACCTGTTGTGATGACTTCAACTGCCAGTGCAGACATTGAGGCATTTCCCAAGACACTTTTTTCAAACCACTCTTCTTCCTGTTCCCTGCTTACAGCGTAAGGATGTCCTGCAAAATGATTTCTCACTGCATCCTGATTTCTCCACTTCCAGCTTGTGGCAGTATCAGTCTTTGTAAGTTCTCTTAGTCGTATCTTGTCTGTCATCTTTCACCGATAAATTCAAATTATATCTGCTTTTGTCCAGCGATATCTTTGAAGAATATTTTTGTACTTTCCGGCAACTTCAGGAAAACGGGTATCCCAATCGGATACCAAGGCTTGATATGCTTCGTTATTGTGAACTCTTTTTCCAATATAGAACTTTTCCATGTGACCGGAAAAATTTTTTTTAAACACCAGCAATGGATCATTGGGGTCGGCACTAACTCCACCTCCAAGATGCAGTTTCTTCAGCCCGTTCTGTTTTGCCCACATCACTCCATGGTGCAAGAGCAGATTCCCGGCGGCTATTTTTTTTCCTTCGCCTGATGCGGCGGCTAAAAAATAGTGGCCAATACTTATACCACCCAGGAAGACAGCTGCGCCAACAGAACCTCCTTCATGCTTTGCTTCTAAAAATACACCTTCAGCTTGAACAAGCTTGGCTAACTCTGAGAAAAATATATCGGAAAAAAAATACATTGGAGCGGCATTGACCTGATGCATATTCTCCAAATACATTTTTACAAATTCTTTATATGCCCTTTCGTTGTATCCGGCAATCACCCGCACACCTGACTTTTCAGCCTTCCGGATCTTATTCCTGTTTTGCGATGAGTATTCATTCCAAATTACTTCGTCATCATTTTTGAGGTCAACATAAACATAATCACGTAATGGAACGATCTTCAACAAAGGGTCAACAGAATTCATGCTATGGTTCTTTAAAATAGGATGAAACCGGATAAACTCACAAACTACGTTCTTCTGTTTACAATACGCTTTGAATGCCATGGTGGCACGTTCAACAAAGGATGGATCTGTGGATCCGCTTATAGGCCCTGAATAACCATAAACCGTTTCTATATCGCGATAGATTTCAGCACTGATTTCATGCTTTATTTCTCTCAACAAAAAAGGATAATAAAACAGTTCACTATCTTCTCTATACAGAAATAGCTTTAGTTCTCCTTCGCCGTTTAACTCATACAAGCGATTATAAAAATAGGTAAAATTGATATCTCTCAGCTCATGCGGAAGGCTGGCGAACGCCTCGTTCCAACGCTCTTGATGCGTGCTGTTCAGCACTTCCACAAGTGAAGATGAAGATGTCATAGAGGATCATGTACGCTTTTGCATTGATACAAACTCTTTTATCTTCCTGCATACTGTAAGTATCTGGCTCCTTGTAAGCTCCGGAAAACTAGGAAGTAAAAGACATTGATGATTCAGTTGCGTGGCAACCTTATCATCTCCTTTCAGATGTTTCAAATGAGTATGTGTACCAATGGGATAAAACATCGGACGGGTTTCTATATTGTTCTCAAATAAAAATAACTCAAGCATTCTTTTCTTATTCAGATCAAAATTCGTGAAGCGCAAGCCAAACATCCACTGAGCATGCTCTGTATCCGGCTCCTCTTTTTGAAGTGAAATCTCCTCTATACTCTCAAGTTCCTTACGATACAATTCAAATACCTCTGCTTTTCTCTCTCTGATCTCTCCTTGCATCAGAAGTTGGCCGTAAAGTAGTGCAGCCTGCACATTCGTCATTCGATAATTATATCCAAGCTTGTCGTGAATATATCTTACACTTGACTGTCCCTGACCCCTGACTGAATTCAGGTATTCAAACAGATCTTCATCCTGTGTGAACACAGCTCCACCTTCTCCGCTCGTGATGGTCTTATTACCAAAGAATGATGCTGAACTTATAAGTGAGCCGGTGCCTGAAAATTTACCTTCATGCCTTCCAAAGATCCCTTCACAATTATCTTCCACAATGAGCAGATCAGGAAACTTGCGTTGCAACTGAGGTATATTGATGATGTTACCCAGGTTATGCACAGCCAATAAGGCTGTGTCTTTTCCTATTTCATTTATTTTATCAGTATCAATATTCCATGTATCAATGTTGGCATCAACAGGAATAAGTTCAAATCCACCGGAAAAAAGAAAACAATTCCATGCCGCGACATAGACATTATTTGGAACAATAATTTTTTTTATGTGCGGGAACTTGAACTTCAAGCCAAGGGCAAGCATATGCGTCGCACATGTTCCATTGTTGATGAGAATAACATATTTGCTTCCAAATGTTTCTTTCAATAAATCTTTAGTCTTATCAATATACACTCCTTGCGACGATATCCATGTGGAATCAAGTGCATCATGTGCATACTTAAGACATTCTTTGGGCAAGTAAGGCTGATAGATCGGAAGCATAAATAGTAGGATTTTACCCTGTTTTAGCCTGTTCTGAATATTATTTTTACTTGAAATCAGACTAAAAGTTACCCGAATTGAGTTTATTCAGAGTTTTAAACAGACTTAACGGCAGCACCGCCTTTAGTATAAAATTGTAAGCCCTTTATTCCTTTTAATTCTATGATATCCGAAAAGGCTGCATTTTTATGCACGTCATCAGAGAGCAATAAACCTCCTGGCTTGATCGCATCAAATACGGTCTCAAACTCGAAAATCATGTTCTCATAACTATGATCTGAATCATGAAAAAAGATATCTATAGAACCTAACTCTTTCACTAATTCAGGTAAAAGTTTTTTGCTGGAGCCAAGTCTCAATTCCCAACGATCACGAAGCAGATCTGGCACGGCCCAGCCTGAACCTTGTTGAATGTTTTCCGGATTATAACTTCTGAGATCCTGATTAGGCAAATCAATAGAGTATAATCTACCTTTCTGATTTTTGTGCAAGGCATTGAGAATTGTCCATGATGAAACACCATGTGCTACTCCTGTTTCCACCATTACATCCGGCTGTGCACATCGCACGATGAAATATAAAAATTTTCCGAATAAATAAGTCGGTTTATTTCCGGGCAAAGAAACACCTTCAAGCCGGTTCATCGGAACAAAATCATTGCCATTGATCTCTTTAAGAACCTGTTCTGCCAACTTAATTTCAAAGCGATTCCCCAGCAACATTTTCCCTGCTCTCATTAACATGATATCGTGCAGAGATTC